>Ga0207653_10000010_pt1 | contig 165368 bp, 152 predicted proteins | sample KBSK5251metaG_FD_184341 | JGI IMG/M metagenome (GOLD analysis project Ga0207653, IMG submission 184341) | Corn, switchgrass and miscanthus rhizosphere microbial communities from Kellogg Biological Station, Michigan, USA - KBS K5-25-1 metaG... | ecosystem: Host-associated > Plants > Roots >... | reverse complement strand
TGGGTGGCTTGACGTGCAAGGCGACCAGGGTCGAGGCGACGTCGCGACGGAAGCGGGCGCTCCGAGAGGACCCGGTCCGCGGCAGCACGATCCGCGTGAGCACCGGTGGCGGTTCCCGGAAGTCCTTCGCGGAGACGCGGAAGGCGGACCGGTCCTCCGACAGTACCGTCGGCTTGCCGTCGCGGGTCGCGACGACGACCGCCAACCCGCGTCGGCGCGAGTCGGGCACGTGGATCACCTCTCCCGGTTTGAGGGAAGCGACCGCGCTGCGGACCTCGTCGGTACGCGCCGCCTCGCGACCTCGTCGATCCTCGTCGCGGAGGCGCCGCGCCCGTTGGACCGATCCCCAGTACTCGTCGAAGTCCCCGAGGTCGCACCGGAGGTTCTGCCGGTAGCCCTCGAGCACCGCCCGATCCTGCTCGCGGGCGCGCTCGAGCGCCACGACACCGCGGTCGGCGAGGAACTGTGCGAAGGAAGCGTTCAAGAGCTCGTGAGCTTGGTCCGGGGTGTAGTTCCGGACGAGGTTGACCGCCATGTTGTACGAGGGACGGAACGACGACGTGAGGTCGTACGTGCGCGTGGCGGCGAGCCCCGCCACCCGTTCGAACGGCACCTGGCGCTGGTACACGACGACGGCGTGCCCGAGCTGGTCGATCCCTCGCCGACCCGCCCGACCCGTGAGCTGCGTGTACTCCCCCGGGGTCAAGAGCTCGTGTCGCTCGCCTTGGAACTTCCAGAGGTCCTCGATCACGACGGTCTTGGCGGGCATGTTGATCCCGAGCGAGAGGGTCTCGGTGGCGAACACGACCTTGACGAGGCCGGCCTCGAAGAGCTCTTCGACGGTCTCTTTGAAGACGGGGATCATCCCGGCGTGATGCGCGGCCACCCCCGCCTGCAGGCCATCGAGGAACTCGTAGAACCCCAGTGCGACGAGGTCCGCCTCATCGATCCACGACGCTCTCGTCTCCGCACGCTCACGGATCCGTTCGGCCTCTTCGTAGGTGGTCAGCCGGACCCCGGCTTGCCGCAACCACCGGACGCTCTTGTCGCATCCGGCGCGACTGAACACGAAGTAGATCGCCGGCAACATGCCCTCTCGCTCGAGGACCTCCACGACCTCCTCGCGGCGGGGTGCGTAGACGCCGTGATGACCCTCCCGGCCGCGGTCCCTCGCGGGCGCCCGGCCGCGGTGGGTTCCCGGCCGTACGCGCATCTCCTGCTGGTCCAGCGACACGACGTACGGGTTGGGCAGGAGCACCCCGTCCTGTTCGACGTGCATCGGATGGAGTCGCCGACCGATCAGGTAGTGATGCTCGAGCGGTACAGGCCGCTTCTCCTCGATCACGACGCTCGTCTCGCCACGGAGCTTCCGGATCCACTCGCCGAACTCCTCGGCGTTCGAGATCGTCGCGGACAGGCACACGACGCCGACGGATCGAGGCAGGTGGATCAGGACCTCCTCCCAGACCGCCCCCCGGTACGGGTCCTGCAGGTAGTGGACCTCGTCCATCACCACCCACTGGAGGCCGTCGAGGGTGTCGCTCCGCTCGTACAGCATGTTCCGGAGCACCTCGGTGGTCATCACGACGATCGGCGCCTCGCCGTTGATCGTGTTGTCCCCGGTCAGCAGGCCTACCTGCTGGGGCCCGTAGGACGCCACGAGATCGCCGAACTTCTGGTTGGACAGGGCCTTCAGCGGCGTCGTGTAGAAGCACTTCCGGCCGGCAGCGATCGCTCGCTCGACCGCGAACTCCGCGACCACGGTCTTGCCCGACCCGGTTGGCGCGGCGACCAGGACTGATCGCCCCTCGTGCAATGCCTCGATCGCACGCAGCTGGAACCCATCGAGTGGGAACGGGTAACGCTCGGAGAAGCTCTGCGGGGAGATCACCCTTCCAGTGTAAGGGCGGGTCAGCGCGCTACGGTTCGACGCCGCACCGTTCGAGGTGGGTGTCGAGCAGCCCTGAGAAGCCTGTCGGGTCCTCCAGGTTCGACAGATGTCCGGCGCCCGGGATCACGGCGAGTTGCGCGCCGGGGATCTGGTCCGCCATCGGCGCGCTCACATCCGGGGGGATCAACAGGTCACCCTCGGAGGTGACGACCAAGGTAGGAACCTCGATCGTCGGGAGGTCGGCTGTCGAATCCGGGCGTTCGGCCATCCCGAGCGCTGCGGCGGCGATCGCGTCCGCCGGCTGCTCGCCGATCCACGCTTTGACGACGTCCCACAGTCCTTCGGGTGGATCCTCGGAGAGCAGCGGAGGTGGGCTCTCTGCCAGGACGTTGCCCTCGCTCTTGAGTCGCGCCGCCAGCGTCCGGCGCGCCTCGGCGCCCTCCGGCGTGTCCGCGCCGGATCGGGTGTTGGCGAGGATCAGGCCGGCGAACCGCTGGGGTGCCTGCCGCCAGAGCTCGAACGCCACGTACCCGCCCATCGACAGACCACAGACGACGACGCGATCCAGGCCGGCGGCATCCAGGGCATCCAGGCACCGCCGTGCGCCCTGATCCATCGTGAGCACGCCGCCGTCCGCCGCCGGGGTCCCGCCGAACCCCGGCAGGTCGGGGGCGATCGCGTGACGCCGGTCCATCTGGGCACGCCACATCCGAGCGTCCAGTGGGAACGCGTGGATCAACAGGAGGCCGTCGGTCATCGCACCGCCTTCGCGTTCGGACCGACGACCACCGGGAGCGCCCCGGGGAGGATGTCGAACACGGCGGGAGCGGGACCGACCCGCTCACCATCGGCGTACACCATGACGCGGCGGTCGGCGTCGATCCGCACGCGGGTCGCCCGGGCCATCCGGACCGCGGGGTGCGAGACGTGCGTGCCCCGGAACACCTTGGGGAACGCGCGGATGAACGCGCCCTTGCTCATCTCACGCAGCAGACACACGTCGAGCGATCCGTCCACGATCGACGCGTCGGGCGTCACCTTCATCCCACCGCCGTAGCTGATCGAGTTGCCGACGATGACCAACATGTGTGGACCCTCGATCACCTCGTCGTCGAGCTCGATCCGGAAACCTGCCGGGGAGAAGCGAGACAACGTCTTGACCAACGCGGCAACGTACGTGCCCGTCGCCCCGAGGTTCACGCGCATCGCGTTCGCCGCTTCGTTCACCTCGGAGTCGAAGCCGCACCCGGCGATCGCAACGTAGTGGCGGCGGGTGGCGCCGGCATCGACCCTCGCGACGTCGATCGGCACGATGGTGGCGTCGGCGATGGCCCGAACGGCCGTCTCCAACTTCCGGACGCCGATCGACGCCGCGAAGTCGTCGGCGGTCCCCGACGGGAGGACGGCGAGGGCCGCGCCCGTGCCCAAGAGGCCGTTGGCCGCCAGACCGACCGAGCCGTCGCCCCCCAAGACCGCGACCACCTTCGCGCCTTCGTCGGCCGCCTCCCGGGCACGCCGCTCGAGGTCCTCGCCCGACGTGCTCACCCGGATCTCATGCTCGACGCCCGCTCGCCGAAGCTGGTCACCGATCTTCCCGATCCGCCGCCCGGCCTTCCCGCGGCCCGCCGACGGATTGGCGACCACCACGACCGGTGCGGCGACGCTCACCTCATCCGCCCGAGAGGCCGCTGCCGACACTCGGCGAGCCTCCGGCCGAGAGCAGCGACAGCTTGAGCGTGCTGGCGTACTTGTTCCAGCCGGACTGCAGCAACGTGGTTGCTGAATCCGAGATCGATTTCCCGTGGTCCGCCAGCTGGATCCTGAGAGGCTTCGGCGAGTTGACGGCGAGGGCTGCGAGCTCCGCCGCCTGCTGGTACAGGTGCAACGCCTCAAGGATCTCGACCTTCGACGAGGTGAGGTCACCGGCGGCAGCGATGTCGAAGCCCTTCTCCGTGATCGTGCCGGCCAGATCGAAATGGTCGATGGCCGCGGCCGCCGTCCCGAGCTCCCTCGCCGAGGAGGTGAGCGCCCCCACCTTGGTCGTCGTGGTCTTCTTGGAGACCAGATCGGTGAGGGCGGTCGTCACGTCCGACGCCACGGTCGGCGGGATGTCGCCGTGCAGCTGGCCCACCGCGGTGATCTGAGGCTCCAGGATCGCCTTCCATTGGGAAAGGGCCTGCTGGCGGCTGGCGAGGTCGCTGGCCGCCTGCTTGTTCGCCCGTTCGCGTCGGAGCCCGTTCGTCGCCCAGACGAAACTCATCATCGCGAGGAGGCCGGCGATGAACAGCGCCGTGAGCTGGACCCAACGACGTTGGGCGAAGGGCTTGGGCACGGGGACGGGCCCGTGCCGGGGCCCCTTCGGCGCGGGACGCGCCTTCGTCTTTCCCTTGCTCTTGATCGCCATCAGACCGTCCTCGGCTGTCGTTTCAGGAAGCGGCCGATGATGATACTGGCCTCGTAGAACAGATACATCGGGATCATCATCGCAAGCATCGTGTACGGATCGGAGCTGGGGGTGATAACGGCTGCGAAGATCGAGATCCCGAGCAGGGAATACCGTCGGTTCCTCGCGAGGAGCTCGGGACTCAGGACCCCGACCATCTCCAGGAACACCAGGAAGATCGGGAACAGGAACGACACCCCGAAGGCGAGCGCCACGAGCGTCACGAACCCGACATAGCGGTCGATCGTGAGGAGCGGCACCACCCCCTGGCCGGCGAATCCCAGGAGGAACCCGAGCCCTTTCGGGAGCATCAGGTAGGCCACGACGGCCCCCAGGAAGAAGAGCACGCACGAGGACGCGACGAAGGGGATCGAGTAACGCTTCTCCTTCGCCGTCAGACCCGGTGCGATGAACCCCCAGATCTGATACAGGAGCACGGGCAGCGCGATCCCCAAGCCGAGGAAGACCACCACCTTGATCTTGACCAGCATCCCATCGAGCACGCCGTTGTAGACGAGATCGCATCCGGTCGGCGGCGCGAGCGACGGGTTCGACGTGATGTAGTTGCAGAACGGCGCTCGGATCAGGTTCATGAAGTGCGGGTAGAGGATCCAGCCAGCCACGGATCCGATCGCGACCGCGTACAGGCAGATGATGATCCGGTGCCGAAGCTCTTCGAGGTGCTCGATCACGGTCATCGTGCCGGTGCGCTGCTCGTCGCCGCGCTTCCGGCGAGGGATGACCTTCATGGGGTCGATCGCCTCCGGCTACCCGGTCGGCGGCGCGTGGCCGTCGCGCGGGGCGCCGTTCCCGTCGGCGCCGGAACCGGTGGCGCCCAACCCGTCGGCGGTCGCCGGACGGCGGGTCCGGTGGACGCCGGGAGCCATGGGGCTTCCAGCCGGAGCGGCGGGCGGCGGCGCGTCGGGGGTGTCGAGATCGACCTTCACCATGTCCTTCACGTCGTCCTGGATCTTTCGGAACTCCCGCAGCCCCCGTCCGAGCTGGCGGGATAGCTCCGGGAGACGCTGCGGGCCGACCACCAGCAACGCGATGATGAGGATCACGAGGAGCTCTGGGGTTCCGATGTTCAGCATCGAGAGGTCCGAACCGAGTTCATTCCCGGCCCTATCGTACCCCTGGCTCCTAGGAACGGCCGGTGCGGCGCCCGCGGCCCAAGCGGTCCGCACGTTCCGAGGCCCGAGCTCCCCCGCGAGCGATCTCCTCGGCGATCGGGCTCACCTCAGCTTGGAAGCGCCGAGCCGTCCGCCCCACGATCAGGACATGGCGACCGAGCGCAAGGACGAAGGCGAGCAACGCCAGGGTGCTGACGGCGCCGAGCACGATCCACACGACGAGCCACGCGGACATCTCCCGCGATGCTACACGGAGGCCTCGGCCGTGGGCGAAAGGGTCAGTTGCCGCTGTTCGCGAAGAAGTCGCGGATGTACGCGTCGTCCTCGAGGAGGTAATGGAACTCGATCAGGTCGTCCGCCGTCAGGCGCGGGGCCGGCGGCTCGCGGGGTTCCGTATCCGCTTCGTCCTCCTCGTCGAAGAGCTCCGGAGCGAATGCGGTGTCGATATCCGAGCGGCTGATGTCCACGCCAGCCGAGACGAGCAACGCGACGATCTTCCGATCCGCGCGCTTCTCTACATCGTCGTCACAATTCGGGCAGGTGAACCGGTAGCTCCCCTCGCGCCCGTTGGAGCGCACGGCGAGCGAGATCGCCTCAGGGCCCATGTCCACCTCGCCGCAGCGAGGACACGTCGTCCGGATGGTGGTCATCTCACCCGAAAGCATCGGCCCGAGCGGCGCGACCCTTGAGAGCCGCGCACGGAGGTGGATGCCGGCGCTGCCGGGGGCCTGTCAGCCGCCGTAGCGCTCGAGTGCGGCGGTCGCGATCTGGGAGATCTCCGCGCGGAGCTCTGGCGGGTCGAGCACCTCGGCGTCCGGGCCCAAACGGAGCAGGAGCTTCGCGACCCAGCCGGTCTGTCTCGCCGGCAGCGTCGCCTCCACGGTTCCGTCGGCGCGGGTCACGAGGTCCGTCGTAACGTAGTACTCGGCGACCCAGCGGGCCGCCGGTCGCAGGAGGAGCCGGACCGCAAGGTCGTGGTCGCCCGGCGTGTAGAGCTCGCGGCCGGCGCCCTCGAGGCCACGCGGCTCGAAGCGTCCCGCCGTTCGCTCCAGGGCGGCGACGCGGTCGGCCCGGAACATCCGCTCGTCCTGCGCCGCCAGGTCCCACGCGACGACGTACCAGTGCCCGGCGCTCGCGAACACCGCTTCCGGCTCGATCTCCCGGAGGCTCCGCGCTCCGGTGCTCGCGGCGGTGTACTCGATCCGGATCCGGCGATGCTCGCCGGCGGCGGCCCGGAGCGCGGCCAGATGCGGCGGCACCACCCCCGTGACCGCGCCTTCGATCCCGGCGGCGTCTCCGAGGGTGTCCGGGCCGAGGGCGTCGCGGAGCTTGGCGAGCGCGCTCGCGAGCGCGGGAGCGTCCGGGATCCCGGGCGTCGCCAGGAGCTCGGTGGCGCGCAGGTACACGGCGAGCGCCTCGGGGCGGGTCAAGCGGAGGGGACGGGCGAAGTGATCCGCCATCGAGATCCACACCCCGCCGTCCTCGTCGACGTCCACATCGATCAGGTCGCCGGGACCGTACGGGGGAAGTCCGGACATGAAGAGCAGGTCCAGATCGCGACGCAGCTGTTCCGGGGGCACGTCGAAGATCTCGGACGCGGACTCCAGGCTCGTGCCCGGATGCTGCACCAGGTATGGGACGATCACGAGCATCCGGCCGAGTCGCTCCGCCGTCGTGGCCGATCGCCGGCGCTCAGGCATCCTCGGAGGCCTTCAACCGCCGGACCACCTCGTCGCGCAGGGTCGCGGGCTCCAGGGCTTCGACGTCCGCGCCGAACTGCAGGAGCATCGCGGCGAGCGCCTGCTCATCCGCCGCGGGGACGCCGAGGACGACCCATCCGTCGTCGCTGGTTCGCTCCCGCACGACACCCGGGAACGTGCTCTCCATCAACACGACGGTCCCTGGAGCGGTGGCGACCAAGGCACGGTCCTCCGCCGAGAGCTGCCACGGGCCGGCCTCGACGTGATCGATCGCGCGGAAGTCCGGCGGCGGTGCGGTTCCCTCGCCCACATCCTCCAGTTCGGTCGTGCACCTCGAAAGCCGGAACGCGCGGACGGCGTCGCGCTCCTGGTCGTGCCCCACCAGGTACCAGTGGCCACCGCGGAAGACGACGCCGTACGCGTCGACGACGCGATCGGACACCGCCCCTTGCGAGGTCCGGTAGCCGAAGCGGACCCGGCGACGCGCGCTTGCGGCGTCCGCGGCCGCGACGACGCGGGCGCTCCTCGTGTCCGAGCCGGCCACCAACGGGCCGCTCTCGGCACCAGCGAGGACACCGCCCTCGGCGCCATAGAGGAGCTTGCGCACCCCGCGAGCGACCACGGTCTCCTCCGACGCGCTCTGCGCCGCCACGAACAGCGCGGTGACCTCCTCCGGCGTGAATACGATCTCCGGGAGGTAGTACCGATCCTTCGGGATCGTGTACCCCTGCTCCACGTCCCAGACGTCGGTCGCCGCCATCTCGAGCGGGACCCCGTACTCCCGCAGGATGTCCTTGTCGCGTTCGAACTTGCGCTTGGCCGAGTCGAGGTTGTCCCCGCCGTAGGCCGGGAGCGTCCGGCGGATCTCCTCGAACGTCATCGGGTGCTCCGTCTCGAGGAGCAGACCGACCAGGTTGAGGAGCCGTTCGAGCGGCTCCATCCCCTCGTCCACCGACATCGTCGCGCATCATACCGACGACGTGCGGACGGTCCGTGGGCGCGCAGTGGCGCTCCGATCACATGTGGGCGATCAGCTGCTCGACCCGATCGTCGGCGCTCCGGAACGGATCCTTGCACAACACCGTCCGCTGGGCCTGGTCGTTCAGCTTCAGATGGACCCAGTCCACCGTGTAGTCGCGCCGTTTGGCCTTGGCCTGGCGGATGAAATCCCCCCGGAGCTTCGCGCGCGTCGTCTGCGGTGGCTCGCGCATCGCAAGGCTCACCTCATCCTCGGTCACGACGCGCTCTACCCTGCCCGTGCGTTCCAGCAGGTAATAGAGCCCCCGGGACCGGTTGACATCGTGGTAGGAGAGATCGAGCAGGGCGATCTTCGGAGACCCGAGCGGCAGGTTGTGCTTCTGCATATATCGCTCGATCATCAGCCGCTTCGTCACCCAATCCACCTTCCGCGCCAGCCGTTCGGGTTCTCCGTCCCTGAGCGCGTCGAGCGCCAGGCGCCACTCGTCCAAGAGCGTGGTGGATGCCTCGTCGGCCCCCCGCCGCTCGACGAACCGGGCGGTCTTCTCGAGGTACTCGGTCTGCACCTCCAGTGCCGTCAGCTCCCGCCCGTTCGCGAGCTTGACCTTCCGCGTGCACGTCGTGTCGTGGCTGATCTCACGGATCGCTCGGATCGGGTTCTCGAGCGTCAGGTCGCGCATCACCGTGTTGCCCTCGACCATCCGAAGCACCAGGTCGGTGATCCCCACCTTCATGAAGGTCGTCCACTCGCTCATGTTCGAGTCCCCCACGATCACGTGCAGACGCCGATAGCGTTCGGCGTCGGCATGGGGTTCATCGCGCGTGTTGATGATCGGCCGGCTGCGGGTGGTCGCGCTCGATACGCCTTCCCAGATGTGCTCGGCGCGCTGGGCGATGCAGAACTGCGCGCCACGGGGGCCGTGCAGGACCTTCCCTGCGCCGCACCAGATCTGACGCGTCACGAAGAACGGGATCAGGACGTCGGCCATCCGCGCGAATTCGCCGTGCCGAGCCACGAGGTAGTTCTCGTGGCATCCATAGGAGTTCCCAGCCGAGTCGGTGTTGTTCTTGAAGAGATAGACCTCGCCGCTGATGCCCTCCTCGTGTAGCCGCATCTCCGCCGCGGACAGCAGGTGCTCCAAGATCCGCTCGCCCGCCTTGTCGTGCGCGACCAGTTCCTTGATCGAGTCGCATTCCGGCGTCGCGTATTCGGGGTGGGAGCCGACATCGAGGTACAGCCGCGCGCCGTTCTCGAGGAACACGTTGGACGACCGGCCCCAATGGACGACGCGGCGGAACAGGTACCGGGCGACCTCGTCGGGACTCAGCCGCCGCTGCCCCCGGAAGGTACACGTGACCCCGTATTCGTTCTCGAGTCCGAAGATGCGACGGTCCATCTCCCAGCAAGGGTATGCCCCGGGCGGGCGAACGCCGTGAGCTACCCGGAGAGGATCCCGGCGAGCTGCTCGTCCGCGAGACGGCGGAACTTCCGGCGTTGGGGTCGGGTCCGATCGAGCACACCGGCCTCGATCTGGTCGTCGGGGATCTGACGCTGCTCCGGCATGGTGCTCAACGCCTGCACGGCCGTGCGGACCGCCGTCGCGAGATCCCACCCCTCCTGGAACCGATCGCGAAGCGTGTCTGACAGCTCCTCGGCGTGGCCACCGATCGCGACGAACCGCTGCTCGTCGGAGACGGATCCGTCGAACAAGATGTGATAGATGCCGGACGTCCCCGCTCCCCCGTCCACCTCGCCGACCACGATCTCAACCTCGTAAGGCTTCATCTGTTGAGTGAAGATGGTGGAGAGCGCCTGCGAGTACGCGTTGGCGAGATCGCGAGCCTTGACGTCCTCGCGGCCGTACTGATAGCCGCGGAGATCGGCGAGCCGGATGCCCGCGATGCGGAGCTCCTCGAACTCCGAGTACTTGCCGACCCCGGCGAACGCGACCCGGTCGTAGATCTCGCTGATCTTATGCAAGGTCGCACTGGGGTTCTCCGCGATGAACAGCAATCCGTCGGCGTACTCGAGGCCGATCACCGAGCGCCCACGGGCGATGCCCTTGTGGGCGTAGTCAGACCGGTCCTTCATGAGCTGCTCGGGAGCCACGTACGGCATGAAGCTCACGACGCACCCCGCTCCTGCAAGACGGCGTCCACGGCCGCGACCACCTCTTCTTCGGGGATGTCCTGTGATCCGTCCACGGTCACGGTCATCGCGTTCGGCCATATCCGGCGGATGGAATCGGGTCCGCCCGTTGCGGCATCGTCCTCGGCGGCGTCGATCAACGCCTCCACGGCGACCTGGAGACCTTCAGCCAAGGTGAGCCCGGGCCGCCACCGCTTCTTCAGGGAGTTCTTCGCGGATTGCCCCCCGGAACCGGTGGTCTGGTAGTCGTCTTCCTCCCAGCGACCGCCGGTAGCGTCGTAGTAGAAGATCCTGCCTTCGTTCAGGCGTTCGTCGAAGCCACCGAACAGCGGCACGACGATCAAGCCCTGCAGCGCCATCGGGAAGTTCGAACGGATCATCTGCGCTAGGCGATTCGCTTTGCCCTCCAGGGACAGCCGGTCGCCGGTGATCTTCTCGTAGTGCTCCAGCTCGAGCTGGAAGAGCTTGACGAGCTCGATCGCCTGGCCGGCCACTCCCGCGATGGCGATCGCGCTGTAGTCATCGGCACCGAACACCTTGCGCATCTTGGCGTCCGCGATCAGGTTGCCGGAGGTCGCACGTCGATCGCCGACCATGATGACGCCGTCGGCGAACTTGAGGCCGAGCACGGTGGTCCCATGCGGCACCGGGAGGGCAGCTGCCTCCGTCAACGAGCGGGGCATGGCCTCCGGCCGCTCGCGCCGGACCAGATCGAGGAAGCTCGGGCTCGCACCGAACGGGCTGCCGGCGAGCGACAGCTCGGGCCGGTCGCTCACTCGCCGCCCTTCTGGACGTACGACTTGACGAACTCCTCGGCGTTCTCTTCCAGTACGGAGTCGATCTCGTCGAGGATGTCGTCCATCTCCTCCTTGAGCTCACTGGCCTTGGAGGACGACGTGACCTGACCGGCATCATCGTCGGCTTCCCCGCCGCCTTTCTTCTGGATCCTCTTCTGTTCCTGCTCGGGCACGGCACGCTCTCCTTTCCCGGATGCACATCCTAACTTCGGGTGCGGACGTCCGGGGCGTTAGCCGGTCAGCCGATCTACGAGCGCGGCCGCGTCCTCGCACGCGTCGAGCAGCTCCTCGACATGGGCGCGCGTCCCGCGCAGGGGCTCGCGCATCGGGATGCGCTGCAACGCATCCCGGCCGGTGTCCAGGATCAGCGAGTCCCAGGAAGCGGCGGCGATCGCGTCGGGATACTTCGAGATGCAGCGGCCGCGGAAGAACGCGCGAGTATCCTCCGGCGGCTCCATGATGGCCCGCTCCACCTCTTCGTCCGTCGCGAGGCGCTCGACCTTCCCGGAGTGTGCGAGTCGATGGTAGAGCCCTCGATCGCGCCGAACATCGTGGTACTGCAGGTCGATCGCGCGGAGCTTCGCGTCGCTCCAGGCGAGCCCGTCCCGTTCCCGATATCCCTCGAGCAGACGGAGCTTGGCCACCCAATCGAGCTGCGCGCTGAGTGTCCGCGGATCGGTCTCGAGCCCGCGGAGGACGGACTCCCACCGCTCGACGACCTCCCGGTTCTCCGGCGTGTCGTCCTCACGGTCGACGTACTTGCGAGCCAGTTCCAGGTACTCCCACTGCAACTGCAGCGCGGTCATCTTGCGCCCGTCGGTGAGTGCTACCTGCGCCGTCAGCGACACGTCGCGCGACACGTCGTGGATCCCCGCCACGGGGTTGACGAGGGAGAAGTCCGGTAGGAACCCGTCTTCGATCATCTTGAGCACGATCGACGTCGTCCCCAGCTTCAAGAAGAGGGCTACCTCGCAGAGGTTGGCGTCGCCCACGATCACGTGGAGCCGCCGGTAGCGTTCGGGGTCCGCGTGCGGTTCGTCGCGCGTGTTGATGATGGGTCGCTTGAGCGTCGTCTCGAGTCCGACCTCGGTCTCGAAGAAATCGGCACGCTGCGTCAGCTGGAACACGTGCTTGCCGCGCTCGTCCCACTGCGCCTCCAGCCCTAGCTTGCCGGCACCGGTGAAGATCTGCCGGCTGACGAAGAAAGGCGTGAGATCGCGAACGATGTCCCCGAACGGGGTCGCGCGGTCCACCAGGTAGTTCTCATGCGTGCCGTAGGAGTTGCCCTTCCCGTCGGAATTGTTCTTGTAGATCGCGAGCGCCGGTGAGGAGGGGATCTCCGCCGCGACGATCGCGAGCGAACGCTCGAGGATGCGCTCCCCCGCCTTGTCGTGGATCACGAGGGAACGGGGTGACAGGCACTCGGGGGTGGAGTACTCGGGGTGAGCGTGGTCGACGTAATACCGGGCGCCGTTCGGAAGGATAACGTTCGCGAGACCGAGGTCCTCGTCGGAGAGCTCACGACCGGTCACCGGCTCGAAGCCGCGGGCGTCGCGGAGGGGCGACTCGTCCTCGTAGTCCCAACGGATCCTGCGGAGACTGCCCGCGTACGAGGAGATCAACATCGAGGACGACAACACCGGATTGAAGTCGGGCTGGCCCACGGCCGCGATCCCGTACTCCGTCTCCGTGCCGATGACCTTCGGGATAGCCACGGGGCAACCTTACCCGCGTGCGCGGGTTACAGGTACTGCCCGGCGCTCACGCGCTCGACCTGCCGGCCGTCTCCCTCGAGACCGAGCAGGGTCCGGACGTAGACGATCCGCTCGCCCTTCTTGCCCGAGATCCGAGCCCAGTCGTCCGGGTTGGTCGTGTTGGGGAGGTCCTCGTTCTCCTTGAACTCGTCGCGGATCGCGTGGAACAGATCCTCGCTCTTGACGCCCTTCTCTCCTTTGGAGAGGAACCGCTTGATGGCATCCTTCTTGGCCCGGCGGACGATGTTCTCGATCATGGCACCGGAGTTGAAGTCCTTGAAGTACAGGATCTCCTTGTCGCCCGATGCGTAGGTGACCTCGAGGAACCGGTTCTCGTCCGACGCCGCGTACATCCGTTCGATCGTCTTCTCGATCATCCGGTGGCACGCGAGCTGGACGTCGCCGCCGTGCTTGTCGACCTCGTCCGGGTGGATCGGCACCGAGGGGTGCAGGTACTTCGCCATGACGTCCATCGCCTGGGCGGCGTCCGGGCGTTCGATCTTGATCTTCACGTCGAGGCGCCCGGGACGCAAGATCGCGGGGTCGATCAGGTCCTCGCGATTGGACGCCCCGATCACGATCACGTTCTTCAGGGTTTCCACCCCGTCGAGCTCCGAGAGGAGCTGCGGCACGATCGTGGACTCCACATCCGAGGAGATGCCCGTGCCCCGGGTTCGGAAGATAGAGTCCATCTCGTCGAAGAACACGATCACGGGAAGACCTTCTTCGCTCCGCTCCTTGGCCCGCTGGAAGATCTCGCGGATCTGGCGCTCCGTCTCACCCACGTACTTGTTCAGGAGCTCCGGACCCTTGACGTTGAGGAAGTAGCTCCGGGCATCCTCGCGGCCGGTCCGCTCGGCCACCTTCTCCGCGAGCGACTTGGCCACCGCCTTGGCGATCAGGGTCTTGCCGCAGCCCGGCGGTCCGTACAGAAGGACGCCCTTGGGAGGCTCGAGCTCGTGCTCGTTGAACAGCTCCGCATAGAGGAACGGCAGCTCGACCGCGTCACGGATCGCCTCGATCTGGCCCTCGAGTCCCCCGATGTCCTCGTACCCGACGTCCGGGATCTCCTCGAGCACGAGCTCCTCGACCTCTTCCTTCGGCAGGAGCTCGGTGATCACCACCGAACGTGGGTCGAACAGCACGTTGTCGCCCGCTCGCACGGAGCTCTGGAGGAGATCTCCAGCGAGGTACGCGACGTGCACCTCGTCGCCGCGACCGAAGACCAGCGCCCGGTCGTCGCCCAGGCGATCCTTCACCTTGACGACCTCGCCGGCGCGATCCGGATCCAGGACCTCCACCGCGTTCAGCGACTCATTGAGGACGACCTGCGAGCCCGGGACGATCTTCACGACCTCGATGTCCGGCGCGGGCATCACCCGCATCTTGCGCCCCGCGGTCACGACGTCGAGCGAGCCATCGTCGTTGGCCCGGAGGAAGATGCCGAACGAAGCGGGTGGCTGGCTGAGCTTCTCGACCTCATCGGCGAGCGCTTCGATCTTGTCCCTCTCGTCGCGCAGCGCGTCGGCGAGCTTCTGGTTCTGACCCATCGCTTTGGCGAGTTGCTCGCGCGTCTCGACGAGCTTCTCCTCGAGGATGGAGACCTGGCGAGGCGCGTTGGTCAGCCGGCGACGCAGGAGCCCGACCTCTTCCTCCAGGAACTTGACCTGGGATCGCAGCTCGTCGACCTGCTCACCGTGTCCGGGCATCTGCGCCTCCTCCGCGCGTCTGGAATCTACACCTGCGGACCGACGCGATCGGGGACGTCGCGTTCCGATCCATCCTGTCCAGTATCTACGGCACGAGGCGTCGAACGGCTTAGGACCGGGAGAGGAAATGATCCGTGCGGGTCAGGAGGTTCGGCGCGCGATCGTGAGGAACCCGGTGTGACCGATCATCCGATGCTCCGGTCGGACGCTCCGCTCGGTCACGTGCCAACCGCGCCGAAGCACCTCGAAGGTCTCGATATGCAGGAACCCGTGCGACGGAAGAGCAAGCACGAGCTGTTGGACCTGAACCGTCGTCGGCAGGTACGCGCAGAGGACCGCCCCCGGCTCGAGCGTGCCGCGGAGCGTCTCGAGGGGCCCCCAAGGTTCCGGCAGGTCGAGAACGCATCGGTCGAACCGCTCACCCGTTCGGCCGACATCGGCGAGGTCACCGACGCGCAGATCGAGCTGATCGGGGATCTTGCCGAACATCCCCTCGATGTTGAGCACCGCCTGGGCGTGGTGTTCGTCCCGCAACTCGTACGAGACGATGCTCCCGTCCATCCCGACCGCACGACACAGGGCGATCGTCAGCGCACCCGATCCCGTCCCTGCCTCGAGGACCCTCGCGCCCGGGTACACGTCGGCATACGTCACGATCGGCCCGAGGTCCTTCGGGTAGACGACCTGCGCGCCGCGCTTCATCTTCAGGGCGTAGTCCGCGAACCGTGGGCGGAACGCCGTGAGCACCATGCCGGTGGCGGTCTTCAACCGGACCCCTTCATGCTGACCCAGCAGCAGATCGTGGCGGAGCGCGCCGGAATGCGTGTGGTAAGTCCCGCCCGGCTGGAGAACGACCACGTAGGAACGCCCGCGTTGGTCGATCAGCAGCGCTCGCTCTCCTGCTTCGAACGGTGCACCCATGCGGGGAAGGCTAGCGCACCGGTGTCGTCGCTCTACGGGAACCGCGTCGGCAGCGGGCGTGCACCCAGCGTCACGTCGACGGATCGGCGAGCACCCGACGCGGACACCAGGTCGACGCTGACGCTCTGACCGGGGTGCAGCCCGGCCAGGACCGTGCCCACATCGTCCGCGGTGGTGACCGTCGTACCGTCGACCGCCACGATCACGTCGCCGCTTCTGATCCCGGCGTGTTGCGCGGGCCCGCCGGCCGTGGTGGCGATCACGACAGCCCCGCTCTGCACCGCTAGCCCTAGCTGGACCGCGAGGGCAGGGGTGACGCTCTGGGATGAGACGCCCAGATAGGCCGCGGGTGCGAGCGGGTTCGCGATCGCCTGCTGGATCGTGTCTTTCGCGGAGTCGATCGCGATCGCGAACCCGATGTTCTCGGCGGTGTCGGCGCCGGCCGAGTTGATCCCCACAACCTGCCCGGCCATGTTCAGCAAGGGGCCGCCCGAGTTGCCGTGGTTGATCGCCGCGTCGGTCTGGATCACGTTCGAGTACACCCGCGCGCCGTTCTTGCAGACCCTGCAACTCGGATCCTGGACCGTGATCGTTCGGTCGAGCGACGAGACGATCCCCGCGGTGACCGTCGGGCCACCCTCGAGGGCGAGTGCGTAGCCGATCGCGATGACCCGCTGTCCCAGGACGAGCGCCCCGGAGTCGCCCAAGGGAACGGTCGGCAACCCGCTCGCGTCGATCTTCAGGACCGCCAAGTCATGCTCGCAGTCGCCACCGATCACCCGAGCGTCGTACTGCTTCGGCGTCTGCGCGGACGTCGAGACCGTGATCTTCGATCCACCCTCCACGACGTGGCAGTTCGTCACGATGATCCCGTCCTGGCGGACGATGAAGCCAGTGCCGACGCCCTTCCCCTGCTGGACGTTGCCGAACGGGCCCGCCTGGAACACGTCGGTCGTGACGTTCACGACCGCCGGGAGCGCCGTCCTTACGACCGTCGCGATGGGCTCGGCCGCGCCGTTCAGAGCTCCTGCGATGGGCGACGCGTCCGTCGAACCGGCCGAGTGACCGGTCAGGTCGACGGAGCAAGCGGTGGCGACGAACGCGAGCGCCACGACGCCCACCAGGATCTTGCGCATGCGAACCCTCCGATGGTGCGCGGCGGATACGTTTCGCCATACGCCGCGCGGGCCCGGGCGGTTCGCCGCCCGCGGCGCCGCGGTGGGTCCTACGACGACGATGTCAGCGAACCGGCGGGACGCTCTTTCCGAGGATCGACGAACGGGATCGCCGCGGTGATGCCTTCGAGGTGGTCCCCGTTCTCGGTCTCGACGTCCAGCCGGTTCCCCGGTTCGGCGAGCCGGATCGGGACCCACACATAGCCGATGTTCTTCTCGAGTCCGGGCGACCAGACCGCGTCCGTCAGGTAGCCGATCTTGTGTCCGTCCTCGTACGCGTTCCAGTACTCCGACATCTCCGCGCGCAGCTCAGATCCGAGCAGCTCGATACCCACCAGCTTCCGGTCGACCCCTTCGCGGCGGATCCTCTCCAGCGCGTCCTTGCCGATGTAGTCCTGCGGCTGCTCCTCGACGAGCCGCTCGAGACCCATCACGTGGAACGGGGTGTCGGTCAGTCGCATATCCGAGCCGTAGTTGAAGATGCCGGCCTCGATCCTGCGCGCCTCGCTCGGTGCGGTCGGCCGGAGTCCGAACTCATCGCCCGCCTCCGCGATCGCGTCCCAGAGATCGTCCCCGCGCGCGCCGTCCAACAGGTTGACCTCGAAGCCCGGGATCGCGGTCCACCCGGTCCGGGAGATCACGACCGGGATCCCGCGCGCGTCGAACCGGTCGCACCAGTAGTACTTGAGGTCGTAGATCGCGGGACCGACGAGCTTCTCGAGCGTCTTGGCCGATAGCGGCCCCTGCACCTGGACCGGATGCACGTCCGGGTAGGAGACGTCGACATCCAAACCAGACTGCGCCGCGAGCCCCAATGCGTACAGGCCGGCGTCCGAGTCGGCCAGCTGCATCCACCAGACGTTCGGTTCAGGATGCAGCAGGACCGGGTCGTTGACGATCCCGCCGTCGGGCGCCGTCACCAGCATGTACTTGCCTTGCTTCACCGCGCACTTGGTGAGATCGCGGCACGTGATCCGGTCGATCAGCGTGTCCGCATCAGGACCGCTCACCTGCACGGTCCGCTCGACGCCGACGTCCCACAGCGCGACGCCTTCGTTCAGCAGCTTGTACTCCGTCTCGGGGTCGTCGTAGTACCCCGGGAGGTACATGTGGTTGTAGATGTCGTAGGCGGTGCACCCGGCCCGCAGCGTCGCCTTGAAGAACGGCGATCGCCGGTACCACGGGCCGAAGTAGAGCGTTGAGCTCTTCGCGAGCATCTCCTCGCGTTCGTTGACCATCGGACGCCCTCCTGAGAGCTTCGGACCGGGCATCGACCCGGCGTTCCTTGAAGCATCGTTCAGGAGGCGACCGGGATGCAAGTCCGCCGACGCCACGGCCAGCGCTGTCGCGTTGAACGCCCTTTCAGGAAACGGGGATCTGCTTCGACGGATCCACGAACGGCATCGGGGTCACGGTCGCGGCCCGGGTCCCCCACTCGGTCTGCACGGTCACGGCCTGACCGTCATGGCTGCTCCCCGCCGGGAGCCAGCAGTAGCCGATGTTCTGCTTCAGACGCGGCGAATAGATCGCCGACGTCACCTTGCCGACCTGCTGTTCGTCGACCGAGGCGGGCCACTTGACCGCGTTGAGGCCCGGGAACGGCTCGCCGTCGAGCACGACACCGTTGATCTTCGTGTCGACCCCCGACTCCCGGATCGCCCGGTACGCGCCGATCGAGATGCTCTCCTCGGGCGAGACCGTGTCGAGGTCCACCAGCCGGTCCAGACCCAACTCGAAGGCGTTGTTCTGGTACGTCATGTCGGCGCCCCAGTTGAAGATCGCACCTTCGATCCTGCGGATGTCCGACGGGCCGGTCGGCTTGATCCCGAACTCCTGCCCGGCCTCCATGATCGCCTCGTACACATCGTTCCCGCGGGGCGTATCGGTCGTGTAGACCTCGTAGCCGATCTCGGAGGTCCAGCCGGTGCGCGTCACCACCACCGGGACCCCGGCGATCTTCGCGTCGGTCCAGAAGTAGTACCGGAGGTCCAGGATGTCCTCCCCGAGGAGCTTGACCATGAGGTCCTTGGATCGTGGCCCCTGGACCTGGAGGGGCGCGACGTCCGCCTCCTGGATCGTGACGTCCAGATCCGGATAGGCGTTCTTCAGCCCCTTCGAGAACAGCAAGGCGTCGGAGGAGGCGAGCGCGAACCAGAACGTGTTCTCGTCCATCCGCGTCATCACTGGATCGTTGATGATGCCGCCGTCGGCGTCACAGATCAGCACGTACTTGCCCTGACCCACGACGCACTTCGACAGGTCGCGTGGCGTGAGGAGCTGCGCGAACCGGAAGCCGTCCGGCCCCGAGATCTCGAGGCACCGCTCGACGGCGACGTCCCAGAGCGTGACGCCGTTCAGCAACGCGTCGAACTCCGCCTCGAAGGAGTCGAAGCGGATCGGGAAGTACATGTGGTTGTAGACCGTGAACCCCGCCGGGCCGTACTTCTGGGTAGCCTCGTAGTAGGGGGTGCGGCGGTTCCGTGCGCCACGTTGGACGAGGCTCATGTCGAACGGCTGGGCCATCGGGTCCTCCTTCGAGCTCGGTCGATGCGGGGAGCCATCGTGCGGGGCAGCGCACGGGTTCGCAACGACGTCTGTCGACCCTGGGTCACGGTCGGGATCAGGCGTCGGCTGCCGCGAACACCCGCTCCCCCTCCACGAACGTCATCTGGCACCGAGCCTCGGCGATCTCCTCCGGAGCATGGGCGAAGAGGTTGCGATCGATGACCGCCAGATCCGCGAGCTTGCCGACCTCGATCGAGCCCGTCTCGCGGTCGAGGTGGTTCACGAATGCCGACCCGATCGTGAAGGCGGCGATCGACGTCTCCAGGTCGAGCCGCTCCTCCGGGAGGAACACCTCGCCACGGTTCGCTCCGTACGGGTAGTTCGGCGGCATCACGCGATTGACCGCCACGTGGATCTCCTCCACGGGGTTGGGGCTCGAGACCGACCAGTCACTCCCCATCGCGAGCATCGCGCCGTGCCGGACGAGGCTGGCGAACGGGTACTGCCACATCCAACGCGGCTCGCCGAGGAACGGGATGGTCAGCTCATCCATCTGCGTCTCGTGCGCCGCCCAGAGCGGCTGCACGTTCGCGACCGCCCCGAGGGACCGGAACCGTGGGAGGTCGTCGGGGTGGATCACCTGGAGGTGGGCGAGATGCGGACGGGTGTCGGTCAGCCCGTTCGTCCGTCGCGCCGCCTCTACGGCATCGAGCGCCTCCCGGACCGCTCGATCCGCCAGGGCGTGGAAATGGACCTGGAACTCCAACGCGTCGAGCCGGGTCACGGCCTCCTTGAGGAGCTCCGGCTCGACGAACGAGATCCCCCGGTTGTCCGTCGCCTCGCCGTTCACATCCAGGTACGGGTCCAGGACGGCTGCCGTGAAGTTCTCGCAAACGCCGTCCTGCATGATCTTGACCGACGTGGCGGCGAAGCGCCCAGTATCGGCGCGCTCCCGGAGCGCAACGAGGTTGTCGATCTGCTCGAGCCCTGCGTTCCGGTCCCACCAGAGCGCACCGACGACGCGCGCCGTCAGCGTTCCCTCCTCGGCCGCATCCACGTAGGCCTCGAAGGAGCCAGTCCAGTCGGCGGATCCTGCCTCGACGATCGCGTCCTGCCACGAGGTGATGCCGAGCCTGTGCAGGTACGCCTGCCCTTCCAACAGACCGCGGGCGACCACGTCCGGTCGCGACGGGGGAACCAGATCGCCGACGAACCCCATGGCGCCTTCGTGCAACGTTCCGGAGGGGGAGCCTTTCGCATCACGCTCGATCCGGCCGTCGGCCGGATCGAGCGTGATGCTCGACACGTCCGCGCGCTCCAGTGCGATCGAGTTGACCCAGGCGCTGTGCCCGTCCCGGTTCGGCAGGAACACGGGGCGGTCCGGCACGATCGTGTCCAGATCGTCTTTCGACGGGCATCCACGCGGGAACACGTCCATGGACCACCCGCCCCCGAGGATCCACGGCTCGTCCGGGTTGGCTTCCGCGTAGGCGCCGATCGCCGCCAGGTACCCGGCCTTCGAATCCAGATCGTGCAGATCGCACTGGAGCATGTCGATGCCGGAGGACACCGGGTGGACGTGCGCGTCCTGGAACCCGGGGACGAGCATCCGTCCGGCGAGGTCGACCACCTCGGTCCCCGCGCCGACGGCGGGACGGACGTCGTCGTCGGTCCCGACGAGGGCGATCCGCCCATCGCGTACCGCGACGGCCTGCGCCCACGATCGCGTCGCGTCTACCGTGTAGACGGCGCCGTTCACGAAGACGAGGTCCGCCGCCGATCCGTTGCCTCCCACCGCTCCTCCCGCCTCGAGGTCGTGGGGAGTGTACCGAGCTACGCGAGGGCCACCAGGTCCAGGTAGTCGTCGCTCCAGCGATCCACCGCCCCGTCGGGCATCAAGAGGATGCGCGCCGGCGCGAGCGCTTCCACGAACTCCTGGTCGTGGCTCACGAGGAGCATCGCTCCGGGCCACCCCTGGAGGGCTTCCGCGATCGCCGTTCGCGACGGCGGATCCAGGTTGTTCGTGGGCTCGTCGAGGAGCAGGAGGTTCTTCCTGCCCGCGACCAGGATCGCCAGCGCGAGCTTCGTCTTCTCCCCTCCCGAGAGGGTGCCCGCGTCCTGGAACGCGACCTCCCCGTGGAGCCCGAACATCCCGAGCAGGGTTCGGAGCGCCAGATCGTCGGCGTCCGAGGCCTCCTTCATGTGGTCGAGGACCGAGGCGCCGTCGCGGACGCCCTCGTGCTCCTGCGCGTAGTAGCCGGGTACGACCCCATGTCCGAACGCGAAGGTCCCGCGATCGGCCTCGGTTTCCCCCATGAGGATCCGGAGCAGGCTCGTCTTCCCCGCGCCGTTGAGCCCCAGCACCAGTAACCGCTCTCCCCTGCCGAGGTCGAAGCTCACGTCCTCGAAGATCGCCGGGCCGCGGTAGGACTTCGATAGGCCGTCCACCACGAGGACCGTCCGACCGCTGTGCGGTGGGTCGGGGAACCGGAACCGAACGCGCTTCTCCCTCGCCGGCCCCTCGACGCGTCTCGCCTCCAGCTTCGACACACGGGTGTCGAGCGTCTTCGCTTTCCGGGCCCGTTTCGCGGTCTGCCCACGCATCGAATCCGCGAGGGTCCGGAGCCGCTGGATCTCGTGCTGCTGCCGATCGGCGAGCTTGCCGAGCCGGGCCTCGTCGAGGCGCCGGGCTTCCCGATACTCCCGGTAGGTGCCCCGGTACTCGACGACGCCGTCGCGATCCAGATGCAGGATCCGCGTGATCGAGGCATCCAGCAGTGACAGGTCGTGGCTCACCACAACCAGCGCACCCTTGTGCGTCGTGAGGAACTTCATCAGCCAGTTCTTCGCGTCGATGTCGAGGTGGTTCGTCGGCTCATCGAGCAGGAGCAGATCCGAGCCGCCGAACAGGATCCGGCCGAGCTCGAGCCGTCGTCGTTCGCCACCCGAGAGCGCCCGTACGCGGAGCGAGAGCCGATCCTCGGGCAGCCCCAACCCCGCGGCGATCGCCTTCGCCTCTGACTCGGCCTGGTAGCCGCCGAGTTGGCGGTACTCCTCTTCGAGGCGCGCGAACCGATGGACCTCGCGTTCGCCGTGCGACTCCTCGAGCGCGATCCGTGCCTTCTCGAGACGCCGGTTGAGATCGACGAGGCCACGCGCCCCGAGGATGTGTTCGAGCCCGCGATCGTCGTCCTCCGCGCGGTGCTGCCGCGGATCCTGGCGGAGGTAGCCGACCCCGCCCCGGCGGGTCACCGAGCCACCCGCAGGCGGGATCTCGCCTGCGAGCACCCTGAGGGTGGTGGTTTTCCCGGCGCCGTTGCGCCCCACGACGCCGACCTTGTCGCCGTCGCGCAGGTCGATGCTGAGCCCCTCGACGACGATACGCCCGCCGACCTCGACCGAGAGCTCGCGAGCCTCGAGCGCGATCATGGCGCTTCCCCATGAGATGTGCTGCGGTGGATGTGGTTCGGGCGGATCGACACGGTGGACCTCCTCGGGTGCGGCGAACACGGACCGCGGACGGCGGCCGGTGGAACTCGAGGTTGGCCCGCTAGCTCAAGACGCACATGGTACGACAGGAGCCACGGCGCTCCGAGGAGCCGTCAAGGAACCCTTCGCGCCTTCTTCATCTCCCCGTCAACTTCGCCTGTCAACGTGTCGATGCGTTCGAGGAGAAGCGGAACCCCCAACGGAGGGAGCGCGCGGTGATCGTCAAGATCCTCGAGGTATGGTTGGTCTGCTCCGTGCCGATCGGTATCGCCGTCGGCAGATTGCTCGAACGAGGCTCGACTCCTCTTGTGGACGCTACTCCGCACGTAGCGAGAGCATTCGCTCACGCTGATCGGTAGCCGGCGCCTGGCTTCCACCACCATCGGCCTTCCCCTAGCCTTTCAGCGTGGCCCGACGACTTCGATGGTCGGCGGCGCTTGCCGCCTTTGCCGTCCCCGTCGTCGTCATCGCGTCCGCGATCACCGAACCTCCGAAAGGCTGAGAACGGCCGTTGACCGAGTCGCGGTCGGCCTGGTCGGTGATCAGGATGCGTCGGGGCGTGTCGCACGCCTTGGGGTCGAGCGTTTCGAGGACGCTAGGCGACCCGAACGTGAAAGCCCAATCTCGCTCCTACTCGATGACCGCCGGACGACCAGGTAACCACGTATGCACCAGGACCCTTGTTCGGGAAGTGCCTCCGCCAGCGGACGGACGACCCGAACGTCACGCCCAGGTCATGGATGTAGAAGCGGTGACATGCCCGGGTGCTGTCTGGAGCCTTCACGCAGAGGGTGTACCGATCGAAGTACTTGGCGGCGAGGCTGATCCGGAGCATCCGGATGCCGTTCACTTTCCTGGTGCTCTGGCAGATATCCCCAGTCGGGCTGCAGTACGAGTTCGGTAGATGGTGTGCCTCCGCAACCCGCGGCAACGCGAGCAGCACCAGGGTGGCCATCAGTGTGAGGGTTACGATCCGCCGCATCCCAGCGCCCCTTCGTGGCTCGAGTGATCGTCCTCGGACCATGTCAGTCTAGCCCCACGCACCTGCCGCATGGTTCCGCATGAGGTCCCAGGGGAACGCCACCGCCTCCAATCCCGAGCTAGGTCCACATCAGCGGTTCAGGAACGCCCACCCGACATCCGACGTCTCCGCTATGGCTGTGTCCTCGCGCGTGTTGTGCATTTCCGTGAACTGCCCCGATAGCACTGGGGAAACAAGTCCTCGACAAGGGCAAACCCGTCGTGAGACGGGGACGCAAAGCGAGAGGCCTCGAGTGCCGAGGTAGCTCAGCTACCGAAGGGGGAAGCGGATGTCTGGCAAGGGCCAGTCACGCGCCGGTCGTGGACGCGGATCACGAGGAGCGATCTCTCTCATCCTGCTTGCCGCCGCGGTCGTGGCATCGCCGACGCATCACGCCCACGCCGCGGCGACAGCGACCAGACCGAACATCGTGATCATCATGACGGACGATCAACGATGGGACACCGTGGATCCGAGGTACATGCCCAACGTGGCTGCCGATCTGATCCCCAACGGGGTGACCCTCTCGAACGCGTTCGTCTCGAACCCGCTGTGCTGCCCAAGTCGCGTGACGACGCTCACCGGAAGGTACTCGTACACGACCGGGGTCTATGGGAACAGCGGAACGTGGGGGGGTTACGGCGCGTCTCAGCAGTTCGGAGCGATGAACGACACGATCGCGACGGACCTGGAGACGGGCGGCTACACGACAGCCCTGATCGGGAAGTACCTCAACGGGTACTCGCCCAGGACTGACTATCTCACCGTGCCACCAGGTTGGGATAGATGGTTCGAGATCAACACCGGCAAGTACTTCAACTATTGGGCAGCGGCAGATGGCGTGACGAAGCAGTATTACGGCACCGCTCCGAATGACTACAGCACAACAGTGCTCGAGCAACAGGCTCTGAGCTTCATCCACCAGGCCAAGGCAGGTCCGTTCTTCCTCTATTTCGCCACCACCGCCCCGCACGGACCCGCCATCCCGGACCCTCGCGATGTCGGCAGGTTCGACGGCGACCTCGGTTCGTACGTCCGGCCACCCTCCGAGCAAGAGGCCGACGTCTCGGATAAGCCCAGCTACATCCAGGCGAGGCCGTTGAGCGCGACCGCCCAATCGTCCATCGATGCGTTCCATACGAGGCAGCTCGCGTCGATATACGGGGTCGATCGAGCGATCGGAGCTCTTTGGAACGCTCTCCCGAATGACACCGTCGTGCTGTTCATGTCCGATAACGGTTTCGAATGGGGCGAACACCGCTGGGGCGGCAAGATGGTGCCCTACAACGAGAGCCTGCGTGTCCCGATGATCATCGCCGGCAAGGGGGTCGACCTTTCCAGCGTCGGACCCGTCGGTGGGGTGTCCGATCGGCTCGCCTTGAACGTGGATATCCGCTCGACGCTGGAGTCGTTCGTGAACGATCTGCCTCGGCAACCCCAGACCGATGGCGAACCCTGGACCTCGCCCCCGGTCAGGCAGGACTTCCCGATCATGCACTGGAACGACGGCAACAAGGTCCCGGTGTACTGCGGGGTACGATCAGCCGGATGGATGTACGTGAAGTACGCCGACGGTTTCGAGGAGGCCTATGACGAGCGTTCGGACCCGTTCGAACTGGATAACGTGTTCGTGACGGATCCCACCGATCCCCACCTTCCTCTCTTGCGTGCCGCGGCTGCGGGCTACTGCACACAGCAAGACGGACGCATCTACCCTGAGGGTTGGCCCTTCTAGTTCACGTGTGCCGGACTTGGCGATCGAACTCCGAGCCCTTATCGAGGGACCGCTTCCTGCCGATGAAGGCGGCGTGGAAGCATCGAACAACCCCGAAGAACTCCCGAGCATCTCGGCTCCCTCCCCCGATACACAAGAAGAGCACCCAGATCGGGCCTACGAGACCACCCTTATCGCCTCGGCGGCGGAGGGAGACGCGGATGCCTTCGAAGAGCTCTACCGCACCTACGTGGGAGGCGTTGCCCGCCACGTCCGCCTCCGCTTGGGCAGGGCCGACGAGGACGCAGTTGCCGAGGTGTTCGTTCGAGCCTGGGCAGGGATCTCCTCGTATCGGGACCTTGGGCGACCGTTCGGAGCGTGGCTGTTCGGCATCGCACGCCACGTCATCGCGGATGAGTTCCGCGCCCGGTCGCGGACGATCCCCGTCGCGGAGCCGCCAGAACATGCGGTCGAGCCGATGACAGCCGAACTGCTCGCGCTCCGGGAGGCGATCGACCGTCTCCCGGACGACCAGCGCCAAGTGGTGGAGCTCCGGTACCTCGCGGGTCTCACGAACGATGAGGTGGCCGCCGCGATGGACACGAGCACCTCCGCGGTGAACACGAAGCGGTGGCGCGCGTTGCTCGTGCTCCGAGACGTCCTGAAGGAAGCGCCATGAGCGAACCCCTAACCCCCGCCTCGAACGTCAGCCCATTCCCTGGGCAAGATGGGGACGTCGCGGACGTCGAGGAGGTGCTGGAACGGCTCCTGGTGACACCGGTCGAGGCCGACAGAACGTGGTCGATCGTCCGGGAACGCATCGGTTTCGATCAGGACGTCGCTCCGTTCCGGCCTCGTCGTCGACCTCGTCGCGTGCTCGCGCTCGCGATCGCGGCGGCGTTGATGATGAGTGGCGTGGCTCTCGCTGCACTCGCGAATCAGGGGCCATCCTCATGGCATCCGAGGACGCCGAGCGACCGCGGGTCGCATGGACTCCGCGGTCCAGCGCTCCATCCAGAGGCGGGACCTGAGCATCCGACGGTTACGCCCGCTCCGATCGATATCGACGCACCCCCCATCCCGGCCCCCTCGCTCGACGTGAGCGGCCAGTCTCCGTCTGCGGAGACGGGGCAGGGGTCGGATCAGCAACAGGGACAAGATCAGCAGGGGGGTCAGGACCAGCAGTCCTCGGGCCAGTCCACGGCACAGGACCAACAGGATGGCCAGCCGGATCCCACCGACGTCCAGTCGGCATCAAGCGCGAGCACGGACGGGAACCAGGGTCCTTCTCCGTCCGCTCAGGCGACCGACCAACAGTCCTGAGTCGGCCGGACGAAGGTCGTAACAGAAAATCCCCCGCCGCGTCAGAGCGTTCGAACGCGTTCGTGCGATAGAGCAGACGAGGAAAGGCTCCTCGACAAGGGCGAACCCGCCGCGAGGCGGGGGCGCAAAGCATGAGGCCTCGACCGTCAGCGAGGTGGCTCGGCTACCGAAAGGAGAGGTACGTGATCGGAACCAGGACCCTCTCGCGCAACAGGCCGGTGCGGCTCGCCGCCGTCCTGATCCTCGGCGTGCTCTACGCCATGATCCGGATGGGTGCCGGTACGCCGACCGCCCATGCGGCGACCCAAGGACCGACCTGTCACGGGCTCCCCGCGACGATCGTCGGGACCGCGGGAGCTGACCACATCTGGGGAACCTCTGGACGGGACGTCATCGTCGGGCTCGGCGGCAACGACGTGATCCATGGACGTGGCGGCAACGACGTGATCTGCGGCAACGGCGGAGCGGATCTGATCTTCGGCGGCGCCGGAGCGGATGAGCTCTCCGGCGGCGACGGGAACGACACGCTCGAAGGGGGCGACGGCGCCGATGACCTGCAGGGAGGCGATGGCAACGACGACCTGCAAGGCGATAACGGCGACGACACCATCCAGGGCGACGCCGGCGATGACACGCTGGACGGTGGTTCGGGCGATGATGTTGAGAACGGCGGCAGCGGCGACGACAGCGCGATCTGCGTCGTGAGCGACGTCGAGAACGACGACTGCCAGGGAGACGAAGACACGCAGGTGTAGCGCGCGCGTTGGGCCTTCTCCAGGAAGACTGTCCCCTGCGGAGGACGGGCACGGATCCAAGGGATCTGTGCCCGTTCCCTCTTGTCGGACGAAGGAGTAACACGCGGTATACCGAACGGCGCGCAAGCTGGCCGTCCTGCCCGGACCTCGTCCAGCGAGCTCGGCGATGAGCCGACGCGAGTTCTCAGGTTCAAGGGAAGGGCGATCCAACGTCCTGCGGACATCTTGCCCGCGTAACGCAGATGACCTACCGTGACCACGGGAGGAGATGAACCTTCGTCGACATCTCCGTGGTCCCCCCGGTCCCGATGCCCGCCGAGACGAGGATCTCGCACGCCATATCACGGGGAGGGGATCATGAAACGTTGGGTCGTACCTATCCTGGTGATCGTCGCCGCGCTTGCGAGCGCGTCGCCGGCCAAGGCAGCCCACAGCTCCGACAGATTCCTGCTGATCGCGGAAGAGGAGAACTTCGGAACCGCGGCGAACGGGGACTACGTCGCTGTAACGGTCGACGAGGGGTCGTGGTTCCAGGGGTCACCGAAGGCGGTCTCGGCGACAGGTGAATTCACGCACCACGCGCCCGACGGCAGCGTCCGTGGGGCCGGGACATGGACCGCGACCTCACTGATCAGCTACGACTTCTACGGGTGCAGATATATCCCAGCGCTCGGAGTCGACACGGGCAACGACAACTTCTGCGGTGGTGCCGTTCGGATGGCCGTCGTCCTTGACACGCCGATCGGGCAGTTCCCGGGCATGCTCACGGTCTTCTGCATCGTGGGAACGCAAGCCCCCTCGAGCCACAACGGCAGCATGGGAGGGGAAGGCGTCACGCTCTCCGTTCCAGGCATCATCAACTTCAACCACACCGGAGGAGGGGACAACATCTACATCCGGGTGTGACTCTCGGCCGTCCGGTGGGAGCCCGCCCCGCCGACGACCAATTCTGTAACCCGGCGTCCTAGGCGCCCACTGACAGATGCGTCCTGCGTCAAGGTGCACAGCCTCTTCGGATCAAGCGCGTCGTCACTCCACGCCCGCATACCAGGCGCAGCGTTCAGGTCGCTTAGCCCGTGTGCGTGACGTTGACGAGTTGAAACTCCTCGCGTCGCCCCTTCACCAGGGCAAGGATGTCTTGACGCTCGAAGGCTTCCGATCCCTCCGCGTCGACTAGGAACCGTCCTGCGGATCGTCTTGCGTCGAGCGCATGAGGTTCGGGTCTAGGACCTTCGCGGGCCCGTGACCGAGCAACGCGCGGACAACCGCCGATCGAGTGGGCAGCATCGCGGCGGGAGGGCGTTCCCGCTGGCGTGAGTGTCGGAGGCGGGATTTGAACCCGCACGCCCCGTAAGGGGCACTAGGCCCTCAACCTAGCGCGTCTACCAAGTTCCGCCACTCCGACGAGGGACGCGATTCTAGCAACCGGATCGAACGCGCCTTAGGGGTTCCACTTCCACGAGAGCCAGAACACGCTGAGGCCCCAGACGATCGCCGTGATGACTGTGATCCGGTCGAGAGTTCGCTCGAGTGAGGTTCCTCCGGCGAGGGTGTTGGTACCGCCGAACATGTCCGACAAGCCGCTCCCCCGACCCGAGTGCATCAGGATCGTGATGATCAGGAACAGCGATGAGAGAACCAGTAGGACGATAACGACCGCATCGATCATGGGGATGCTCCGGTTTCCTCGGTATCGACGTCCATCGGGATGATACGGGTGTCGATGGGGAAATGGCAGGCGGCGGTGTGCCCAGGGCCCTGGTCGGTGAGGAAGGGCTCCTCGTCATGGCACCTGGGGACGAACCGCAACGGAGCGCCATGCTCGTCCGTGAGTCCCTGCTCCTTCGCGAGCGACTGCGTCCGGGGACAACGTGGGTGGAACCGGCACCCCGACGGGGGATCGATCGGGGACGGAACGTCCCCTTCCAGGATGATCCGGCGCTTCGCCTTGGCGAGCCTGGGGTCGGGCACCGGCACCGCCGACATCAGCGCGCCCGTGTAGGGATGGCGCGGCTGCGCGTACAGCGAGTCCCGTTCCGCGGTCTCGACGATCTTCCCCAGGTACATCACCGAGACGCGGTCCGAGACGTGCTTGACGACCGACAGGTCGTGCGCGATGAACAGGTAGGTCAGGTGGAACTCGTTCTGGAGATCCTCGAGGAGGTTGAGGATCTGGGCCTGGATCGAGACGTCGAGGGCCGACACCGGCTCGTCGCACACGATCAGCTTCGGCCGGAGCGCGAGCGAGCGAGCAACCCCGATCCGCTGGCGCTGCCCGCCTGAGAACTCGTGTGGGTAGCGGTTGTAGTGCTCGGGGTTCAACCCTACGAGCTCCATCAGCTCCTGGACCTCGCCCTTGACCTTGTTCTTCGGGATGGTTCCGTGGAGCCGAAACGGGGCGCCGATGATCGAGCCGACCGTCTTCCGCGGGTTGAGGGACGCGTAGGGGTCCTGGAACACCATCTGCATGTCGCGACGGAGGTCGCGCAAGTCCCGACCCTTGATGTTGCTGACGTCCCGGCCATCGAACCACAACTTGCCTTCCGTCAAGCTGTGGAGGCGCATCACGACCCGAGCGAGCGTCGACTTGCCGCATCCGGTCTCACCGACCAGCCCGAGCGTCTCTCCCGGGAAGATCTCCAGATCCACGCCGTCCACGGCGTGCACCGCGCCGACCTTGCGCTGGAAGATGATCCCTCTCGTGATGGGGAAATGCTTCTTGACGCCCTCGAGTCGAACGAGGGGCTCGACCGCGGGCTTCGCGGGGGGAGGCGTCGAAAGGGTCTCGGTCGTGCTCACGTCCGCTCCAGCACCTCCTCCTGGACGATCCGTTTCCGGTCCTCCAGCGAGAGGTGGCACGCGGCCGCGTGGAAACCATCAACCGGCAGGAGCTGGGGCACGTCGACGTGACATCGGTCGAAGACGTACGGGCAACGCGGGTTGAACGGGCAACCCTGCGGGACGTTGATCAACGAAGGCGGGAGCCCACGGATCGGCTGCAAACGCTCTTCCTGTGCCGTCAGGAGTGGGATCGACTTCAGCAACCCCCACGTGTACGGCATCATCGGTTGGTAATAGATGTCATCGGCCGTACCGATCTCGACGAGCCGGCCCGCGTACATCACCTGGATGTAGTCGCAGTGCTCGGCGACGACGCCGAGGTCGTGCGTGATGAGCGCGACCGCGGTATTGAACTCTGACTGGAGGCGGTCGATCAGGTCCAGGATCTGCGCCTGCACCGTCACATCGAGCGCGGTCGTCGGCTCGTCGGCGATCAGCAGGTCCGGGTTGAGCGACAGGGCCATGGCGATCATCGCGCGCTGCCGCATCCCGCCGGAGAACTCGTGAGGGTATTGGCGGGCGCGCTCGTCGGGTCGCGGGATCCCGACCCGCCCGAGCATGTCGACCGCCCGCGCGCCCGCCTCCTTCTTCGAGATGTCTTCGTGCGCCAAGATCGTCTCCGCGATCTGGTCGCCCACCTTGTAGAAGGGGTGCAACGATGTCATCGGGTCCTGGAAGATCATCCCGATCTTGTTGCCTCGGATCGCCTGGAGCTCTTCCTTCGGGATGTTCAGGAGGTCCTGCCCCTGGAAGATCACCTCTCCCTCGACGATCGCCGACTTCCGGTTGATCAGCCCCATGACGGTCAGGAAGCTCACGCTCTTGCCCGATCCGGACTCCCCGACCACTCCGAGGGTCTCGCCCGGCTGGATCGCGAACGAGACACCGTCGACCGCCTTGACGATGCCGTCTTCCGTCGGGAAGTGGACCCGGAGGTCCTTCACCTCGAGCAGCGGCTCAGGCATGGGAATCGCCTCGATGCGGTGCCGGTTGGATCACGTGTACCGGACCCGCGGGTCGAGGAACGCGTACACGATGTCCACCACCAGGTTCGCGAGCGTCACGAAGAATGCCGCGATGATGGTGACGTCGAGGATCGCGTAGAGGTCCAGCGAGAACACCGAACGGACCGCATACTGGCCCAACCCCGGCAGATTGAACACCGTCTCCGTGATGACGGCGCCTGCGAGCAGCCCGGCCAGGTCCAACCCGAACACCGTCACGAGCGGAGTGAGGCTGGAGCGGAGCCCGTGCTTCACGATGACCTGGCGTTCGTTCAGTCCCTTGGCCCGGGCGGTCCGCATGTAGTCCTCGCCCATCACGTCCAAGAGGTTGGCCCGCGAGAGACGGGCGTAGAACGCGGCGTACAGCAGAGCCAGGACGCACCACGGCAGGATGAAGTGGTTGAACCACTGCCAGACCCCGTCTTCCCCGATCGGCGAATAGCCCGAGCCGGGCAAGATATGCCACTTGTACACGAAGACGTAGAGCGCGAGCGGGCCGATGAAGAAGACGGGCATCGAGATCCCGATCAGGGCGAACGTCATGGCGGCGCGGTCCCAGATGGATCGCGGTCGCAACGCCGAGAGGATCCCGATCGGGATCCCCACCAACAACCAGATGATCGCGGCGCCGACGGCCAGCTGGATCGTGACCCACATCCGCTGGACCAGCACTTCCTTCAGCGGCGCGCGAAGCACGAACGACTTCCCGAGACCTGGCCAGCCGTACTGGTCACCGAAGAAGAGGTTCCTGGTGAAGATGTAGAACTGGACGTAGATCGGCTTGTCCAGTCCGAACTGCTGCTTGACCTCCGCCACGATCTCCGGGTTGGGCTGTTTCCCGGCGAACCGGTTGGCGATGGCGTCCGAGCCGCCCCCGGGGAGCAGGAAGAAGATGGAGTACGTGATCGCGACGATCACGATCAGGACCAACACCACCCATAAGAGTCGCCGGATGATGTACCTGAGCACGTTCCTCCCCTCGGACGGCGGACCGGGGGGCCGCCGTTCCGGCGGCCCCCCGACCCTTCCGCAACCTCCTTACCTTACGCCACGTTCTGCGGCGTCAGGCCGTTGTTCACCGAGGTGTTCACGTACGAGATGATCCCGGCGTTCTGATCGAACTGGTACGAGACCACCGTCTTCAGGTTGGTCGACGTGAACTGCGTCGCCCACAACCACGGTGCCCACGGGACCGCCGTCGTCATGAGGTACGTGTCCAGCTCGGCGAAGCAGGCGTCCACCTGATCCGCAGGCTTCCCGACGCACTCCGTCATCTTGGTGTCGACGCTCGGCATCGGGCCGTTGTTGGCCACGTACGCGTCGTACTGGGGCTTCACGCCACACTCGGTCGCCTGCGCCTCGGTCATGCCGACCAAGGAGTAGTTGACCGCGGCCGTGCACGCGATGCCCGCGCTGTCGAAGATGAAGAAGTCGAACCCGTAGGGGCTGGCGTAGTCCTTGCCCCACCCAGGAACCATCGAGATCGGGATGAGCTTCTTGACCTGCTGCAGCGTCGTGTATCCCGTGCTGGTGTCGACCTCTTTCAGGTCGAGCCCCGGCAGGATGGGCTTGAGCGAGGCCACCGCGACCTGGTTCATGTTCGGCCATGGGTCCGTGCTGCGGCCGAGGAACAGGATGTTCTGGCAGACCGGGCCGTCGTCGCAGATACCGTTGTGGTTGGTGTCGTAGCGAGATTTCTTCATCTCATCCATCGCGGCCTGGATGTTCCCCGATCCCGTGTTCGCCGAGAACGGGTTGATCTGCTGGCTCTGTGGCAAGACCGTCGGTGGCTCGACCGACGTGGCCAACTCGCCACGTAGGTCACCACCGTAGGACTTCCTGATGCCCGCCTTGTCCAGCGCCAGATTGACCGCGTTCCGCACATGGATGTCGTCGAACGGGGGGGCCAGGAGGTTCATGGTGACGTACCACGTCCGGTCACCCTGGTCCGCGTGGAGCCAACCCGCGAAGTCCGGGTTGGTCTCGAAATCCTGGAGCACGGCCACGGGGGGCGTGCCCTGGACCACGTCCAGCTGTCCATTCTCCAGCGCGTTGAAGCTGTCATCCACGTTGCTGTTGATCTTGATCTGGACCCCGTCCGCGTACGCCGCTCGGGTGTCGTCGGTTGCGGCGCTCCAGTTCGGGTTCCGCACCATCGTCATGCCCTTGTCGACGTTGTAGCCCGAGATGGGCTTGATCGTGCTGCAGGACGAGAGGTTCAGCTTGTCCTGACCCATGATCATGTACGGGCCCGACGAGATGACGTCGACGCCGTAATCGCCCGGGTTCGGGAAGCATCCCCTGACCTCGACCGGAACGGCCTTGGTCGCCGGCATCGAGAGCCGATACAGCAGGTCGCCGGTCGGCTGGTCCAGCGTGAAGGAGATGTGCGTGGCGTCGGTGACCTTGATGCCGGAGATCGGCTGGTTGTCATCCTTCGCGGCACAGTTCATGCCCTTGATGACGCCGCAGTAGTAGTTGCCGTACTGCGCCACCAGCTTCTTGTCGTTGATCCGCTGGAACGCGTACAGGAAGTCGTCGGCCGTCACCGCCCGGCTGAGCGGCGGCGCCCACATCACGTTGTCCTTGAGCGTGAAATCGTAGGTGAGCCCGTCGGCCGAGACCGTCGGAGGAGCCGCCGCGATGTCCGGCACCGGCGTGTCGCCACCCTGGGCGGCGTCCACGTGCTTATAGGTCATCAAGCCGCGGATCAGGAGCTGGTCCATCATGCCCCAGGCGGTCCCCAGGTATTCACCGGTGGGATCGAACGCGTCCGTCCACCCGAACTCCGGCGATTCCTCGCGGATCGTCCCGCCGCGGACCGGCTGGCCACCGGCGCTGGACGAAGCTGCGCCACCGCTGCTGCTGCTACAGGCGACCGCTACGAGGGCGAACGTTACCCCCAAAGCGGCAGCCGCAAGTCGTTTGCGACCGATCACAGGCTTCACTCCCTTCTCTCCGTTGCCCCGAACCTCTTCCGCCCGTGTTATACGGGAACGGGTCACTTCCTGGCTTCGCCCCCAGTCCTCCCCTCCCTTGAGCGGTCAGCGCCCAGCGCGCGGGTCGAGGGCATCCCGGAGGCCGTCCCCCAGGAGATTGAACGCGAGCGTCGTCACCACGAGGAACATCCCCGGGAAGAACAGCATCCACCACGCGATCCGGTAAAGGGAGCCGTTCGTTGCGTCTGAGAGCATCCCTCCCCAGGAAGGCGTGCCCGCCGGGACCCCGACGGCCAGGAACGACAGCGCGGCCTCGAACAGGATGTTCTGCGGGATCAACAACGTCGCCACCACGATGATGGAGGCGACCATGTTCGGGAGGATCTCCCGGAACATGATGTGGAGGTTCCCATAGCCGGTGGCGCGAGCCGCCTCGACGAACTCCCGCTCACGGAGCGACAGGGTCTGTCCTCGCACGATACGGGCGACGTACGGCCACCCGAACAGCGCGATGATCCCCGTCACCAAGGGGATCCCGGGTTTGACGAGACCACCCAGACACCCCTGGACGGAGGCGCCGCACGCGGCGCCGATACCGATCGCCAACAACAGGAGCGGGAGCGACAGCACGATATCGATGAGCCGCGAGATGAAGGTGTCCAACTTGCCGCCGCGGAACCCGGCGATCAGCCCCAACGCGATCCCGATGACGAGGGAGATCCCGGTCGCCATGATCGCGATCAGCAGGGACGTCCGCGCACCGTAGAGCGTTCGGATGAAGATGTCGCGACCGAGGCTGTCGACCCCGAACCACGCGACCGTGCTCGGACCCAGCAGGGGCACGCTGATATCGCTCGTGTAGGCCTGGTTGATGTCGTTGGGCCCGCGATGCACGACGTACTTCGAGAAGACCGGGCCCAGGATCGCGAGGGAGATCAGGAGAAGGACAACACCCGCTGCGAAAAGCGCGATGCGGTCACGCTTGAAGCGGGTCCAGAACAGCTGCCACGGGGTACGGCCCTCGACCGCCTCGGATCCTCCCTCGAGGGGTACGAGGACCTCGGCAACAGGCTCGGTCTGTTGGACCTGGCTCACACGCCGCCACCCCTGTTCACGACCGCCGAAGTGTAGGGCAGAACGTATGCGCGGACAACACAAGGCCGAGGGGCTGTGCTCGAGATATCCCGCGGCGCCGAGGATCTCACCCGGTCAGCTCCACCAGGCGGGGCAGGATCTGCACGCCGCGGAGCAGGCCGAGGGATCCTTCGGCGCACGCCCGCTCCCCGTACGAAGATGAGCCGTCGGAGTCGACGGGTCCGCCCGCGATCAGCAGCGGGACCGGATCCGCGGTGTGGGCCCGCTTGATGCACGAGGTGGCGTGGTCCGCCGTGACGGCGACGATCACACGAGCCCGGTCGATCCGTGGGAGCAGCTCTCCGAAGAACGCTTGGTCGATCGTCGTGATGACGGCGCGCTTGTCCTCGAAGCGGCCGTCGTGCGCCGGGACGTCCGGACCCTTGATGTGCACGTAGAGGGCCTGGAACCCGTCGAGGGCGTCCGCGGCCAGCTCCGCCCAGGCCGCGTACGCGACGCCGGCGGCGGGTCCGAACTCCGCCGGGTCCGAGCGGGGCGCGTCGACGGGCTCCATCCCGAGCGCCAGAGCGATGCCGCGTTCTACGGGCATCTCGACGAAGCATCCCCAGGCGAGGCCGAAACGCTCCCTGATCGGCTGGAGGCTCGGTCGGCGGTCGCCACCGTCGCGCGTGAGGATCAGGTTGGCCGGGAGCTTTCCCTCGGCGCGGCGCCGAGCGTTCACCGCCGATACATCCAAGACATCGGCCGACCCCTCGACGAACGCGTTGGTGAGCGCCGCGGCGCGACGAGCGGCTTCGCTCTCGGCGAGGGCCTCGGCAGTGACCACACGCGGCTCGAACGTCTCGAGCGCCACCCCCAGGTGCCCGTCGCGTCGGTAGGCGGGATCGGTGTTCGTGACCTCGGCCGAGAGCGCCGCGCCGTCGTCGGTGCGGATCACGAGGGCTCCCCGATGCTCGATGGTCGCGCGAAGCTCGAACGAGGCACCCGGGAGGCTGAGGGTCCGGTTCACCTCGTCGGCGAGCTTCGCCGCCTCGTCGGACGAGAGATCCCGTCCGACCCGCCGATCGATGATCTCCGACCCGTCCGCGGTGGCGAAGTTCACGCGATAGGCGAGATCGCCGTCGCGGAAGTCCATCCCGACCCCGAGCGCCTCGAGCACGCCCCTGCCGGGATGTTCCTCGTGCGGGTCGTAGCCCAAGATCCCGAAGACCCCGATGTCGGATTCCGGCGCGATGCCGGGTCCCACCGTGACGACCGTGCCGGTCCGACCGCGCGCCGCGAGCGCGTCGAGGTTGGGGGTCTCCGCAGCTTCCAGCGGCGTTCGCCCGTCGAACTCGGGGATGGGGTCGTCTCCGAGCCCGTCCAGGCAGACGTAGAGCAACGAGGTCGTCATCGGTACTTCACGATCAGCGCGAACTCCTCGGGATCCAGGCTCGCCCCGCCGACGAGCGCCCCATCGATCTCGGGATGCGCCATGAACTCGCGGATGTTGCCGGGCTTGACGCTCCCGCCGTACTGCACCCGGATCCCCTGGGCAAGCGCGTCGTCGTACTTGCTCGCGAGCGTCCCGCGGATCAACTCGACGACTAGTCCCGCGTCGCCCGGCTCGGCGGTGCGGCCCGTCCCGATCGCCCACACCGGCTCGTACGCGATCACGACGGATCGCGCCGTCGCGGGGTCCACGCCGTCGAACGCCCGCCGCACCTGCTGGGTCACCGTCGATCCGGTGCCTCCCGCGTCGCGCTCCTCGAGGGTCTCCCCCACACACAGGATCGGCGTCATGCCGTGGGCGAAGACCGACCGCAGCTTGGCGTTCACCAGAGCGTCGTCCTCGCCGAAGAGCTGCCGCCGCTCGGAATGTCCGACGATCACGTAGGTGACCCTGAGCGCTTGCAGCATCAGAGGCGACACCGCACCGGTGAAGGCGCCTTGCTCCTCGGGATGTACGTCTTGGGCGCCGAGCCCGTACGGCAGCTTGTCGGAGTCGATCAGCGTCTGGACGGACCGAAGCGCCGTAAAGGGCGGGCAGATGACGACTTCCACCCGATCGGCGTCACCCTGGTCGAGCAGGTAGCTGAGCTTCTGCACCGCCTGGATCGCCTCCAGATGGGTCTTATGCATCTTCCAGTTGGCCGCGATGATCGGCCGCCGTTCGGCCATCTAGTCCTCCAGGATCGTGATTCCGGGGAGGGGGCGTCCCTCGAGGAACTCGAGGGACGCCCCCCCGCCGGTCGAGAGGTGATCGAACGAACCTTCCAGCCCGGCCTGTCGGACGGCGGCGATCGAATCGCCGCCGCCGACCACGCTGTAGGCGTTCGCGCGCGCGATCGCGAGCGCGATCCCGCGTGTGCCTTCGCCGAACGGCTCCACCTCGAAGACGCCCATCGGCCCGTTCCACAAGACCGTCTTCGCGTCGGCGATGATGCGGCCGAACGCTTCGACGGTCGCCGGCCCGATGTCGAGCCCCACCAGGTCGTCGGGGATCTCCCGTGCCGGAACGGTCATCCGCGGGACGTCGAGCGACGGCTTGGCCGCCGCCACGACGTCGGTCGGCAGCTCGATCCGGACGCCCTCGGCCTCCGCCGTCCGGCGGATGCCGCGGACGTCCTCCACCCGGTCGTCCTCGACGAGGGAACGACCGATCGAGGCGCCCTCGGCCGCGAGCAGGGTGAACGCCATGGCCCCGCCGATCAAGACGTGATCGACGCGATGGAGCAACGCGTCGATCACGCCGAGTTTGTCCGAGACCTTCGCCCCGCCGAGGACGGCCACGTACGGTCGCTCCGGCTCCTGGACCAACCTGCCGAGCACCTCCACCTCTTTCTGGAGGAGTCGACCAGCGACCGCCGGCCGTCCGCTCGCGAGCATCAGCTCGGGGAGCGCTGAGACCGAGGCGTGCGCCCGGTGGACGGCGCCGAACGCGTCGTCCACGTAGGCGTCGGCGAGCTCGGCCAAGCGGCCGGCGAACCGTGGATCGTTCGCCTCCTCCGCCGGATCGAACCGCAGGTTCTCGAGCATCGCGATGTCGCCGGGATCGAGACGCCCGACCGCATCGATGGTCTCGGGCTCGTCCGGCATGCCCAGGGCCTGAACCGAAGCCCGCCCGGCGAGCAGTCGCGTGAGCTCGTCCGCGACGACCCTCGTGCGCAGGTCATCCTTCCGGACGCCTTTCGGCCGGCCGAGGTGCGTCGCCAACACCAGAGCCGCGCCCCGCGCCCTGAGCTCGTCGATCGTCGGGATCGCGGCGACGATCCGGCTGTCGTCGGCGACCGAGCCGTCGGAGAGCGGCACGTTGAGATCGACACGGAGGAACACCCGGGTCCCGCCGACGTCCCCGAGCTCGTCGAGCGTGCGGAGGCGACCGGCCGTCACCGGTTCGACGCGACGATCTCGACCAGATCGATGAGGCGGTTGGAGTAGCCCCACTCGTTGTCGTACCAGCCCATCACCTTCACGAGGCTGCCCAGCGCCATCGTGAGCGGGGCGTCGAAGGTGCAGGAGGCAGGTGACCCGACGATGTCCGACGACACGATCTGCTCCTCCGAGTACACCAGCAAGCCGCCGGAGAGCGGGCCGGACTCCGATGCTTCGCGGAACGCCTCGTTGACCTCGGCGACCGTCACGTCTCGACCCAGGACGGCCGTGAAATCCGTGATGGACCCGTCGGCGACGGGCACCCGGAACGATTGTCCGTCGAGTCGTCCCTTCATGGCCTCCAGCACGAGGCTGGTGGCACGGGCAGCGCCGGTGCTCGAGGGGATGATGTTCAGCGCGGCCGCGCGCGCCTCGCGGAGGTCCTTGGACGGTCCGTCCACCAATGCCTGGGCGCCGGTGTACGCGTGGACGGTGGTCATCAGTCCTTTCTCGACCCCGAACGCGTCGTCGAGCACCTTCACCATCGGTACGAAGCAGTTCGTGGTGCAGGACGCGTTCGAGATCACCTTGTGTCGGTCGGGATCGAAGGTTCCGTCGTTCACCCCAACCACGAACGTGGCGTCCACGTCCTTCCCCGGCGCGGAGATGATCACGATCGGTGCGCCGGCCTCCAGGTGTTGCGCCGCCTTGTCCCTGCTGGTGAACAGGCCGGTGGATTCCACCACGACGTCGACGCCGAGCTCCCCCCACGGCAACGCGGTCGGATCGCGTTCCGCCAGGATCTTGAGCGTGCTCCCGTCGACCTTGATGCCGTCCCCGACGAGCTCCACGTCCCCGTCGTACGTCCCGAGGATCGTGTCGTACTTCAGCAGGTGGGCCATCAGCTCGACCGACAGCAGATCGTTCGCGGCGACGAAGTCGATGTCCGCGCCACGTTCCTTGGCGGCGCGGAAGAAGTTGCGTCCGATCCGCCCGAACCCGTTGATGCCAACCTTGATCGTCATAGGTCCCCCTCGCGCTTGGGTCGGACCCATGCTAGCGATTCACCCCGAGACCGGTTCCCCGCTCAGCCTCGGTCCACGTCCCGATGGACGACCACGACGGGTAGTCCGTGGTCCCGGAAATAGGCACCGAGAGCCTCCGCGACCACGACGGACCGATGGTGGCCGCCCGTGCACCCGATCGAGACCGTCAGGTAGGACTTCCCCTCGGCGACGAAGCCGGGCACGGTCGCGTCGAGCAGGGCGGTGACGCGTTCGATGAAGGTGCCGTACGCGTCCTGTGATTCGACGTAGTCCTTGACCCGCTGGTCCGTCCCGGGGAGTGCGCGCAACTCGGGGACCCAGTGCGGGTTGGGGAGGAACCGGACGTCGAGCTGCATGTCGGCGTCCCGGGGAGCTCCGAACTTGAACCCGAAGGACACGACCGAGACCTGGATCCCTTCCTCCGGTGGCGCGTCGGCGAAGGACTCCCGGATCCGGTCCCGGAGCTCGTGGGGGGTGAGCCCCGACGTGTCGATCACCAGATCGGCGTGGCCGCGCAGCTCGCCTAGGATGTGCCGCTCCTTGCGGATGCCCTCGACGACCCGATCGGCGGGCGCCAGCGGGTGTCGCCTCCGCGTTGCCTCGTACCGATTCACCAGATCGTCGTCGGAGGCTTCCAGGAAGACGATGCGGTAGTCCGTGTGGAGCTTCTTCAGCTCTTCCAGCGCCTTGGAGAGCTCGCTGAAGAACACCCCGCCGCGCGCGTCGACCACGATGGCGACCCGAGCCGGTCCGCCGGGCCGGGTGGTGAGCTCGGCCATCTTCGGCAGCAACGCCGGGGGGAGGTTGTCGACGACGAAGTACCCCAGGTCTTCCAAGCAGTGCGCCGCCTCCGAGCGGCCGGCACCCGAGAGCCCGGTGATGATGGTGAACCCGGTCACGTGCACCGCCTCATCGAGATCGCTCACGCGGTCGCCCGCCGATCCGACGTGGGTTGGGCGTGCAGGTGCTCGTGGATCGCGGCTGCGAGATCGGGACCGATCCCCGGCGTTCCCGCGATCTGTTCCGGATCGGCTTCCCGCAGGCGAGCCAGCGATCCGAACCGTTTGAGCAACGACTTCTTCCGGGCGGGTCCGACCCCCGCGATGTCGTCCAGCGGCGAGTGGAAGGCGCGCTTCTCGCGGGTCTGACGATGGAACCGCACGGCGGTCCGGTGCGCCTCGTCCCGGATGTGTTGCAGCACGAACAGCGCCTCCGACCCGCGGGGGATCATCAAGGGGTCCGGGCGGTCCGGGAAGTAGACCTCTTCGAGTCGCTTCGCCAGACCGATGTGCGGGATCGACAGGCCCAGCTCCCCGAGGACCCGGGTCGCCTGTGCGAGCTGTCCCCGCCCGCCGTCGACGACCACCAGAGCCGGCGGGTAGGAGAAGCGACGAGCCCGTCCATCCTTCGGCCGTTGTTGCTCGTCCAACAGCCTCGTGAACCGCCGACGGAGCATCTCGTCCATCGACGCGAAGTCATCCTGGCCAACGACGCCCTTGATCGTGAACTTCCGGTAGTCCTGACGCTTGGGCAAGCCGTCCTCGAAGACCACCATCGACCCGACCTTGTCGGTCGGGCCGAGGTTGGAGATGTCGTACGCCTCGATCCGGAGCGGCGCCTGCTCGAGCCCGAGCTGATCCGCGAGCTCGGTGAGCGCCCGCGAACGCGCCCCGAAGTCGGAGGCGCGGCGGAGCTTGTGCCGGTGGAACGCCTCCTCAGCGTTGCGCGTCACGATCTCGAGGAGCTTGCGCTTGGCGCCGCGTTCCGGCACGGCGATCCGAACGGGGCCGCCGCGCCGGCCGGCCAGCCACGTCTCCAGGAGGTCGCGGTCGGCCGGCGCGGCGGCCACCAGCACGCGGGGCGGCACTTCCTGCCGCTCCATGTAGAGCTGCTCCACGAAGGAGGCGATCAGCTGGGACCGGTCGAGCTCCTCCACTCGGTCGACCACCCAGCCCTTCCGGCCGAGGACCCTCCCGCGCCGAACGAAGAACACCTGGAACGCCGCCTCGAGCTCGTCTTCGGCGAGCCCCACGACGTCCAGATCCTGGGGTGGCGAGAGCACCATCTCCTGCTTCTCGAGCGCCCGCCGAGCCGCGAACAACTGGTCGCGGAACCTCGCGGCCTGCTCGAACTCCTGGTGTTCGGATGAGGCTCGCATCTGCGTCTCGAGCCGGCGGAGCACCGGCCGCGTGCTTCCCGCGAGGAACTCGGCCATCGCGTCGACGTGCTCCCGATAGCTCTCCTCCGTCGCGCCCGTCGTCGCCGGGACACACGGGCCGGCGCACCGACCGATGTCGTAGTAGAGGCATGGGCGTCCTGCGCGCGCGCGCTGGTCGAAGAACGCGTTCGAGCACGTCCGGACGGGGAAGACCCGCGTGAGCGCATCGAGCGTGTCGCGGATCGCCCAGGCATGTCCGTACGGACCGAAGTAACGGACGCCCTTGCGCTTGGCCCCCCGGAGCACCTGCGCCCGCGGCCACTTCTCTCCCACCGTGAGGGCGAGGTACGGGTAGGACTTGTCGTCGCGGTACCTGATGTTGAAGCGAGGCCGGTGGCGCTGGATCAGGTTGTACTCCAGCATCAACGCGTCCACCTCGCCCGAGGCGACGATCCATTCGACCGACTCGGCCGCCTCGGTCATCGCGGCCGTGCGCGGATGTAGGGGCTTTCCCCAGTAGGAGGCGAGGCGTTTCCGCAGGGATCGGGCCTTGCCTGCGTAGATCACGCGCCCGTCGCCGTCCCGGAAGAGGTAGGCGCCGGGCGCGTCGGGGATGCTCGAAGGTGCGGGGCGCACGACGCTCACGACATCGATGCTAGCGCGGGCCCGCGACGATACCGGGGAGCGGGGGGGTTAGTGAGCGCCGCTCACGACGGCAAGGGTCCCGAACATCACGGTGGGATGGAAGTCGCAGTGGAAGTAGTACGACCCAGCCGCCAGCGTTGGCACCGAGTACTTGGCCGTGGCCGGGCCATTGTCAGGGTTGCCCGTGAATAGGTTCTTCCCGCCGGCCTTGTCGAAGATCGCGATGTTGTGCGGTCCCGTGGCGGTCACGCTGTCCTTGTTGTCGAAGTTGATCGTGAACGGCGAGCCGGCCGCTGCGATCAGACAGGTGGGATCGAACGCTGTGTTCTGGGCGACGATATCTAGCTGGACCGTCTTGCCCGTGCAGTTCGCGGGAGCGGAGGCACCGAAGCTCGGGACGATCGAGGGCGGCGGGTTCGCGACCAGGATGTTCTGGAGGTCGCCCTGGATCCCGACCATAAGGTTCTGATTCACGCTGTCGTACCACGAAAGTACGACGCCGGCGTCCGACACCGCGAGCGCCGGATGCAGATCCCCGATCGTGGATGGGCCCACCTCGATCGGGGTGAACGTGGCGGTGCCCGAGGCGAACTGGAGTCCCTTCGTCTCGTCATCCCATGCCACGTAGATCGTGCCGTCCTTCGCAGCCGCGACCGCGGTCCGGGGCGCCGAGTTCCCGGTCTTCGACGGGCTGGGGTTCGGGGCCTTCGCGACCTCCATCGTCGTCGGCGCGTGATCGTCGAGCAGCGCGACCCGGACCGCCCCGTCTCCCGTGTAGTACGCCGCGTACGCGGTGTTCCCGGCGGTGGACACGGACACCGACAAGCCCAACCCCTGCGCTTTGGTGTCGACGACGTTCACGACCCACTTCGACCCCTGGAGCGTCGCGGTCTCCACAGCGTCCTTCGCGGCGTCGCCGAACACGACGACCGGGTTCCCGCGGAGGATCGCGATCCCGGTCGGTCCCGGTTGCGCGCATCCGGTGCAGGGTCCGGTGGTCGCCACCACCTGATCCGTCCACGTCGAGCCCTTCAGCGTCGCGGCGTGGACCTCCAACCCGCCGGACCCGAGGACGGAGAACGCCACCCACGGGTTCCCGCCGGCGTCGAGCGCGATCCCCGGCGCGGAGATCGGTCCCGCGAGCGAGACGGCCGTCCCGTAGTTGAAAACCTGTCCGACCGTGGACGTGCCGCCGGCCTTGGTCGTCCCGTAGTACACGCCGTCGCGCATCGTCCATGCCGCGTGCACCGTCCCATCCGAACCGAGCACGACGGCCGTGCCATTCGAGTCATCGGCGGTCAGCTGGAGGTTCTCGGTCGTGACCGGCCCGAACGGGACCGTGATGCCTTGCGGCAACCCTGCTTGCGGCTTGCTCTGCTCGATCGCCCCGTGGGTCCAGACGCCGTTCGCGTCGACGCTGCTCAGCAGGACCCCGGGCAGGAAGGGAGATCCGATCGGTCGCGGGACGGGGATCTCCCCCGTCTTCACGACCGCCGGGAACCCGAAGTAGGTCACGTACGGCAGGCCGCTGGCGTCGAACGCCACCGCGGAACCGAGGCCGACGTTATCGAGGGAGTCGGCAACGACCGGGAGGAAGCGCACGCCGCTACCGAAGTTGATCGAGGTTGCGGTCGGATTGGCGGCACAGGCGGCGGCCAGCAGGGCCAGACCCGCACCGAGGGCGAAGGGTCGCTTCGACACGTCGGCGCGGATACTACCAACGCCGATCAACGCGTCGTCGATCCGCGCGCCGCTCCGGTGGTGGTGAGGGGAAGGCTGCCAAGGACCTCAGCAAGGAACCGTCCCGTGTACGAATCCGGGTCGGCCGCGACCTCCTCCGGCGTCCCGACGGCGACGACTTTCCCGCCCTGGTCACCCCCCTCTGGACCGAGGTCGATGATCCAGTCCGCCGTCTTGACCACGTCGAGGTTGTGCTCGATCACGAGCACGGTGTTGCCCGCCGAGACCAGTCGCTGCAGCACCTGCAGGAGTTTGCGGATGTCCTCGAAATGGAGCCCGGTGGTCGGCTCGTCCAACACGTAGAGCGTGTTGCCGGTCGCCCGCTTGTGAAGCTCCGATGCCAGCTTGATGCGCTGCGCCTCGCCTCCGGAGAGCGTCGGAGCGGGCTGTCCGAGCTTGATGTAACCGAGCCCCACGTCGGAGAGCGTTTGCATCTGCCGCTTGATCGGCGGGATGTTCTGGAAGAACTCGAGCGCCTCGTCCACGCTCATGGCGAGCACGTCGCTGATGTTGCGGCCCTTGTACTTGACCTCGAGTGTCTCGCGGTTGTAGCGCCGGCCCTTGCACACCTCGCACGTGACGTAGACGTCGGGGAGGAAATGCATCTCGATCTTGATCTGGCCGTCGCCGGCGCAGTTCTCGCACCTGCCGCCGCGCACGTTGAACGAGAACCGACCGGGCTGGAACCCACGGATCCGTGCCTCGGGCACCTGCGCGTAGAGCTTCCGGACGTGGTCGAAGACCCCCGTGTACGTGGCGGGGTTGGATCGCGGCGTGCGCCCGATCGGCGACTGATCGATGTCGATCACCTTGTCGACCTGCTCCCAGCCGATGAGCTTCTTGTGCCTGCCCGGGAGCAGCCGCGACCGGTAGACCCTCTGCATCAGCGCCCGCAGCAGGACGTCTTGGACCAGCGTGGACTTCCCGGAGCCGCTGACCCCGGTCACACAGACGAGCAGACCGAGCGGGATCTGAACGTTCACGTTCTGAAGGTTGTGCTCCCGCACCCCTTCCATTCGGAGCACCCGTTCCCCGGGCTGGCGGCGGACCTCGGGGACGGGGATCGTCCGACGCCCGGACAGGTACGCGCCGGTCAGCGACGCATCGCTCTCGAGCAACCCCTTCAGCTCGCCCGAGTAGACGATCTCGCCGCCGTGCTCGCCGGCGCCCGGGCCGATGTCCACGATGTGGTCCGCCGCGACGATGGTCGCCTCGTCGTGCTCGACCACGATCAGCGTGTTCCCCAGATCGCGCAGCCTGATCAAGGTGTCGAGGAGCCGGCGGTTGTCCCGCTGATGGAGGCCGATCGAGGGCTCGTCCAGGATGTAGAGGACACCCACGAGCCCGCTGCCGATCTGCGTGGCCAGCCGGATGCGCTGGGCCTCGCCGCCGGCAAGGGTGCCGGCGGCGCGGCCGAGCGTCAGGTAGTCGAGACCGACGTCGACCAGGAACCCGAGCCGGGCGCGGATCTCCTTGACGAGCCGCGCGGCGATCATCTCCTCCCGTTCGCTGAGACCCATGTCGCCGGTGAACGCGAGGGCGTCACGGATCGACAGATCCGTGACGTCCGCGATGTTGCGGTCCCCTATCGTGACGGCCAGCGTCTCCGGCCGGAGACGCTGGCCCTTGCACGCGCGGCACGGGATCTCGCGCATGAACTGCTCCAGCTTCTCCCGGGCCGCGTCGGATTCGGTCTCGCGGTACCGCCGTTCGATGTTGGGCAGGATCCCTTCGAACGTGGTCCAGTAGGCGCGCTGCCGCCCGTACCGGTTCTTGTACTTGACGTAGATCGACTCCTCCGAGCCGTCGAGCAGGATGTCCCGCGCCTTCTTCGGCAGCTTCTTCCACGGCGTGTCGAGGTCGAAGCCATGGGTGTCACCGACGGCCTGGAGGACCCGGTACCAGTACTCGAGGCTGCTTGACGCCCACGGTGCGATGGCCCCTTCGTTGATGGACAGGTCCGGGTCCGGTACGACGAGCTCGGGATCCACCTCCAGTCGCGTCCCGAGCCCGTCGCACGTCGGGCACGCCCCGTACGGCGAGTTGAACGAGAAGTTACGCGGCGCCAGCTCGTCGAAGGAGAGCCCGCAGTACGTGCACGCGAGCTTCTGCGAGAAGGTCTGCACCTCCTCGTGGCCCTCGTGCGTGACGACGGCCACCGAGGCGATCCCTTCGGCCAGCTCCAAGGCCTGCTCGATCGAGTCGGCGACGCGTCTGCGGATATCGGGCTTGGCGACCAACCGGTCGACGACGACCTCGATCGTGTGCTTGTAGTTCCTGGGCAACCGGATCGGCTCGGCAAGGTCCCGAACCTCACCGTCGATCCTGGCTCGGGGATACCCCTTGCGCGCCAGATCTTGGAGGAGCTTCTCGTACTCCCCCTTCCGCCCCCTGACCACCGGGGCGAGCACCTGGAACCGGGTCCCCTCGGGGAGCTCCATCACCTGGTCGACGATCTGCTCCGGGGTCTGGCGCCCGATGGGCCTCCCGCAGTTGTAGCAATGGGGCCGCCCAACCCTGGCGAATAGGACCCGCAGGTAGTCGTAGACCTCCGTGATGGTCCCCACCGTGGAGCGCGGGTTCCGCGAGGTCGACTTCTGGTCGATGGAGATGGCCGGGCTCAAGCCCTCGATGAAGTCGACGTCCGGCTTCTCCATCTGACCGAGGAACTGGCGGGCGTAGGAGCTCAGCGACTCGACGTACCGGCGCTGGCCCTCGGCGTAGATCGTGTCGAAGGCGAGCGACGACTTGCCGGACCCGGACAGCCCGGTGAAGACGATGAGGGCGTCCCGAGGCAACTCCAGCGTGATGTTCCGGAGGTTGTGCTCCCGGGCGCCATGGATGACGAGGGTGTCTTGGCCCACGTCAGCCGAGTGTACCGGCGTCTTCAGACACCACAGCGAGACGACCGCGTAGGCTTGCGCGGCATGCCACGTGACCTGCAGGGGTCGGTCGCGCCGAGCTTCGGTGACGCGCTCCGCTTCTGGCTGAAGCTCGGGTTCGTGAACTTCGGCGGGCCCACCGGGCAGATCGCGGTGATGCACGAGGAGCTGGTGACCCGCCGCAGATGGTTGGGCGAGGACCGGTTTCTGCATGCGCTGTCCTTCTGCTTGCTCCTGCCGGGTCCCGAGGCCCAACAGTTGGCGATCTACACCGGCTGGCTCCTCAACGGCACCGAGGGAGGGATCGCGGCCGGGGTCCTGTTCGTGGTGCCGGCAGCGGTCCTGATGGCCGGCCTCGCGTGGCTCTACGCGGCGGGCGGCGAGCTCCCGATGATCTCCGCGATCTTCGAGGGGCTCGCGGCCGCGGTGGTCGGGATCGTGGCGGCCGCGATGATGAGCATCGGCGGACGGGCGGTCCGGGGAAGGGTGGCCGCCGTCGTGGCCGCGCTGGCGTTCCTCGCGATCTTCGTCGTCGGCGTTCCGTTCCCGATCGTCGTGCTGGTCGCTGCCGGGATTGGGTTGGCGCTCGGACCCGGGCGGCTCGGGGTCACGTTCTCGGACGAAGGACCGGACCGTTCGCCGTCTGCAACCCCTCGGCGTCGGCGGACCCTCGTGATCCTGGCGGTGGGTCTCGCTGTGTGGTGGATCCCCCTCCTCGCCGTCGTGGCGCTGACCGGGGTTGGTTCGATCTATTCGGAGGAGGGTCTGTTCTTCTCCCAGGTCGCCGTGATCTCGTTCGGTGGCGCGTACGCCGTGCTTGCCTACGTGGCGCACGAAGTGGTCCGGCGTTTCGGGCTGTCACCCGACGACGTGGTGGCGGGGCTCGCACTCGCGGAGACGACGCCGGGCCCGCTCATCCTCGTCGTCGAGTTCTACGGCTTCCTCGCCGCGTATCGGAACCCCGGGACGCTGGCGCCTGCGGCGGCGGGGGCGATCGGCGCCGCGGTCACGGTCTGGGCGACGTTCGCGCCGTGCTTCCTCTGGGTCTTCCTGGGCGCGCCGTGGGTGGAACGGCTCCGATCGAACCGCGCCTTGCGTGGCGCGCTCGCCGCCGTCACCGCTGCCGTCGTCGGCGTGATCGGGAGCCTCGCGCTCACGGTCGCCGCGAACGTGCTGTTCGAGGATGTGCAGACCGCTCACCCGTTCTTCGCGACGATCCCCCGGCCCGTCTGGTCATCCCTCGACGTTCTCAGCGCTGTGGTCGCCACGGCGGCCTTCATCGCGATCCGTCGATTCCGGGTCAACGTTGCGTGGGTGGCCCTCGGCGGCGGGGTCGTGGGGCTGCTGCTCGGGATCGTGCGTTAGGCTCAGCCGATGGTGACCCGCGCGGAGCTCGAGGCCCTGCCGATCAAGGAGCTCCATGACCGGGCGATGGAAACCGCCCGGAAGCATGTGGACGTCGGGTTCCTCTGGGAGGTCGTGAAGGCCCTTCCCGTCGCCGAAGAGGTCATCGGGGATGACCAGCGCTCCAAGGTCGACATCCTGCGGCCGCTGGCGCTGATCAACGACTTCCTGTACGACTCTGATTCGGGGGCGGTCGGCGAGGCCCTCCGGCCGCTGTACGTCGACTACCTGATGGAGAAGGGCGAGTGAGGCGTCGCCCCGCGGCGTGACCGGCATGGAGCCGGCGGTGCGCGCGCTCGCGAGCTACCGCGACGAGTTCGAGGTCGTCCGTCGCAAGTCGTACCTGATCAGCGCGTCGCTGGGTCCGGTCGGCGACCGATCCCGGCGGTACCTCGACGACTACGTCCGGGCATGGGCCAGCAAGGGAGCACCCGACCACGTGTGGTTCGAGGACATCTTCCCCGCCATGGCCCGGTTGAAGCGATCCTTCGCCGAGCTCGGTGGATGCGACGCGGACGAGGTCGCGCTCACCACGAACGTCTCGATCGCACTCTCGACGGTGGCATCCGCCCTCGATCTGTCGGGCGAGCGCAACCGGATCGTGCTCTCCGAGCTGGACTTCCCCACCGACGGGCAGGTGTGGCAGGCGTGGGCGGCGAAGACCGGAGCGAAGCTCGTCTGGCTGCGTTCGTCCGACCGCATGACGATCCCCCTCGAGGGGTACGACGCCGCGATCGATGGGCGGACCGCGCTGGTCATGGTGAACCGCGTCCTCTACCGGTCGAGTGCGGTCGTGGACGCCAAGGCGGTCTGTGCGATGGCCCGTGATCGCGGGGCGCTGAGCCTCGTCGACGACTACCACGGGATCGGCGTCATCCCACTCGACCTGCACGACCTCGGCTGCGACCTCTACGCCGCCGGGACGCTGAAGTTCCTGTGCGGTGGCCCGGGGTGTGTCTTCCTCTATTGCCGCCGCGATCTCCTCGCGTCGTTGGAGCCCGCCATCACCGGTTGGTTCGCGACGGCCGAGCCCTTCTCCTTCGACACCGAGCACCTGACGTACCACCCGACGGCGCGCCGACTGGAGCACGGGACCCCCCCGGCCCCGGTGTTCTTCATCGCGCAGGGCGGGATCGACGTCATCGCGGAAGCCGGGGTCGAGCGCATCCGGGAGCGGCAGTGGGAGCTCCAGGACCGGGTCTTCGAGCACGCCGACCGGTTGGGTCTGGACGTCCGGACGCCTCGCGAGCCGCGAGCTCGGGGCGGTGTGGTGAACGTGCGGGTCGGCCCGGAGGCGGAGCGGATCTGCCACGCGTTGCTGGCGCGCGACGTCTGCACGGACTACCGCGGCGACGGCCTGCGGATCAGCCCGCACTTCTTCACGAACGAAGACGACGTCGATCGCTGCTTCGCGGAGCTGGCGACGCTCGTCTGACGGACGCGGTCAGGAGCCAGCGCGCACCGTCACGGGCACCCGCTGTACCCCGTTGTTCTCGAGCCCGTGGTGGTTCCAGGATTGCTCGAGCGGCTGGACGTTCCCCGCATCGTCCGCGGCACGCACGACCAGCTCGTGCTCTCCCGGTTCGGCCTCCCAGTCGACCGTCCAGGGAACCCATTCCGTGGATGTCGGTTGTTCCCCGAGCGTCGCCTGACGCCAGTTCGTCCCGCCGTCGGTGCTCACCTCGACCCGAACGATCCGGCCCCGTCCGGACCACGCCCGGCCGCGGAGCTCGACCTGACCGGCGTCGACGATCCTGGTCCGCGTGAAGAAGTCGGGGAACCCGGGTGGGATCATCAGCGCGCGCGGAAAGATCCGGGTCACGTCGATGCCCTCATCGTCCGCCGTGTCGCGTCGGCGGTAGGCGAGCATCTGGAACCCCTCGAACCGATCCGGAACCGCCTCGATCCGGGTCAACCACTTGACGCTCGTCATGCCGTACCAACCGGGCACGAGCAGCCGAAGCGGCGCGCCGTGCTGCGGGAGCAGCGGCTGGCCGTTCATCTGCCACGCGAGCATCACGTCCGGCCGCATCGCGTCGTCCACCGACAGGCTGCGTTGGTAGTCCTGTTCCACGTCTCCCTGGAGCCCGTGGTCGGCGCCCGTGAACACCAGATCGACGACGTCGTCCTGCAGTCCTGCCTCCTGCAGGATCGGGGCGAGGGGGGTGCCGGTCCACTCGGCGTTACCGACGGCCTCGACCAACCAGGGCTGGCTGAGGGGTCGCGGAGCGAGCTTCGCACGGCCGTTCCCGGCACACTCGAGGGTCACACGTCGGGTCACCGTCTCGCGCGCCTGGAGATCGCGCAGATCGAGATCGAGGGGCGAGCGGACGCGCCCGTCGACGGTGAGCCGCCACGTCTCCGGCCGCACCTCGGGCACGTCGAAATGGATCAGGAGGTAGTGCATCCCGGCGGGCGTCACGTCGTACCGGAGACCTTCCAACGGCATCCCGTGGTTCCGCGTCGCGAGCTGCAGCTCCTCGAGCGTGACGTTCGGATCTTCGGCCAGCGAGGGGTCGCTCATGGACCGATGCTTATCCGACGGCCGGCTGGGGCGCAACCCGGCCGGCACGAACGACCAGGCGGATGTCGTCGAACGCTTCTAATCCGCGCAAGGGATCGCCCCCGATCACGATCAGGTCGGCGGGGGCGCCCGGCTCGATCGGCGCGCGCGTCAGGGCGAGCACGATCTCCTCGTTCGTGAGCCCGGCCTCGTGGAGCAACTGAAGCTCCCGCGTGTGGATCCCCGGCGGGATCGAGCCGTTGCCCAGGTCGGTCCCGTAGATCACGGTTCCGCCCGCCTCATGGAACCGTCGGAGGTTGTCCAGGGCGGTGCGGAGCGCCGGTGTGTCCCGCCCGAACCCGAGGATGTCGAGCGTGGACACGATCCGCATGGCGGCCGCGCACCGTGCGACCACGTCCTCCGACAGACGGTTGGTCCAGGGTGTGTGGGCCAGCTCGTCGACGCCGGCGCCCAGAGCTCGCTCGACCTGCCCGGCGCCCTGGGCGTGCGTCGTGACGGGGAGCTCTGCCTCGTGTGCCGCGTCGCAGATCGCGGTCAGCTCCGCATCCGACGGGACCGGTCCGGCCTCGGCGTTGAGCGAGACCTTGATCGCGGTAGCACCCAGCGCGGTGAGCTCCTTGACGGCGGTGGCCGCCTCCTCGGGACCCGAGATCTCGCGACCGGTGCCCGGCGGCCCCCATGCGTCACGCGTTGGGTACCCACCGGCGACGGTCAGCATCGGGCCGGCGGCGCGGATCAATGGACCGTCGAACGTCGGGAGCTCGGACAGGTCGGCCAGCGGGAAGATGCTGTCCGCCGGCCATCCGAGGTCGCGGACCGCCGTCACGCCGCGGGCGAGGACCGCGGCGGGATCCGCGAGCCCGATGTGAACGTGGCGATCGGCCGCTGCCGGCATCACGATCCCCTCGGCGGCCACCACGTCGGTGTCCTCCGGGACCGGATGCACCCTGCCGACGGACGCGATCACGCCGCCGTCCAGATCGATCTGGACGTCGGCCGTGAGCCCGCCCGTCCCCAGCCACGCCAGGGGGGCACGGACGCTGAGGTTGCTCACCGGCGAAGGCTACGCCACGCCGGCTTCGCGCAGCTGTCGCAGCTCTTTGCGGAGCTCCTGCACCTCGTCGCGGAGCCTCGCGGCGTACTCGAACCGAAGGTCCTTCGCGGCCTGGTGCATCTCCTCCTCGAGCCCCTGGATCAACCGTTCGAGCTCCTCGGTGGGCATCTCGGGGTGGGTGACCTTCCGCCGACGCTCGCGCTTCGGCGTGGTCGGGGCCTGATCCTCACCGCGGAGGGACAGGAGGATGTCCGTCACCTTCTTGCGGATCGTCTGGGGATCGATGCCGTGCTCGGTGTTGTACGCGAGCTGGATCTGACGGCGGCGTTGGGTCTCGCTGATGGCCGCCTTCATGGAGTCGGTGACGCTGTCGGCGTACATCAGGACGGTCCCGTCCACGTTGCGAGCCGCCCGTCCGATCGTCTGGATCAACGAGGTCCCGGAACGGAGGAACCCCTCCTTGTCGGCGTCGAGGATCGCGACCAGCGACACCTCGGGGAGGTCGAGGCCCTCCCGGAGCAGGTTGATACCGACCAGGACGTCGAACTCGCCGAGCCGGAGATCCCGGACGATCTCGATCCGCTGCAACGTGTCGACCTCCGAGTGGAGGTAGCGGACGCGGATCCCCATCTCGACGAGGTAGTCGGTCAGGTCTTCCGCCATCTTCTTCGTGAGCGTCGTGACGAGGACGCGCTGATCGTGATCTGTCCGCGTACGGATCTCCCCCATAAGGTCGTCGACCTGACCCTTGGTCGGGCGGATCTCGACCTCGGGATCGATGAGACCGGTGGGTCGCACGATCTGCTCGACCACCGTGGACGTCACCCGGAGCTCGTACGGACCGGGGGTGGCCGACATGTAGACCAACTGGTGCACGCGCTCCTGGAACTCGTCGAACCGCAGCGGGCGATTGTCGATGGCGGACGGGAGCCGGAACCCGAAGTCCACCAGCGTGGTCTTGCGCGAGACGTCGCCCTCGTACATGCCGTGCAGCTGCGGAACCGTCACGTGGGATTCGTCGAGCACCACCAGGTAGTCGTCGGGGAAGTAATCGAGCAAGGTGAACGGCGCGGTGCCCGGGCCCCGGCCGTCGATGTGTCGTGAATAGTTCTCGATGCCGCTGCAGAAGCCGACCTCGCGAAGCATCTCCAGGTCGTAGGTGGTTCGCATCCGCAGGCGTTCGGCCTCCAGCATCTTGCCCTGGTCCTCGAGCCAGCGCAGCCGCTCGTGCAGTTCCTCCTCGATGGTCACGATCGCGTGCTTCATCCGGTCCTCGCTGGCCACGTAGTGCGAGGCCGGGAACGTGGTGTGATCCACGATGTCGTCCTTCACGATCTCGCCCGTGGTCGGATCGAACTGACTGATCCGCTCCACGCTGTCGCCCCACCATTCGATCCGGTAGCCGGCCTGTTCGTAGGGCGGGAAGACCTCGAGCGTGTCGCCGGTGACGCGGAACGTTCCGCGCGCGCGGCTGACCTGGTTGCGCTGGTACTGGATGTCGACGAGCCTCTGCATCGCGAAGTCCATGGGGACCTCGGTCCCGCGGTAGACCCGCAGCAGCTGGCCCTCGTACTCCTCCGGGGAACCCAGGCCGTAGATGGCGGAGACGCTCGCGACGATCAGGACGTCGTTCCTGCTGAGGAGGGCGGCCGTGGCCGAGTGCCGGAGCCGCTCGATCTCCTCGTTCACCGAGCTGTCCTTCTCGATGTAGGTGTCCGTCTGCGGGACGTACGCCTCGGGCTGGTAGTAGTCGTAATAGCTGACGAAGTACTCGACCGCGTTGTCGGGGAAGAACTCCCGGAACTCGTTGGCCAGTTGCGCGGCCAGCGACTTGTTGGGCGCCATGACCAGCGTCGGCCGCTGGATCCGTTCGATCACGTGGGCGATCGTGAAGGTCTTCCCCGTCCCGGTGGCCCCCAGCAGCGTGACGTGCGGCTCCCCCGCTTGGACGGCAGCCGTCAGCTGGTCGATGGCCAGCGGCTGATCGCCAGCGGGCTCGAAGTCGGAAACGACACGGAACGGAGGCACGCGGTCAGTGTAGGCGGGCCTGCAGACATGAGCCGATGTCACATGCGGCCGGCGGCGATGATCCGGTCCAGGAACCGCCGCGTGCGCTCGTGGGTCGGCTCGGAGAAGATCCGGTCGGGTGGCCCCTCCTCCAGGATCCTGCCGCCATCCAGGAAGCAGACCCGGTGCGCGACGTCCCGCGCGAACGCCATCTCGTGCGTCGCGATCACCATCGTCATCCCCTGTCCGGCGAGCTCCCGGATCACATCGAGGACCTCGGCGACCAGCTCGGGGTCGAGCGCGCTGGTGATCTCGTCGAGGAGAAGGACATCCGGGTCCATCGCCAGCGCTCGGACGATCGCGACGCGCTGCTGCTGGCCGCCCGAGAGCCGGTCCGGGTACTCGTCCGCCTTGTCCGCGAGACCGAAGCGTTCGAGGAGCTCGCTGGAGCGTTCCTCCGCCCGGTCGCGCGACTGCTTCAGGACCTTGACGGGTGCGAGCGCCACGTTCTGGAGCACGGTCATGTGCGGGAAGAGGTTGAACGACTGGAAAACGATCCCGATCCGGCGACGAACCGCATCCTGGTCCGTCCCCCGCGCCGTGATGTCGATGCCGTTGATCAAGATGCGGCCCGTATCGACCGGCTCCAACAGATTGATGCAGCGCAGGAGCGTGGACTTCCCCGACCCGGACGCGCCGATCAGACAGACCACCTCGTGCGTCTGGACCACGAGATCGATCCCCTTCAGCACCTCGAGGTCGTCGAACGACTTCTGGAGCCCCTCGATGCGGACCGACTCCGTCACAGCGTCGCACCCGCCTGACGACGACGCTGGTCTCGCGCGATCATCCGATCGACCAAGCGGGCTTGCGGGATCGTGAACACGATGTATACGAGCGCCAGGGCAACGAACGGTGTGAAGTTGAAATCGCTCTGCTGGATGATCGTTGCCTGTTGGAACCCCTCGGTCACGCCGAGGAACGCGACCAATGCTGAATCCTTCTGGAGCCCGATGAAGTCGTTCAGGAGCGGTGGGATCACCCTGCGGACCGCTTGCGGCAGGATGACGTAGCGCATCGACTGCCACCGGCTCAACCCGAGTGATCGGGCGGCCGCCGTCTGACTCCCATGGACCGACTGGATCCCCGCTCGGTACACCTCCGCGACGTAGGCCGAGTAGACGAGGACGAGCGCCACGATCGCCCAGAAGAAGTCCGAATCGGGGACCCCCTGCAGGTTCAGCGCCGGCATGCCGTACCCGAGGAGGAAGATCACCAGGATCGTCGGCATCCCCCGGAAGAGGTCGGTATACGCGGCGGAAAGGATGCGGATCGGGGTGAAGACGGGCCCCGGGAGGCTGCGGAGCACCGCGAGGAACAACGCGAACGCAAGCACAAGCACCTCGGCGACACAGAAGATGGTGATGTTGCGAACGAACTTGCGCACGATCAGGGGGAACGATTCCTTGAACTCCTGGCCGTTGAAGAATGACTGCTTCACCTCGGGCCAGCCGGGCGATCTGACGACGATGATCGTCAGAACGCCGAAGAAGATCGCCGTGCTCGCGACGGCGATCCAAACGTTGCGCTGGCTCGCGTCCCCGCCGAGTATCCGTGACCGCCGGCTGCCACCGCCAGGCGGTATGCGCGGATCTCCAGGCCCGTCCTCGGGGAAGTAGACCTCAGGACTCGAGCCAGGTCCGACCATGCGCTCGCCAGAGGATCACGAGAAGACCGGAACGTTCGTGTCCGTCGTGAGCCACTGATCCTGCAGCTGCTGCAGGGTCCCGTTCGACTTCAAGGCCGCGATCGCCTGGTTGACGCAGGACACGAGCGAGTTCCCCTTCTGGAACGCCAGTCCGAACTGTTCCTGTTGGCCGCCGATCGGCGGGAACTGCCCGACGATCTGATCCGCGTAGCCGTAGAACGCGTCCGGGAAGTCGACCACGACCCCGTCGATCTGCCCGTTCTTGAGGTCCTTCAACGCCGTATCGAGATCGGGATACACCGCCGGCTCGACGTTGGGCCGGACCTCGTCCTGGATCACCTGGAGGCTGGTCGTCCCGACCGGTGCCCCGAGCTTGAGATCCTTCAGGCCGGCGAGCGTCGTCACGCCGATCGCGGGAGATCCGTTGTCGGCGATCAGCGCCTGGTTCACGTTGTAGTACCCGTCGCTGAAATCGACCGCCTGCGCCCGTTTCGCCGTGATGGAGATCTGCTGCATCGCGAAGTCGAAATCCTTGGGCCCCGGGGCGAACGACTTCCCGAAGGGGATCCCGATCCAGTCGACCTGACCCTGCGTGAACCCCATCTGTTGCGCCAAGGCGTACGCGAACGCCGACTCGTAGCCTTTCCCGGTGTGCGGGTCGCCGGTGAAGGAACTCGACTTCCAGTCCGAGCCGGCCACGCTCTTGCCGCCGTACCACGGTGAATACGCGGGATTGCCGGTCGCGATCGTCAGCGTCCCGGGTGCATGGAGGTTCATGCTGTCGACCGCGCAACTCTGCGCTGGAGACCCGGACGCCGCGCTGGTCGTCGACTTCGGCGCGCACGCTACGGCGACCAACGCAACGATCGCGAATCCCAGCACTGCTCTGCGCATCGATGCTCCCTCCCGGAACCGGCAGAAACGCGCGAAGCGTAGCATGGGGTCGGCGGCGGTCGGTCCTACCTCCGCGGCTCCCACGAGAACCGACGGGCCGCGAACAAGAGGCCGCCGATCCCCCACGCGGCGACCACGACGACATCTCTCCACGAGAAATCGAAGAATGGCTTGCCGTAGTACGCGCCGAGGTACGCCTCGACCAGATGCCGCACGGGGAAGATCTTCCCAAGGATGTCGACCCACCGGGGAGCGTTGCTTCCGATCGGGATGAACACGCCCGAGATGAACAACAACGGGAGGATCGTCGCGTTCACCACAGCAGGCGCAGCGTCGGCGTTCGGGATCACGGATGTGAGCGCGAGTCCGAGCGCCGCGAAGCTCCCGGCACCGACCAAGACCACGACGAAGGTTTCCAGCAACGCAACGCCCGTCGGGATCGTCGCGTGATAGAAGGCGGCGCCGAACGCGGAGCAGATCGCAACGAGGATCACCGCCATCAGGATCGCGTGGGTCACGCGCGCGGTCAGATAGTCGTAACCCGGAAGCGGCGTGCCACGGGTGCGCTTCAGGATCCCGGCGTCGCGCTGGAAGGTCACGCTGATCGCGAGGTTGGTGTAGCAGGCGGTGATGATGGCGAACGCAGACATCCCGGCGACGTAGTAGGTGGATTGATTGAACGGGAGTCCGTTGAGGATCACGGTGCCCTTCCCGAGCAGAGACGTGAAGATCACGAGGAACATCAGTGGAAACGCGAACGTGAAGAACGCCGCCTGGGGGTTCCGCCAGAACGCTCTGTTCGTGTACCGCACCTGCCGGACGGTGAGCGCCACGTCGTTCACGTTCCCACCTCCGAACCCGTCAGCTGCAGGTACACGTCTTCCAGGGTCGGAAGCGTGATCTCCAGCGCCTCCAGCTCGAGGCCACGATCGAGCGCCCATCCGGTGAGGTCGTGCACGGTCTTCGTCGTCTCGTTCGCCTCGACCTGCAGCTCGCGGGTCCCGTCCGCGAGCCGATGGACGCGATCGTCGGGGTCGGGCGCGCTGTCCGCAAGCCGGAACCGGATGCGCGTCCGCATCTGCTCCCGACCGGCGATGCTCGCTGGCGGGCCCTCCGCCACGATCAACCCGTCGGCGATCACCACGACGCGGTCCGCGAGGTATTGCGCCTCGTCCATGAAGTGTGTGGTGAGGAACACCGTCTTCCCGATCGCGACGAGGTTCTTCACGACCTCCCAGGCGTTACGCCGTGCACCCGGGTCGAATCCCGTCGTCGGTTCGTCGAGGAACAAGAGCTCGGGATCGCCGGCCAGCGCGATCGCGACGTCGAGGCGGCGCTGCTGCCCTCCGGACAGCTTGTTCACGCGCGTGCCCCGCTTCTCCGCAAGCCCGACGACCTCGATCACCTCGTCGGTCGGCCGGCGCGACGGGTAATAGCCGGCATACATCTCGATCGTCTCGGTGACCGTGAGGAACGGATCGATACCCGTCGACTGCAGCACGATGCCAACGCGCTCCTTCAACGCGCGCTCCCGCTTGGCGGGGTCGTGTCCCAGCACCGTCGCCTCGCCTGCGCTGCGCATCCGGTAGCCCTCGAGGATCTCGGTGGTCGTCGTCTTGCCCGCCCCGTTCGGTCCGAGCATCGCGAAGACCTCGCCACGATCCACGTGGAACGAGATCCCCCGGACGGCCTCGACCTCGCCGTAGGTCTTGCGGAGGTCGCGGACCTCGACGACGCGTTCACTCATCGAACCGACCCTACCCGATGCCGAATCCAGCCTCGGCGTCCACCTGGTTGCGCAGCGTCTCGCCCCGCACGAACCTCCCGAGGTTGTCCAGGAACACCTCGACGACGGCGCGCTCCCAGCCATCGAAGTCGCCGCAGATGTGTGGCGAGATGATCACGGTGGGGAGCTTCCAGAGGGGCGATCCCGCGGGCAGAGGCTCCTGCTCGAAGACGTCGAGCGCCGCGCCGCCGAGGGCCCCTCGTTCCAGCGAATCGATGAGCGCGGCCTCGTCCACCGTCGCCCCGCGTCCGACGTTGAGGAACCGCGCGGTCGGTTTCATCGCCGCGAAGGCGTCCGCATCGAAGAAGTGACGCGTCCCCGGGGAGAGCGGCAACCCATCGAGCACGACGTCGGCCTCGGCGAGCATCGCGTGGAGGTCGCCGGGGCCGCCGATCCGCTCGAACAGATCGTCGGAGCGCGGCGCGCGCCCGACGGCGGCCACGGCCATGCCCAGGTCACGCGCGCGCCGCGCCGCCGCCCGGCCGATGGGCCCGGGCCCGACCGCCAGGAACCGCTTGCCCGCGAGACGCTCGGTCCCGCGGTCGTCGTCCCACCGCCGCTCGGTCTGCGACACGATCGAGCGATCCAGGCCCGTCACCATCGTCAGCATCGCCCCGATCACCCACTCGGCGATCGCGTCGTCGAAGACGCCGCGCGCGTTCGTGACGACGACGTCGCTCTGTACGAGCGCGGGGAACAGCAGCCCGTCCACCCCGTCGCTCGCGGACTGGATCCATCGGAGCGTCGTCGCGAGCGGCCAGGCCCCCTCCAGGTCGGGCTTCGAACCATGGAAGAAGAACACCGCGTCGGCGTCCCCGAGCGCCGACCGCAACGTGGTGGCGTCCGGGGCGAACCGGACCTCCGCGACCGCTGCGGCCGCATCGATCCCCGGGAGGTGATCGGCGTTTGCCGCCCGCCAAACGACCACAACGGGCGGCTGGGTCATAGAGGCTTCCGGTTGCCGAACCCCGCGCTCACCTCGTGGTACCAGGCGACCTCGTCCTCGCCCAACCGCCAGCAGAGGTATACCCGACGGCCGTCGCGGTCGGACGGGAAATCGATCAGCCCGATCTCGGGATCGCGCAGGAGGATCCCGCGCTCGGCCAGGTGCTCGAGTTCGGCTTTGAGCGTTTGCTGGTGGGCGAACCAGCCGGCTTCAGCGACCCCGCCCCCATCGCTCGCCACGGCCTCCTTGATCCGTTCGCTGGCCGCGATCAATCCGCCGCGAGCGACCCGGAGCCGCGGGAGCCGCTCGCGCAGGTCCGCCAGCTCCGCGTTCGCCTCGTCCAGCGAGTACAGCCGTTCCTCGGTCACGACGCCTCCAACAGCGCCGGCAGCTCGCGGAGATCGCTGACGCGCGGACCGGCGAAATCGGGGTGGCGGCCCCGGCGGTCGACCAGGACCGGGAACATCCCCACGGCGGCCGCGGGATCGATGTCGAAGTCGGGCACATCCCCGACATAGACGACGTCGCTCGCCGGAAGCCTGACCCTCTGGAGCGCGAGATGGAAGATCGCGGGGTCCGGCTTCTCGACCCCCTCGATCCCCGACACGACGCGGACGGAGAGCAGCGAGGTGAGCCCGAGGTCGAGGAGGAGATCCTCCAACCACGCCTCGTAGTTGGAGATCACTCCGAGTCGGAGGCCCGCGTCGCGCAACGCCTCGAGCGCCGACCCGACGTCATCGAACGACGCGTAGTTCGTTCGATCGGTGAACGCTCCGTACAGGGTGTCGGCCAGGCCGTCGTCGCGCGGGAGGTCGAGCACGTCGAGGAAGCGGTCGTAGACACCCAGCCAGAACCGGCGGGACCGCTCCGGCGAGGTCGTCCAAAGGGCATCCTCGTCCGACGCTCGCCGGAACTCGTCGGTGACCATCGCCAAGCCTTCGCCGATGGCGACCGAGTCGCGCGGATAGCCTTCGCGCGTCACGACCCGCGCGAAGAGCTCGGGGAACGAGGGCGCCGGATGCACGAGCGTCTCGCCCGCGTCGAAGAAGACCGCACGGAACCGCACGCGGGAAGGATACCGACGCTTCAGACGGGAGCCGCTGCCCGGTCTTGCAGCTGGTTCCAGAGCACATCCACTTCCTGCTCGAGCTCGTCGAGCGTGCCCTCGTTATCGATCAGCACGTCCGCCGCCTGCGCGCGCTCCGCCAAGGGGAGCTGGGCCGCGATCCGAGCGCGGACGTCGCTCTCGTCCATGCCACGCGCGACGGATCTCGCGATCTGGGTGTCGATCGAGGCGGACACCACCACCACGATGTCGCAGTCCCGGTGGGTCCCCATCTCGATCAGCAACGGATTGACCAGGACGACCACCCGTTGGCCGTCGAGGTTCTCCTGGATACCGTCCGCGAACATCCTCCGGACCTCGGGATGCACGATCGCCTCGAGGTCCGAGAGCGCAGCCGGATCCGCGAAGACGATCGAGGCGAGCTTCCGGCGGTCCAGCTCGCCGTCCGGCCCCAGCACCTCTGGACCGAAGCGGTCGGCTACCTTCCGGAGCCCGGGCGATCCGGCGACCACCGCCGCCCGAGCGAAATCGTCGGCGTCCAGGACGACGGCCCCGCGCTTCCGAAGCAGATCCGCGACCGTCGACTTCCCGGACCCGATCCCCCCCGTCAGCCCCACGAGGAGCATGCGATCCGCTACTCGGTTCTTCCCTCGCGACGCTTCAGGTCCTGCAGGATCGCTTCGAGCGAAACCTCTTCATCGGGGGTCTCGGCTGCAGGCTCCTCTGCGTCGGGCGCCGACTCGGTCGCGACGTCCGCCTCGGCCGTCGCGTCCATGGTCTCCTCGGCTTCGGCCGCCGGCTCCTCGGCTTCGGCGGGCGCTTCCGCCGCGGTCTCGTCGACCGCCACGACGACGTCGGCGCTCACGCTGCCGTCGGCGGGCGTGATCGATTCGGCTTCGGCGACGGCGTCGAGGATCTCCTGCGGGACCTCGATCGCGGTCGACATCTCGGGGCCGGCTTCGCGCTCGGGCTCCTCCTTCTCGACCTCGATCTCTTTGGGCTTCGGAGGAGCCGCGGCGACCTGTCGCATCGACAGCGACACGCGACGCCGTGAGACGTCGACGTCGATGACCTTCACCTGCACCTCCTGACCGACCTGCAGCACCGACTCCGGGGAGTCGACGTGCTCGTGGCTGATCTCCGAGATGTGGACGAGGCCCTCGATGCCCTGGGCGACCCGGACGAACGCACCGAAGGGGACGAGCTTGGTGACGGTCCCGGTGATGACCGAGCCGGCCTGCGACGTGCGCTCGAACTCCTTCCACGGGTCTTCCTGCGTGGCCTTCAGCGACAGCGACACGCGCTCCCGTTCGAGGTCGACGTCGAGGACCTCGACCTCGACCTCCTGACCGACCGCCACGACCTCCTGGGGATGATCCACGTGCTTCCACGACAGCTCGGACACGTGCACGAGCCCGTCGACACCGCCGAGGTCCACGAACGCCCCGAAGTTGACGATCGAGCTGACCGTCCCCTTGCGTCGCTCGCCCTTCTGAAGCGACTGCAGGAAGGTCTTGCGACCCTCCGACTGCGACTCTTCGAGGAAGGCGCGGCGCGACAACACGACGTTGTTGCGGTTGCGATCGAGCTCGATGATCTTCGCCTCGAGCTCCTGCCCTACGAACGGCTGGAGGTCGCGCACCCGCCGCAGATCGACGAGCGACGCCGGCAGGAACCCGCGGAGCCCGATGTCGAGGATCAGCCCGCCCTTCACGACCTCGATCACGGGGCCCGTGATGGTCTGGCCGGAATGCATGACCTCTTCGATCCTGCCCCAGGCACGCTCGTATTGCGCGCGCTTCTTCGACAGGATCAGGCGGCCCTCCTTGTCCTCCTTCTGGAGCACGAGGGCCTCGATCCGGTCCCCGACCTTGACGACCTGGCTCGGGTCGACGTCGTGGCGGATCGAAAGCTCTTTCGAGGGGATCACGCCCTCGGACTTGTAGCCGATGTCCAGGAGGACCTCGTCGCGATCGATCTTCACGACTTCGCCTTCGACGATGTCACCGTCCTTGAAGTCGCGGAACGAAGCCTCGAGCGCCGCGATCAGCTCTTCGGGGGTCAGGTCGGGCTGCTCGTCCGCCTTGGTTGGGGTCGCCGCCGGTTCCGGAGCCGGCTCCACCGACAACTCTGCCGGGGCCTCCTGCTCCTCCTCGGGCGCGACCGTCGTCTCGTCACTCATACCGTCCGTCTCCTTCCGCCGCGCGGGGACGCTTCGCCGAGGGCGTGTTCGGATTTGCCTCCGGCGCGGGACGCGAACCCCGCGGGCCGAACAAGAGGTTACGTACGCTGCGAGAACGACGTCAATGCGGTGGGCGAACGTCAGTGTCCCGCGGGCGTCGCCTCGGACCAGTTGGGGCCCCAGCCGACGTCGGCACGAAGGGCCACGTCGAGATCGATCGCGTGCTCCATCCGGTCGGCGACCACGGCCGCCGCCCCTTCCACCCGGTCCTGCGGGACCTCGAAGACCAACTCATCGTGCACCGTCAGCAGCATGTGGCAGTCGAGCTCCCGCTGCTCGCGGAGCGCTTCGTCCACGCGGATCATGGCGACCTTGAAGACGTCGCTGGCGCTCCCCTGGATCGGTGCGTTCAGCGCCTGCCGCTCCCCCAGTGCCTGCAGCCTGCGGTTGCCACTGGTCAGCTCGGGGATGTATCGCCGGCGGCCGAGGATCGTCTCGGTGAACCCGTCCATCCGCGCCCGGTCGACCTGGGCCCGGAGGTAGTCGCGGATCTTCGGGAAGCCCTCGAAATATCCGGTCAGGATCTCCTCGGCCTCGTCGGGTGGGATGTCCAGACGCTGGGCGAGCCCGTACGCGTTCATCCCGTACGCGAGCCCGTAATTCACCATCTTCGCTCGGCGCCGGAGCTCCGGGTCAACCTGTTCGAGCGGCAACCCGAACACCGTCGCAGCGGTGGCGGCATGGATGTCGATCCCGGCCTCGAAGGCTTCACGGAGGCCGTTGTCACCCGAGAGGTGCGCGAGCACGCGGAGCTCGATCTGCGAGTAGTCCGCAACGAGGAGCACCTGATCCGGCGACCCCGGGATGAACGACCGTCGGATCCGGCGACCGAGCTCCGAGCGGACAGGGATGTTCTGCAGGTTCGGGTTGGAGCTGCTGAGGCGTCCGGTCGCCGCCGCGGCTTGGTTGAAGGTCGTGTGCACCCGGCCGTCACGCGGGTCGACCATCTTCGGGAGGGCCTCGAGGTACGTGGAATTGAGCTTGTCGAGCTCCCGCCATGACAGGAGGGCATCGACGATCTCGTGTTCATCGCGCAGCTTCTCCAGTACCGACGCGTCGGTCGACAACGCACCCTTAGTGGTGCGCTTGCCGGGTTGCAACCCGAGCTCGTCGTACAGCACCTCTCGCAGTTGCGGCGGCGAGTTGAGGTTGAACTCCCGGCCGGCCAGCCGGTAGATCTCCTTCGTCAACGCGACCATCTGCTCCCGAGCCTCCGCGCCCATCTCCTGGAGGTACTCGACATCGAGGCGGACGCCCCGGGCCTCCATCCGGGCGAGCACGGACGAGAGCGGGAGCTCGACGTCCTCCAGCAGGTGGCGGAGCCCGAGACGGTCCACCTCTTCGTCCATCACCGGAGCGAGCAGCGCGACCGCCGCCGCGTCGGCGGCGGTGGCGCGCCAGGGATCTTCCGCGAACAGCTGACCGGCTTCGTCCTCGCCTGCGTCGCCGACCACGTCAACCCCCAGGTAGCGTTCGCCGAGGATCGAGAGCGGGTAGCTGGCAGACGCTGGATCCAGCAGGTAGCCGGCGAGCATCGTGTCGAAGGCGACCGCCGCGACCGTCCCGCCCTCGGCGAGGACCGTGCGCTCGAGGGCCTTGGCGTCGTGCGCCCACTTCGGCGCGGCGGGGTCGGCGAGCGGCTCGGCCAGAGCCCCCAGGCCGTCGAGCGCCGCGTAAGCGGCCTGTCCGCCGCCGGCGGACACGGCCGCCCCCCGGACCCGGCCTTCGTCGGTCCGCAAGCGGACCGACGAAGGCCCCGCCTGCAGCACCTTCGCGAGCTCCGCGGCATCGCGCTGGGTGAGGTCGAGCTCCGCCAGCTCGACCTTGGGCTTGATCGCGCCCGCCGCCTCGTTGAGCCGGTCGAGCAACGAACGGAACTCGAGCGACGTGAACAGACGGTGGACGGCGTCGGGATCGAAGGCCCCCCGCACGCAGTCCTCGGGCCGGATGTCCAGATCGAGGTCGGTCACGATCCGCGCGAGCTGCTTGTTCAGAGCGAGCCGATCGACCGCGGCGATGACGTTCTCTTTGAGCTTGCCTCGGAGGTCGTCGACGTGGGCGATGAGGTTCTCGACCGACCCCCACTCCTGGACGAGCTTCGCCGCGGTCTTCTCCCCCACGCCCGGCACGCCCGGGATGTTGTCCGACGTGTCGCCCTTGAGGGCGACGTAGTCGAGGTACTGGGCGGGGGACACGCCGTACTTCGTCGTGACCTCATGGGGGCCCATCAGATCGATCTCAGAGATCCCGCGCCGGTTGAATAGGATCGAGATGGCGCCGCGACCGTCGGCGGAGTCGCGCGTCAACTGGAAGAAGTCACGATCCGCCGTGACGATCACGGCGTCGATGCCTTCGTCGCTCGCCTCCTCGGCGAGCGTTCCGAGCGCGTCGTCGGCCTCGTGGCCCTCGACCCGGACGATGTGGATGCGCAGCGTGTGGAGCACCTCCTCGATGAGCGCCAGCTGCGGTCCGAAGTCCGCCGGCGTCTCACGGCGGCCGGCCTTGTACTCGGCGTCCATCTCCAAGCGAACGGTCGGCTTGCCCGTGTCGAAGGCCACGGCGATCAGATCGGGCTTCTCCTCCGAGAGGAGCTTGATCAGCATGGAGGTGAACCCGTAGACGGCGTTGGTCACCGTGCCGCTGCTGGTGGCGAGGGTCGGCGGCAGCGCGAAGAAGGCTCGGTACGCGAGGCTGTGGCCGTCCAAAAGGAAGAGCTTCCGACGCTCGCGCTCGACCGCTTCCTCAGGCATGAGTCTCATCCTAGCGAGCGTCCCCGACCGGTCCCTCCGTGGTCCGCCGCGGGTCTCGAGCGAGGGTCGAGAGATGGTTCGCATACGAACTTGCCGCGAATCCGACCCCGCAGATAGGATTCCAGCCGCACGGAGCCGGCCCGATCGGAAGCGCCGGCGTGGCGTTGGAAGGCGGCGATATGAGCACGGCTGAGGTGGCGGCCCTTGGGGCCGTGGCCGGGTTCACGATCTTCCTCGGCCTCCCGATGGCTCGGGTCGAGATGCAGAACGTCAGGCTGAAGACGCTCCTGAACGGGATCTCGGCCGGGATCCTCGCCTTCCTGCTGGTCGACATCCTCGCGAACGCGGGCGAGGTTCTCGACGGTTCCCTCGCCTCCGCCCAGAACGGCGGTTCGTGGGTACGGTTCGCGAGCCTGACGCTCTGTTACGGCGTCGGTCTTGGCGTGGGGCTGATGAGCTTGCTCTACCTCGGCAAGGCGATCAGACGGCGTCGCGCGAGCATCGGACCCGGCGCCATGGCGTACGCCGAGACCGCCGTCGGTCGTCGCGACGAGGCGCTCCATCTGTCGATGACGATCGCGGCCGGGATCGGGCTCCACAACTTCTCCGAGGGACTCGCGATCGGCCAGGCGGCACACGCCGACGAGATCTCTCTCGCGATCCTGCTCGTGGTCGGCTTCGGTCTGCACAACGCGACCGAAGGGTTCGGGATCGTCGGTCCGCTCGTCGCGGCGGACGTCCGTCCCGCATGGTCGTGGCTCCTACTCGCCGGTCTCGTCGCCGGCGGACCCACGTTCTTCGGAACGATCATCGGGAACTCGATCACCAGCGAGTACGTGTTCGTCGCGTTCCTCACGCTGGCGGCGGGTGCGATCCTCTACGTGATCGGTGAGCTGTTCTCGGTCGGCAGGAAGCTCTCGTGGGAGATCACGCTGTGGGGCGTGCTGATCGGTTTCCTGCTGGGCCTCGGCACCGAGCTCGTCATCGTCGCCGCCGGAGCTTGAGGCTTCGACATACCCTAGTGTGCCGGTCGAGGGTTTCACGACCGGAGCTCGTTCACGGTCTTGTCGCTCTTTCGACTGCAACACGCCACCTGCGACGATGCTCAACATAGGCTGCGCGCGAGCACATCCGTTCAGTTGACAGGTCTCAACCTTGCGTCTAACCTCCGCTTTCGGTCCGGGCGGCTCACACCGCGAGGACCTCGATGTGACGGGCCGCGGCGCTCGACAGGGGATGGTCGCGTATGGGGAAGGCGCGACCGGCCCCGAGGGGAGCCGCGGCCCGTCATCTCGTTCCCGGGTGATCGGTCGGAGCGTTCGTCCTCGAGCCAGCTAACAAGCCTGCTCGAGCTCACTTGATCACGATCGTCCCGAACATCCCGAGCGTGGGGTGGTACTTGCAGAAGAATGTGTACGTCCCCGGGCCGCCGAGCTTCTCCCCCAGGTTCCGGATCACGATCGTGGCGCCCACCGGGAGGTCCTTCGAGTACCCGAACTCCGGGAACGAGACGTTGTGTTTGACGCTCCCCTGGTTCGAGAAGGTCACATCCCTCGAGGGGTCGAGGGGGATCGAAGGGTGGGCGTCGTGAAAGTGGTAGTCGATCGCCACGATGCCGTACGGGAGCGATGGGTCGTCGTACCCCTGCACGATAACCGGGAGCCCGGACGCGGTATCCCCGTTGCCTCCACTCGTGCAAGCCGCCGCGAAAAGGAGGACGGTCGCCATCGCTGCGGCCGCAGCCTTCATAGGATCTCCGCGAAGAACTTCTGCAATCGTTCCGACCGCGGGTTGGCGAAGGATTCCCGGGGGTCGCCCTCCTCCACGATCACACCGCCGTCCATGAACACCATCCGTGTCCCGACCTCTCGTGCGAATCCCATCTCGTGGGTGACCACCACCATGGTCATCCCCTCGGCCGCGAGGTCCTTCATCACCTGGAGCACCTCGCCGACCAGCTCAGGATCCAGCGCGCTCGTGATCTCGTCGAAGAGCATAAGCCGAGGACGCATCGCGAGCGCGCGAGCGATCGCGACGCGTTGCTGTTGCCCCCCCGACAGCGAACCCGGATAGGCGTCGGCCTTCTCGCCCAGCTTCACTCGGGCCAGCTGCTCCCGCGCCCGTTCTTCCGCCTCCCCGCTGTTGAGGTCCAAGACCTTCTCGAGCGGCAAAGTGATGTTCCGCAGCGCCGTCATGTGCGGGAACAGATTGAACGCTTGGAACACGATGCCGATATGTGTTCGGACCTCGTTCAGATCCGTTCGAACGTCGGTGATGTCGTCGCCATCGAACCAGACGTGACCCTTGTCAGGCAGCTCCAGCAGGTTGACGCAGCGGAGCAGCGTCGATTTCCCTCCTCCTGAGGGGCCGATCACGACCTGGACGTCGCCCTGTTGGAGAGCGAGATCGATCCCGCGGAGGACGTGGTTTTCACCGAACCACTTATGGATGCCCTCCAGGCGGACGATGGATCCATCGGCGTTCGCCATCACGCGCCCCCGCCGGTCACGCCCACCAACCCGGAGCGGAGACGTCGTTCAACCCTGTTCACGATCCAGATCATGGGAAGCGTGATGATGAGGTAGCCGATCGCGGCAGCGACGAAGAACGTCGCGCTGAACGTGTCGGAGTAGCCTTGCTGGGCGGCGCCGAACAGATCCAGCTGGTTCAGGTAGAGCCCGATGATGATCACGAGCGACGTGTCCTTGATCAAGATCACGAACTCGTTCATCAGAGGTGGGATCACTCGGCGGACGGCCTGCGGCACGACCGCGTACCGCATCGCCTGCAGGTAGGTCATCCCCACCGAGCGGGCCGCCTCCATCTGTCCACGTTCGATCGATTGGATGCCGGCGCGGAAGACCTCAGCCGAGTACGCCCCCATGTTCAGGGCGAAGACGGCGGTCGCAACCGTGAACGAACTGAGGTGCAGGCCGAGTCCCAGGTTCACGCCGAAGTAGATGATCGACAGCTGGACGAGCAACGGCGTGCCGCGGAAGACGTTGATATACACCGTCGCCGGCGCCCGCACGGAGCGGCGTCCGGAGATCTCCAAGAGCGCCAGGATCAGACCGATGACGATCCCTCCGATCTCGCCGCCGAAGGCGAGGAGCAGCGTGAACTTGATCCCGTTCACCAGGGCCCATCCGTCGTGACCGCGCAGCTGATAGAAGTTCATGAACTGCAGCGCGAACTTCTGCGGCGACTGGACGAAGATCAGCAGCAGGATGCCGAAGTTCACCGCCTGCCCGCCGAAGACCGCTCCCGTGATGAGGTGATCCCGCTTCCGACGTGTGTCCACACGCCGGTAGGAGCGCACACCGATCACCCCGGTCACGGCGCCGAGAGCGATCCCGAGGATCAGCACGAACTGCTCGGCGGTCGACGTCAGTCCCAGGACGATGTTGCAGACCCCCTGCCACCCCTGGACCCCCGACGCTGGGGAAACCCCCTCTATCGCCGGTTGATACGGGATGATGTCGTTCGCGAGGCACACGTGCGGATCTGGGGTATGCGAGACCGCGAAGATCACCTGGATCGCGACGGTACCGGCGAGCACGAGCGAGAGGGCGAGCGCTCCCGCCACGAAGACCGAGCGAGCGTACGGCGACGAACTCCCCCGCGTGTCCGGCGCGGACGCCGTCACGTCCGACGGCGAAACAAGGTCCGCCGCGTCGGCGCTCATGTGGCCTCCAAGGGCCCGATCCTGGCTCTATCTATGTCGATGCGGACGCGGATGCCGACCCTGACCCACCGCCCGAATACTTCTGCGGCACCGGTGTGCCGGGGAAGTACTTCGCGAAGATCGTCGCGTACTCGCCGTCGTCCATGACCTGCTTCATCGCGTCGTCCCACGCCGACACGAGGGCCGTGCTCGTGGGCGCGAAGGCGAACGCGTAGCTCTCGTTGGTGACGATCGGTTGGACGACCTTCACATCGGTCATCGTGGCCGCGATCGCGAAGGAAGCCGGCTCGTCGTTGATCACCCCCGTGACGTTTCCGGCACTCAGGTCGCGGAACGCATCCGTAGCCGACGTGTAACTCTTGATCGCAACACCTTTCGGCTGAAGGTTGTCGATCGCCCACTGCTCGCCCGTGGTGCCCTTCTGCACGCCGACCGAGTTACCGGATCCGAGTTGATCGGTGGAGGTGATATCCGGTGACTTCGCGGTGTTCACGGCCAGCGATTGGGCCGAGTCGTAGTAGAAGTTCGAGAACGTAACCGTCTGCGCGCGCTTCGCCCCCGTCGGGCCGGTTGCGGTGACCGCGGCGGCCACCGCATCGAACTGCCCGTTCGCGACCGCGGTGAAGATCGTGTTGAAGTTGGCCTTGACCCACTTCACGTGGTCTTTGTCGTAGCCCAGCTTGGCGGCGATGGCGTCGAACAGCTCAACATCGAAGCCGGTAGGGGTTCCGTTCTTCACCGACTCGAACGGCGGATAGTCCAGACAAGAGCCGACCGTGAGAACCCCGGGATTGATCGTCTGGAACGCGGCGCTCGACGGGCTGCCAGCGCTCGATGTCGTGGACGATCCGTTGCTGCAAGAGGCACCCGTCACGGCGATGGCTGACAATGCAACGAACATCCACCGGATCTTGAAACCTCGCATCGAACCCCCTCGATCTCGTCGCGCGAAGGGCCCTCCGCCCGTTCGCGCGACTATAGGCGGCGTCGGGGACCAGGGCAATCCAGGTGCATAACCCCCTGCTCGTCATGGACCCGGTTGCGTGGTTGTGAGATCGACCCCGTACCACTTCATCGAGAGTGCGGAAAGCGTCCCGTCGGCGTGCATGTCCTGCACGATCCCGCTGACCGATGAGAACAAGCTCTGGTTGTCGACCGGATCACTCTTGTCGAGTGCGATGGCCAGCGGCTCATAGAACAGGGGGTCACCCACGATCTTGATCGGGTGTCCGTCTTCGATGAACCGGTCGATCGTCGGAAGGGCCGTCATCACGGCGTCGCAACGAACCCCATCCCCGAGCACGAGCGCGTCGAGCGCATCCGCATCCGTGGGGAAGCTGATGACATCCGGGTCGTCCACGACGTCTTCGAACTTCGGAGCGCCAGGTAAGGTCAACGTGCCCTCGAGGTATGACTCGTACGGTGTGCCTGAGCCGACGCAGATCTTCTTGCCATCGAGATCCGTCGAGAGATCCTGGGTCGACGTGTTGTCCTTGAAGACCGCTATCGAAGCCGGCGTGTAGTAGTACGCGGGCGTGAAGAGGTTGGCTCGCCTGCTTCGCCCCGTGATGTTCATCGATGCGACCGCGAGGTTAAACGTGTCGCTTGCTCTGATAGGCGAGTCAGCCGCTCCCGGGATGATCTGCTCGATGTGAGCTGTCACGCCGAGTCGGGCAGCGATCTCATCGGCGACATCCACGTCGAAGCCTTTCCACATGCTGTCCTTCGCGTCGAACCACGATTGCGGCCGGTGCCTCCAGTTCGTGGCGATGCTGATCGTTCCCGAGCTACAGATGCGTGCGAGGGCGTCGGTTCCGCTTTGGTCGATAGACGCGCACACGCCGGTCCTTGCAGACCCGGAGTTCGTGCAACCCGTCACGACCAGCCCGAGCAGCGTGATCAGCACAACCACGCTACGTGATCGGGAGCCTCGCCTGAAGCCGCCGAACGGATCCGTCGTCGGAAACACTCCTTCCCGAGAGGATCCCGAGGATTCGCTCTCGGGAGTCGGCGGGAATATAGGCGCGAGGATGTTTCGCGAACAATGGGCGGGCCTCTGCGCTACCGCCTGTACCCTGAGGCCCCCGGCCGGGATGGCGGAACTGGCAGACGCGCGGGACTCAAAATCCCGTGGGCTTCGGCCCGTGCGGGTTCGACCCCCGCTCCCGGCACTCACACGACATGGCCCTCGCCGGCGAGATCACCGGTCCCGAAACGACTCAACGAGAGGGCTGAGACGTCGACGGACGCCGGGGCTCCCGTGAGCAACTCCGCGACCACCTTGCCCACAGTGGGACCGTGCTGGAACCCGTGACCGCTGAACCCCGCCGCGATCCACAGCCCGTCGACGGGAGCAGGCCCGACGATCGGATTGCGGTCGGGCGTCATCTCGTACAGCCCGGCCCACCACGAACGGATCCCCGCCTCCGCGAGCGGTGGGAAGACCCTCACCGCCCGCGGCACGAGCTCGTCGTGCACGAACCGCTCGTCGACCGTGGTGTCGAAGGTCGTCACGTCGTGCCCGCCCATCCCCATAAGGATCCCGTCCCCCTCGCGATGGAAGTAGAACGAACTCGCGGCGTCGATCACGAGCGTGCGGCGCTCCGGGATACGAGGGAACGCACCCGTCGTGACGACGACCCGTGGGACCGGCTCGATGGGGACCTCGACGCCGGCGGTGGCCGCGAGCGCCCCCGACCACGCGCCCGCGACGAGCACGACGGCGCTCGCGGCCACCAGACCACGTGAGGTCCGTACGCCGCTCACGACGCCTGACCGACCGACCTCGATCGCCGTCACCGACGTGTCCAGCCCGAAGGTCACGCCCGTGCGCCGGGCGAGCGTCGCGTACCCCTGGGTCAGGGCGGCGGGGTCGGCGATCCCGTCCTTCGGGCCGAACGTGGCGCCCACCAGCCCGCTGGTGTCGATGCCCGGCACGAGCGCGCCTGCGGCCTCGGGCTCCAGGATCTCGACCTCGACCCCGAGGGATCGCTGGAGGTCCACCGCGGAACGGAAGCCGGCCCACGCCTCGTGGTCGCGGACGAGGAAGAGGTACCCGTCCTGCGACACGTCCACGGGGATGCCGTGCTCTTCGGTGAAGCGCAGGATCATCGGGATGCTCGCTTGCGAAAGGCGGATGTTGACCTCGCTCGTGAACTGCTGGCGGAAGCCGCCGGCGCAGGCGCCGGTCGATCCCCGTCCGACCGCGTCCTCGCGATCGAGGACGAGCACCGCGCCTGCGCCGGCGGCGGCGAGATGGAACGCGACCGAGCATCCGACGATCCCCGCACCGATCACCACGACGTCCGCGGTCCGCGGGAGATCTTCGCTCACGCCGGTTCCGATCAACCCGCGGCGTCGAGGGCCGCCCGCGCGACCACGAGGTCCTCGAACGCCATGCCGACCGACTCGAACACGGTGACGTCGTCGTCCGCGGTGCGGACCTTCGCACCGCGGACGACCTCCGCGAGGTCGGCCACGATGTGCTCGGGGCCGATCGCGCGCTCCGCGATCGGGATCAGGAGATCGCCCGCCTCCGCGAGTGCCACCCCGCGCGTCTCGACCACGACCTTCGCTCGCCGCACCGTCTCCGTGTCCAGCTCGCGCTGATCGGGCAGATAGGAACCCACCGCGTTGACGTGCGCGCCCTCGGCGAGCACCCGCCCATCGAACACGGGAACCCGGGAAGTCGTGCACGTGCAGACGAGGTCCGCCCGGGCCACGGCCGAGCCCTCCCCCACCGATGCCCGCACGCCCATCGCGGCGGCCTTTTGGGCGAGGGCCCCGGCGGCGTCGGGCGTTCGCGACACGATCACGACCTCTTCCAGCGGCGCGACCGCTGCCATCGACTGGAGGTGAGCGGCCGCCTGGACCCCGGCCCCGAAGATCACGAGCCGGCGGGGATCCGCCCGGGAGAGCGTCCGGGTGGCGAGCCCGCTCAATGCCGCGGTGCGGATCGCCGTGAGCTCGGTGCCGTCGATCATGGCCTCGGGACGCTGGGTCTCGCGGTCGAACAGCACGTACGCCGCATGGATGAAGGGGAGGCCGAGCTGCGGGTTGAACTCCGACAGCGTGACCAGCTTGACGCCCACGCCGCGTTCGCCCGCAGCCGGCATGAGCAGCAGCGTCCCCGCCGGGGTGGCCAGCGAGGACCGCAGCGGGGCGGAGCGCGACGGGTCCTCGTCCCGGAAGGCGGCCTCCAAGGCGTCGATCGCGTCCGCCATCGAGAGCGCGCGCCGCAGCTCCTCGGCGTCGATCAGCCGGATCACAGCTCGCCCAGGTACGCCTGTCGCATCAGCGGGTCGTTCAGCAGCTCCTGCGCGTCGCCCGACAGCACGATCTCACCCGTCTGGAGCACGTAGCCCCGGTCGGCGATCGACAACGCCATGTTCGCGTTCTGCTCCACGACGAAGATCGTCTTCCCCAGCGCCCGGATCTGTCGGATGATCTCGAACACCTGCTCGACGAGAACGGGTGCGAGCCCCATCGACGGCTCATCCATCAGCAGCACCTTGGGGTCGGCCATCAGCGCGCGCCCCATCGCGACCATCTGCTGCTCGCCGCCCGAGAGCGTCCCCGCCTTCTGCTTGAGCCGTTCGCGGACCCGCGGGAACGTCTGGAAGACCTGTTCCCGGTCGGCCGCGAGCTTGTCCTTGTCCTTGCGCAGGTACCCCCCGAGCTCGAGGTTCTCGGCGACGGTCATGTTGGCGAACAGACGTCGGTTCTCGGGAACCATCGATACGCCGCGCGCGACGAGCTGCATCGTCGGCAAGCCGGTCACGACCTCGCCGCCGATCAGGACGTCGCCCTCGCTCGGTTTCACGTAGCCGAGGATCGTCTTGAGCGTGGTCGTCTTCCCGCTGGCGTTCCCGCCCAGCAGACAGACCATCTCGCCCGGGAGGATCCGGACGTTGACGTCGCGCAGGACCGAAACCAGCCCGTAATGGGTGCTGACGTGCCGGAGCTCGAGGACCGGCTCGTCGCCGTCCCGCTCAGCCGGTGCCTCTCCCGTCATCCGGCCGCCTTGGTACCCAGGTAGGCCTCGATCACGTGCTCGTCGTTCGCCACCTCTTCGTACGAGCCTTCCGCGATCTTCTCGCCGTAGTCGCATGCGACGACGCGGTCGGACACCCCCTTGACCACGCGCATGTCGTGCTCGATCACGAGGATCGTGAGGCCGAGATCGTCACGCATCCGCACGATGTGGTCCCGGAGCTCGAGGGTCTCGCGGGGGTTCATCCCCGCCGTCGGCTCGTCGAGCAGGAGCAGCGAGGGCTCCGTGGCGAGCGCCCTCGCCATCTCGAGACGACGCCGGTTCGCGTACGACAACGAGAAGGCCGGCTGATCCTGGCGATACCCGGCCAGCCGCTGTCCGAAGAAGCCCAGCGCGCTCTGGGCGTGCTCGCGGATCGAGCGCTCCTCGCGACGCATCGACGGTGTGCGGAACACCGCGCCGAACACGGTGGTCCGGGATCGACAGTGTTGGCCCACCATCGCGTTCTCGAGCACCGACATGTTGGGGAACAGGTGGACCGTCTGGAAGGTCCGGGCGATCCCGAGCTTCGTGATCTGGTTGGGGGTCAACCCCACCAGGCTTTGCTCGCCGAAGACGATGTCCCCGGCATCGGGCGCGTAGAGCCCCGTGATCACGTTGAAGACCGTGCTCTTGCCCGCGCCGTTCGGTCCGATGATGCTCAGGATCTCGCCTCGTTCGACCACGAAGTCGAGACCGTTGAGCGCGTAGAGACCGCCGAAGTGCTTGGAGACACCCCGCACCTCCAGGAGGTTCATCCCGCGCCCTCGCCGAGCGGGGTGACCGGCTCCGGGCCGAGATCATCCCCCGCGACCTCCCCCGCCCATTTGTCCTGCGCGCGTTCCTCTTCCTCCAGCTCGCGCGAGCGCCGGATGTTCGGGATCAGGCCCTGCGGTCGGAGGATCATGATCGCCATCAGGACCGCCCCGTAAAGGAGGAGGCGGTATTGCTCGAACTCGGAGAGCACGCCGGGGATCCCGATCAGCACGAGCGCCCCGACGACGACGCCCGGGATGCTCCCCATGCCACCCAGGATGACGACCGCCAGAGCGGTGATCGAGACGAGGATCGTGAAGCTCGCGTCGTTCAGTGAGCCGATCTGGATCGCGAAGAGCGCCCCACCGAGCGACCCAACGGCGCCCCCCATCGCGAAGGCGAGGAGCTTGTAGCGGACCGTGCTCACGCCGACCGCCTCCGCTACCTGCTCGTCCTCCCGCATCGCGTTCCACGCGCGCCCAACCCTGGAGTCGGCGAGCCGCCACGAGAAGTAGACGGCCACGAGACAGAACCCCAGGACGAGGAAATAGAACGGCTGCGCGTTGCGGAACTGCAGGCTGCCCACCGGGGCCGCCGGGACCCCGCTCATCCCCTGGGTCCCACCGAAGACCCCCTTGAGCCAGTCCGACGAGAACAAGATCCTGGCGATCTCGCCGAACCCCAGCGTGACGATCGCCAGGTAGTCGCCCCGCAGTCGCAGAACGGGCGCCCCGATCAGCAGCCCCACGATCGCCGCAACCGTCACGACGATCGGCACCGCGACGAAGAAGGAGAGGTGGAGGGAGAACGCAGGCGGGACCAGCCCCACGGTGGTGATCCGCAACCCCCCGGTGAGCACCGCGGTCGTGTACGCGCCGACCGCGAAGAAGGCCACGTACCCGAGGTCGAGCAGCCCGGCGTAGCCGACCACGATGTTCAGGCCGAGCCCCATCAAGATGTAGATCCCGACGGTCCCGAGGATCTGCGTCACGATCGAGCCGACGAGGAACGGCAGCGCGATCAGGACGAGGGCGATCACGGCGAGCACCCCGATCCGGAGCCGCGCCTCCGTCCCCGCCACGCGTCGAGCCCGCGCGACCACGACCGTTCTCTGAGCCCGCCAGAACGCGGTCGCCGCGTACGTCACGACGAACACGACGATCGCGCCGAGCCAGGTGAGCCCCAGCGTGATCGGGCTGTACAGCCAGTCGTCCCGAAGTCCGAGCTGGGCCAAGGCCGGGTGGACGATGGTCCGAAGGATGCCGATGGTGAGGGTCGTGGCCGACGCGACGATCGTCGGCTTCCGGACGTCGTCCGGAGCGGCCGAGACGCCGCCGCCGATCGCGCCAAGCAGCGTCCCCAGCAGTATCAAAGCCAACGCACCGACCACGGTAGAGCGACCGAACGTCAGGATGTTCATGAGCTGTGGGGATACGGCGACGAAGACGTTGCGGACGGTGTCCTGTCCGAGCAGGTTGACCACGCCGACCCCGACGGCGAGCACGATCCCGGACGTCCCGCCGGCGAGCGCTCCGACAGCGACGCCGCTCCGGACAGGAAGGCGACGGACCGCACCGGACGTCAGCGCAGGACGAGCCACGACGTACCCGACGAGCACGGCCGGGAGCGAGAGGAAGACCCGCCCGACGGAGATCCGGCCGACGACGTCGGAGGTGAGCGTCCCGACCAGACCGACGAGGCACAGGTAGATCGACACGACCCCCGCGAGGAGCCCCGCTCGAACCGTCCATCGCGCTCCGCGGCCTCCGCCCATCTACACCTTCTCCGCCTCACCGGAACCGAGGATCCCTCCAGGCCGGAAGATCAACACGAGGACCAGCACCGAGAAGGTGATCACGTCTTGGAGCTGGAACGGCGCCGGGATATTGAACCCGGTGAACAGCAACGGCGGACCCACCGACTGCAGCAACCCCAGGACCAGGCCCCCGAGCGCAGCCCCAGCGATGCTTCCGATCCCACCGAGGACCGACGCGGTGAACGCCGCGATCCCGACGGCAAACCCGATGTGGAAGTTGACCTGGCCGAAGGTCAGTCCGAACTGAACGCCGGCGATCCCCGCGAGGAGACCGCCGAGCGCGAACGTGACCATGATCGTCCGATCCACGTCGATCCCCATCAGGCTCGCGATCTCACGGTCCTCGGCGACCGCCCGGATGGACTTTCCCGTTCGCGTGCGAGCGATGAACAGCGTGAGACCGATGACGGCCAGGATCGCGGTCATGATCACGACCACCTGGATCCGCTGCATCGTGATGCCGAGGATCGTCCATGTCTTGTCGCCGCTCAGGACGTCCGGAACCGGGTACGCCCTCGTCTGCGGGCCGAAGAACCCGTAGGCCGTGTTCTGGAGGAACAGCGACGCGCCGATCGCCGTGATCAGTGGGACCAGCCGGGGCGCGTTCCTGAGCGGGCGGTAGGCGACGCGCTCCAGGAGCATCGCGATGAGGCACGAGGTGAGCATCGCGATGACGAAGACGACCGCGAGGGCCGGATAGGGATGCCTGTTGAGGAAGCCGCTCGAGGCGTAGGCGTCTGCGAAGAAGAACGAGACGAAGCACCCCATCATGAAGACCTCGCCGTGCGCGAAGTTGATCATCCGCAGGACGCCGTACACGAGCGTGTACCCGATCGCGATCAAGGCATAGATGCCGCCCTGTGCCACACCCGAGATCACGAACGCCTTCCACGTGGACGGGTCGTAGCCCTCGCCCGAGGGCAGCGTCAACGTCTTGTAGGAGCCGATCGCGACGAACGTGACGATGAGGATCGCCAGCCCGATCTGGATCAGCTGACGCAACGGGAGCCGCTGGACGCGACCGACGGTGGCGGTCGTCGAACCCGGCGTCACCTCGACGTCGGTGTCCTCAGCCATCGACTCTCCCCAGGGTGCGCGTCGCGGGGTGAGCTCTGCTCACCCCGCGACGCGCAACTCGGTTCGCCTGATCAGCCCGAGCCCGTCGCCTGCGCGAGCGTCTTCGTTTCGGAGAAGATGGGCTGGCCGTTCCCGGTCGAGCCCTCGATCGCGAGGTTGGGGGCCGCGTAGACACCGATCGTGACGGCCGTCGCGCAGTCGCCGAGCGACGTGCACGTGTACGTCGTCACGATCCCCTGCAGGTCGGTCGTCCCCTGCACGGCATCCCGGAGCGCGTTCCGGGCGATCGTGAGGGAGCCGTCCGCATTCTTCACCGCGGCCTTGTCGATCGCCGCCGCCAGGAGGTTCAACGCGTCATACGCGTGCGCATGGAACGCGGAGATCGGCGCCGTCCCGAACTGCTGCTTGTACGCCGGGATGAACTCGTTGTTGTAGAAGTCCTTCTGTTGGAACGCAGAGAGGTTCGGTGCCGAGTAGTACGCGCCGTTGATCGCCGAGCCGGCGAGCTTGATGAAGTTCGACGCGAAGCACCCGTCCGAACCCATGAACGTGGTGTTGGCCAACCCCGCGACCTGGTGCCCCTGCTTGAGGATCAGAGCGCATTCGGCCGTGTAGTCGGGCCCGTACAGCAGGTCGGGCGACTTCTGCCCGATCTTGGTCAGCACCGGCGTGTACGACTGCTGGCTGCTGTCGATCACTTCCGCGTCCACGACCTGCCCACCTGCCTGCTGGAACGCGTTGGCGAACGCGGTGGTCAAGCCCTCCGTGTAGGGGGACTCGTCGTGGATCGTCGCAGCGGTCTTCGCGTGGAGGTGCTTGATCGCGAAGTCCGACACGACAGCGCCCTGGATCAGGTCGTTGTGCGCCGTCCGGAAGTAGTACGGGTTGTGCGTGCCCTGCGCCGTGAGCGCCGGGTTCGTGTTGGACGGCGAGAGCAGGACGATCCCCTTGTCGCCGAGGATCTTGTCCGCGACGCCGAGCGCGGCGCCGGAGCAGCTGGTGCCGATCACGGCGACGATGTCCGGGTTGGCGGCGAGCTTCGTCGCCCCTGCCTGGCCACCCTCGGCCGAGCACGTGTCGTCCTCCTGCTGGAGCTGGACGGCGTGACCGTCGATCTGGCCGGGCGTCCCGTCGAACGTCCCGTCGAGATGGTCGATCGCCAGCTCGACCCCGTACAGGCTGTCCGTGCCGAGGTCCGCGTTGTCACCGCTCACGGACAGCAGCGTTCCGATCTGGATCGGTGCGCCCGCGGCGATCGTCACGCAGCCGGGCGCCGCATTGCAGTCCACCGCGGCACCACCCGAGGTGGATCCCCCGGCCGCTGAGCTGCTGTTGGAACACGCGGCCGCGATCATCGCGAACGCGCCGAGGAGCACCAGCGGCGTGAGCCACCGACGATGTCTCATGAAGCCCCCTTTCGTGCTGCACCCTGGGATATGGCCGGTTGGTATCACATCCGCGGGGTACAGGCCAATCAGTATGGAGGACCGTTTCCTCCCACACCCCATACGGGCGGGGAGCCCGAAGGAGATGTGCAGACTCAAACGATCTGGCTCCGGAAGGCGTCGGCGAGCTGCAAGGCAGCCTTCGTGTCGCCTGCGACCAGGGGTGCCATGAGGGCCGAACCCACGATGACCCCGTCCGCGAACGCGCTGGCCGCCCCCGCCTGCTCGGGCGTGGCGATCCCGACGCCCACGAGCAAGGGCAGGTCGGTATATGGCCGGACGGCCGCCACCACGTCGCGGGCAGTCACCGAGAGCTGGTCCCGGGCACCCGTCACGCCGTAGGTCGCGACGCAGTACACGAAACCGTGCGAAGCGGTCGCGATCGCCTGGTACCGATGCGCCGTCGTCCCGGGAGCTGCCATCAGGACGACGTCGATCCCCCGCGCGGCGCCGAGCGCGGCGAAGCGCTCCGCCTCGTCCACGGGGAGGTCGGGAACGATCGCACCGTCGACGCCGGACCGCGCCAGGTCGTCGCAGAACGCCTCGTACCCGCGATGGTGAACGATGTTCGCATAGGTCATGACCGCGACCGGGATCTCGACCGCGGCGTCCGCGATCGATGCGAGCACATCGCCGAGCCGGGTACCTCGTTGGAGGGCGACCCGCGACGCCTCCTGGATCACGCCGCCGTCCATGATCGGATCCGAATGCGGGATCCCGACCTCGATCGCGTCGGCTCCTGCCGCTGCGAGCATCCGCAGGAGCTCTCCATCCACGCCCGGGTATCCGCCCGTCACGTAGGGGACGAAGGACTTCGCCCCTCGGTCCCGAACGGCTCGAAGGGTCGCCTCCAAGGTGCTCATCGGCGGCGGCCCATCAGCGCGTCCCTCACTGACGCTCGCCGGCAAGCGCTGCGCGCACCGTGTCGAGATCCTTGTCGCCCCGGCCCGAAAGGTTCACGAGCACCCGCGCCCCGTCCGGGAGCGGCCGATGTCGGAGCCATCCGATCGCGTGCGCGGGTTCGAGCGCCGGGATGATGCCCTCCGTGCGAGCGAGGAGTTGGAAACCGTCGAGCGCATCACCGTCCGTCGCGCTCGCGTAGGTCGCGAGGCCCTCGTCCTTCAGGTAGGCGTGCTCCGGGCCGACGCCCGGGTAGTCGAGCCCGGCCGAGATCGAGTGGGTCTCCACGACCTGCCCGTCCGCATCCTGCAGGAGGTAGCTGAGGGCGCCGTGCAGGATGCCCGGTTGGCCGAGCGTGAGCGAGGAGCAATGTCGGCCGAGCTCCGAGCCGACGCCGCCGGCCTCCACGCCGATCAACCGCACTTCCGGGGCGCCGACGAAAGCCGTGAACATGCCGATCGCGTTGGACCCGCCGCCGACGCACGCGGCCACGTACTCGGGATCCGTGCCGACCCGATCGCGGTACTGCGTGCGCGCCTCGTCCCCGATCACCCGCTGGAGGTCGCGCACGAGCATCGGGAACGGATGCGGGCCCACCACGGAGCCGATCACGTAGTGGGTGGTTCCCACGGACGCCGCCCAGTCGCGGAGCGCCTCGTTGACGGCTTCTTTCAGCGTCCTCATCCCCGCGGTAACGGGCACGACCTCCGCGCCAAGCAGCTCCATCCGCACGACGTTGGGCGCCTGCCGATGCGTGTCCTCCTCCCCCATGTAGACGACGCACGGCAGACCGAGCAGCGCACACGCGGTCGCGGTCGCCACGCCGTGCTGCCCCGCGCCCGTCTCGGCGATGATCCGCTGCTTGCCGAGCCGCTTGGCGAGGAGGACCTGTCCGAGGGCGTTGTTGATCTTGTGCGCGCCCGTGTGCGCGAGGTCCTCGCGCTTGAGCCAGAGGTCGTAGCCGAGCTCCGCCGACAGCCTCGTCGCGTGCGTGATCGGTGTAGGTCGCCCGACGAAGTCGCGAAGGAGATCGGCGAGCTCGCCGCGGAACCCCTGGTCGTCCCGGAGCTCGAGCCAGGCTTCCGTGAGCTCGTCGAGCGCGGGGATCAAGACCTCCGGCGCGTAGCGCCCACCGTAGGCCCCGAAGCGACCGTGCTCGTCGGGACGCGTCGCGACCTTCATGCGATCTCCTCCTCGTCCCGATCCGGCCGGCGGGCCGCCGGCTCGGGCTCGCGGAGCAACCCGGCGATCGCGGCGGCCGGGTCGGCCGCTCGCATCAGCGCTTCGCCCACGAGGATCGCCCACGCCCCTGCCGCGACCGCGGCCGTGACGTCGGCGCGACTCGCGATCCCGCTCTCCAGCACGGCGATGCGGCCTGGGGGGATCGATCCGAGCCTCCCGAGCGCCGCCGGGACGTCCACCTCGAGCGTCTCGAGGTCCCGGGCATTGATCCCTACGATCTCGGCGTCGGTCGCGAGCGCCCGTTCCACGTCCTCGTCCGAGTGCGTCTCCAGGAGCGGCTCCATCCCGAGCGCCCGGGCACCCGTGAGCATCCGATCGAGCAGCTTGTCGTCGAGGCACGCCGCGATCAGCAAGACCGAATCGGCCCCGGCGGCACGCGCCTCGACGAGCTGGTCGGGATCGATCAAGAAGTCCTTCCGGAGCACGGGGATGCCCGCAGCGGCCCGGACCATTGAAAGATCGGCGAGGGACCCGCCGAAGTGCCGAGGCTCGGTCAGGACCGAGATCGCGGCCGCGCCGCCCGTTTCGTACGCCCGGGCGAGCGCTGCGGTGTCGGCGCCGGCGTCGATCGCGCCGGCGCTCGGGGACGCGCGCTTCACCTCGGCGATCACGGCGGGGACCGACGCGCGGCGGAGCGCGTCGCGGAGCGAACGCGCGGGCGGCCGGGAGCGCGCCGCCTCCTCGAGCGACTCGAGCGGGAGCGGTCGCTCATCCAGCTCGCGGCGGATCGTCCCGACCAGATCGGTGAGGAACCCCATGGAACGGGGAAGTCTACCGGCGTGGCATCAGGCCTCCGCCCAGGCGAACGCTTCCACGAGATCGATCCGGCCCTCGAGGGCCGCCGTCCCCACGACGGCGCCGGCGGCGCCCGCGTCCCGCAGGGCGCGCAGATCCTCGAGCGATCGGATCCCGCCCGCGGCATAGGTCGGGCGGCCGGCGCGGGCCACGCGCCGAACGAGGTCCACGTCCGGACCGCCGAGCCCTCCCACCCGATCGATCGAGGTCGCGAGGAACGCCGGGGCGCCGGCGGCGTGGAGCCACCCGATGGTGCTCATCAGATCGAGCCCCTCCGCCTCGTCCCCACGGCCCGCACCGCGAGCTCGGATCCGGCCGTCCTCGACCTCGAGGCCCACCACGACGGCCGGACCCGCATCGCGTAACGCGAGGAGCGTGCGCCGGTCGTCCACCAACGCGGACGATCCGAGGACGTAGCGGTCGGCGCCGGCGTCGAGGTAGGCCTTGCCGATCGTCGCGTCGCCGATCGCGCCACTGACCTGCAGGATCGCGTCCGGAGCCACGGCCCTCATGGAAGCGAGGTCGAGTCTTCGGGTCCCGTCGTACGCGAGATCCAGATCCACCAGATGGAGCGCTCTCGCGCCGGCCGCCACCGCGGCGCGCGCTGCCGTGACGGGATCGCCGCCGAACGTCTCGACCGCACGCGGCGCATCCGCCGTCGCGACGGCGAGGCGTCCGCGCCAGACGTCGAGCGCAGGCAGGATCAAGAACGTCATGCCGCGAACGATACGCGGGCCTCGTCAGCCGGTACGGTCGAGCCGGCTGGATCCGGCTCCCAGCAAATCGTGGAGCTCCCCCATCAGCGATCCCGCCGCGTCCACGTTGTACGAGCCGACGGAAAGGGGGGTGACCCCCGCTGAAGAGAGGAAGCGCAGCCGCACCGGGGCCGCCCCGGGATGCGCCTCGAAGAGTTCCTTGAGCTTCTCCAGGACGGCCGGTGTGCACGCGGTTGCCGCCAGATCCACGACGAGCGACTCGGCGCGGAGCCTCGGAGCGTCCGGACCGAGCGTGGGTTCCTTCACCTCGGTCGCGCGGATCTGCAGCTCGCGTCCGCGCAGGTCGATCCGACCGGTGACCAAGACGATCGTGTCCGGTTGGATCAGCTGCGGAACAGCCTCGTACACGCCGGGGAACGCGATCACCTCGACGCCCCCGGCGAGCCCCTCGAGCCGGAACTGTGCGTAGGGCTCACCACGCTTCGTGTACTTGCGGGCGAGCGACCCGATGATGCCCCCGACGGTGACGAGATCCCCGTCGCCGAGGTTGGGCATCTCATCGATCGGGTGGCTCGTTTGCGCCCGGAGCTCGTCCTCCACCCCGAGCAACGGATGGTCGGTCACGAACTGGCCGAGCATCTCCTTCTCCTTGGAGAGCAGGAGCCGCTTCTCCAGCTCGTCCCCGGCGAGGACCCCTTCGTCGATCTCGCCGAGCCCGGCGCCGTCGGTGCCCGCGCCGAAGAGCGAGAACTGGCCGGCGGCCTGCGCCTTGCGTTCGGCGAGGATCGGCGCCGAGACCTTCTCCCACGCCGCCTGCTCACCGATCTGCTGCACCATCCCGCCGCGCGTGTACCCGAAGGAGTCGAACGCGCCCGCGAAGATGAGCGACTCGAGGACGCGCTTCGTCAATGCTCCCGGGTCGACGCGCCGGCACAGGTCGGCGAAGGACTCGAAGGAGCCGCCAGATCGACGAGCGTCCAGGACCGCCTGCACGACACCCTCTCCGACGTTGCGGACCGCGGACAAGCCGTAGCGGATCGCTCGGCGATGGCCGGGCGCGGGGGCGAAGTCCATGTCGGACTCGTTCACGTCGGGGGGAAGGACCTCGATCTTCATGCTCCGGCACGCGTACAGGTAGTACGGCTTGCGATCCTTGTCGTCCTTGACCGACGTGAGGATGGCCGCCATGTACTCCACGGGGTGCTGCGCGATCAGGTAGGCCGTCTGATAGGCGATGAAGCCGTAAGCGCAGGCGTGAGCGGCCGGGAACCCGTAGTCGGCGAACGGCTCGATCAGATCGAACAGATCGGCGGCGAGCCGCTCGGAGATCCCCTGATCCACGCATCCCGCGACGAACCGCTCCCGCTCCTGGCCGACCAGCTCGCGCTTCTTCTTGGCCATGACCTTGCGGAGCGTGTCGGCCTGCCCCATGGAATAGCCCGCCATCCGAACGGCGATCTGCATGATCTGCTCCTGGTAGACCATGACGCCGTAGGTGTCCTTGAGCACCGGCTCTAGAGCGGGATGCGGATACACGACCTTGCGCCGGCCATGCTTGCGCTCCGCGAACTCCGTGTGCATCCCGGTGTTGAGCGGACCCGGTCGGTAGAGCGCGACGAGCGCCATGAGGTCTTCGAACCGGTCGGGCTCGAGCAGCTTGATCAGGGTCCGCATCCCGGGCGATTCCATCTGGAACACTCCGGTCGTCTCGCCGCGCCGAAGCATGGCGTAGGTCTCGGCGTCATCCAGCGGGATGTGATCGATGTCCAGCTCGATGCCCCGCGAGCGGAGATGGCGGAGGGTCTCCTCGATCACCGACAGCGTGCGGAGACCCAGGAAGTCCATCTTGAGCAGCCCGAGCTGAGCCACGCCGTTCATGTCGAACTGCGTGACCATCTTCTTCGAACCTTCGCGCGAATCCTTCGTGAGCTTGAGCGGGAGATACTCGACGAGCGGCGCGTCGCCGATCACGACCCCCGCCGCATGGACCGAGTCCTCGCGACGGAGGCCTTCCAGCGCTCGCGCCGTCTCGATGATCTCCTTCGCCTCCGGTTCCCGTTCGTACGCCTCGCGGAGGTCGGGACTGATCTCGAGCGCTCGGTCGATCGGCTCGTCGCGTCCCATCATCGCGGGCGGGTACATCTTGCAGAGACGGTCGCCGACGATGGGAGGGAACCCGAGCACGCGGGCCGCGTCGCGGATCCCCTGCTTCCCCTTGATCGTCTGGAAGGTGACGATCTGCGCGACGCGGTCCGAGCCGTACGTTTCCGTCGCGTAGCGGATGACCTCATCGCGCCGCCGCTCGTCGAAGTCCATGTCGATGTCGGGCATCTCGACCCGGTCGGGGTTGAGGAACCGCTCGAACAACAAGCCGTACCGAAGCGGGTCGAGGTCCGTGATCCGCAGCGCGTAGGACGCGACCGAGCCCGCCGCCGACCCTCGCCCCGGACCGACACGGATCCCCTGTTCGCGTGCGAACCGGATCAGGTCCCACACGATGAGGAAGTAGCCGGCGAAGCCCATCTTCGTGATGACCGCGAGCTCCGTGTCGATGCGCTCCAGGACCCCCACGGGAGGCGGCGTACCGTAGCGCTGTTCCACACCAAGCTCCACGAGCTCCCGCAGGTACGCCTCGAGCGCCTCGCCGTGCGGCGTCTCGAACCGTGGCAGCCGGTACTCGGTGCGGTGCTCGACCAGGATCCGCTCGAGCTCGGGAAGCAGCTCCACCCGTTCGGCGATCGCCAACGTCTGGTCGCACGCATCGGGGAGCTCTGCGAAGACGCGGCGCATCTCCTCCGCCGTCTTCAGGTAGAACTCCTCCGAGTCGAACCGGAGGCGCTTCGGATCCGACTGCAGCTTCTGCTGCTGGATGCACAGCAATACGTCGTGCGGCTTCGCGTCCTCTTTCCTCGTGTAGTGCAGATCGTTGGTCGCGACGACCGGGACGCCGAGCTCCTTCGCGATCCGGACCTGCTCACCGATGATCCGGCGCTGATCCCCCAGACCGTGGTCCTGGACCTCGACGAAGTAGTTGCCCGCACCGAAGATCTCGCGCGTCTCGCCGGCGGCCGCGAGGGCGCGATCGTGCCGGCCGTTCACGAGCAGCACGCCGAGTTCAGACGAGAGACACCCGGACAGGCAGATCAAGCCGTCGGCGTGTTCGGCGAGCAGCTGCTTGTCCATCCTCGGCCGGTGGTAGAAGCCTTCGAGATGCGCGAGGGAGACCAACCGCAGGAGGTTGCGGTAGCCCGTCTCGTTCTCGGCCAGGAGCGTGAGGTGGTAGTACTTCTCCTCGCTCTCCCCCGGCGTGCGGTCGAACCGGGAGGCGGGCGCGACGTACGCCTCGACCCCCAGGATGGGTTTCACCCCCGTCTGCCGCGCCGCTTCGTAGAACCGGAGCGCGCCGAACATGGCGCCGTGGTCCGTGACGGCGATCGCCGACATCCCGTCGCGAGCGGCCTCGCTGAAGATCGTGGGCGCGTTCGGGTTCGAGCGAGGCGCCTCGACGCGCGCGGCCCCGTCGAGCAACGAGTACTCCGAGTGGGTGTGGAGATGGACGAACCCTGGGCCGGGCATCTGCGCTGGTGGTCGCCTTTCCTGAAGCGTTTTCCACATCGCTCCCGGTCCGATGTGGACAACTTACACGGCTGTGATTCGCAGGGGTCCGAGGCTAGCACGCCGTCGGGCGGCGTCAAGGTCGCTGGTCGCGACGGACCCGCGCGCGCGCGACGGCGAGATCATCCGGCAGCGGATCCTCGAGCGCGACCTGCTCGCCCGTGACCGGGTGCCGGAACCGGAGCCGCCACGCGTGCAGGAAGGGGCGGACGAGCCCGACCCTCAGCGCCTCATCTCCCCCGCCCCCGTAGACGCGGTCGCCCAGGATCGGATGTCCGATCGCGCTCAAGTGGACCCGGATCTGGTGGGTCCGGCCGGTCTCCGGCGCCGCCTCCAGCAACGTCGCACGCGGCAGCCGTTCACGCACCTCGAACGACGTCGTCGCCGGACGTCCGTCGACCCGGTCGACCACGATCTTCGCCGCGCGGCGGCCGAGCGGAGCTTCCACGCCGAAGCGGTCGTGCGGCACCTGTCCGCGGACGAGAGCGAGGTAGCGTCGGTCGATCGCGTGGTGCCGGAATCCCTCACGGAGCGCAGCGTAGGCCTCGTCGGTCTTGGCCACGATGAGCAGGCCGCTCGTTCCTGCGTCCAGCCGATGAACGATCCCGGGCCGCAACTCCCCGCCTGCGGGAGCGAGCCGGGCCCCCATGCCGAGCAGCCGGTTGACGAGCGTCCCGCCTCGTCGGCGGGCGGTGGGATGCGTCACGAGCCCGCCTGGCTTCGAGACGACGAGCAGATGTTCGTCCTCGAACACGACGGGTACCGGGGGCCCTTCGGCGACGAGCGCGGCCTCCTCGGCGAGGTCCACGACGACCTCCTCGCCGCCCTCCAATCGGAACGACTTCGCCCTCGGCCGACCGTCCACCAAGACGTTGCCCGCGGCGATCGCTCGTTGGACGTCGGCTCGGCTGGAACCGGTCGTCGCCGCGACCACAGCGTCGAGCCGACCCGCGTCCGCGACGAACCCCTTACGCGGCATCGTCGGGCGCCCCCGCGGCAGCGCGGCCCGCATGCTCGTCCCGGAAGGACGTCCACGCGAGAACCACCGCTCCGATCACGATCGCGCTGTCGGCGACGTTGAAGACCGGCCACCAATGGAGATCGATGAAATCCACCACGTGCCCGGAGAGCGCGGGACCGCGAAGGGCGCGATCGGCAAGGTTGCCGAGCGCGCCACCGAGGACGAGGCCGAGCCCAACCGCGGAGACGGCGTTCCGCGATCGGAACGCCGTGAGGACGATCAACCCGGACACGATCAGGGTCGCCCCGGCGAACAGCCACGGCGTCCGCTGCCCGAGGCTGAAGGCTCCCCCGGAGTTCGTCGTGTACCGGAGCGTGAGCGCGCCCGGGATCAGATCGATCGGCCGATCGACGAGCGCGTGCGCGGCCCACACCTTGGTCAGTCGGTCGACCAGGAAAACCGCGGCAGCCGTCGTGAACAGGATGGTTGCCGCGCGGCGCGCCCGGGCGTCCACCGGACTACCTGTGCGCTTGTGCCTGGGCGTCCTTGAGGCAGAGGCTGACGTACGGAAGGGCCTTCACCCGCGCCTTCTCGATCGGTTTTCCACAGCGCTCACAGATCCCGTACGTGCCCGCGTCCATCTTGGAGAGCGCTCGGTCGATCTTCTGGAGGAGGTCACGCACGTTCTGCTCGATCGAAAGGTCCTTCTCGCGTTCGAACGTTGCCGTCCCGGCGTCCGCGGACTCATCGTCGAGCCCCACGTCCCCGGAGAGGTCGGACTGCGTCGTCGCGAACGAGGTGTCTTCGATCGTGGTCAGCTGCTCATCCAGCTCCGCCCGCTCGTTGAGCAAACGAGCCTTCAGATCGGCGATCTCGCTCGCGGTGAGCTTGCCGTTCGCCATGGCGGCGAAGGGTAGCAGAAGAGCGCATATCTACTCTGTCCCCGCAGGTCAGGCCGCGGATTCTGGGCCTGCGATCACGTCGGTTCGGAGGCTCGCTCCGGCCCCGGATCCGAACGCTCGTTCGGGGCTGCAGAGGCGCTCCGCGAGGGCGCGCGGGCGTGTAGCATCGCCGATACCGGCAACGACGGGAACGAGTAGCCGGGTCGTGCGGTCGGAGCGAGCCGGGACGGTGGGAGCCGGTGCCGTGCCCCGGTGAACATCCTCCCCGAGCCCCTGCCCGAACCGGGCGCGGAGGGACCGCGACCCGCAGTAGACGCAGGCGGGACCGCCCGTCATCGCGGAAGGCCGTGGTCGCGGCCTGAGAGCGGCCGGAGCCCGTGAGGGCCCGGCAACGCGAGGTGGTACCGCGGGGCACGCGCCTCGTCCTCGCATCGAGGACGAGGCGTTTCGCGTGTACGGAGGAGCGATCGATATGCCGTTCGAGCCCGTGGATCCGAAGGTGAGCTTCCCCCACCTCGAGGAACGCATCCTTGCGTTCTGGAAGGACGCAGACGTCTTCCATCGTTCGCTCGCCGCCCGGGAGGGCGCACCCCGCTGGATCTTCTACGAGGGTCCCCCCACGGCGAATGCCCAACCGGGGATCCATCACGTGGAGCCGCGCACGTTCAAGGACGTGTTCCCGCGGTTCAAGACGATGACGGGGCATTACGTCGAGCGCAAAGGCGGCTGGGATTGTCACGGGCTGCCGGTCGAGATCGAGGTCGAGAAGGAGATCGGCACGACCGGAAAGAAGGACATCGAGGCGTTCGGCGTCGCCGAGTTCAACCGTCTCTGCCGCGAGTCCGTCCAGCGATACGTCGACGCCTTCGAGGGCCTGACGGAGCGGATCGGGTTCTGGATCGACACCGACCAGGCCTACTGGACGATGCACACCCCGTACATCGAGTCCGTCTGGTGGTCGCTGAAACAGCTGCACGGGCGCGGGCTCCTGGTGGAGGACCACAAGGTCACGGCCTACTGTCCCCGATGCGGGACCGCCCTCTCGGACGCCGAGGTCGCCCAGGGGTACGAGACCGTCACCGATCCGAGCATCTTCGTCCGCTTCCCCATCGTGGGAACCGAGGACGCATCGCTCGTCGGCGCGTCGCTCCTCGTGTGGACGACGACGCCCTGGACGCTCCCGGCGAACGAGGGGGCGGCCGTGGATGCGTCGGCCTCGTACGTGCTGGTCGAGCACGACGGCGAACGGCTGATCGTCGGCGAGCCCCTTCGTGACGAGGTTCTCGGCGGGACCGGCACGATCGTCGGGACACTGTCCGGTGCCGACCTGGTCGGCGTGCACTACGAACCGCCGTACGCGAACGTCGAGGGCGCGCACACGGTCGTCGCCGGGACGTTCGTCTCCATGGAGGAGGGAACCGGGATCGTCCACATGGCCCCGGCGTTCGGCGCCGAGGATCTGGCCGTCGGCCGCGTGCAGGGGTGGCCGGTCTTCAAGCCCGTCGGCGACGATGGGCGGTTCACGGAGCTCGGCCCCGCGTTCGTCCGGGGGATCTTCGTGAAGGATGCGGACCCGTTGATCGTCGAGGACCTCCGCGCGCGCAACGTCCTGTTCGCCGCGGGGACCCTCGAGCACGCGTACCCCTTCTGCTGGCGATGCCACACGCCCTTGCTGTACTACGCGCGCACCGGTTGGTACGTGCGCACGACGCAGGTCAAGGACCGCATGCTCGAGGTGAACGACTCCGTGCGATGGTACCCATCCCACATCCAGCACGGCCGATACGGCAACTGGCTGGAGAACAACGTCGATTGGGCGCTGTCACGCGAGCGTTATTGGGGAACGCCGTTGCCGATCTGGCGATGCGAACGCCGTCACGAGCGGGCGGTCGGGTCGCTCGCGGAACTGAGCGAGCTGGCGGGCCAGGACCTGACCGCCCTCGATCCGCACAAGCCAGGCATCGACGAAGTGACGTTCGACTGCCCCGAATGCGGCGGGCGCTCGGTGCGTGTCCCGGAGGTCATCGACACGTGGTACGACTCGGGGGCGATGCCGTTCGCGCAGTGGGGGTATCACCCCGAGCTCGAGCGCGGCATCGAAGCGTTCGAACGGAACTTCCCTGCCGACTTCATCTCCGAGGCGATCGACCAGACGCGCGGGTGGTTCTACACATTGATGGCCGAGGGGGTTCTGCACTTCGATGCGACGGCGTACCGCAACGTCGTGTGTCTCGGGCTGATCCTCGACGCCGAAGGCCGGAAGATGTCGAAGTCGCTCGGCAACAGCATCGACCCGTTCGAGGTCCTCGACCGTCACGGCGCCGACACGCTCCGCTGGTTCCTCCTCACGAACGGGTCGCCGTGGGCGGATCGTCGCGTGTCCTACGAGGCCTTCGACGAGATCGTCCGCCAGTTCCTCCTGACCCTCTGGAACGTGTACTCGTTCTTCGTCACCTACGCGAACGCGAACGGGTTCGATCCCGCATCCTCGGGTGCACCCCAGATCGACCGGCGCGCGGTGATGGACCGTTGGGTGCTCTCGCAGCTTGCGGATACCGTCCGTGAGGCTCGGGAGCGGCTCGACGCGTACGACGCCACCGGCGCCGGCCGCCGGATCCAGTCCTTCGTGAGCGACCTCTCCAATTGGTACGTCCGCCGGACGAGGCGTCGCTTCTGGAACGCCGGCGGCGTCGCCGGCGCCGACGCGGAGGCCGCGGCGCAGACCTTGCATCACTCTTTGGTGACGGTCGCCACCCTGCTGGCGCCGTTCGTTCCGTTCCTCGCCGAAGAGCTCTGGCGGAACCTCGCGGCGGACCGCGGCGGCATGCCGGACTCGGTGCATCTCGCCGACTATCCGCTCGTCGACGACGCGACGGTCGATCCTGCCCTCGATCGGTCGATGGCGCTCGCCCGCGCCGTCGTCGAGCTCGGCCGAAGGATCCGCGTGGAGACGAAGACGAAGACCCGCCAGCCGCTGCACGAGGCGGTCGTGCACGTCCCGGGCCGCGACGCCGAGCTCGACGGACTGCTGGACATCATCGCCGACGAGCTCAACGTCAAGGCGGTCAGGTTCGCCGACACCGAGTCGTTCGGCGCATGGCGGGCGAAGCCCAACTACAAGCTGCTCGGACCGGCGCTCGGCGGACGGGTACAGGCGGTGGCGGTCACCTTGCTGCGCGACGATGGCTCACTCGCCGGACGCCTGGCTGCGGGCGAGACGGTGCCGCTCATGCTCGACGACGGGTCTGCGGTGACCCTCGAGCCCGACCAGGTCGAGCTCGCCCAGGAGGTGATGTCGGGCTGGGGGGTCGCGAGCGAAGGTGGCGTCACGGTTGCCCTCGAGCTCGAGATCTCCGCCGAGCTGCGGCGCGAAGGGATCTCGCGCGATCTGATCCGGGCGATCCAGGATCTCCGGAAGGCCGCGGGGCTCCACGTGAGCGATCGGATCGTGGTCGGGATCGAGGCGCGAGGGCCGGTTGCCGGGGCGCTGGAGGCTCATCGCCGCGAGATCGCCGCCGAAACCCTCGCGGTCGAGCTGGTGCTCGGCGCGATCCCGGACGCGATCATCCGCGAGGTGATCGAGATCGACGAGGAGACGGCGACCCTCAGCCTGAAGAAGGCGTGAAGCTGCGCGGGGTCGAGCCGCTCACTCTTCCTCACCCCAGAAGAGCTCCCGTAACGACGGGTCGCCATCGGCGCGATCGCCGCCTCGTGCGCTCGTGGTCGGCCGGGTCTGGGCGAGCTCGCCCGGCTCCTCAGCGGCCGGAAGGCTCTGCGTCGCCTCCGCGTCACCAACCTCCACGATCGGGCCTTCGTCGGGTTCGCCAAGGGTGACGGCTGCCGCAGGTGGTTCGTTCGCCACCGGCTCCGCCGGCGCGGCCGGCGCGTCCGGGTCCTCGGTGGGAGCTCGGTCGGGGCGGCGGACGTTCCGCGCCATGCCCTTCATCGTCTCCGCGTGCCCTTGGAGGAGCCCGGCGAGGCTCTCGAGGAACGCTCGCTCCTGCGCCAGGAAGGCCTTCACGGCTGCCCGGTCGCCCTCCGACGCGACGGCGGGCGCGGTGGACAGGGAGGCGCGGGCGCGCGCTTCCGTGTCGATCCTGGCCGCCTCATCGCGCGCGCGCTGGATGATCTCGTCGGCCTGTCGAGCGACGTCGTCCAGATCGGGGGAACCCACGACCGGGGCCGCCCCGGCCTGCCGACGGAGGCGCGCGTTCTCCTCCGTCAACCCCGTGACGACCTCCGTGAGCCTGTCGAGGAACTCGTCGACGTCCCGCATCCGGTAGCCCCCGAACCGTGAGACCCGGAACTCCTTCTGCTGGATGTCGAGCGGCGTGATCGTGGCGCCCGCCGCCGGGCGAACCTCATCTGCGGATCCCTGCGTCATGTCAACCCTCTCGATACCCGTTAGCAGAACGCATAACGCAACACGAAGATAATCACGAATGCAACGATGACGGAGATGTCGAACATCCCCGCCGGCGGGATGATCCTCCTGAGCGGACGGAGGGCCGGCTCGGTGACGTCGTACAGCAGATCCCAGGCGGTCCGGCCGGGCCCGACGATCGGCCGGCGAACCCCGAAGAACTCCAGCCACGACACGACCACTCGCGCCAGTAGCAGCAGTGTGGCAAGCCAGAGCGCGATGCAGATCAGCCCCGTCATCGAGCGGGAAGGCTAGCAGCAGAACGAGGGCGGGTTATCCGGGGCCAGGCGATCAGAACTGGTTGTAGAACATGCCGCCGGCGATCTTCTCGCGCTCCTCCGCCGACACCTCGACGTTGGCCGGGGTCAAGAGGTAGACACGGTTAGCCACGAGCTCGATCTTCCCGTCCAGGCCGTACACGAGTCCCGACGCGAAGTCGACGAGCCGCCGAGCGATCGGATCCTCCGTGCTCTGGAGGTTCATGATCACGGCCGTGCCCTCCTTGAAGCGGTCCGCGACGTCGCGAGCCTCGTTGAAGCGCCGGGGCTCGGACTTGTGGATCGCGGAGGGACCGGCAGCCGTCCGCGGGGCCGCGATCGTTCGGACGATGCCTTCGGATCCGGCGGGCATGTCGCGGACCGGTTGGGGGCGCATCTGACGTACGGGTGCGGGTTGCGCGTCGGAGAACTCGTCGACGAAGTCCTCTTCATCCTCGACCAACCCCAGGTAGTTGAGGGTCTTCTTCCACACGCCGGCCATCCCCTTGTCCTCCTGCTCACGGCGCCGGTCGTTCCCGCGCGCCCGTTGGGGCTCGGGGACCGAACAACGCCGTTCCGATGCGCACCATCGTAGCGCCTTCCTCGATGGCGACCTGGTAATCCAACGACATCCCCATCGAGAGTTCCAGCACGTCGGGGTAGGTTCTTCGGATCCCATCGCGGAGCTCTCGGAGGCGGACGAACCACGGCCGGGCCTCCTCGGCGGTCGGCGTGAGCGGCGGGATCGTCATGAGCCCTCGGAGGCGGACGCCTTCGAGGGCCATGACGAGTTCGGCGGTGGCGGGGGCGCGCTCCGGCGGAACGCCTGAGCGCGCCCCCGTGAAGTCCACCTCGATCAGGACGTCGAGGACACGCCCGGAGCGCGCCGCGCGGCCGGCGAGCCTGCGCGCGGCCCGCTCCCCGTCAACGGTCTGCACGACATCGGCCGCGTCGGCCACCTGCTGCGCCGTGCCCGCTTGGAGCGCCCCGATGTAATGCCATCGCACGTCCAGATCCGGCAACGCGGAGCGCGAGGCACGCAGCTCCCGTGCGTAGTTGTGTCCGATCGACCGCACGCCGGCTTCGGCAACCCAAGCGATGGGCTCGGGCGGGACGGTCTTCGCTGCGGCGACGAGCTCGATGGTCGCGGGATCGCGACCGGCGCGCTCGGCAGCTCCCCGGATCGCCTCCTGGATCGCCAGGACGTTCGTCGTGATCTCGTCGCGCGATACGGTCACGTGCCGGAGCATAGAGAGGGGGCGGGAGGGCCCGGGGCCAAGAGGCGGGGGAAGGGCGCCTCTTCGCTCGGGTCTCCCACCCCCACTCGCGCGCGGGGCCGCGCGAGGCGGCGGGTGGCCGCTAACTCTTGAGGAAGTCGGGGATGTCCAGATCCTCCTCGGCGTCGAACGAGACCGACGCGGGCGCTTCTTCGGGGGCGAACACGTCCGCATCGTCGTCCTGCAGGAGCGATGGGAGCGCCGCGTCCTCGCGCCCGCCCGTCCGCACGGGCTCTTCGAGGAGCCGGGACAACCGGCTCTCGAACCGGTTGTCGGCAGCCGGACTGACCTTGTCGAAGCCGGCAGCGACGACGGTCACGCGCACCTCCTCGCCCAGAGCATCGTCGACGACCGCGCCGAAGATGATGTTGGCGTCCGGGTGCGCGACGCGGGTGATCGCGTCGGCCGCCGCGTTGACCTCGTGCAGGGTGAGATCGGTGGGGCCGGCGATCGAGAGCAGGACGCCCTTCGCACCGTCGATCGAGGACTCCAGCAACGGGCTCGAGATGGCGGACTTCGCGGCCTCGGTCGCCCGATCCGCGCCCGATCCGATCCCGATCCCCATGAGCGCCGACCCCGCACCGGACATCACGGACTTGACGTCGGCGAAATCGAGGTTGATCAGACCGGGTGTCGTGATCAACGACGTGATCCCGTCGACGCCTTGGTACAGCACCTGGTCGGCCATGCGGAAGGCCTCGATCATCGGCATGTTGGGATCGGCCACCTGGAGCAGACGGTCGTTCGGAACGACGATCAACGTGTCGACCGCCTTCTTGAGTTCCGTGATCCCGAGGTCCGCCTGCGTCGCTCGCTTGCGTCCCTCGAATCCGAAGGGCCGCGTCACCACGCCGATCGTGAGCGCCCCGAGGTTCCTGGCGATGTCGGCCACGATCGGGGCTCCGCCGGTGCCGGTCCCGCCGCCTTCACCGGCGGTGATGAAGACCATGTCCGCACCTTTGAGGATCTCCTCGATCTCGTCCCCGTGTTCGGTCGATGCCCGCTGACCGACATCCGGATCCGAGCCTGCGCCGAGGCCGCGAGTCGTCTCGCGGCCGATGTCGAGCTTCACCTCCGCGTCGGACATCAGGAGCGTTTGGGCATCGGTGTTGACGGCGATGAACTCGACGCCCCGGAGGCCTGCCTCGATCATCCGGTTCACCGCGTTGACGCCGCCGCCGCCGATCCCGACCACTTTGATGACGGCGAGGTAGTTCTGGGGAGCGTCCATCTGTCTCATTCCTCCGAGTGAGCGACCACTCACCTACCTGGGGAAACGCCGTTCATGTTCCAACAGACCTAACTATCTAGTTGAAGGTGATTGTTGGGTCCACCTACAGTCAACGTCGCGACAGTACTGAAAAGCGCAGGTGCCGTCAAGCGCGCGTCTCTCGCTCAGCTGGACCCTAGGAAGTGTGTTCGTCGCGTCTACGGTGTGATGGTCTGGCCGCTCTGCAGTGTCGCGCTCGGAGCTTGCGGAACGGACAGGTCGATCTGCGCCAGCGCGACGTGCACGCGCGCGGCCCACGCGAGGACCGAGCGAAGAGCGGTCGCCTTGGCGAGCTGGTCGCCCCCTATCCCGTAGTGCACGATGAGCCCCCCGGCAAGGTCCATCACGAACGATCCGGTCGGCTCGGCGACCACCGCCGAAACGCGACCGCGCACGACGGGGGGGATCGCGTCGAGCGCCTCGGCCGCCGCGGTTCGGTCGTCGTCGCTGAGCTCACCGACGGAGGCTCGGATCTCGGGGAGGCCGGTGGTGACCGCTCCCGGCAGCACGATGCCGTCGCCGGCGACGACCGTGGAGGTCGTGCCGACCAGTGCCCGAGCGATCGGCGTCCGCTCCTGCACGGTGATGACGACCGACCCGGGGAGGTGCCGCTCGACGGTCGCGGAGCGGATCCACGGATCGGCCTCGAGCGTCGTCACGATCGACGCTGTGTCGAGGTGGAAGACGTTCGTCCCCGACCCGATCCCGGCCAGGGTGATGACCTCGCCCGGTCGCAGGCTCTTCGTCCCCTCTACACGGATGTCGCGCAGCCGGAACAGCGGTGTGTACGTGGCCGCCGCGGACCCCACGAGCAGCAGCACCGGAAGCGTGACGAGGGCGAGGGTCTTCGCCCAGCGGGTCACATGATCACGCGGCATCCCCGTCGAACCTCCCAACGAGGTGCACCTCGGGCTCGAGCTCGACGCCGGCTGAGCGCCGGACCCCGTCTTGGACCAGACGGATCAGCGCCAGGACGTCGGACGCTGTGGCATCGGGACCGGCCACGATGAAGTTGGCGTGCTTCGTCGAGACGACGGCGCCCCCGACCCGCGTCCCCTTGAGATCGGCCGTCTCGATCATGGCCGCGGCGTGCCCGCCGGGCGGATTCTTGAAGACGCTCCCGCAGTTCGGCTCGGCGAGCGGCTGCGTGCGCTTGCGCCATGCCCGCGCACGCACCATCGATGCGCGGATCGCGTCCGCAGGCCCCGGGGAGAGCACGACGGTCGCCGCGATCACGATCGCGTCCTGCGGGAGCGCCGACCGGCGGTAGGAGAACGCGGCCGCCTCCGCGGGGACCGAGACCGCCCGCGCCTCGGGGATCCGGTAGATCTCGATCCTATGCACGATGTCGCCGATCTGGCCGTCATGCGCCCCCGCGTTCATCTTCACGGCGCCGCCGAGCGTGGCGGGGATGGCGACGCCGAACTCGAGCCCACTGAGCCCATGTCGGAGCGCCACGCCCGCGAGCGCCGGCAGCGGCATCGCTGCACCCGCGCGGACCCGATCCCGATCTCGAGCCGCCCAGCGATATCCCTTCCCGAGCCGAAGCACGAGCCCGGCGAACCCCTCGTCGGACACGAGAACGTTCGATCCCTTGCCGATCACCGTGAACGGGATCGCCGTCTCACCGACGGCGCGGCTCACGGTCGCGAGGTCCTCTTCGCGCTCAGGCTCCAGGTAGAGCGCCGCGGCGCCGCCGACCCGAAACGTCGTGAGCGGCGCGAGCGGAACACGGGTCCGCACCCGATCGCCGGCCCCCTCACGGAGGATCCGGAGCGCCGAGTCGAGATCCCCGCTCACGCCGGGCGCCCGATCGATCGGTCGCGATCGGCGATCCGCTCCCGGACCGCGTCCCCAAGCATCCACACGTCCCCGCACCCCATCGTCACCACCAGATCACCCTCGCGCACCTCTTTGCCGAGGAAGGTCACGACGTCGGACCGATGCGGGAGGTACACGGTCCGCGATCCCGGGGACGCGAGCTGGACGCCATCGACGACCAGCTTGCCGGTCACCCCGGGGATGGGGTCCTGCGCGGCCCCGTACACGTCCGTGACGACGACGAGATCCGCGCGAGAGACGCTCGCACCGAGCTCGCGCCAGAGCGAGCGGACCCTCCAGTAACGATGCGGCTGCACGAGCGCGATCAGGCGACGAGGCGCGCGGCGGCGGGCCGTCTCGACGGTCACCTCCATCTCGGTCGGCGTCTGCCCGTAGTCGTCGAAGAACTCCGCGCCGCCCGCATCCCCACGATGTTCGAATCGTCGGTGGACCCCTTCGAACCCGGCGAACGCCTCGGCCGATGCGGCGGCGGGGATACCGGCGAGCCGACCGACGGCGATCGCGGCGGCGGCGTTCAGCAGGTTGTGTGCCCCGTCGACCTGGAGCCGGAGGGCAATCTCGGCGTCGTCCACCCACACGGTGCCGCGAGCACCATCCGGGCCGAGGGACTCCACCCGCACCTGAAGGTCGCACCCGGGCGAGGAGCCGTACGTCGTCGCCCGGACACCGGCGCGGGCGAGCGCCCGGGCGAGCGCGGGATCGTCGCCCCACGCGACCACATGTTCGCAACGGGCCGCGAACTCGGCGAACGCGTCCTCGATCTCCTCGAGACCGCCGAGATAGAAATCGAGATGATCGGCGTCGAGGTTCGTGATCACCCCCGCCCATGGCGGGATCATCAGGAAGGACCCATCGCTCTCGTCAGCCTCGAACACGAACAGATCGCCGGTGCCATGCCGGGCCCCGCTGCCGCTCTCGTTGAGATCGCCGCCGATCAGCTGCGTCGGATCGAGATCCCCCGCCGCCAACGCGGCTACGACGAGTGAGGTCGTGGTGGTCTTGCCGTGGGCGCCTGCGATCGCGACGGTCCGATGGCCGCGAGCGAGCGCGCCGATCGCCTGTTGCCGCTTCCAGATCGGCACCCCGGACCGTGCGGCGGCGGCGACCTCCGGATCGTCCTCGCGGATCGCGCTGGACACGACGACGACGTCGGGTGAACCGAGGAGCGCCGGGTCGTGACCGACGTGGACCCGGACACCGAGCGACGCGAGCTCGGTCAGGGGGGGCGAGTCCTTCACGTCCGAGCCTGAGACCGCGAGACCCTGCGCCACGAACAACCGGGCGAGGTTCCGCATCCCCGCGCCGCCGATCCCCACCAGGTGGATGGATCGAACGCCTTCGATCGACGGGGTCGGCAACGTCGGGATCGACCCTTCGGGTGGGGTCCAGAACCGCCACGGGCCGCCCGTGCCGTTCACCGATCGTCCTTTCCCGCCAACTCGGCGACCAGGTCGGCGAGCCGCGCGTCCGCGTCGGGCCTGGCCCAACGCTTCGCGGCCTCGGCCATCGCGCCTCGTCTCGGATCGTCCTCCAGGAGCCCGACGATACGTCGAGCGAGGGCCTCGGCCGTCAGACCCTGTTCGATCTCGACCTCCGCTGCGCCGGCGCGCTCCACCTCTCGAGCGTTCGCGTCTTGGTGATGCTCCGTGGCGTGCGGGTACGGGACGAGGATCATCGGCACGGCGCATGCCGTGAGTTCCGCGATGTGGCCCGCGCCGGCACGCGAGACGGCGACGTCCGCGATCGCGAGCGCGAGCTCCATCCGGTCGATCGTTCCGACGACGCGCACGAGCAACCGCCCTCCGTGGAGGTCCGAGAACCGGTCCGCGTGTGCCGGGCCGGTCGCGAGGAGGAGCTGGAGGTCGCCGCGATCCGCAAGGATCGCGGCGACCTCCTGCGTGAGCTCGTTCAGGCGGAGGGCCCCCTGGCTCCCGCCGAGCACGAGGATCGTCCGGCGCCCCTCCTCGAGCCCGAACACCGTCCCCGCTTCCTTCGCGAGCTCGGCGCGCCGTTCCGGGACCGACGCGATCGCCCGGCGGATCGGGTTCCCGGTGCGTTCGATGCGCACGCGGGCCGGGAACCAAGCCCGCGTCGCGTTGAACGTCACGGCGATCACCACAGCCCACCGCGCCGCGAGCCGGTTGACGGCGCCGGGAACGCTGTTCGGCTCGACGAGCACGAGCGGGCGGCGCGCTCGCCGTGCCGCGAGCGCGGCGGGCGCGCTCGCGTAGCCGCCGATGCCAACGACGGCGTCGGCCCCGGCTACCAGCGGCCGGCATCGGCGAGCCGACCGAAGCGTCTTCCCGACCGCGCGGAACGAACGCATCGACACCCGTTTCTGCGCCGAGACGACGCAGAGCGCGGTGAACGGATATCCCGCTGCGGGCACGAGCGCCGATTCCGGTCCGTCGGACGAGCCGAGGAACGTCACGATCGCGCCGTGCCGTTCGCGGAGCGCATCCGCCATCGCGAGGGCTGGGTAGACGTGGCCGGCGGTTCCCCCACCCGCCACCACGATGTTCACCGGTCTGCCTTCCGCCGCCGGCGGCGGCGCAGACCGCCCCCGTTCGACCGGGCCACGCTCGCGAGGACGCCGATCCCCGCGAGCGTCACGACGAGGGCGGAGCCACCGAACGACACGAGCGGGAGCGGCACCCCGGTGATCGGCAACAGGCCCGTCACCGCGCCGAGGTTGATCACGGCTTGCACGCTGATCCAGGCGATGACGCCGGCGGCCAGGAGGCGCTCGAACGTGTCGTGCGAATGGATCGCGATCCGCACGCCTGCCCACACGAGCACCCCGAACGCGATCAGGACGACGAGCGCTCCGAGCAGCCCGAGCTCCTCCCCGATCACCGCGAAGATGAAGTCGGAATGGGCGTTCGGGAGGAAGTCCCATTTCGCGCGGCTCGTTCCGAGCCCGGTGCCGAACCATCCCCCCGACCCGATAGCGATCAGCCCCTGGATCAGCTGGTACCCCGACTTCTTCGGGTCCGCCCACGGGTCGAGCCACGATTCGAAGAACCGCGTCCGGCGGTACGCCTCGCCGAAGATCAGATATGCGACCCCGACCGCGCCGACCGCCCCGCCGACGAAGAGGTACCGCAGCCGGACCCCGGCGATGAACAGCAGCACGAAGACGGTGGCGCAGAAGATCATCGTCGTGCCGAGGTCGCGCTGAAGGAGACCCAACATGGCCACCACGACCACGATCGGACCGAGCGGGATCAGGAGCTGCCGGATGTCGTGCAGCTTGCCCCACTTGTTCGACAGGATCGTCGCGGTCGTGGCGACGAGGCCGAGCTTCGCGAGCTCCGACGGTTGCAACGTGACGGGGCCCAGGTCGATCCATCGCGACGCGCCGTAGAGCGCGGTGCCGGAGGACGGGTGCGCGGCGATCGTCATGAGGACGGCCGCGACGCCCAAGAGGGGAAGCCCGAGCAGCTTCCATCGTCGCGGCGGGAGCCGAGCGAGCAGGACGGCGACGACCACGCCGAACGCCGCGTAGAGCACCTGGCGCTCGAAGTACCAGAAGCTGTTCCCGCCATAGCCTTGCGCGGCCGATACGGATCCCGCGGAGAGCACCATCACCAGCCCGACCGCGGTGAGGAATCCCGCCGAGGAGAACAGCAGGGCGAGATCGACCCGCGCGAGCCGAGCCCCTTCCTTCGCACTGGGGCGTCGATCGCTCGGGACGAGCCGAAGGGACGCCCGCGCCGACGTGCCGGCGCCCGAAGGCCGGCGGGATCGGATGGCTCCGGATCGACGCTCAGCCATCGAGTCGCACCCCGCGCGCGATCGAACGGGCCGCGGCGGCGAACCGCTCACCGCGCTCCCGGTAATCGTGGAACTGATCCCAGCTCGCGCACGCCGGTGCGAGCAGCACCACGCCCGGCCTCGGGGCCAGCTCGAACGCCACCTCGGTCGCTTCTTCGATCGAGCCCGCTCGGCGAACGACGACGAGACCGTCGAACGTCTCGGTGATCACGTCCGCGCTCTCGCCCACGGCGACCACCCCTGCGAGCCGGCTCGCGCGCGTCGCGAGCAGCGAGAGATCCTGACCCTTCGCCCTGCCCCCGGCGATCAGCACCGCGTCCCGCACGCCGTCGATCGCGGCGATCGCCGCATGGACGTTGGTCGCCTTCGAGTTGTCGAGGAACCGCACGCGGTCGGCCTCCGCGACCGACTCGCCGCGATGCCGTTCGGGCGCGAAGCCCGCCAACCCGTCGCGGACCGCCGGGGCGTCCACCCCGAACGCGAGTGCGGCCGCGGCAGCGGCGGCGGCGTCGTCCCGGTATCCCGCCCGCTCCCCGTCGATCCGACCGAGCTCCTCGGGCACGTTCAGCATCGCGACCAGGGTGCCGTCACGGTAGCCGACCTCGTTCGGCCCCGGATCGTCCGAACGGAACCAGACGACCCGGCACGGCGCCTCCGCCGAGACGCTCGCCGCGAGGACGTCGTCGCGATCGCCGACGTGGACGTCGCCGGCGGCCGTCTGCCGCGCGTAGATGCGACGCTTGGCCCCCACGTACGCCTCGAACGACCCGTGCCAATCGAGATGGTCGGGCGCGAGGTTGAGCAGGACCGAGACGCGCGGGTGCAGGGACTCCTGGTCCGCGAGCTGGAAGGACGAGGCCTCGACGACGAGCACATCATGGTGCTCGAGGGCCGCGGTCGGGAACGGCCTACCGATGTTGCCGCACGCGACGGCGTCCAGTCCGCCGGCGCGCAGACACGCCGCGATCATCCCCGACGTCGTCGTCTTCCCGTTCGTTCCGGTCACGGCGAGGTACGGGACGCGCACGAGCCTGGCCCCCAGCTCGAGCTCGCCCCATACCCGAAGGTCGCGCTCGAGCGCCCACCGCCGCACCTCGGCCGACGGTGGGATCCCGGGACTGGTCACGACGAGCGTCGCCCCGTCCAGGTGGGAGGGGTCGTGGCCGCCGGCGAGGACCTTCACGCCCAGCGCCTCGACCGCGTGGAGATCGCCGAGCTGCGCGCGGGGACGAGCCTCGGTGATCACGACGGAGGCGCCCTCCTGGGCGAGCGCGCGTGCCGCCGCGATCCCCGCCACCCCGGCGCCGATCACGACCACACGATCGTCGGAGAACGTACCGCTCACGACTTTTCCCCCCGGCGCGGGGTGCGCGTCGTCCTCATCCCAAGCCTCCCCGTGCGATGAAGTCGGCATAGAACAGACCGATCCCGACCGCCGAACAGAGTCCCGCGACGATCCAGAACCGAACGATCACGGTGAACTCGGGCCACCCGGCGAGCTCGAAATGGTGATGGATCGGCGACATCAGGAAGACGCGGCGGCCGAACCCGCGGAACGAGATCACCTGCACGATCACCGAGAGCGTCTCCAGCACGAAGAGCCCTCCGATGATCACCAGGAGGATGGAGGTGTTCGACACGAGCGCGAGCCCGCCGAAGAGCCCACCGAGGGCGAGCGATCCCGTATCGCCCATGAAGATGCGCGCGGGCGCGGCGTTCCACCAGAGGAACCCGGTCGCGGCGCCGGTCATCGCGGCCGCGACGATCGCCGCGTCCTGCAGGTCCGCACCGCTCACGGCGTAACACCCCTGCGCGCCTTGCAGCAGCACGCACGTGTGACGGAACTGCCAGAACGAGATGAACACGTAGGCGCTGCACACCATGATGGACGAGCCAGCGGCCAGACCGTCGAGCCCGTCCGTCAGGTTCACGGCGTTCGACGAACCGGTGAGCACCAGGAACGCCCAGAGGTAGAACAGGACGCCGAGCGCGATCGACGATGGACGGATGAAGGACAGGTGGGTGGAGATCCCGGGGTTCTCGACGTGCGTCACGAGAAGAGCGAAGACGAGCGACACCACGGCGGTGCCACCGAACTTCTGTGCCTTCGTCAGACCGAGCGAGCGCCGCCGCCGCACCTTCATGAAGTCGTCGAGGAACCCGACGACGCCGAAGCCCACGGTGGCGAACACGAGCCCGACCCCGGTAACGGTGAACCGCTGCGCAGTGACCCTGGACACGAGATAGCCAAGACAGAGACCCGCGATGATCACGATCCCGCCCATCGTTGGCGTCCCCATCTTCTCGAAGTGGGTGTGGGGCCCGTCCTCGCGGATCCGTTGCCCCCACCCCCAGACGCGGAACGCGCGGATCGCCGCGGGGGTGCCGAGCAGCGTCACGGCCAGCCCCACCGCGGCGGCCACGAGGATCGAGATCACCGGAGCGCCTCCGCGAGCATCTCGAGCCCCACGATCCGCGAGCCCTTCACGAGCACCAGATCGCCCCGCCGCACGTGGGCGAGGACGTCTTCGAGCGCGGCATCGATATCGTCGTAGCTGGCGACGGCATCCGGCTCGAACCCCTCGCGCAGACCGGCGACCGCGATCGACTTCGCCTCGGTCCCCACCGTGATCAGCCGGTCGACGCCCAGCCGCGCGGCGAGCTCGCCCACGCGCTCGTGCTCCTCGGGCCCGATGTCGCCGAGCTCCGCCATCTGCCCCAGCACCGCGACGACACGCCGATCCGCGGCCATCATGGTCGCAGCCTTCAACGCGGCCACCATCGACTCGGGGTTGGCGTTGTAGGCATCGTTGACGACGGTCACGCCGTCGGGCGTCTCGAAGGTCTCCATGCGCCAACGCGATACCGCGGCTCGTGCGAGCGCCTCGGCGCACGCCTCGATCGGCACGCCCAGCTCCATCCCGACGGCGGCGGCCGCGAGCGCGTTGCCGACCATGTGCTCGCCCGGAACCGCAAGCGTGACGCGCTCGCGGCCGCCGTCGGCGACCAGGTCGAACGTCGGCCGGCCATCGAGGGCCACCCCGACCCCCTCGGCACGAACGTTCGCGGACGGGGCCCGCCCGAACGTCACCACCCGCGCGCGGGCGCGACCCGCGAACCCCGCCACGACGGGGTCGTCGGCGTTCAGCATGACCACGCCCGCCTCATCCATCGACTCGACCGGTTCGGCGGACGCGCGGACGATCATGTCCCACGAGCCGAAGATCTCCATGTGCGCCACGCCAACGTTCGTGACGACGACGACGTCGGGTCGGGCGATCGGCATCAGGACCGCCACGTCCCCGGCGCGCCGGGCACCGAGCTCGGCGACGATCACCTGCGCGTCGGGCGGAGCTCCCAGGAGCGTCAGCGGCAGGCCGATCTCGTTGTTGAACGATCCCGGGCTCGCGTGCACGCGGAACGTCGTCGACACGACGGCCTCGGCCATGTCTTTCGTCGACGTCTTCCCGTTCGCTCCCGCGATCGCGACGACCGTGCCGTCGAACCGTCGTCGCTCGTCGGCCGCCAGACGCGATAGCGCGCCCGCGGGCGAAGCGACCTGGACCTTCGGCTCTGGAGCATCCGCTCCCTCGCGCACGAGGACCGCGGCGGCGCCGCGAGCGACCGCGTCCCGGACGAACCGGTGCCCGTCCGTCCGTTCGCCGGCGAGCGCGACGAAGAGCGCCCCCGGGCTCGCTTGCCGGGAGTCGATCGTCACCGAAGTGATGTCGACGTCGTCCCCGGCGCGCTCACCTCCGACGGCGGCCGCGACGCTTCTGAGCGGCCGCGGCTTCACGCCTCCTCCAGGAGCGAGCCGAGCTCGTCCCGGGCGATCGACCGGTCGTCGAACGGCACGACGGTTCCTGCGACCTCTTGGTACGGCTCGTGACCTTTGCCGGCGATCACCACGACGTCGTCGGGCTTCGCCTCCCGGACGGCCAGCCGGATGGCTGCGCGTCGGTCCGGCTCGACGACGTACTCTCCCCCGCCCGCAACCGCGCCGGGGACGATCTCCCGGATGATGGCCAGCGGGTCCTCGGAACGGGGGTTGTCTGTGGTGATCACCGTGAGATCGGCGGACGACGTGGCGGCCTGCCCCATGGGGGAACGCTTCGCCCGGTCGCGGTCGCCGCCACACCCGAATACGACGATCACGCGGCCGGCGGCCAGCGAGCGTGCGCCCCGGAGCACGACCCGGATGCTATCCGGCGTGTGGGCGTAATCCACCACCACCAGGAACTCTTGTCCTGCATCGATGGTCTCCATCCGACCGGGGATGTCGCCCACCTCCCCGAGCGCGTCGGCGGCCGTGTCGAGCGAGATCCCCACCTCCCGGGCCGAGCCCATCGCCGCGAGGCAGTTCGAAACGTTGAAACGTCCGCGGAGCGTGGAGCGGACCTGCACCCCTTCCACCCGGAAGGAGATGCCGCCGGCATCCACGGCCACGTCGGACGCCCGGAGGTCGGCATCGCGATCGACCCCGTAGGTCACCACCGGGATAGCCGCACGCCCGATCAGGGCTCGTCCCGAGGGATCGTCGGCGTTGAGCACCCCGCGCGCGGCGTGGCTCGGCGTGAAGAGGGCCGCCTTCGCATCCAGGTACGTCCCCATCGTCCCGTGGTAGTCGAGGTGGTCTTGGGAGAGGTTCGTGAAAACCGCGACGTCGAAGAGCACACCGCCGACGCGCTGCTGCGCCAGCGCGTGCGAGGACACTTCCAGGGCGACCATCCGGACCCCCGCGGAACGCATCCGCGCGAGCAGGCGATGAAGGTCCGGAGCCTCCGGCGTGGTGCGGACGAGCTCGATCGGACTCCCATCGATCCGCGCGCCGTTCGTCCCGATGACGCCCGGGCGCGATCCGGCTGCGCGGAAGATGGCCTCGAGGAGATAGGTGGTCGTCGTCTTGCCGTTCGTCCCCGTCACCCCGATCGTCGTCAACGCCTCGGCCGGCCGGCCGAAGAGCACCGAGGACATCGGCCCGATCGATCCGCGTACCGAGCGAACCAACGCCTGGGGGGCGCCCAACGGGAGCCATCGCTCCACGACGATCGCACCGGCGCCGGCCGCGAGGGCATCAGGGGCGAAACGGTGACCGTCGACGTGCTCGCCGACGATGCAGAAGAAGAGCGAGCCGGGCTCCACCGCCCTGGAGTCGTACGAGGCGTCGGTGAGCAGACGCCCATCGTCACCCCGTACCTCTGCTCGGACCGCGGCCGCCGCGTCGCTGAGTGTGACGGCCGGAAGGAGAAGCTCCACCGCCGGCGAGCCTACACGCCGGCCGGCGGGGGTCATGGCACGGGCATCGCGTGCGGAGGGAGCGGAACGGCGGGGGCGGCCTCGATCCCGAGCCGTTGGATCGCGTACCGGGCGACCTCTTGGAACACCGGCGCCGCTGCGACGCCTCCGAACACGGTTCGCGGCTCATCGATGATCACGGCGACTACGACACGAGGCCGCGACGCCGGCAGGAACCCGATGAACGAGGCGACGTACTTGCTGACGTAGTGCCCGCTCGCATCCAGCTTCTTGGCGGTTCCCGTTTTCCCGGCCACCTGATATCCGGGGATCTGCGCGGATACGCCGGTCCCGTCCTGCACGACGTACGCGAGCATCTGCGTCAGCGTCTGCGTCGTGGAGGGTCGAAGCACCCGCCGGGTCACCGGTGGCGCGGCGTCGTGACGAACGCCGTCGGGTCCGATCGTGGCGTCGACCAGTCGCGGTTGTACCCAGGTTCCGCCGTTCGCGATCGTCGCGTAGACGCTCGCCATCTGGAGCGGCGTGACGGCCACGCCGGCGCCGAACGAGACGGTCGCTCGGGTGAGATGGGACCACGGCGCGGGCGGCATCAACCCCGCCGCTTCGCCCGGGAATCCGATCCCGGTCGGGGTTCCGTACCCGAACCGAGCGAAGGTCTCCTCCATCCTCCGGTTCCCGGTCCGATCGGCGACGAGGGACGCACCGACGTTGCTCGAATGCGCGATGATGTCCCCGAGCGTCATCGTCTCCATGCCGTGCGGCTCGGCGTCATGGATCGTGTACCCCTCTACCTGCCGCGTTCCAGGGACGTGGAAGCGTTCCGTCGGCGTGACCGCTCCCGATTCCAAGGCCGCCGCCGCGGTGATCGTCTTATTGACGCTCCCCGGCTCCCAGGTGTCGGTGACCGCCCGGTTGACGAAGCGCGTGCTGTCGAACGAGGCGAACGAATTCGGATCGAACCACGGGTACGAGGCCATCGCGTAGACGTCGCCGGTGTGCGGATCCAGGACGACGATCGTGCCGCCCTTCGCGTGGTTCTCCCGAACGGCCTTCTGCAGGTACTGCTGCGCCTGGAACTGGAGATCTCGGTCGATCGTCAGGACGACGCTGCTTCCCGGCTGGGGATCTTGGACGACCTCTCTGCCGCCGCCGATCTCCTGACCCTGGGCGGAGAGCTCGACGGTGCGCTCCCCCGGTGAGCCGGCCAACAGCTGGTCGTACTGGCGCTCGAGCCCGGTGGTCCCCACCCCGTCGACGTTCACGAACCCAAGGACCTGGGGCGCGACGGGTCCCGCCGGGTAGTAGCGCTTCACCACCGGTAGCAGACCGATGCCGGGCAGGTGGAGGTCGGCGACGTGCTGCGCGACGCCGAGGTCGACCTGGCGTTCGATGTAGGCGAACGTTCCCGGGGACGACAGCGCGGCGCGGACGTCCTTCTCTTTGAGCCCGAGCACCGGTGCGATCTGCCCGGCCTCGGTAGCAGCGTCGACCACGAGGCTCGGGTTCACGTAGACGTCCCGGGCGTCGAGCGTGAGCGCCATCGGCACGCCCGTGCGGTCGAGGATCTCGCCGCGCAGAGCCGGCAGCGGTTCGGTGTGCACCCGCTGGGTCGATCCGAGCTCCGCGTACGTCCCCGACTCGCGAACCTGGAGCACCGCAAGCCTGATCACGATGCCGCCGATCGCGAGCACGACCGCGACGAGCAGGACGACCAGGCGATGTACAGGGGGGCGCTTCACCCGCCGAGCCCCGACGCGTCCGATGGGACCCGGATGATCACCACGCGCTCGGGCATCACCATCCCCTCCTTCCGCGCCCACCCCATCACGCGCGATGGCGCGGAGGCCGCAGCCACGTCCTCGCGGAGCGACTGCTGTCGTTGGGTGAGCGAGCCGAGCTGCTGGCGGAGGGCGTCCGAGCGGAAGCTGGCCTGCACCGCGAGGGCCGAGAGCGACACGATCCCAACCACCATGGCGGTCACGATCACGGCCGTCATGACCCAGAACGGGGGGGTCCCGCGGCGCGCCCGCACCCGATGGTGCGGGGAAGGAGTGGCGCGCGGGCGCGCCGCGGGGGTGCGGGAGGGGTCCGCACGCTTCGGATCCGGCGAGACCAGGCTGCGCGCCGGAGCGCTCATGCTGCTTCCCTGGCCGATCCCCGGGTGGAACGTTCGGCCGCACGCAGCTTGGCGCTCCGGGAGCGCGGGTTGCGCGCCCGCTCGGCCGCGCTGGCCACGAGCGGCTTCTTCGTCAAGATGTCGAGACGGTCGTCATCCCGGAACGCCCGCTTCACGATCCGGTCCTCCAAGGAGTGGTACGAGATGACGACCACGCGGCCACCGGGCTCGAGGAGCCCCGCCGCGGGAGGCAGGGCCGCGGTGAGCTCCTCGAGCTCCCGGTTGACCGCGATGCGGAGCGCCTGGAACGTGCGTCTCGCGGGGTGGGGGCCCCCCGGGCGCTTCCCAACGGCGCTCACGATGATGCCGGTGAGTTGATCGGTGGTTCGGATCGGACGGCGGCGGACGATCGCTGCCGCGATGCGCCTCGATCGCGGCTCCTCACCGAAGCGGTAGATCAGATCGGCGAGGTCCCGCTCGGGAAGCGCGTTGACGAGGTCCGCAGCGCTCGGTGCCGCCCCCCCGCTCCCCTCGCCCATCCGCATGTCGAGCGGTCCATCGACGCGGTACCCGAACCCGCGCTCCGGGCGGTCGAGCTGCATCGAGGAGACCCCGAGATCGAAGAGCACACCATCGGCCGGAGTGCCGACGACGTCCTCATCGACCTCGGAGAAGCGCGCTCCTATCAGGCGAACGCGATCGCCGAACGCGCTCAGCCGCTCGCGAGCCAGCGCCAAGGCCTCAGGATCGCGGTCGACGCCCACGAGCCGTGACACGCCGGCCTCCAGCAAGGCCGCGGCGTGGCCCCCGGAACCGACCGTCATGTCGACGACGGTTCCACGACCCGCAAGGAGTTCGACCACCTCGGCCGTCATGACCGCTTCGTGTGCACCCTCGGTCTCCACGTCACCCGACGTGCCCGACGAGCAGTCCGAACGCGATCGAGGCGAGCAGCGTGAGCGCGGTCATCGCGATCAACGACAGGCTCTGACGAACCTCGTCACTCAACTTCCGTGGTTGCTCCATCGATCCCTACCTCTCTCGTTCGGTGGGCGGACGACGGTCAGCCCGTGCCCTTGCCCGGTTCCAGTGCTCCTGCCTGATACGCCCCCGCGTGCGCGGCTTCGTAGCGTTCGTAGCTGGCGCGGTCCCATATCTCCATCCGATCCCGCACCCCGAGCACGACGACGTCTTTCTGGATCCCCACACGGTCACGAAGGCGTTGCGGGATCGTGAGCCGACCCTGTCCATCGAGCTTGGCTTCGTCGGACGAGCCGAAGAACAAGCGCCCGTATGCACGCCCGGCCATGTCGGAAAGGGGGAACGCTGCGACCTCCTCGGATCGGCGCTGCCACTCGGCGCTGGGGAAGACGAAGAGGCAGCCGTCCTGGCCGATCGTGAGCCACGCGCCGTCCGCGAACGTCTCACGGAACCGAGCCGGCAGAGACAGACGCCCCTTCGGGTCGAGTTGGTAGCTGTGCGTGCCGAGCAGTTCGGCCAAGCGTTCTCCCCTTTCCTCCACTTGGGCCCACGTTTATCCCACTCGCACTCCACCCCCGTCAACAAGAGTTGCGCCCGAACTGCTGTTCGAGCGCCAGCGAAGGGCATCGAAGACCGAGACGCCTCAGCGCTCAGCGTCTGTCACGCATCTGGATAGGAAGGCGATGGTGATCGGACGATCCGATGGGGTCGAAACCGATCGGACGTCGTGGATCAGATCAGGTACGGCTCCCAGCCGGGCTCGACCTGGCCAAGCGTCAGACGGAAGCCGTCCGACGGAGCGAAGGGTTGGCGATGCAGATGGAAACCCGCCTCTTGGGGCGTTCGGTCCATCTTCTTCGCGTTGCAGCGGCGGCACGCCGCGACCACGTTCTCCCACACGTGGAGGCCACCCCGGGAGCGCGGGAGCACGTGGTCGAGGTTCTCGGCCGCGGATCCGCAGTACTGGCACTGCCACGCGTCCCGAGCGAACACCGCCCGCCTCGTGAGCGGGGCGTGCGCGCGGAAAGGAACGTGGACGAAGTGACGGAGACGGACGACGGACGGGGCTTCCAATGCGATGCGCTCACTGTGGAAGATCGCGCCGTTCGACTGCACGACCTCGGCCTTCTCCTTGAGCACGAGCACGACGGCTCGCCTCGCGGGAACGACCGCGAGCGGCAATTCGGTCGCGTTGAGGACGAGGGCGCGTCCCATGGCGGTGAGTGTACGCGCTGCAGCCCATACGGCCGGCCCACTCGCCGAGCGAATCACAACGTTGTAATCTTCGCGGGGAGGGGCGGGGTGGCCGCGATGCCTGGAGTTGCGAACAGGGGCCGCGCGGGGCGTCCAGCGGCCCATCCCGCTCCTCCATCCGTTCGTCGACCGATCTCGTACACGTTTGCAGCGCCTCGCTGGTTCATGGTTCTGAGGTGTCGAGGGCCTGCTCGGCCTATGGAACAGAACCAGCGGGGGGCCGTACGATGAGTGTTCTGCCGAGCGGAGGTGCGGGGTTGGAGCTTCGTGAGCAAACGCGCGAATGGGAGAGCTTCGGTGCCCGCTTCCGCCAGATCGAGGAGAACGTGGAGAAGGTCGTCCGCGGCAAGAACGCGGAGATCCGTCTGGCACTGGTGGCGTTGGTCGCCGAGGGACACCTGCTGATCGAGGACGTTCCTGGCGTCGGCAAGACGATGCTCGCGAAGTCGATCGCACGTTCGATCGACTGTTCGTTCCGCCGCATCCAGTTCACGCCGGACATGCTTCCGACAGACATCACCGGCGTGAACGTGTTCAACCAAGAGCGTGGAGACTTCGAGTTCCGCCCGGGGGCCGTGTTCGCGAACGTCGTGCTGGGCGATGAGATCAACCGCGCATCCCCGAAGACCCAGTCCGCACTGCTAGAATGCATGGAAGAGCGACAGGTCACGATCGACGCCGAGACGCACACCCTCGGAACGCCCTTCATGGTGATCGCGACGCAGAACCCGGTCGAGCACGAGGGAACGTATCCGCTCCCGGAGGCACAGCTCGACCGGTTCATGATGCGACTGGCGATCGGCTATCCGAGCGTGCAGATCGAAGCGGAGATCCTCGAGACGCACAGCGCAGGCCAGCCCCTCGGCGTGATCAGCAGCGTGACGGATGCGCAGGGGATCGCGGAGATGATCGAGCAGGCGCGGCGCGTTCACGTCGCGCCCACGATCCGCGACTACATCGTGCGGATCGTCGACGCGACCCGGAGCCATCCCGACGTCTATCTGGGAGGCAGCCCCCGAGCCTCGATCATGCTCCTGCGGGCCGCGAGGGCGTACGCGGCAGCCGACGAACGCGATTACGTGATCCCCGACGACGTCAAATTGCTCTGCGTCCCCGGGCTCGCGCACCGGATCATCGTGACGGCCGACGCGGTGATGACCGGCCGTTCCCCGGCGGTCGTCATCCAGGAGATCCTCGCGCAGGTGGAGGTCCCGGTGGCGGAGCGCTCGTAGATGTTCACGCCGCGCGGGGTCACGGTCTGCGTGGCGGGTGTCGCGATGTGGCTCGTCGCACGGTTGATCGGTTCGGCGGGCCTCGAGGTCGTCGGGATCGGGTTCGTGCTCCTCCCCGTCGTCGCGGGACTCTTCCTCCGTTGGACCGAACGACGCGTCTCGGTCCGTCGGCGTCTGTCTGAGGTGCGGGTCGCGCCGGGCACCCGGCTGACGGTGCAACTCGACGTCGAGAACCGTTCGACCGCACCGAGCTCGTTCCTGATGCTCGAGGACCAACTCCCCCCGACCCTCGGGCGTTCCGCTCGGCTGGTGGTCGCGAGCGTGCCCGGGCGCAGGGCGCAACGGGTCTCCTATTCGATCCTCCCGCAGGTGCGCGGGCGCTACCGGATCGGCCCGTTGACGATCGACATCACCGATGCCTTCGGCCTCCGCCGGAAGCGCCTGGTCGTCGAGAACCGGGACGAACTGCTGGTGACCCCCGAGATCGAGGACCTGTCCACCCCGCCGGACGCAGCGACGAGTCCGAACGCGGGAGCCGCCCGGGCGCGGCAGCTCCTCCGCACCGGCGAGGAGTACTTCACGATGCGCGCATATCAAGAAGGCGACGATCTCCGACGGATCCACTGGCCCTCCGTCGCTCGCACGGGCGAGCTGATGATCAGGCAGAACGAGACCAGCAAGCGCGCGAACGGGTTGGTGTTCCTCGACAACCGCGAAGCGGCCCTCGGCCGGTCGCACGCGGCGGCCTTCGAGCGGGCGGTGTCGTGCGCGGCAAGTGTCGGAGCGCTCCTTGCGCGGAACGGGTTCGGGTTGCGGTTCGGAACCGCCGACGCACCCGCGATCCCCCTGTCGGAGGAGCGGTTCTTCGACGCGCTCGCCGGCGTCACCCACGGGAAAGGGCCGTCGCTCTCGAACGCCTTGATCAACCTTCGAGGCGCAGCGTCGGCCGACGCCTCGCTCGTGTTCATCGCCGCGCCGCCGGCACCACAGGAGCTGCCGCAACTGATCCGGTCGGGGTCGCGGTTCGGCCCCAAGCTCGCGATCTTGATCCATCCCGTCGAGCCGGCGACGGCCCCGGCCAGCCGCCGGACCCAGTTGGAAGCTCGCTCGACCGAAGCCAGGCTCGCGCTGACCAGGGCAGGCTGGGATTGTCTCGTCTTGACCCCGTCGACGAAGTTGAGGGAACGATGGCACGTACCGCGGGAACGACTGCTCGCGTCCAGCGTCTGACGGCCCTGATCGCGATCGAGCTGATCGCGATCGCCGTCGGATTCGCGTTCGGACGCGTGTTCATCGGTCACGCGGCGACGTATCGCCTGCTCGCGGTGAGCGTCGTCTCGGCCTTGGTGGCGTGGGCGTTCGAGCGCCGGAGCCTGCTCCTCGCCACCGCCGTGAGTGCGGTGCTGCTCGTGGTCGCGATCGGGATCATCGTCTTCCCGGCAACCACTTGGTTCGGCGCCCCGACCCTCGAGACCCTCCGCCAGATAGGCCATGCCGCTTCGCAGGTCGGCGAGGAGGCGCGCATCCAGATCTCGCCGGCGCCCGCCAACGACTCCCTCATGCTCGCGGCGATCACGGCGGTCTGGGCCGCGGTCTTCTCCTGCTTCGCGCTCGCGTTCCGGGCAGGCAGCCCTCTGCTCTCACTCGTGCCGCCGGTCGCGCTGGTCGCGTTCGCCGACAGCGTGCTCGACGGTGTGATCAAGCCGGTCTACGGGGTGCTCTTCCTGATCGCCGCGCTCGCCGTCGTGTTCGCCGACTCGCTCCGACGGATCCACGGATGGGGGCCGGTCTGGAGTCCCCCAGGCGCGAGGAATCGTCTGTTGCCATCCGCGGGGCGGGGTGCGCGCAGGATCGGCGCCGGCGCCGTCGTGCTGGCCGCGCTGGCACCCATCTTCGTGCCGGGGTTCGGCTCGAAGGCCGTGTTCGATCTGTCATCCATCAACGCCGACTCGCGGGTCCACGTCAGTCCGCTCGTGGAGATCGGAGCCGTCCTCAACCAGAGCAACCCCGTCGAGGTCTTCCAGGTCCAGTCCGACCAACCCGCGTACTGGCGGATGGTCGGCCTCGACGTGCTCGACGACAAGGGACAGTGGTCCCCGTCCATCGAACAGGGGGCCGCGGTCCAAGAGGGACAGCAACTGGCGACGAGCCTGCAGGGGACGACCATCACGGAGCGGTTCACCGTGACCAACGACCTGGGCTACACCTGGCTCCCGATCGCCTACGAGCCGAGCGCGTTGGAGCAGGCGGACGACTCGGTGACGTGGTTCGCTGGTTCGCAAACCATGACCGTCGCCGAGCCGCCCAACCAGGGAGCGACCTACACCGTTCAGTCCGTCTATCCGACGCCGAGTGCGACCGAACTCGAGGGGACCCCGGTGGGCTCGGCGGTGCAGTACCCCGATGAGACGAAACTCCCGGGGGCCATCCCACGGGACATCTCGGACCTCGCCCAGAAGTGGACGCGCAACGACACGACCGTCTTCGATCGCGTGATGTCGATCCAGCGCCACCTGACCGACCAGGCGGAGTACCACTACAGCACCACGGTCAAGTACGCGCCAACGATGCAAGGGCTCTCGGACTTCCTGCTCAGGGACAAGAGCGGCTTCTGTCAGCAGTTCGCCAGCGCGATGGCCGTGATGTTGCGTTCTCTGCACATCCCGGCCCGGGTGGCCATGGGGTACGCGACGGGGACCCAGGTCGCAGCCAACACCTGGAGCGTCATGACCACGGACCTCCACGCTTGGGTCGAAGTCCCCTTCCAGAGTTACGGCTGGCTCCCATTCGAACCGACCCCCGGGAAGAGGAATCCCGCCATGGTGACGTACCTGAGCGCGTCTTCTTCCGGGGGGAACTGCGAGGCGTCAACGGGGAAGTGCTCAGGGGGAGGGGCCACCAAGAAGCACGGCGGCAGCCGCGGGGGCACGACCGTGCAAGGAAGAGAGGGAGCGGCCGGCAACTTCAACAACAGGCCGGTCGGTCCCGGGACAGCGTCCCCCACACCGCGGAAGGTCCCCGTGCGCGAAGCCGCGGCATGGCTCGTGGTCGCCGCCGCCCTGGCGTTGGCCGGGATCCCCTTGGTCCGTTGGTTCCGCCGTCGTCGCAAGCTCCGCAGAGCCGCTCGCGAACCACGCGCGCTGATCCTCGCGACATACGACGTATTTTCGGAGCGTGCCGCCGATCTCGGATTCGGTCGCGGGCTGGGTGAGACACCGCTCGAGTACCGCCGTCGCGTGGAGGCGACCGAACTCCTCGTCGACGGGCATCTCGAGCGATTGACCGGCACGGTGGTCCGCGCCGCGTACGCCGCGCATGCGCCGAGCGACGACGACGCGATGGATGCGGCCGCGGATGCCGACCAGATCATCCGAGACCTACGGCACTCGACGCCACTGCGACGCAGGTTGTTCGGTCTCTACCGCCGCGACTGATCGATCAGGAGCCGGTCGCCGTGTGCGCCGCCGCCTCGCGCAGCCCCCGGACGAACCGCTCCCGATCCTCTTCGAAGGAACGCACGTTGGTGTGCACCGAGGTCGCGATGTCGTCGATCGCAACGAAGAACGCCATCTGCCCGTCCTTCAGGGCGTCCATCACCTCGCCGTCACGACGGCAGATCTTGAAGATCGACTGTCCATCGGTGACCAGCCGGACCTCCGACAGATGTCGGTCCAGACCCGCCTTCTTGTTGAGGAACTCCCACGACCGTCGCACCCGCTGCAACGACATCCCGCCGTCGATGAGCGAGCGCACGACGCGGAGCGCTACGAGGTCGCGGAACGAATACAGACGCGGCACGCCTGGACGACCGCCGGTCCCTTGGACGGACGGTTCCACCAGTCCGATCTGGTCCCAATAGCGGAGCTGGCGTGACGAGCATCCCGTGAATTTGCACGCTTGATGAGCAGTGAACCCCTCCATGCAGATGTACGCCCCTTCGGTTCCTCTCCGACCCGGCCACCGAAACATGGGCGGGCCGTCGGATCGGACGGGGAAGCGATCTGCTTTCCGGCCTGACGGTTCGCGCCCGAGGAAGAGGGCTCGTTGTACACCTCGACGCGTGAGTGTGGCAACCGTCGAGCTAGTGATACGTGAGAAATCATCCGCTCGGGCTAGATCGTCGCGCCCCGGAAACGATGCTCAGGAACGTCGGAACCGCGCGGCGATCCGTCCGATGAGCCCCGTCATGGAGAACGCGCCTTCTTCCTGCATCGCGCGGATCTGGTCACGGCCGAGCTGCCCGAGGTAGCGATAGATCAGCAGCGCCGAAGACACCATCAGGGCGAAGCCGATCAGCGGGATCCAGATGGACACCCAGATCAGAAGCAGCAACGCGCATCCCAGCAGGAACCCCACCGCCGCCAGCCGGATCCCGCGCGTGTGGTGCGTATACAGATCGGTCCGACCGACCTGCTCGACGAAGTTCGGGTCGTCTTCAGCCAGGCGTCGCTCGATCTCGTCGAGGATGCGTTGTTCGTGATCGTTGAGTGGCATCCCGTGACCTCCGGTCGTGGGGGATCCGACCGCCATCACCGATTATAGGGAGGCTCCCCGGAAGCGCGGAACCCTGGATCCAGGTTGGGATCGCGGGCGGCCGCGGGAGACCGCGGCCGCCCGCGAGCCCGGCCGAGCAAGGTCGCTTGGGTCGCCGAGCCTCTTCCGAACCGCTGCTCGATCCGATCGAGCGTCCGCTCCACGTCGTCCCAGCGGCCCGCGCGGAGCAGCGCGAGCTGCTCCGCGCCCGCCCGCACGAGCCCGCTCGCCTGCACGCCCAGCAGACGGATGCGCCGTCCCGTCCCGGGGAGCGCCCGATAGAGCTCCCCGACCACCTGGTACAGATCGGCGCCGACATCCGTCGGGTCGCGGACGGTGCGCGACCGGGTGAGCGTCGTGAAGTTTGCCAGCCGCGCCTTGAGCGTCACGGTGCGCGCGCGGTACCCGTCCTCGCGGAGCCGCGCGGCGACCCGTCCGGACAGGTGCAGGAGCTCGCGCAGGATCTCCCCGTCGTCGTCCAGATCGCGGTCGAACGTCTCCTCATGGCCGATCGACTTGGGCGCTTCGTACGGGATCACCTCGCGGTCGTCCAATCCATGGGCGAGCCGGGAGAGATGACGAGCCGCGGCCTCGCCGACGAGGCGCTGGAGCACCTGCTCGGGCGTCCGGGCCAGGTCTCCGATCGTCCTGATCGCCAGACGTCCCAGCAGATCGGCGGTCTTCTCCCCCACCCCCCACAGCCGCCCGACCGGCAGCGGCTCGAGGAAGCCGATGGTTTGGGCCGCAGGCACGTGCAGGAGACCGTCGGGCTTGCAGTGAGCCGAGGCGAGCTTCGCGACGAACTTCGTCGGCGCGACGCCCGCCGAGCACGTCACCCCGACCCCCTCCAGGACGGCGGCGCGGATCTTCCCGGCGATCTCCGGTGGCTCCCCGAAGAGCCGGGTCGCTCCCCCGACGTCCAGGAAAGCCTCGTCGAGCGAGATGGGCTCCACGAGCGGCGTGAACGACAGCATCACCTCGCGGAAGCGGTTGGAATGCACGCGGTACGCCTCGAAGTCCGGTGGGAGGAAGACCCCCTCAGGGCACAACCTCCGCGCGCGGACCGAGGGCATGGCCGAGTGCACACCCGAACGTCGTGCTTCGTACGACGCGCTCGTGACCACGCCGCGGGACCCGGTCCCGCCGACGATCACCGGCTTGCCACGGAGCGACGGATCCTTCAACACCTCGACGCTCGCGTAGAAGGCGTCGAGGTCGACGTGCAGGATCGGCTCGGACGGCCTGGCCATGGAGGCCCACGCTACCGCCGGGCCGATCATCCGGCGGATCCCGGGCTCGAGTGCCACAGCCGGCGGGCCGGTGCGTGCACCTCGGTCGGTCCGTTCATCGCCTCGCGCAACCGCCCGTCGCCTCGAGCCCGATGGAGCTCCGTGAGATCCCAGACATCCTCCGCGGTGACGCTCATCCCCTTCACCCCGGTGCGCCGTAGCTGGCCCCACACCGCGAGCGCGTACGCATGGAACACGGTCTTCGCGACCTTGGGCTGGACCGACTCGAAGACCGTCACCTCGATCGGCCCGGTGGCATCATCGAGCGACACGAAGATGATCCGCTGACCGCTCCGGACCGCCGGTGTTTGCGAAGCGATCTTGACCCCCGCGACCATCACCCAGGCGTCTTGGCGGCACCGGTACAGATCCTTCGCCCGCGTCACCCCGAGATCCACGAGGAGCGGCTCGAAGAAGCTCACGAGGTGTCGTGTGACATCGAGGCCGAGCACCTCGAGCTCTGCCCTCACCACTTCCGCATCCGTGTACTCGGGGAACCGGTGCGCCGGTGCCCCGGCGTCGGCGAGCGTGAGCTGGGCGCCCTCGCGCGGCGCATCCACGGTGATGGCGTCGTACAGATGCCCGCGGCGGTTCGTCCCCGATCCGGTGAGCGCATCGAACCCGCCGGCGTGCGCGAGCGCCTCCGCGACCGGTCGCGTCACGATGGTGCGGCGCAGGAAGTCCCCGACGTCGCGGAACGAGCGCTCCGCGCGTGCTGCCATGATCGACCGGATCTCGGCGTCGCTGATCCCGTGGACGTCCTGGAGGGCGAGGCGGATGGCGAAGCGTTGGTCGGGGTGCGTGCCTCGCTGCGCCGACGGCGCGGATGACACATCTCCATCGGAAGGCTCGGCCGGTGCACGCGCCGCGTCGCCGACGCGAGGCCCACACCCCTTCCCAGCGTTCGCGTCCGCGGCGACGGCGCAGCGCGAACGCGCCCCGACCTCTTCCACCACGTACTCCGGTTCGCTGCTGTTCACGTCGAGCGGGAGGATCGGGACGCCGCGGCGCCGGGCGTCGTCCAAGAGCAACCGCCGTGGATACATGCCGGGGTCGTGCGTGAGGATCCCCGCGATGAAGTGCGCCGGATAGTGGGTCTTCAGCCATGCGGAGCGATACGTCGGCACCGCGAACGCTGCCGCATGCGCCTTGCAGAACCCGAACGACGCGAACTGTGCAACCGCGTCCCACGTCTTCTCGGCGGCCTCCCGCGGCACCCCACGTGCGGTTGCCCGCGCGAGGAAGTCCCGTTGGAACCCTGGCAGCAGATCTTCGCGGTCGAGATGTCGACGGATGTGATCGGCCTGGGTCAGGTCGTATCCGGCGAGCGCGGCGAGGGTCCGCATCACTTGTTCGTGGTACACGATCACCCCGTACGTCTCCTGGAGGGCCGGCCGAAGCTCCGGGTGGATGTAGCTCGGCTGCTCCAAGGTCATCCGGCGCGAGAGGTACGGACGGATCATGTCGGATTTCACCGGGCCCGGCCGGAATAGCGAGATATCGACGATCAGGTCTTCCCACCGATCGGGTTGCAGCTTCTGCAACAGCTCACGCTGACCGGGTGATTCGATCTGGAAGCACCCGAGCGTGTCGGACGCGCGGATCAGGTCGAAGGTGGGACGGTCATCGAGCGCGATCAGGTCCAGATCGACCTTCTCCCCCGTGGTGCGGGCGATCTCGTCGAGCGCATGGCGCATCGACGAGAGCATCCGTACCCCGAGGATGTCGAGCTTGAGGTAGCCCAGCTCCTCGACGTCGTCCTTGTCCGCCTGGGCCATCCGGTGACCGTTGGCGGACCGCTCGAGCGGCACCCGATCCGTGAGGTCGTGTGAGGACAGCACGATCCCGCAGGGGTGCAGCGCGATGTGCCGGGGGAACCCGTCGAGGCGTTCGGCGACGCGGAAGAGCAGCCCCAGTTGCCGCATCGGCAGGTTGATGCCGCGCAGCTCGGGCAGGCGGTCCAGGCCATCGCGGATGTTCCGCGCCGAGATGTGCGGGAAAGCTTTCGCGACCATGCCGACCTCGACCTCGGGCAGACCGAGCGCCTTGCCGACCTCCCGGATCGCTGCGCGCGCCCGGAACGTGTCGATCATCGCGACGCACGCGGCACGTTCCTGCCCGTGACGGGACAGGATCATGTCGTACACGTCCTCGCGACGGGCCGACTCCACGTCGATATCGACATCGGGCAGCTCATCGCGCATCGGGTTCAGGAACCGTTCGAACGCGAGGTCGTGCCGGAGCGCGTCGACGTCGGAGATCCCGGTGAGGTAACAGACGAGCGATCCGGCCGCGCTGCCCCGGCACGCCGCCATGATCCCCATCGCCTTCACGTCCGCCACGATCTCCGCGACCGTCAGGAAGTAGGCCGCGTATCCCATCTGCCGGATCATCGAGAGCTCATGATGCAGGCGATCGCGGAGGCGCTCGTCCTGCTTCATGCCGCGCTCGTGGACGCCACGCCAGCATCGGTCGGCCAGCATGGCATCGGCGGAACGACCACCGGGGATCGGGAAGTCCGGGAAGTGGACCTGCTTCAGACCGAGATCGAACGTGCACCGCTCGGCGACCTCGAGCGTCGCATCGCAGAGGTCGGGACGTTCGGCGAAGAGCGCGCGCATCTCGGCAGGTGGTTTCAGCCATCCCTCCGCGTTCGTCCGGCTCACGTTGCTGGATGCGACCGGCACGATCGCCCGCATGCACTCGAGCGCGTCGGCCAGGAACGCATCGTCGGGCACGAGGTACCGGACCGGGTTCGTCGCGACGGCGACGGCGTCGAGCTTCTCCGCGAACCGAAGCATCGTTCGGATCTCGGTGGCCGAGCCGGACTCCAGTCGGTGCTCGACGGCGACGACGCATCGATCGGGACCGAAGGCTTCGCGGAACGGCGCTGCCTGCCGGGCGGCGGCGTCTGCTCGGCCAGCGACGGCGAGCCGCCCCGGATGCGACCGCGGGCCAAGCAGGACGGTCATCCCGGCCGCGTGCGCACAGATCTGCTCGATCGCGACCCACGGATCCCCCCGCTCGCCCAATAGCTGGGCGTCGGTGAGGAGCCGGCAGAGGTTCGCGTACCCGGTGTCGTCCTCGGCCAGCAGCACGACGTGGGCATCGCGAGGTGGTGGGGCGGGCGCACGAACGGTCAGGGATGCGCCGAGGATGGGATCGACCCCGTTGCGTTGACACGCCGAGACGAACCGGGCGGCCCCATAGAGACCATCGCGATCGGTCATCGCGACCGCAGACATCCCCAGACCCGCGGCCTGCTCGGCCAGCTGCTCCGGGGCGAACGCTCCTTCCTTCAACGAGAAGTAGGAGCGGACATCGAGGTGCACGAAGGACATGGAGGGCCCGTCTCGAGGTCGAACGTATGTTCGAGTCTGAAGCTTCGTGGCGACATCCGTCAAGCGGTTCCCGGTCCGATCAGACGGGTAGGACCGTTCTGGATGACCGAGAACTCCGCAGAGCCGTCTTCGGCGAAGGGTCGGAGCGAGCCCGCGTGATGCTCATCGGCGAACAACCCGGCGATCGCGAAGACGTTGGAACGAGCGGCCTAATCCCAGAGCCGTTCCATGTGCCAACGATCGTGCTCGCGATCGAAGTAGAGGTCCCATACCGCGCCCCCCCGAGCCTCGACCCGCCAGTACTCGCGGTCGCGACCATCGGCCCACCAGCGGCCTTCGATCCGCCACCTCCCGATCACGTCAACGACGTGGTAGCGCTTCCCGCGCCACTCGAAGACCGAGGGCATCCCCGCGTCACGTTCGACCCGAACCTCCTCGTCGAAGCGCTTGGTCATGGCTGATCCCTGCCCGGTTCCGTCCCGCTCGCTCCGTACCCGAACCGAACGTATGTTCGAGGGTGGAGCGCGAATGTACGCCCGGGCTCGGGCATCCGTCAAGACCGCGGTTGCGGGCTACGCTCGACCCATGGGATCGATGGGGAAGACCCCGAACATCCCCGCCCCGGAAGAGCTCCCCCTGCATGACACGGGTGACGTGGTCGCGATCCGGGAGCTGTGGGACGGCCGGGTCTGGTACGCGTGGCCCGCGGTGGTGGTGCGCGACGAGGCCAACCTGCAGATGCTCCACGTTCCGGCGCACGCGCGTTGCCGGCAACCGGTCGACGCCGCCGGTCGGGCGCTCCGACTCCCCGTCGATCGATGGACGCTCCAGGACGTGCGGCGTGGACCGAACAGCATGCTGTCGTTCGCGTTCCCCGATACGCCGTACGCGGTGATCCTCGGGTTCGACGAACGCGGCGAGCTGTTCGAGTACTACATCAACCTCGAGGAGCCGCTCACCCGATCCGCGGCAGGCTTCGACACGGTCGACCATCTCCTCGACGTCACGATCCCGCCGGATCGCAGCGGATGGTCATGGAAGGACGAGGACGAGCTCCGGGAAGCCGTTGCCCGTGGGATCTTCACCGAGGAAGACGCAGCATGGTTCCGGTTCTGGGGCGAACGCGGAGCGGAGCACGTCTTACTCCGGGAGCCGCCGTTCGATCGGGACTGGTCGACGTGGCGCCCGGAGCCGGGGTGGGAGGATGCCGACCTGCCTCGGAACTGGGATCTCGCACCGCGGTGATCGCCCTCTCCTTGCGAGAAACGGCATCCGGAGGGGCGTAGTATCCGGCCGTTCTCGGCCAACGGCATAGGGGGGTTCGTATGGATGATTCGGGCGGTTTCGGCGCACCACCACCACCACCGCCTCCGGGCGCGGGCGGCGGTGGCTCGATCCCGCAGCGCGGCCTGGGTGACATCCTTTCCGTTGCGTTCGAGGTCTACAGGGCGAACGCGGCGAAGCTGATCCAGATCGTCGCGATCGTCGTGATCCCGCTCACGTTCGTCATGGCACTGCTCACGCAGGTCGCGTTCAAGCAACACTGCGACGCGCAACACGTGCAGTCCTTCAGCGACCTCGCGAAGAACTGCACCACGTCGTTCGGCCGGTCGCTCCTGATCGGCGCGCTCACGTACTTCATCGCGATCGCGATCCAGCAGCTCCTGCTCGGGGCGCTCACGCGCGGTGCGGCGGGCGCGTTGATCGGGCGTGACGTCGACGTGAGCGCGAGCTATGGGTACGCGTTCTCGCGCTTGGGACCGTTGATCGGGCTCGCGCTCCTGGTCGCCCTCGTCGTCGGTATCGGATTCATCCTCCTGGTCATCCCCGGGATCATCGTGCTGGTGTTCCTGGCCGTTTCGGTCCCCGCGTTCATCATCGAAGGACTCGGGGTGACGGATTCGATGTCACGATCCTGGAAGCTGGTCCGCGGCTCTTGGTGGCATACCCTCGCAGTGATCTTGGTGGCGGCCATCATCGCCGGTGTGATCAACGGGATCCTCACGGCGATCGGAGGTCACACGTTCTTCGGTGTGTGGATCCTCTCCGCGATCGCGCAGATCATCACCGCACCGTTCGTCGCCCTCGTGTCGGTGGTCCTGTACGTCGACCTTCGAGCCCGCCACGAGAGCCTCAACGCGACCACGCTCGCCATGGACCTGGATCGCACGTAACGATCCGTTCCCTCACGGCGTCAGGAAGGGGCACCCCGGAACGGGGTGCCCCTTCGCACGTCGTGTGGGACGCTTCGCGGTGATGACGACCCGGCAGACTGCCACCGCTTTCGACGTCATGGCCGTTCGTGCCCGCTTCCCCGCGCTCGCGCGGGCGGGAGTGGACGGCCGCCCGTTCGTCTGGGCCGATGCCCCGGGCGGATCGCAGACCCCGGACAGCGTGATCGACGCCGTTGCGAACCGGATGGCGAGCGGCGCCTCGAACGAGCACGGGGCCTTCCCGCTCAGCGAGGAGATCGACGAGCTGATCGCCGAGGCGCACCGGGCGGGCGCCGGCTTCCTCGGGTGCGAGCCGGACGAGGTCGTGTTCGGCCAGAACGCCACGTCACTCCTACTCCACCTCTCACGCTCCTTCTCCCGCACCCTCGTGCCCGGGGACGAGGTCGTCGTCACGAGGCTCGATCACGACGCGAACGTTCGACCGTGGATCCTTGCGGCCCGCGACGCGGGCGCGGCGGTCCGCTGGACCGATGTCCGGGACGACGACGTCACGCTCGACCTGAGGTCCTTCGAGCAGCAGCTCTCCGATCGGACCAGGCTCGTCGCGCTCACCCTCGCATCCAACGCCGTGGGGACGGTCCCGCCGGCGGCCGAGCTGGTCCGGCGGGCCAAAGCGGTCGGAGCCCTCGTGGCCCTTGACGGGGTGCACTTCGCGCAGCACCGCGCGATCGACCTGCGCGCGCTCGGTGCCGACATCGTGGCGACCTCGCCCTACAAGTTCTTCGGACCCCACCAGGGGATGATCGGCGTCCGTCGCGAGCTCCTCGCGTCCTTGGAGCCCTACAAGCTGCGACCGGTGTCGGACGCCGTTCCGGATCGCTGGGAGACCGGCACGCAGAGCCACGAATCGATGGCCGGGACGATCGCGGCGATCGGGTACATCGGTACGGTGGGCGGGTTCGACGCGATCGCTGCGCACGAACGCGTGCTCGCGACCCGGTTCCTCGAGGGGGTCGCTCGGATCCCCGGTGTGCGGTTGATCGGCATCGGTGACCCCGAGCGGGTCGACGAGCGAACGCCGACGTTCGCGATCCGGGTGGGGAGCCAGCATCCGCGGGAGACCTCTGCGGCGCTCGCCCGGCGAGGCATCTTCACCTGGGATGGCCACTACTACGCGATCGAGGTGTTCGACCGGCTCGGGCTGCTCGACACGGGCGGCGCGGTCCGGATCGGGTTCTGCCATTACCACACGCCGGACGAGGTCGATCGGGTCCTCGAAGCGCTGGAGGAGCTCGCGACGTAGCCTCGGCGTTCTCCCAAGGTCGACGGGTACCATGAGCTCCCAAGACCCCCGAACCCAACCTTCGTGGAAGGGTCGTTCATGCGCATATTGATCCTGGGCGGCGACGGCTACCTCGGCTGGCCGACCGCGATGCGGTTCTCCGCTCGAGGCCACGAGGTCCACGTCGTCGACAGCGAGCTCCGACGCCGTGCGCACGAGGAGGCGGGGACCGATTCGCTGACCCCGATCCGCCGGCTCCCGGAACGCGTCGCCGCTTGGCGGGAGCTCACGGGTCACGAGATCGGCGTGACGTTGGGCGACCTGACGGATTGGGACGTGGTGGAGACGGTGTTCGATGGCTTCGGACCCGACGCCGTCGTGCATTACGGCGAGATGCCGAGCGCCCCCTACTCGATGAAGGATCGCGAGCACGCGGTCTTCACGCAATCGAACAACGTCGTCGGCACCCTGCACGTGCTCTACGCGATCCGTGACCTCGCCCCTGAGGCGCATCTCGTGAAGCTCGGGACGATGGGTGAGTACGGCACACCGAACATCGACATCGAGGAGGGTTTCATCGAGGTCCGACACAACGGCAGGTCGGATTACCTCCCGTTCCCGAAGCTGCCCGGATCGATCTACCACCTCTCGAAGGTGCACGATTCGCACAACCTCCACTTCGCGTGTCGCGTCTGGGGCCTCCGCGCGACCGACCTGCATCAGGGCGTCGTGTACGGCATCCGCACGGAGGAGACGGCGCTCGATGACCGGCTGCTCACGCGGTTCGATTACGACGACGTCTTCGGCACCGCGCTCAATCGGTTCTGCCTTCAAGCGGTGATCGGCCACCCGCTGACCGTGTACGGATCCGGCGGGCAGACGCGCGGGTACCTCAACATCGAGGACACCCTTCGCTGCGTCGAGCTCGCGGTCGCGAATCCGGCGCAGGCCGGCGAGTACCGGGTCTTCAACCAGTTCACGCAGCAGTACTCGGTGCTGCAGCTGGCCGAGTTGGTCCAGAAGGCGGGCGCCGAGATCGGGATGGACGTGACGGTCCATCCGATCGACAACCCTCGCGTCGAAGCCGAGCAGCACTACTACAACGCCGCGCACACCAAGTTGCTCGACCTCGGTCTGCGACCGCATCTGCTGGACGAGACACTCATCGAGTCGATGTTCTCGACGATCGAACGGTTCAAGGATCGCGTGATCGTCGATCACATCCTTCCGAAGGATCGGTGGCGCCCGATCCGCCCGAGATGAGCCGCCGGTGACGGCCGTCCGGATCCTGGGGATCGTCGCCGGGATCGGCCTGTTCCTCATGGCCGTCCAGGCTTACGACCGGCGCCGGATCAGCCGCCTCAGCCTGATCCTCGCGAGCGTGGTCGGAACGGCGCTCGTCGTCCTCTCGCTCCGTCCGTCGGTCTACGACCCGGTCTTCAACTGGTTCGACATCGTGCCCGGCGCGGAGCGCCGGGTGATCTTCGTCTTGGTGATCGGCGTCCTGCTCCTGTTCTTCCTCCTGCTGAGGCTCCAGGCGGGTTCCGACACGAACGATCGGGGACTGCGGCTGTTGATCGAGGCGCTCGGCCGGGAACGGTTCGACTGGGAACGGGCCGCGGCCCTCCCCGAAGGCAGACGCATCGTCGTGATCTCGCCGGCGTACAACGAGCAGGAGAGCGTCGGCGACGTCGTGCGCGCGATCCCCAGGGAACTCGAGGGCCTGCAGGTGATCCCGGTCGTGGTGAGCGATGGGAGCGACGACGCCACCGCCCGACGTGCACGCGATGCGGGCGCGCTCGTGACCGAGCTCCCGATCCGACGCGGGGGTGGGCTCGCCCTCCGCGTGGGCTACGAGATCGCCCTGCAACTCGGGGCCGAGATCGTCGTGACGATGGACGCGGACGGACAGCATCTCCCCGCGGAACTGCCCGTGATGATCCGACCGATCATCGACGGAAGCGCCGACTACGTGAACGGGTCGCGGATCCTGGGCGAGTTCGAACGCGAGAGCCTCCTCCGCCACCTCGGGGTCCATCTGTTCGCGCGGATCGTGACCGTGCTGACCGGCCGGAGGATCACAGATCCATCCAGCGGGTACCGGGCCGCCCGCGCCGAGCTGCTGCAACGGTTCGTGCTGCAAGAGGACCAGTTCTGGACGAGCGAGATCCTGATCGAGGCGCTCCGGCATCGGGCGCGCGTGGTCGAGGTCCCGGTCACGATCGTCGCGCGGGCGGGCGGGGAATCCAAGAAGCCCGCGAGCCTCCGATACGGTTGGAGCTTCTCGAAGGTCATCGTCCAGACGTGGCTGCGCTGATCGCCTGCGCGACCTCAGCAGCGAGGCGGGCGTTGTCCTCGAGCAGCACCAGGTTCGCCTCTAGCGACCTGCCGGCGGTCTCCTCGGCGAGCGCCCGGAGCAGGAACGGCGTGACCGCCTTGCCGACCACGCCCGCCTCCTCCAACCGGGCCTCGGCGCGCGCGGTCGCGGCCAGCACCGCATCACGATCCAACGCATGCTCGGACGCGATCGGGTTGCACACCACGATCGCGGCCGGGACGCCGAGGGAGCGGTGTGCTCGGGCGATCGCCGCGGCTCCCTCCGGAGTATCGACCCGATGCTCCAGCTCCACGGGCGTCTCCCGCGCGAGGAAGAACGGCAGCCGGTCGACGCCGTAGCCGACGAGGGCCACCCCCAGCTCCTCGAGCTTCTCGGCGGTCGCCGCGGGATCCACGATCGACTTCGGGCCGCTCGCGATCAGGACGATCGGCGTTCGGCCGAGCTCGAACAGATCGGCGGAGACGTCCGGCCGCGGACCCGGGTGGACGCCGCCGATCCCCCCGGTCGCGGCCACCCCGATCCCGGACCGGTGCGCCGCCCAGATCGTCGCGCTCACCGTGGTCGCGCCGAGCGAGCCCGATGCCACCGCGACCGGGACATCGCGCCGGGCCACCTTGACCGCCGCGTCCGGCTGGGCGAACCGTTCCAGCTCGGCTTGCTCGAGTCCGACCCGGACCGCGCCGTCGACCACTCCGATCCAGCCGGGGGTCGCGCCGATGCCGCGGATCGCGGTCTCCATCCGTTCGACGCACTCGAGGTTCCGTGGGTACGGGAGACCCTGACCGATCACGCTCGTCTCCAGCCCGACGACGGCACGTCCGGCGGCGACGGCCGTCGCAACCTCGTCGGACAGGAGGAACGTCACGGGCCGGTCTCCTCGGGCCAGGTCGAACGGCTCGCTGCCACGAGCGCCCCCGCGTGGCAGGCGCGGGCGAGCGCCTCCTCGGGCGCTCGTCCGCGCGCGAGGGAAGAAAGCAGGACCCCGTCGAACGCGTCGCCCGCGCCCGTCGGTTCGACCTGCTCGATCACCTCGCGGTCGGCCGCCACGAGGCGGCCGTCCGCGATCAAGGTGGCGCCGTTGGCGGCGCGTTTGACCGCGGCGAAGCGGTACCGCGCACCGAGCACCCGTGCGGCGGCGTCGCCGTCGGTCCCCGTTAGCACCCGGGCCTCGCGATCGTTCGCGAGCACGACGTCGCACGCCGCCGTCTCCTCGAAGAACCGCTGCACGCCGAACGTCTCGAGGAGCGGCCACGACGCCGCCTCGACCGCCAGCAACGGCGTGTGCACACCCGCGATGGCGGCGACCGCCACGTCGTGGCCCGGCTCCTGCAGGAAGAGGTAGCCGGAGACGAGGACGGCCCCGGCGTCGATCCCCTCGACGTCCAGCGCGGCGAGCTGCGCGTTCGCGCCGCGGTCGGCGACCATCGAACGCTCTCCGCCCTCGGTCATCACGACCATCACACCGGTCGGCGACGTGCGCCGGACGACCCCCCCGACGTCCACGCCGCGGTCGGCGACGGCTCCGACGCACAGCGCTCCCGCGAGGTCGTCCCCGACGGCCGCGATCACGGCCGCGGACGCGCCTGCCCAGGCGGCCCACACCGCGGCGTTCGCCGAGGTGCCCCCCGGGCGGATCGCGACCCGGCCGTGCACGTCGCCCCCGGGGGCGAGCGCGCCGGAGGCGACGTGCACATCCAGCATCACGTCGCCGACGCAGACGAGGTCCATGCGCGGCACACGCTACCGGGCCGGTAGCGGCGCGACCCGGCTCACGCGCCGGCAGCCGCCTCGGCCACCCACGACCCGAACGCGCCCCAGAACGGATCGAGGCCGGGATGTTCGAGCGGCTCCGCCACCCCTGCCCGGACGAGCGTCCGGCCCGCGGCGGGGAGGAGGATCTCGCCGACGACGGCCGCTACGATCCCCCGGTCGGCGAGCGCTCGGAGGTACGCGTCGGCGCGGTCGGGCACGACGGTCGCGATCAGCGTGCCCTCGCTGATCGCGTGATACGGATCCATGCCGACGTGCTCGCAGACCGCTCGGACCTCCGGCCGGATCGGGATCGCGTCCAGCTCGATCCGCATCCCGTTGCCCGAGGCGACGGCGACCTCGAGCAGGCCTCCGAGCACACCGCCCTCGGTGGCGTCGTGCATCGCCGTCACTCCCGCGTCACGGACCCCGAAGGCGCGCGCGATCTCGGCTTCCGGAACGACCGACATCTGCTCGAACAGGGCGTCGGCCGCCTCCACGACCTCGGCGCCGACCCCTGCGGCGAGGCGCTCCGGGAACGTGGCGGCGAACAACGCCGTCGCCTCGATCGCCGCGCCCTTCGTCACGATGATCGCGTCGCCCGGCCGCGCCATCTCCGGCGTGACGTAGGCATCGGCGGGACCGAGCGCCATACACGTCGCGCCGCCGACCATCGGCCACGCGCACCCGTCGTAGCGCGCGGTATGCCCGGTCACGATCGAGACCCCGAGGGCCTCGCACGTGCGGTGGAACGCGTCCCAGAGCTGGGTCAGCCCCTCGTCGTCGAGCTCCGGCGGAAGGTTGAGATCCACCGCCATCCATCGGAGCGGGAGACCGGAGGTCGCGGCATCCGACGCGAGGATGTGGACCGCGAACCAGGCCGCTCGCTCCCAGCCGTACGTGGGGACGACGAAGACCGGATCCGTGGTGAGCGCCATCGCCAGCCCGTCGGCCACCCGGACGACGCCGACGTCGACACCGTGCTTCGGTCGGGTCAGCACGTCGGCATCCGGCGCCCCCAGCCGCCGGAGGATGACCCGTTCGAAGAGCTCGGGGGTGGCCTTCCCGGTCACCTGCTGGGACACGTCAACCTCCTCGTCGCTCGAACGCGCCGTCGACGACGCGGACGAGCTCCCGGGTCGCCTCGATCGGGTCGGGAGCGTCCGCGACGGCCGAGAGCACCGCCACACCCGCCGCGCCGGCATCCACCACGGCCGGCGCGTTGGTGGCATCGATCCCGCCGATCCCCACCACCGGGAGCGCGCTCCGGCCGGTGATGGCTCGGACCAGCCCGAGCCCGCCCGGCGTGGCTTCCGGCTTGGTCGAGGTCGCCCATACCGTGACCCCGAGGTAATCCGCCCCCAACTCTTCGGCGTCGTGGGCCTGCGTCGCATCGTCGACGCTCATCCCCAGGACGCGGTCCGGCCCGAGCGCGAGGCGAGCCCTCGACGGGTCGTCCTCGCGACCGACGTGGGCACCTGCGGCGCCCGCCGACACGGCGATCTCGGGACGATCGTTGATCACGAACAGGACGCCGGCGTCGGCACACGTCCGCGCCAGCTCGGACGCGACGGCGAGCAGGTCGTCCTCCCGGAGCTCGGGCGCCCGGAGCTGTACCGCGCTGGCGCCACCCTCCAGGGCGGCCATCGCCACATCGCGATGCGACCTGCCGGCGAAGCTCGCGGACGTGAGCACGTAGACGCGGAGCGCTCGGTGATCCAGTACGGCCATCGTCCTCCCTCCGCCGGCATGATCCGGGTCAGGTTCTGCGGGTCGTGGGCGCCCCTGCCCACCTCTCAGCCCGGTCATCGCCCGGGCTCCCCGGTCCGTCGCCCGGAAGGATACCGAGGAGCGCCGTCAGCGCCGTCAGCGCCGTCAGCGCCGTCAGCGCCGGCGGAGGTACTTCGCAACCGCGCGTTCGCGACGGAACTTCTTCCAGTCGCTGCTCTTCGTCGAGAAGAGCACATCGGTGACGATCTGCAGCACGCCGATCCCAGCGGCCGCGAAGACAGCCCACGCCGGCGCGTTGGTCGCGGGAGCGAGCGCGACGGCCACGAACGGGGCGATCTTGGTCGCGATCGCGCCGGACGCGTGGAACCAGGCTCGCATCGAGGGTTCGGCGCGGAGGTAGGTGGCGTAGTCCGTCTTCAGACCCGGCCGGGGCGGGGGCGGCCCCCCAAGGAAGGTATCGGTGAAGCGGATCCCGGCGAACCATCCGAAGGCCAGGTGGGTCGGCGAATGCACCCCGATCGACCAGGCAACGGCCGCCGCCAAGAGGGCGAGTCCGGCCGCCGTCCCCGTCCACCGCGCCGCCAGGAAGATGGCGACCACGCCCATCGCGATCACCGCGCCGAGCAGGACGGTCCCGACCCAGACCGGCGCCCGAGCTCGGACGCGGGCCCGGAACGCCGCCCCATCGATCCTTCCGGCCTGGTCGGCGTGGTCCAGCACCAGCACCGGGTCGCGCTTGATCGCGGCGACCACCCGCCAGAAGCCCAGCGTCCGAAGGTCCGTCGATCCGGCATGGAGCGCCGCCTCGATCCGGTCGAGCTCCTCCGCGATGCGGAGCGAGGCGGCCTCATCCGCGGTCGGTCGCAGTGGCTGCACGGTTCGGGGCCTCCATGGCCTTAGGATGCCTCCGGACGCGCTCCTCCCAGCTTGAGCGCTTCCCCGAACGGGAGGCCGATGTCCAAGAGCATGACACAACCGATGGCCTCGGCGAACGGCCAAGGCCAGGCGCTCGTGACCCTCGACGGCCGCTACCACGTGCTGGAGCGGATCGCCGCCGGCGGCATGGGCGAGGTCTTCCGCGCTCACGACGCGGTCCTCGCACGTGAGGTCGCCGTCAAGGTCCTTCACCGCTCGCTCTCGAGCGACCAGGGGTTCGTCGAGCGGTTCCGCCGGGAGGCTCGCGCGGCCGCCACCCTCAACCATCCCAACATCGTGGCCGTCTACGACTGGGGCGCGGTCGACGGGATCTACTACATGGTGATGGAGTACGTCCGCGGACGCTCCGTTCGCGAGCTCCTCAATGCGGGCGGCCGGCTCGCGCCCGCGCAGGCGGCGGACATCCTCCGCCAGACCCTCGCCGCGCTCGAGCATGCGCACGCCAAAGGCATCGTGCACCGCGACCTCAAACCCGAGAACATCCTCATCACCACGGACGGCGTCGTGAAGCTCACCGACCTCGGCCTCGCGCGGGCGTTCGCCGACGCGAAGAACACGCGCGCGGGCGCCGTCACCGGCACGGTCCAGTACCTCGCCCCCGAGCAGATCCGTGGCGAGCCCGCGGATCCGCGGTCGGACCTCTATTCGCTCGGGATCGTCGCGTACGAACTGCTGACCGGGGAGTTGCCGTACACGGGCGAGACCCCGATGGCGATCGCGTACAAGCACCTCTCGGACCGGGTGCCGAAGCCGTCGAGGTCGGCGCCGGAGGTCGGCGCCGACCTCGACGGCTTCGTGGCGAGCGCCACCGATCCGAACCGAGAGCTCCGACCCGAGTCCGCCGCCGAGATGCGGATCGACCTCGCGTCCTTCGCGGGCTCCCTCCCCCGGGCCCCGTCGCTCGGCGCACTCGTCAGCGACCTTCCGGAAGTCGAGCAGCCGGTCGCGGCGGCCACAGCCGCCGCGACCGTCACCGAGACGATCCCGCGCCTGCAGCGGGCCCAGCGCCGCCGATGGCGGCGCTGGGCCGCCGCCCTCGTGGTCGTCGCGCTGGTCGCCGGAGCCGCCTACGGCGCCTGGGCTTACGTCATCCCGCACACCCACCCGGTCCCTCCGATCGTCGGTGCGAGCATGGACGAAGCCACCGCACGGCTCGGTGCGCTCGGCTTCACCGTCCGGGTCGCGAACGGCGAGTTCTCGCTCACCACCCCGCGCGGTGCCGTCCTCGCCGTCGATCCGGCGGTCGGCACGGCGCTCAAGGCTGGCGCCAGCGTGACGCTCGTGCCGTCCCTCGGACCACCGCCCGTGACCGTCCCGGACGTCACCGGCTCATCGCTGGGCGACGCCACGAACGCGATCCAGGCCGCCGACCTCACCCTCGGGGACGTCCACCGCATCTACAGCTCGACCGTCAACCAGGGTGATGTCGTTCGCCAGCTTCCACCCGTGGGCAAGGCGCCACGCGGCAGTCCCGTGGAACTGTGGGTGAGCAAGGGTCACGCACCCGTTCCGATCCCGGCGGTCGTGGGGAAGCAGCAGGACCGGGCCGAGCGGCTGCTCCGCCACGCGGGCTTCGTCCCCGTGGTCCAGACGGCCTTCTCGGACCAGATCGGGCGTGGGATCGTGATCCGGGTCGACCCCGCCGAGGCGACGCCGACCACCTACGGGGACCCGGTGACGATCACGGTCTCGCAGGGTCCTCAGGAGTTCCCTGCCCCGACGTTCACCGGGCTCTCCCCCGATGCGGCGCGGCAGAAGGCCCACGAGTACGGGCTGGAGGTCAGTTTCTTCTATGTCCCGAACACGCCCCAACTGAGGGTCATCAGTCAGTCCCCCGCCGCCGGGACGACCGTCAGGTCAGGCGACACGATCACGTTGTTCGTCGCATGATCTAGGGCTCCAACTCCGCTCGCGGCCCCTCCTGGTAGCTGTAGCGCTCCTCCGCGAACGGCTCCGCGTGCACGTGGTAGCCCCGGACCTCCCAGAACCCGCGCGTGTTCTTCTGGCTGAACTCGAGACCCGTCAGCCACTTCGCGCTCTTCCACGCATAGCGCTTGGGGACGACCAACCGCAGCGGCCATCCGTGCTCGGGCGTCAGATCCTCGCCGTGGTTCTTCCAGGCGACCAGCACGTCGTCGTCCTCCATCGCTTGGAGCGAGAGGTCCGAGGTGTATCCGTGGGCGCAGTGTGCGATCACCCACTTCGCCTCGGCCGCCGGCTTGGCGCGTTCGATGATCGTGCGGAACGGGACGCCCTCCCACGTGTTATCGAGCGTCGTCCACCCGGTCACGCAGTGCATGTCGGCGTCCACGGTCACGGCCGGGAGCGCCCGCAACTCCTGGTAGCTCAGCGTGAACGGCTGCTCGACCACGCCGGAGATCTGCAGATCCCAGTTCGCGCCGTCGAACGCCGGGATCGGTCCGTAGTGCAGGACCGGCCAGGTCTTCACCAACCGTTGCCCCGGTGGGATCCGCTCGGCGATCTCCGGCGGGTAGCTCTTCTGGAACAGGCCCATCACGGCTCCTTCGCAGCGCCAGCGACGATGTCGCGCCACGCGTCGATCGCGCGCGCGATCCCGTCGTCATCCACGTCGACGTGGGTCACCATACGCACGGCTCCCGTGACCGGGACCGCGCCTACGCCGAGGGCCGCGAGGCGCTCGATCGTCTCGAGCGCGTCCAGCCCCATCGCTTCCGTGTGGACGAAGACCATGTTCGTTTCGACCATGTCCAGATCGACCCCGCCCGGGAGCAGGTCGGCGAGTGACTCAGCCAGCTGCCGAGCCCGCACGTGATCGTCCACGATCCGGGCCCTGCCCTCATCCAGCGCGATCAGACCCGCGGCGGCCATGATGCCGGCCTGCCGCCAGGCGCCGCCGTAGAGGATCCAGATCCTCCTGGCCTCTCGGATCAGGTCGGCGGGCCCGCACACGAGCGATCCGATCGGCGCTCCGAGCCCCTTCGAGAGACAGAACATCATGGTGTCCACCTGGGAGGTCCACTCGGTGACGGGGAGCCCGGTCGCGGCGGCTGCGTTCCAGATCCTGGCGCCGTCGAGATGCACGGGGACCCCGGCATCGATCGCGATCTGCCGGACCTTGCGCAGCTCATCGACCGGGAAGATCGTCCCGCCGTACCCGCCGACGGTGTTCTCGACCGCGAGCAGGTCCACGACCTCTACATCGAAGGCCTCATCCGGCTCGAGCAGGCGTCGGGCGAGCTCCGCGGTCATGTAGCCCTTCGGGGAGTCGGTCCCCGTGCGGTAGGCGATCCCCGCCAGTACCGCGCTGGTCATCATCTCCACCGTGGCGACGTGGGACCGCTGCTCCGCGGCCACCAGGTGACCCGCCCCATCCGCCTGGAGCCGCACCCCGATCTGGTTCGCCATCGTTCCCGTGGCGACGAAGAGGGCGGCCTCCATCCCGGTCAGTTCGGCGGCGCGCTCCTGGAGCCGGTTCACGGTCGGATCGTCCCCGTACCAGGCGTCGCCGACCTCGGCATCGGCCATCGCGCGGCGCATCGCCGGAGACGGCGTTGAGACGGTGTCGGAACGAAGATCCACCTGGAACCGCCGCATGGCGGCAGTCTAGCGGCCGGTCGCCGAACGCCTGTCGCTCCCGATCAGTTCAGGAACATCGGCTTGTCGTCCACGTGACGGATCTTCGGCCGGTACGACGCCTCGTCGTAGAGCGCGTCCACGTCCACCCGCTTCACGCCCTGCCCGACCACCGTCAGCGGCACGTTCGCGTAGTTCCCGTCGCGCAGAGCCGTCAGCCTCCCGAACATGCCGTCGACGACCAGATCGGTGGCCATCACCGCGTAGTTGATCGCCACCATCAGGTCGAGCGAGTCCGGCGTCCCCGAACGCATCAGGTAGCCGAGCTGCTGATAGATCATCCCCTGGCCGGTGCGCTCCTTCAGCAACTCCGCGGTCAACTGGCCGATCCCGCCCAGCTTCTTGTGACCGTAGGGGTCCTCCGGTCCACCCTCCACCAGCCGGCCGCCGATCAGGGTCGCCCCCTCCGAGATCGTCATCATCGCGTAGTGGCTCGGGTTCTCTCGCTGATCCCGCAGCAGCAGGTCGCCGAGCCGGTCCACGTCGAACGGCACCTCGCTGATGATCGTACGGTCGACGCCCGACAGGTAGGCCGAGATCAGGGATGTCTCACCGCTGTAGCGTCCGAAGACCTCCACCACGGTGAGCCGCTCGTGCGAGCCCGCGCTCGTCCGCAACTGGTGGACGAAGTTCACCGTCCGCGTGACCGCTGTGGAGAAGCCGATGCAGTAGTCGGTGCCGTAGACGTCGTTGTCCATCGTCTTGGGGATCGCGACGATGGGAACGCCCTCCTGGTGCAGGCGGAGGGCGAAGGAGAGTGTGTCGTCGCCCCCGATCGGGATCAGCGCGCCGAGCCCGAGCTGCTCGATCACCTTGAGCGCGTAGCCCGTGTGATCGCGGGTCCCGTCATCGGTTCGACCCTCGCGGAGGAACGGCGGCTCGTCTTCGGGCTTGACCCGCGCGGGGTTCGTTCGCGACGTATGGAGGAAGGTCCCTCCGGTCCGATCGATCGTCCGAACCGTGGAGACGTCCAGCGGGATCGTGTTCACCGAGACGGACAGTGGGTTCGCGAGGTCCACCTCCAGCAGGCCCGCCCACCCCTTGCGGATGCCGAGCACCTGATGACCCTCGGCCGCAGCGCGCGTGACCACGGCCTTGATGCACGCGTTGAGCCCGGGGACGTCGCCACCACCCGTGAGGACACCGATCTTCACGGGGCAAGAGCCTACGACGCCCGTGTCGCGGGGCCCCTCAGGTAGCATCGGCGGATGGGGCTGCTCGCCGTGTGGATCCCGCATCACCTCGGCTGGCTGGAGCTGATCTTCCTGGGCCTGCTGGCGTCGCTGGTCGCGATCGTCGGCATCTTCTCGCTCTACGTGATCGCCCAGCAGTTCCGGAACCCCGGCCGGCCGTCACGGCGCTGAGGTCAGTCCGGAACCAGCTCCGTTCCGGCCTCACCGCGGAGCGCGGCGGGGGCGTCCTCCAGGTCGGCGATCACGGTGCGCCTCCCTCCCGCTTCGAGGAATCGGATCGCGGAGCGCACCTTCGGTTCCATCGATCCCGCCCCGAACTCACCACGGTCGAGCAGCGCCGCGGCCTCGGTCGCCGTCATCCGGTCGAGGTCTTCCGGCATCAACGTGCCGTAGCCGCGCTGGACCTTCTTGACGTCGGTCAGGATCAGCAGGACGGACGCCTCCACCTCGTGCGCGAGGATCGCCGCTGCGAGGTCCTTGTCGACCACGCCTTCCTTCCCGATCAACCGAGGCCCCTTCTCGATCACCGGGACCCCCCCGCCGCCGCTCGCGATCACGATGACGCCGTCGGCGACGAGCGTGCGGATCACCGGTGTCTCCACGATCGAGTACGGCTCCGGGCTCGGCACGACGCGACGCCATCCGCCGTGCGGGTCGGCCTTCATCACCCATCCGCGCTGCTCTTCGAGCTTCTTCGCCCGTGCCTCGCTGAAGTAAGGCCCGATGAACTTCGTCGGCTTCCGGAACGCGGGGTCGTTCGGGCGGACGCGGGTGAGCGACAGGATCGTCACGACGGGCCGTTCCATCCCACGCTCGAAGAACACATCCCCGATCGTGACCTGGAGCAGGTACCCGATCTGCCCCTGGGACTCGGCTCCGCAGACGTCGAGCGGCATCGGGTGCACCTGCTTCGCGGCCGCCTCCTGCTGGATCAAGATCCGGCCCACCTGGGGGCCGTTGCCGTGGGTGACCACGACCTCCCAACCGTCGGCGGCGATCTGGGCGACGCGCTCCGCTGCGGTGCGGGCGGCCCGATACATCTCCTCGTACGTGTCCTCCGCGCCGCGGCGGAGCAGGGCGTTGCCACCGAGGGCCACGACGACCCGCTCCACGGGATCCTCCTTACAGGACCGGTGCCAGGATGTCGGCAAGCTGCGGCGAGTCCGGCAACACGTCGAGGTCGTACCGGACCCGCACGGCGGACTTGCGGACGTCGATCACCCTGCGCAGGTCGATCGGGGTGCCGATCACCACGAGGTCGACGTCGGCCGCATCGATGATCTTGGACATCTCGTCCAGCTGTCCGTCGCTGTAGCCCATCGCCGGAAGCACCGCGCCGACGTCGTACTTCTCGAACGTCTCGGCGATCGTCCCGATGGCCCACGGGCGGGGGTCGACGATCTCGGCCGCGCCCAAACGCTGCGCGGCGACCACCCCAGCGCCGATCTTCATCCCGCCGTGGGTCAACGTCGGGCCGTCTTCCACCACGAGCACGCGCTTGCCCCGCACGGCTTCGGGGTCGTCGCACGTGACCTTCGAGTTCGCCTTGACGACGACGGCGTCACGATTGACCTCGGCGATCGTCCGCTCGAGCTGGGCGACCTGCTCCGGCGTCGCGGAATCCATCTTGTTGATCAGCACGACGCCGGCTGCCCGCAGGTTCGTCTCGCCGGGGTGATAGCGGAGCTCATGACCCGCACGCAGCGGATCCACCAACGTGATCCAGACCGTCGGTCGGTAGAACGGGAGGTCGTTGTTGCCACCGTCCCACAGCAAGACGTCGCATTCGGCCTGCGCCTGTTCAAGGATCGCTCCGTAATCGACGCCGGCGTAGATGACGGTGCCCGACATGATGTGCGGCTCGTACTCCTCGCGTTCCTCGATCGTGCAGTCGTAGCGGTCCAGGTCCGCGAGCTCGGCGTACCGCTGCACGCGTTGGGCGGCCAGATCTCCGTACGGCATCGGGTGCCGGACCGCGACCACGCGTTTGCCGGCAGCCTTGAGGGCCTCCGCGATCGCGCGGGTGGTCTGGGACTTGCCGACCCCCGTGCGCACCGCCGTGACGGCGACGGTCGGGACGGTCGGTTGCAGCATCGTCGCGTTCGGCCCGAGCAGGACGAAGTTGGCTCCGGCCGCCAACGCGGTGGAGGCTCCGTGCATCACGTCTTCATGGCTGACGTCCGAGTAGCTGAACACGACGTCGTCGACCTGGAGATCGCCGATCAGCCGTACGAGCTCCGATTCGTCGTGGATCTGGATCCCGTCCGGGTACCGCTCGCCCGCCAGCGACGGGGGGTACCGGCGGTCGTCGATGAACGGGATCTGGGTCGCTGTGAACGCGACGACCTCGGTGGCGGGGTCGTCCCGGTACACCACGTTGAAGTTGTGGAAGTCCCGCCCTGCGGCTCCCATGATCAAGACGCGACGCGGCATGCCGGTGGTCCTTTCCGCTGGAGGTCGTTTGATGCGCGGGAAGGCACCCGGGCCCTGCCACGGGCCCCGCTCTTCGGGGCGGATGCTACTCCAGCCAGCCCTTCGGGCCCACCGATCCGAACGGTCGCGCGAAGTGCGGAACCCCGAGACGCCACCCATCCTGGGCCGCTCGCCAGAGGAGCAGCCGCCGCGCGGCCGCCCCGAGCTGCGGGTCCTCGTCGTGCGACGACCACCATCCGGGATGCGCGACCTGCGTCGGGAGATGGAGCAGGTCGCCCGTGAGGAGGATCACCTCGCCATCGTCGTTGAGGATCACGCTGCGATGACCCGGGGTGTGCCCAGGACTGTGTCGGAGGTGCACACCGGGAACCACGTCGTGGTCGGTGTCGGTGAGCGAGAGCTTGCCGAGCTCCACGAGTGCGTCCATCGGTTGACGCGCCACGTAGTCATCGGCTGTGCTCCCCGCGAACGCCGACCAATCCGCTTCGTGCACGTGCACCGTCGCGTTCGGGAAGGCGGGCGCACCGGCGATCACGGTACCCCCGGCATGGTCGGCGTGCAGGTGCGTCACCACGACGTGACGGACCTCGGCGACCTCCACACCGGCCCAGGCGTCCTCGAAGGACTCCTCCCACGGCGCGTACGGCGGGAAGTCCCCGACCCCCGTGTCGACGACGACGATCACGCCGGACGGCAGCCGGACCACGAACGCGTGGACGTGCCACCGCCATCGGTCGAGCCCGACGAACGCCCACGGGCGGCGCTCGCGCTCGCCGTCCCAGTCGACGGTCTGCCCCGGGCTCTCGTCGGCGAGCGCGAGCGCCGCCCACCCCTCGCAGATCGTCCGGATCTCGATCCCACCCACGTGCACCGGCTGGACATGCGACATCGCGCCGCAGCCTAGCGCTCCAGATCGCCCGGCTCGTCCACGTCGAACAACGACCGCCGGCCGGGATCCATCGCGGTCCACGTCGCCTCGTCGATCACCACGGTGTCGAGCACGTCCAGGACGTCGCCCAGGCGACGGCGACCGGCGTGCAGGAGCGTATGGACCGCGTCGGCCCCCGGCCAGGTCCGGAGCGCGATGGGGAGCGGGCTCGGACCGTCGGCCGTCCCGAGCGCCGCCGCCTCCCCGACGCCCGCGTGCAGCGCCTGAACCATCGACCGAAGCACCGTCGGCTGCAGGTCGGGCATGTCGCCGCCCACCACGACGGCGAGGTCCGAGCGGACCGCCGCCAGGAGCCCGGCATGCAGGCCCGCGAGCGGCCCCTCCCCCTCGCTCGAGTCGCGCACCACCCTCGCGCCCGGAGGCATCGCCGGATCGGCCGCGACCGGGCTCATCACCACGATGACGTCGTCGCTCACCTCGCCGACGCGTTCGATCGCTCGATGCAGGAGCGGGGACCCGCGGTAGGGAACGAGCAGCTTGTCCGAGCCGAACCTGGTGGACCGTCCACCGGCGAGGACGATCCCGGCGACGGCGCTCACGGGCGCGACCTCAGGTGCGGTCCTTCTTCCTCCGCTGCACGTACTGGAACCCGAACCGGCCCTTGATGCACAGATGCCCGCTCGTCACGTCGTTGTCCGCGGGCGAGGTGACCTTCACGATCGCGTTGTCCTGAACGTGGAGCTCAAGTTCGCACCCGACCCCGCAATAGGGACAGATCGTGTCCGTGACGGTCTGTCGATCCTCGTCCCACGTGCCGGCGGCGCGCATGTCGTGTTCGCTCGTGAACATCAGCGCGCCCGTCGGACAGACGCCGATGCAGTTGCCGCAGTACACGCACGCCGACGCGTCCAGCGGCACCGCGTACTCGGTCGAGATCCGGGCGTCGAACCCGCGGCCGGCGACCGCGATCGCGAACGTGTGCTGCGCATCCGTGCCACAGGCTTCGACACACTTGTAGCAGAGGACGCACTTCGCGTAGTCGCGGACGTAGAGCTCGTTGTCGACCTTCACCGGCTGGGAGACGGTCTCGGCACGGGTCGGATCCTCGGGCCCGTGATGGTGACCCGGCTCCCTCCTATCGCGCTCCCCGGCTTCCAACGGCTCGGTGGACGCGCCGAACCGGTCGGGGTGGGCTCCGTACTCGTCGTGCCAGCGGTGCCAATCCGGCGACGTCAGCGACGTGTCGACGCTGGACGCCAGGAATTCGATCACGAGCCTCCGTGAGTGGCGCACGCGGTCGGTGTCGGTCCGGACCTTCATCCCCGGCTCGACCGGTCGGGAGCAGGCGGGAACGAGGGTCCGCGCGCCCTCGACCTCGACGACGCACACGCGGCACGCGTTCACGGGGGTAAGGTTGTCGGCGTAGCACATCGTCGGCGTATCCAGGCCCTCCGCGCGGCAGGCGTCGAGGATCGTGGACCCTTCCGGAACGCGGACCGCGCGACCATCGATCTCGACGTCGAGGAGCTTCCGCGGCGGCGCGATCGGGATCGTGCTCACGTCGCGGCCCCGTCGAACAAACCGAAGGTCGAGATCGCCGACTGCACCGCGCTGGCGGCCGTCTGACCGAGACCACAGATCGACGCGTCACGCATCACGGCGGCAATATCTTCAAGGAGGGCCAGCTCATCGGCGGTCGAGCCGAGCGTCCGGCTGGAGACCAGCCGGTGGAGGGCCTCTTCCTGCCGAACCGTCCCGACCCGGCAGGGAACGCATTGACCGCAGGACTCGTCGCGGAAGAATCGCGCGATGCGAACACACAGATCGACGATGTCGGTGTGTTCGTCGAAGACCATGATCACGCCGGAACCAAGGGTGTAACCGCCGGCGCGCGCGTCTTCGAACGTGAGCTGCGCATCGAGTCGATCCGGACCCACGAACCCACCCGCCGCGCCCCCCAGGAGAACCGCCTTCGGCGCTCCGCCCCCGCGCACGCCGCCGGCGGCATCGATCACCTCACCCAGCGTGATCCCATGCGGGAACTCGTAGACGCCCGGCAGCTCGACGTGGCCGCTGAGACAGAACAGCCGGGGGCCCGTGGATCCCTCGGTGCCGATCCGGGCGTACATCGCCGCGCCGAGCGTCATGATCGGGAGCACGTTCAGGAGCGTCTCGACGTTGTTGATCGACGTCGGCTTGCCGAAGAGCCCGAAGGTAACCGGGAACGGGGGCTTGTTCCGAGGCTCACCGCGCTTGCCCTCGATCGATTCGAACAGCGCGGTCTCCTCGCCGCAGATGTAGGCGCCCGCGCCTCGGCGGAGCTCGACATCGAACCGGAAGCCGTACCCACCGACGTCATCGCCGAGCATCCCGTGACGTCGCGCCTCGTCGATCGCGTGCTCGAGCCGTTCGCGCGCGAGGGGGTACTCCCCTCGGAGGTAGATGTAGCCGCGGTCGGCCTCGGTAGCGAATCCCGCGATCGTGAGCGCCTCGAGCACCGCGAAGGGATCGAGCTCCATCAGGAGCCGATCCTTGAACGTTCCCGGCTCGGACTCGTCGGCATTGCAGATCACGAAGTGGGGGCGCACGGATTGCTCGGAGACCGCCTTCCACTTCGTCCCCGCGGGGAACGCCGCGCCGCCGCGGCCGAGGAGCCGAGCGTCGGTGACCTCGCGGATCGTGGCGTCCGGTCCCAGGTCCACCGCGCGCCGGAGGGCGGCGTACCCGCCCAGCCCGCGGAAGTCGTCGATGGAGGTCGGGTCCACGAGCCCGACCCGCGCGAGGAGCCGGAGGGTCCCGCGAGCCCCCGGATGCCACGTCTGCGGTGCGGTGTCCGCGCCGGCGCAAGCGATGTCGGCACCCGGCGCCGCCACCGCGCGAACTGTCTCGAGGGTCGCGCCGCCGAGTGACACGTCGGGGGCCCCCGCTCGCTGCGCGAGCAATGCGGGCGCCTGCTCGCACATCCCGAGACAGGGGCTGCGGATCCACGTTGCGCCGTCCGAAGCCGTGCCCTCGGGACCGATCGCGGACTCGACCTCTTCGATCAGGGAGCCTGCGCCGTTGACCTGGCAGGCGAGGTCGTCGCACACATGCACGATCGTCGGCGGAGCGGACCTGGTCCGGAACATCGCGTAGAAGCTCGCGACGCCGTAGGCCTCGGCCGGCGGAACCCCGAGCCGCTCGCACACGTGGTTCAGCGCGCCTTCACTGATCCATCCGAAGCGCTCCTGCAGGATGTGCAGCGCGGGCAGCAGGTGCGTGCGGAGCGCGAGCGTATCGCGGCCGCCCCGCTGCACGCGCCCCTCCATCCTCTCGGTCAGGCCGTGGTCGTTCGCCGGGACGGCGGTGGAGACGAAGTCGTCGATCGCCGTGCGTTCGTCATCGGTGGGGACGGCGTTCCCGAGGTAGAGATCGGAGCTCACACGGCGCCCCCGACGACGGACGGGGCGGGCTCGCCGGCGGCGAGCTTCTCCACACGGATCGCCGTCGCCTTGAACTCGGCGGTGCCCGACTTCGGGTCGGTAGCGTCGATCGTCAACCGGTTCGTCTCGACCTGATCCGGGAAGTGCAGCGTCATGAACGCGAGACCCGGTCGGAGGGCGCTCGAGACGTGCACGGGCGCAACGACCTCCCCCCGACGCGACGACACGAGCGCCTGCTCACCCTCGGTGAGGCCGAGCGCCTCGGCGTCCTCCCGCGAGAGCTCGATCGCCTCGGGACGCCGGAGCGGCGACGAGTAGCCGCCGGTTTGCACCCCGGTGTTGAAGGAGTCGAGCCGCCGACCGGTGGTCAGGCGGATCGGGTACTCGTCGGTCAACTCGTCCACGGGAGGCTCGTCGACGACGACGCTGAACGGCGCCGGCCGGAGCCGCTCCTCGGGGTCGTCCTCCCAGAGTCGCGCGTGCAGGTACTGCGTCCCAGGATGCTCCTCGTCCCAGCACGGCCATTGCGCCCCGCCCATCGCATCAAGTCGCTCCCACGTCATGCCACGATGCATCGGCGAGAGCGAGCGGAGCTCGTCCCAGGCCTCGCGCGCCGTGAGATCGCCCCAGTCGTAGCCGAGCCGCTCGGCGAGCCGAGCGATGATCCAGATGTCGTCCTTCGCGTCCCCGGGAGGGTCCAGGGCCTTCCGCACGCGCTGGACTCGGCGCTCGGAGTTCGTGACGGTCCCCTCGGACTCGAACGCCGCGTTCGCCGCCGGGAAGACCACGTCGGCGATCTCCGCGGTCTTCGTCATGAAGATGTCTTGCACGATCAACGTATCGAGGTTCTCGAGCAGCTTCGTCGCGTGCTGGCTGTCGGCCTCCGAGCTGACCGGGTTCTCGCCGATGCAGTAGATCGCCGTCAGCTCCCCGCTTTCCATCGCATGGAACATGTCCGTGAGATGCCACCCGTACCGCGCCATGATCGGCCGGCCCCACGCGGTCTCGAAGCGAGCGCGCGCCTCCTGATCACGGACGATGTCCTGGAACCCGGGGAGCTTGTTCGGGATCGCGCCCATGTCGCCGCCGCCCTGGACGTTGTTCTGGCCGCGGAGTGGGTTGAGCCCGCTGCCGTAGCGGCCGACGTGACCGGTCAGGAGCCCGAGGTTGATCAACGCGAGGACGTTGTCGACTGCGTTGTGGTGCTCGGTGATGCCGAGCGTCCAGCAGATCATCGCGCGGTCCGCTTTCGCGTACATGTGCGCGACCTCGCGGATCACATCCGCCGGGATCCCGGTGACCGCCGCGCCCCGGTCCAACGTCCAATCGGCCACGCTCTCGGCGTACTCCTCGAAGTTCTCCGTCGCGCGCTCGATGAATGCGCGGTTGTGCAGATCGTTCGCGATGATCTCCCGCGCGATCGTGTTCGAGAGCGCGATGTCGGTGCCGACGTCGATCCCCAGCCAGAGATCGGCGAATGCCGCCGACTCCGTCCGGCGCGGATCGACCACGACCAGCCGCGTGCCGTTCTCGAGCCCGCGCAGAACGTGGTGGAAGAAGATGGGGTGCGCCGCGCGGGCGTTCGAACCCCACAGCAGCACGAGATCGGTGTGCTCGACCTCCTCGTATGAGCTGGTACCGCCACCGGCACCGAAGACCGTGGCCAGACCGACCACGCTGGGTGCGTGTCAGGTGCGGTTACAGCTATCGATGTTGTTCGTGCCCAGGACCTGGCGAGCGAACTTCTGAGCGACGAAGTTCATCTCGTTGGTCGCCTTCGAGCACGAGAAGATCCCCGCTCCCCAACCGGGGTTCCGCTCCATGGCGCGCTGCAGCCCCTGCGCGGCCCGATCGAGGGCCTCGTCCCAGGTGGCGGTGCGAAGCTCGCCGTTCTCGCGGACCATCGGCTCGGTGAGCCGGGTCGGTGCCATCGCCATCGACGCCATCTCCCTTTCCATCGTGCGACCGGCCGGACGATCCGGCTGCTCACGATTCTAGGACCACGCACTCCTCGGGGACTCGAGCACGTGCAGAACGCGATCTTGCAGGGGATGACCAACCGGCCTACGCTCGCAGCGTGATCCGCCCCGACGGGCCGCCTTGGCGCGCCGCCCTCGTGTTGGCGCTCGCTCTCTTCGGTTGGGTTGCGGCGCCGCGCGATCCCCGCGGACGAAGACTGCATCGTCACGCGGTCGAGAACCTCAACCAGGCCGATGCCCTCCTCTTGGCCGGTGAGCTACGAAATGATGGAATCACCGTGGCGGCCGCCGGCGCCGACGGCAGCGAGACCTGATTGGATGCAACCTTCGCCCACGATCGACGCGGCAAGGAAGTACGTCGTGTCGAGCACCTGGAGCAGGTCGATTGGAACGCGGAACTCGTGCGCGGGGATCTGGCAAGGCCGTTCAGCAACGCAAGCGGGAGTCGGGCAGGGGACTGTTCGTGGGAGGCGTGAAGCTCCCACTGGCGCTGACGGAGCTGGGATCGATCGATGAGTACGAGTTCGTGGTGCATCCCAGGCTCGAGGGCCACGGGCCGACGTTGTTCGCGGGGCTATCGAAGCCTGTCGACTTGAAGCTCGTGAGCCGGCTCGTGTTCGGCTCGGGGGCAATGGCGATGCGCTACGAGCCGAGAAGGTAGCGATCGGGCCAATGACGGTTCGCCTCGTCATCGTCGATCACGTGCTCTTCGTTGTGACAGACCTGGACGCGAGCCGCGGGCTCTATACAGCCGCCCTCGCCCCACTCGGCTATCAAGAACTGCAGGTTCAGGACGACTGTGTCTCCTACGGGGCCGAGGAACTGGACGACTTCACGATCTGCCGTGGGGGGCCCGTGACCATAGCGGCGCATGTTGCGTTCTCCGCCGAGGGTCGGGACGCCGTGGATGCATTCTTCGCGGCCGCCATCGCAAACGGCGCGACCGTCCGCGGCGAGCCCGGGGTCTGGACGCAGTACTCCGAGCGGTATTACGCGGCATTCGTCAACGACTTGCATCAGAACAACGTCGAGGCCGTGTGGCATGCGCCCGAGCCGGTCGCCAACGCCCCACTCCGATCGGGCGTTCCATAATCGTCGCGCACAAACGATCACATAGCCGAACCTTCGGGCACACGGCCACGCCGTCGCTTGACACTCGGTAGCGTTGTCCCGATGTCGAGGATCTTAGTGACCGGCATGTCGGGGACGGGCAAGTCATCGGCGCTCACAGAACTTGGCCGACGCGGTTATCGCGTCGTAGACACCGGTGATCCGGGCTGGCGCGAGTATCGCAAGTATGTTGAGTCCTCCGACGAGTTGCACCGCGGGGAGTGGCTTTGGGTCGAGGAAAGGATCACCGGGCTGCTGGACTCCGATGATGACCGCTCGCTCTTCGTTGAAGGGTGCGTGAGGAACCAGTCGAAGTTCTACGGCCGTTTCAACGCGGTCGTCCTGCTCAGCGCCCCTTCTGACGTGATCCTTGACCGGGTCGCACGCAGAACGACGAACAGCTACGGGAAGACTCCAGTGGAACGAGCGATGATCTTGGATGACCTCGCCAGGGTCGAGCCGCTCCTTAGGGAGGGCTGCACGCATGAGCTGGATGCCAGCCGACCGCTCGATGAAGTCGTCTCCGACTTGATCGCGATCGCGTCGCGCCCGATGACGACGTCCTAAGCCGCCCGCCTTCGAGGGACATTCCCGAACACTCGCGCATCCGAGGATGCCTTCCCTTGGCGAGGGGATCACCCGACATTCGGGACGGTGAACGTTGCTGCACGGAAGGCAGCAGAGCGCGACTTCGCCGGCTGGGAGGGTTCCTGGCGGACGCACCGGGTACTAGAGTGGCCTTGTGCCGGACACTCCGCTCGAAGAGGCGCAGGACATGCTCGCCCGGGCACAGGCGATAGGCGCCAGGGTCCGGGAGAACGAGCAGGTGATCTTGGACATGTCCACCGGGGACCTTGAGGAGCTCCGGAAGGACCTAGCGGACTCCGTCGCGGCCGCCTCCGCGGCGATCGCTCAGATCAAGACGTTGCTCGCCGACCGCGACACCTCATGACAACACGCGTTCCGCTCGCCTCTGACGTGCATCTCCACAGGTCGGCGCACCGTTGAGCCCAACGTAACCGTCAAGAAGCGCTTTCTAGTCCGACCGCGGCCACCCTCCCGGGTACTGCTCTTGGATCTCCCTCCACCGGAAACAATCTGCTACGTGGTCGTTGACCAAGCCGCACCCCTGCATGAAGGCGTAGCACACGGTCGGTCCGACGAACCGAAAACCTCGCCGCTTCAACTCCTTCGACATCACTCGCGACGCGGGCGTCTCGGCCGGGATATCGCTCAACCGCTTCCATCGGCTCACTGTGGGGATCCCGTCGACGAACGACCACAGGAACGTGTCGAGCGGACCGTCGGCGCCGAGCCTGCGGATCGCGGCTGCGTTCCGAACCACGGACTCGACCTTCAGGCGGTTCCGCACGATCGATGGATCCTTGAGCAACCGCTCCACTCGCGAGGGGGTGAATCGAGCGACCTTCGCTGGGTCGAACGATGCGAACGCCCGGCGGTACCCCTCGCGCTTATGCAGGATCGTGGACCATGACAGCCCGGCTTGGGCGCCCTCGAGGCTGAGCATCTCGAAGAGGCGCGACTCATCGTGCACGGGTGCGCCCCACTCCCCGTCATGATAGGCGAGGTACTCGGGATCGTTCGTGGGAGCCCATGAGCAGCGCACCGGCACGGCGAGCTCAGGTCACGCGCGCGGCGTGCGTGTAGACGTTGCACCGACCGTCGCGGACGAACCCGATCACCGTCACGCCGAGCCGATCGGCGGCCTCGACGGCGAGCGACGACGGCGCGCCGACCGCGCTCACGACCGGGATACCCGCCATCGCCGCCTTCTGCACGATCTCGAACGAGACCCGCCCCGACACCTGTACGACGCGTTCCGAGAGCGGAACGGTACCGGCCAGCAGCTGCTCGCCGATCACCTTGTCGATGGCGTTGTGGCGGCCCACATCCTCGCGGACACCCACGGGCTCGCCGTCGGCCGAGAACAGCCCCGCAGCGTGCAGCCCGCCCGTTCGGTCGAACACGCGCTGCGACGATCGCAGCCGGTCCGGGAGCTCCACGATCGTCCCGACCGGCACGGTGAACCCGAGCGGGATCGGCGCGCAGCGAACCTCCACGTCCTCGAGCGCCGCCTTCCCACACACGCCACACGAAGACGTCGCGAAGAAGTTCCGGTGCAGGACGGTCTCGTCGAACCGCTCCGCGAGCGCGACGGTGATCACGTTGTACCGCTGCTCCTCCGTGTCGACGTCGTCGCAGTACGCCACCTGCCGGACGTCGCCGGGCCTGATCAGGCCTTCGGTGAACAGGAACCCTGCGGCGAGCTCGAAGTCACCGCCGGGCGTCCGCATCGTCACGGCGACCCGCACCGCCTCCTGGCCCGGCCCGTGTGCCCGGATCTCCATCGGCTCCTCGGTGGCGAGCGCGTCCGCGCGTTCGCTGCGCGCCCCGTCGCGGAGCGCGACCACCCGCACCGGCGTGACGTTCTTCCGCAGCGGTTCAGACACGGCCATCCCCCAGTATCGCCCCCCGCGAGGCCAGCGTGGCAAGATGCCTGCGTGGGCGAACCCGGGATCGAGGATGACACCCGACGGACGTACCTCGCGCAGGAGCGGACGTTGCTCGCCTGGTGGCGGTCGGGACTGGCCGCCCTCGCGGTCTCCATCGGTGTAGGCCGGCTCGTGCCGTCATTGCTGGACGTTGCCGCTCCACCGTTCGTCACGCTCGGGATCTGCTTCGGACTCCTCGGGATCGCCTTCTTCGTGGTGGGCTCGAACCGCAACCGTCAGGTCCAACGGCACCTCTCCGAGGGCGGGTTCTCGCCGCTGAACGACCGGGTCGTGTGGTGGCTCACGGCCGCGCTCGTCGTCCTGAGCGTGGCGACGATGGTTCTCCTCGTCGCTCTGCCGTGACCTCTACTGCGATATCGTCCCGGCACCGACCGGCCCGCGAGGAGCGTTTGCCGCCATGAAGTCAGGGCTCGAGATCGCCCAGGCAGCGACCATGGAGCCGATCGCCGACGTAGCCGCGGCCGCGGGCATCCTGCCGGAAGAGCTACGTCCGTACGGGACCTACCGAGCGAAGGTCGCGCTCTCGATCCTCGACCGCCTGCGCGAGAGCCCCGACGGCAAGCTCGTGATCACGACCGCGATCACCCCGACCAAGGCCGGGGAAGGCAAGACGACGACGTCCATCTCGCTCACGCAGGGGCTGGGGATCCTCGGCAAGAAGGTCGCGCTCGCGCTCCGCGAGCCGTCGATGGGCCCCGTCTTCGGGATCAAAGGCGGGGGAACCGGCGGCGGGTACGCACAGGTCGTGCCGATGGAGGACATCAACCTGCACTTCAACGGTGACTTCCATGCGGTCACCGCGGCGCACAACCTCCTGGCGGCGGCGCTCGACGCATCGATCTTCCACGGCAACCCGCTCGGGATCGATCCCCAGACGATCACCTGGCCGCGCACGATGGACGTGAACGACCGCGAGCTCCGTCGAACGGTCGTCGGGCTCGGCGGGAAAGCACACGGGATCCCTCGGGAGAACGAGTTCGTGATCACCGCTGCTTCGGAGATCATGGCGATCCTCGCGCTCACGGCGGATCTGCGAGACCTCCGCGCGCGCCTGGGCCGCGTGGTCGTCGCGTCCACGTACGACGGCGAACCCGTGATCGCCGACCAGCTCCGCGTCGCCGGCGCGATGACGGTCGTGATGCGCGACGCGATCGAACCCAACCTGGTGCAGACCCTCGAGCATCAGCCCGTCTTCATCCACGCAGGGCCGTTCGGCAACATCGCCCACGCGAACAACTCGATCATCGAGGATCGGATCGCGCTCAAGCTCGCCGACTACGTCGTCACCGAGGCCGGGTTCGGGAGCGACCTGGGCTTCCAGAAGTTCTGCGACATCGTGTGCCGGCTCGGCGGGTTCGCCCCGTCGGCCGGCGTCTTGGTGACGACGGTCCGCGCGACGAAATCCCACGGAGGCATGCCGTTCGAAGACCTGGGTTCGGAGGACCTCGATGCGCTCCGGCGGGGCATCGACAACCTGGAGGCGCACATCGGGATCATCGGTCGCTACGGACTGCCGTGCGTCGTGTCGATCAACAACTTCCCCACCGACACGGACGCGGAGCTCGAGTTGATCCACGAGCTCGCGGTCGGCGCCGGCGCGGAGACTGTGGTCGTGAACCGTGGCTTCGCTGAGGGTGGCAAGGGTGCCGTCGACCTTGCGGAGGCCGTCATCGCTGCGTCCGAGCGCCCGAGCTCGTTCCACCAGCTCACGCCCGACGGAACGCCGCTCCGCGACCAGATCGACGCGATCGCGACCACGCTGTACGGCGCCGACGGCGTCGACTACCTGCCGCAGGCCGAGACCGACCTGGCACGGATGGACCGTCTCGGCTTCGGCACGGTCCCCGTGTGCATGGCCAAGACGCACCTGTCGCTCAGCCACGAGCCCACATGGCTCGATCGTCCGCGTGGCTACCGGCTGCCGGTGCGCAGCGTCGTCCCCGCCGCAGGCGCGGGCTTCGTGGTCGTCTTGTGCGGCGAGATGCAGCGGATGCCGGGGCTGGGTCGAACCCCGAACTTCACCGAAGTGGACATCGACGAAGAGGGCCGGACCGTCGGCCTGTTCTAGGCTTCTAGACTTGGCCGGCCATGGCTGCCTGCCCGAACTGCGGCACCGAGAACCCCGACGGAGCCAGGTTCTGCAACGCATGTGGCAGTCCCCTCTCCGAGTCGGCACCGACCGTAGCCGGCGAGGTCCGGAAGACCGTCACGGTGATCTTCTGCGACGTCACCGGATCGACGGCGCTCGGGGACCGGCTGGACCCGGAGGCGATCCGGCGGGTGATGTCCCGGTACTTCGCGGCGATGACCGAGGCGATCGAACGGCACGGCGGCACCGTGGAGAAGTTCATCGGCGACGCCGTGATGGCCGTCTTCGGCATCCCCACCACGTACGAGGATGACGCCGTCCGCGCCGTTCGCGCCGCCGACGACATGCGCGAGGCGCTCCGTCTCCTCAACAAGGAACTCGAGCGGGACCACGGCGCGACACTGGTCTGTCGGATCGGCGTCAACACGGGCGAGGTCGTCGCCGGCGAGGCCAACGCTCGGCAGGCCCTCGTCACGGGCGATGCGGTGAACGTGGCCGCGCGCTTGGAGCAAGCTGCAACGCCAGGCGACGTTCTGATCGCCGACGGCACGCTCCGATTGGTCCGCGACGCCGTCGTCACCGAAGCCGTGGCGCCCCTCGAGCTGAAGGGCAAGGCCGAACCCGTCACGGCCCACCGGCTCCTCGCCGTTCACGCTGGGGCCGCGGGCATCGCGCGGCGCCCGGACTCGCCGCTCGTCGGCCGCGAGCGCCCGCTCGCGCAACTGCTCCAGTCGTTCGAGGACGTCGTCGCCGATCGCGTCTGCCACCTGTTCACGATCCTCGGTCCCCCAGGCGTGGGGAAGTCGCGGCTCGTCCAGGAGGCGCTCGGGCCGCTCGCCGAGCGGGCAACCGTCGTTCGAGGGCGATGCCTCTCATACGGCGAGGGGATCACGTTCTGGCCACTCGTCGAGATCGTGCGCGACGTCGTCGGAGCCGACCCTGGCGACGTCGCGAGCTCGATCGTTCCGCTCCTCCCGGACGATCCGTCGGCTTCGGAGGTCGCGACGCGGGTCGCGCAGCTCGTCGGAGGACAGACGGGATTGGCGCTCCCCGCGGAGGAAGTCGGTTGGGCCGTCCGCAGGTTCCTGGAAGGCGTTGCCCGCACGAGACCGCTCGTCGTCGTCCTGGACGATCTGCAGTGGGCGGAGCCGAGCCTGCTCGACCTCGTGGATCAGGTCACGGACTGGAGCCGGGACGCGCCGATCCTGATGATCTGCATGGCGAGACCGGATCTGCTCGACGCCAGGTCCGACTGGGGCGGCGGGAAGCTCCACGCGACCACGGTCGCGCTGGAGCCGCTGTCGTCCGCGGAGGCCGAGCGGCTGGTCGAGAACCTGATCGGCGGCCTCGACGACTCCGCGCGAGCGCGGATCGTCGAGGCCGCCGAGGGCAACCCGCTGTTCGCCGAGGAGACGGTGGCGATGCTGGTGGACGACGGCGTCATCCGTCGCGAGGGCGATCGCTGGGTCGCGGCGACCGACCTCCAGCGGGTCTCGGTCCCGCCGACGATCCAGGCGCTGCTGGCCGCGCGTCTGGACCGGCTGGACGAGGCGGAACGCGCGGTGCTTGGGCGCGGCGCGGTCGTGGGACAGGTCTTCTACCTGGGCGCGGTCCGCGAGCTCGGCGCCGAGGGTGAGCGCAACGACACCGGCCGGTTGGTCCAGCAGCTGGTCCGCCGCGACCTGGTCCGCCCGGCCTCATCCGACCTCGTGGGTGAGGAGGCCTTCCGCTTCCACCATGGGCTGCTCGCCGAGGCCGCGTACCAGATGCTCCCCAAGGAAGAGCGGGCCGAGCTGCACGAGCGTCTGGCCGACTGGCTCGCGGCCCACCCGAGCATGGCCGACGGCGACGAGTTCGTCGGGTTCCACCTGGAGCAGGCGTACCGGTACCGGGGCGAACTCGGTCCCGACGACGAGCGATCACGCACGCTCGCCGGGCGCGCCGCCGAGCGGCTGTCTGCAGCGGCGTCGCGGTCGATCGCGCGCAGCGACACGGCCGCGACCGAGAACCTGTCCCGCCGCGCCGCCGCGCTCCGCGCACCCGACGATCCCCAGCGGGCGTGGGATCTCATGGCGCTCGGTTGGATCCTGGGCGATGCGGATCGCGCGACGGAGATGGCCGGGACCTTCGATGAAGCGCTCGCGCTCGCCGAGACGACCGGCGACGAGCGAGCCATCGCCCATGCCTCCCTCGGCACGGCCTTCGGGCGATGGCTGGTGGCGCCCGAGGGCGGCTCGGACGCGATCGCGGCGGTGCTCGATCACATACTGCCGCAGCTGGAGGCGTGGGCCGACGATGGGGGGTTGGCGATCGCGTACGTTTGTCGTTCGCAGATCCACTGGAACGCCTGCCGCTTCGAGGAAGCGCGGCGGGATTGTGCTCGCGCCGCTCCCCACGCCCACGCGGCCGGTGACGGAACCTTCGAGCGGATCGCCCTCGTGACGGGAGCGATCGCGGGAGCTCTGGGCCCGGCTTCGGCCGACCAGATCCTCAGTGACGTCGAGGACCTGCAGGCGCGTGCCACCGTCTACCCATCGCTCCGTCTGATGTCCATCAGCTTGACGAGCGCGGTGCACGCGCTCCGCGGGAACTTCGATGAGGCCCGGCGGCTGCAAGACGAGGAGCAGGGCGTGGCCCGAGAGGTGCTGGGCCGGGTGCCGAGCGGTTTCTACGAAGCATCGTGGCGCTTGGAAACGCTCGCGGGTGATCACGCGGCCGCCGAGATGTGGGCAGGGCTTGGCTACGACCAGCTCGCCTCGTTCGGTGACCATGCGCACGCATCGACCCAGGCCATCTTCCGCGGGGTGTCCTGCTACCTGCTCGGCCGATTCGACGATGCGCGACGGTACGCTGCCACGGGCCGCGAGATGTCAGCGAGCGATGACGCGATCAACCAGTACTCCTGGCGCTCCGTCGAAGCGAAGCTCCTGGCGAGGGAGGGCCGCTCCGAGGACGCGGTCCGCCTGATCCGCGAAGCGGTCCAGCTGGCGGAGACCACCGACGAGTTCTTGCTCCGATGGTTGCTGTGCTGGGACCGAGCCGACGTGGCGATCGCAGCCGGCGACCCTGGCGAGGCCCGGGCAGCCCTCGAGCAGGCCGTCGAACGAGCGGAGCGCAAGGGCGCCGTCGTGCTGGTCGATCGCGCCCGGCGGCGGCTCGCCGACCTGTAGACGGTCAGGCGACGTCGTCGTCCGAGGGCATCACGCAGAACTCGTTGCCTTCCGGGTCGAGCATCACACACCACATGCCCCCGTCCCCCTCGGCCCAGTTGCGGATCGACGCTCCCAATCCCTCCAGCCGCTCCACCTCGGTCTCCAACTCCTCGCCGGCTTGGAGGTCGAGGTGCATCCGGTTCTTGACGACCTTCTCCTCGGGCACTTCGACCAGGAAGATCACCGGCAGGTCCGAGTCGTCGGGCGGCTCGACCATCACGGTCGGATCGTCCTCGGGATCGAAGATCCCCTTCGACGCGAGCCGCGCGAGCTCCTCCTCGTCGTAGGGGGCGACCTGCCACTCGAGCGCGGCGGCCCAGAACCGTGCGAGTGGGGCCGCGTCGCGGCAGTCCAACACGACGGCGTCGATCCTCACGGTCGCAGCCTGCCGCGACGCGGCCCCACGCGCAAGCCCTGGCGGACCGGACGTGATCAGGCGTGGACGGCGATCACGAAGGCCTCGCCGACGTCGCGCAGGATCGACTGCGCCCGGTTCCGGAGCGAGCTCGCGGAGTCCGAGAGCTCGCGCTGCCGCGTCTTGTCGATGAACGTGATCGCGTTGATGTCAACGTTGGCGAGCGCCGATAGCGCGGCGGCGTGCAACGCCGCGGCCGCGCTGTACGCATCCGATGCGGCGTTGGGGTTGCCCGAGGTGATCGCCTCCTCCGCGAGACCCATCAGGTACACCGAACGCCGAGCGATCTCGAGCGGCACGTCTGCCGCATCCTCGAGCGCGTGCTGGAGGGTGTACGTTCGGACGTGCTGCTCCTCCATCGTTTCCTTCGGGAGCTTGTAGGCCGCCATCACGTTGCGGTAGGCGGCCGCGTCGCGGTCGGCCAAGCCGAGCAGGATGTGGCGTTCCTCGTCGCACTCCTCGGCCATCGCGGCCATCCGCCCGGCCACTTCTTCGAACCCCTTCTTCTTGAGCGTCAGGCGGGCGACCATCGAGATCAACGACGCGCCGGCCGCCGCCGAGATGCCGGCCCACGCGCCCCCACCTGGGGTCGCTGCGTCCGACCCGAGCTCATCGAGGAACCGCTGGATCCGCTGGCCTCCGAGGGGGACGTCCACCGTGATCGCGGGTTGCGGCATCGCAACGCTCTTCCCGGTGGTCCAGCCGGCCGACGAGCGTTCCGGCGGGGTTCCCTCGTCCATGTCGCTCATCCGGCTCCCTCGATCTGCCGCTCCAGGACCTGGCGGTCCGCATCGAATCCTCGCAGGCGAACGCGGGCGATGTCTCCCTCGCCGAGCGCGTCCTCCGGAACCAGGCCCACGATCTCCGAGTCCGAGATCCGCAGCCCCCGTGCCCGAGCCTCCCGGGCGACGGCGTCGAACGCGTCGACGATCCCGGTGACCTCATGGTCGACGAGGTTCATCGACACGGTGACGCTCCCGCGCTCCGGCACGAGGAACCCGATGGCCCGTAGCGCCGGGAGTCCCCCACCCGAGGTCCTGACCGTCCGGGCGATCGCCCGCGCCGCTTCCTCGTCCGTGCCGACGAGGTAGATGTTGAACGCGATCAGCGGCTTGCGCGCGCCGACGGCGGTGGCGCCGGCCGCGCCGAGCGCATGCGGACCGAAGTCCGGCAGACGCTCGCCGCGGATCACGGCATCGCGGAGCCCTTCGAACTCGCCCCTGCGCACCTCCGCCAGGGACGCGCGCTCGGGAACGAGGGCGGCCTGATCGTAGAGGTAGACCGGGAGATCCAGCGAGGTCGCCAGCTCCTTCGCGAACCTCCGCGCGAGCTCGACGCAGTCGTCCATCGTTACGCCTCGGACCGGCATGAAGGGGATCACGTCGGCGGCGCCCATCCGCGGGTGCCCACCCGTGTGGTGTTCCATGTCGATCAGCCCGACGGCGACGCGCGCGCCGGAGAGCGCCGCGCGGGCGACGGCGTCCCGGTCACCGAGCACCGTCGTATCGAGGCGGTTGTGGTCCGGGTCAGCCTGACGGAAGACGAGATGGGCGCCGGGGACCTGCAAGGCCCTGCAGATGGCATCGATCACATCGGTCCGGCGACCCTCGCTGAAGTTCGGAACGACACCGAACAACTGCTCCGCGACCACGGCGCGACGCTCGCTTCCCATCAGTCGCGTGGCCGCCGCTTCTGGGGGTCGAGGATCGACAATGGCTCGACCGTCGCGGGAGCCGTTCCTTCCCCGACCGCGACCTCCACCTTCTCGCCGTCGGTAGCCACGTCGGCGTCCAGCACGGCCAGACCGATCGTGCCCACGCGGGGGCTGGAGGCAGGCGACGTGACCACGCCGACCGCGCGCCCGTCCTTCGTGACGGCCGCACCGTAGTCGGGCGCGGCGTCGCCTTCGATCTGCAGGGTCTTGAAGCGCTTCGGGGGCTTCTCCCCTCGTTCGCGCAGCGCCGTCGCCCCGACGCACTCGGTATCCGTCTTGATGAACCGGTCCATCGACAGGTCCCACGGGGAGCGCTCCCCGGGGTCGTAGTCCACCGCGATGATGATCAGGCCGACCTCGGTGCGGGCGAGGTCGATCGCGGTCAACCCGAACGGAACGGCGGCGGTCTCGAGGAGTGCATCCCAGACGGTCTGCGCGTCCTCCGGCGCGACGATCACCTCGTACCCGTGCTCGCCGCTGAACCCCGTACGGGTCACCGTGGCCGGCACACCGGCGACCGTCACCGGCTCCGGCCAGAACCGGAAATACCCCAGCTCGCCGAGGTCGCGCTCGACGAGCGGCTGCAGCGTGCCCTGCGAGCTCGGGCCCTGGACGGCGATCATCGCGAGGTCGTCGGTGCGGTGGTCGATCCGAGCGTTCAGGTCCCCCGCCGTCTCTCGGAACCAATCCTGGAGCTCCGCGGTGTTGATCATGACCCAGAAGCGGTCGTCGGCGAACCGGTACACGTTGCCGTCGTCGACCATGTTGCCGTCGGCGTTCACGAACGCGCCGTAGCGGACCTGGCCCGGCAGCAACCCCTCCACCGTGTTGGTGAACCGTCGCTGGATCAGCCGCGCCGCGTCCGTCCCGGTCACCTCGTACTTGCACGTCGAGAAGCGATCCCAGCTCCCGGTCCCGGTCCTGACCGCCTCGTACTCCTCGAGCGGGTCACGACCCTCGTGCATCGTCCAGGGGTATCCGTCCTCCCACATCGTCTCGGCCCCATGGGCCTCGTGCCATGCGTGCAGCGGCGAGCGCTTGTCCTCGGTCATCGGTGTCTCCTCCAGTCCTGGACGCCGCGGGCCTCAGACGCGCGGCTTCTCCTTGGCGGGGTCATAGATCGCGAGCACATCGACGGTACCGGTGATCGTCGCGCCGTCGTGCTCGATCGCGATGCGGGTCCCGGGAACGGCACGATCCGTCCGCAGCACGGCGAGGCCGATCGGTCCGAACCGCGGGCTGACTGCCGGCGACGTCAGGACCCCGACCGCCTCCCCGTCATCCACGATGGCCGATCCGTACTCCGGGAGCACATCCCCGTCCAACCGCACGGTCACGAACCGGTTCGGCGGCTCCGCGGCGACCGCACGAAGCTTCTCGGTTCCCATGTTGAGCTCGTTGAACGAGACGAACCTGTCGAGGCCCAGGTCGAACGGGGTCCGCTGGTGCGGCTCGTAGTCGTAGTCGGTCACGATCATCCCGACCTCCACGCGGATGGGCTCGATCACATCCGCGCCGTACGGCGTCGCGCCGGCACCCTCCACAGCCTCCCAGAGCGGTTGGGCATGCTCCGGACGCAGGAAGACCTCGTACCCCAGCTCGCCGCTGAAGCCCGTTCGGGACAGCCACACGGGCACGCCACCGACCTGCACCTGCTCGGGCAGGAAATGGAAGTACCGGAGCGTGTCGAGGTCCACGTCGGTGATGGTTCGCATCAGCTCGCGGCTCTTCGGTCCTTGGATCTGCATGCTCGGAAGCTCCGGCGCGATGTAGCGCACCTCGACGTCGAGCCCTTTGGACGCTGCGCCGAAGTACTCCTCGCGCTCGTTCGAGTTCGTGCAGACCCACAGGTGGTCCTCGGCGAAGCGGAAGACGGTCCCGTCGTCCACCAGGAGCCCGTCTTCGTCGACGAACGGACCGTAACGGACCTGGCCGGCGGTCATCCCGACGATGTCGGCGGTGTGCACACGTTGTGCGGCCTCGACCGCGTCGGGCCCGGTGAACTCCCACTTGTTGAGCGGGGACAGGTCCCACATCCCCACGCCCTCGCGGATCGCGCGGTACTCGGCCGCGGGGTCCCCGAAGTTCGTGACCCATAGCCACCCCGCTTCGTCCGTGAAGCCGGCTGCCTTCTGGGACGTGATGGGGTGGAACGCGGTCTCCCTCGCCATGGGCTCGTTGTACCGCACGGCTGAACCGCGATTCAAGTCTGCGAGGTCGCAACGCCGACCTCGGAGCCGCCTGGAGCGCACCGGATCGTCTCGGCCTCGGTGACGATGACGTCGACCCCGAGGTCGAAGTTCCCGACGGGAAGCTCGTGAGGCAGGACCTGGAGGTCGAAGGCGATCGCGATCCGCGGCACGCCCCTATGGGTGCTGCGGAGGAATCGGTCGTAGAACCCTCCCCCGTACCCGACGCGGTGTCCGGACCGGTCGAAGGCGACCCCCGGCGTCACGACCAGGTCGAGCTCCCCGGGCGCGAGGATCGACCCGTCGGCCGGCTCGCGGGCGCCGAACGAGGTCTCCGTCAGCGGGTCACCGGGCTCGTACGCGACCGCCTCCAGATCGCCCCCGCCCCGGATCCGCGGCAAACAGACCCGGATCCCTCGAGCGTGCAGTGCCTCGAGGAGCGGCGGCGTCGATACCTCCGAGCCGAAGGACCAGAAGCCCATCACGACCTCGACGTCCTCGACCTCGCGAAGGGCGAGGAACCGCCGGTGGATCGCGGTGCTGCGCGCGATGCGCTCGGCTTCGCCGAGCGCATCGCGCGCAGCGAGCACCGACCGCCTGACGTCCCGTTTCGCCCGCTTCAGCTCGGACGCCCGCATCAGGCGCGGAGCGTTGCGGCCAGGAGCTCCGAGCGGTCGGCCGGACCCGCGGCGACCGCGACCAGCCACGTCGATCCGACGCCCTGGACCCGGTCGCGGAACCGCCTGAGGTCGTCCACGGTTCCCCGCCAGATGTCCATCCCGAGGCCCCTGCCCGCCCGCTCCGCCTCGAGCGTGGCGAGCTCGCTGTCGTCCCGGCCGACCAACATGATCCCGCCCCAGGTCGGCGGAACCTCAGCGGGGTCCCTGCCGGCCCCTGCGGCGAGCCTCGTCAGTTCCGCGGCCCGAGCCTCGAACGTGTCGGCGTCGAGTCCCCATGCGTTCCACCCGTCCGCCGCCCGGGCTGCGACACCGATCGATGCGTCCTTCGTCCCGCCGACCCAGACCGGCGGCGAGCCCGGCGGCAGGAGCGGGCCGGCGAGCGGCGGGACCAGCCGCCCGCCTTGCCACGGCCTCCCGCCGAAGAGGGCCCGGAGCGCCAGCACGGTCTCTTCCAACAGGGCGAGGCGTTCGGGGAACGGCGGATAGTCGAGCCCGAGCGCCGCGTGCTCGGCGCGCCCATTCGCATCCCCCACCCCGAGCCCGAGCACGGCACCGCCGCCGGCGACCTGATCGAGCGCCGCCGCTTGCTTCGCCAGCATGCCGACCGGACGGAACCCCGCTCGGGTGACGAGCACCCCGACGCCGAGGCTGGGGTTCTCCGCCCCGATCGCCGCCAGCAGCGTGTACGGCTCGAGCGAGGGTCGGTCGGGCGCTCCCGGCGGGAAGAGGTGATCCGATGCGAACACGGCGTCGTACCCCGCGGCCGCGGCGCGGCCCGCGGACGCCCTGGGTTTCGCGGGATCCGCCGTGAAGACCGTCAGCACCAGCCCCAGCTTCATCGTCGCTCCTCCAGCGCCAGCAACGCGGCGCCGATCGCGGCGCTGTCCGTCCCGAGGTGAGCCTCCATGATCGGAACGGCGGGGCGATACTCGGCCGCTTCGACCGCGTCGACGAACGCGGCGCGCGCGGGGTCCAGGAGGAGGTCGCCGGCGCCGCCCACACCGCCCCCGACGACGACGGTCGCGGGATCCAGCACGTTGACCAACCCGGCGATCCCCTCGCCCAGACGGCGCCCGACCTCCGTGACGATGCCGCGCGCGACGGCATCGCCGTCGCGCGCGGCGTCCACGACCATGTGACCGGTGACGGCGTCCGGATCCCCGCCGGCGCGCGCCGCGAGCGGCGCGTGCCGGCGCGCCGCCGCCCGGCCCTCACGCGTGATGGCCGAGCCGCTCGCCACCGTCTCCCAGCACCCGCGGTTACCGCATCCGCAGACGGGCCCGTCGGGCTCCACGACGATGTGGCCGATCTCCGCCGCGAACCCATGGGCGCCGCGGTAGAGCGAACCCCCGAGGATCAAGCCACCGCCGATCCCGGTGCCGACCCCGATGTAGAGCACGTGGGCGACCCCACGGGCCGCCCCGACCCGGTACTCACCGTAGGCGCCCGCCGTGCAATCGTTCTCGACGATGACCCGCGTCCCGGCCGCCCGCCCGACCACCTCGGCGATCGGGGCATCGCGCCAGGCGAGGTTGGGCGCGAACCGCAGGACGCCCGTTCCCTCCTCGACGAGCCCCGCGGCCCCCACGCCGACCGCCTGCACGTCCGGGCCCGACACGTCGCCGAGGGCTGCGACCAGCGTCCCGAGCGTGGCGTCCATGTCGTCGGCAGGGGTCGGACGCACGGAGCGCGCCAGCTCTTTGCCCTCGTCGGTCACCCGCAACGCAACGATCTTCGTGCCGCCGACGTCGATGCCGACGGCCTGAGGTGCCGCCTCGCTCATCCGATGTCGATCTTCTCGAGCCGCGTCGGGCCGGGCTGCTCTCCCTCGGTGGGGTGCATCTCCTCCGCCCGCGCATCGATCACCCCGCGGAACGCGAGCAACATCTCCGTGCCCGCCTTCAAGAGGTGTTCGATCACCTCGGGCTTGAGCGGTTGGACGGCGGTGACGGCCATGCAGATCGGGCACCACGCGACCGGGCAACCGCCCTGCACGTGCGGACCGTCCGACGCAGCGGGGTCCGGCACATCGCTCCCCGGAGCGCGGTCCCTCGCCCTCTTCGCGCGGTCGTCCTTCGCGGCCTCGGCCATCGTCAGCCCCTTTCCGGGTCCGCGGGTTGGGGCCCGCGACCGAACATGATCTCCAGATGATCGCCCGCGAAGTTCGCCTCGCGGACGACCATCCGTTTCAGCGACTGCGGGAGGATCAGGTTGCGCTTGTACGAGCCCACCCGGACCACCAGCTCCTCGCCCCGCCGGTGGATGTCCATGTCATCGCGCGAGACGAACGGCAGGCGCATCCGCAACACGTACCCGTCGTCCCGCTTGCGCACGCGGATCGGGTCGTCGTGGTAGAGGATCGAGTCCGCGTCCAGCTCCCCGTAGACCTCCTCCGCCATATCCTCGAGCAAGGGGATCCCCACCATCTCGCGATCGAACAATCGGGACAGGAGGATTGGCACGGGCTCGAAGGACTCGTGCACGGTCGCAAGATGCTCGGCCTGGATGTCCTTCCATTTCCCGAAGTAGGGATCCGTGACGTCGGGTGGCAGGACCCTGTTGACGACCACGGCGTCGACGCGATAGCCGAACAGTCCCAGATACGTGTAGGTCCGGCGCGCCTCGCTGATCACCATCTTCTCGGGGTTGAGCACCAGCCGGACGGAGGAGACGGCCTCGTCGGTCAGGATGACCTTCACCGCGTCCAGGTTCCGGTGCAGGCGCTCGACCGCCTCGAAGACCTGATCCGATGCGATCGGAAGCGACGTCATCCTCGACACGAGCGGGCGGACCGCCTTCACCACCTTGCGTTCGACCGGGAAGATGCGCTCGATGTACCAGCTCATGATCTCGGGCAGGGACAGGAGCCGCAGCGTCTCGGCTGTGGGCGCGCAATCGACGACGAGACAGTCGTAGTTGCCGCTCTCGACGTGGGTCTTCACATCGATCAGCGCGAAGATCTCGTCGAGACCCGGGATCACGGTCAGCTCTTCGGCTTGGATCGTCTCGGTGCCCGCCCAGTTCATCAGCTGGACCATGTAGTCCTGGATGTCGCGCCAGTTGTCCTCGAGCCGTTCCTGCGCGTCGATCTCCTGACCCCAGAGGTTCTCGATGATCCGGGTCGGCGCACTCCCGATCCTCGTCTCGAAGGAATCCGCGAGTGAGTGCGCGGGATCGGTGGACATCACCAGCGTGCGTTTGCCGGCCTTGGCGGAGCGGACCGCGGTGGCCGCGGCGACGGTCGTCTTGCCGACCCCACCCTTGCCGGTGAACAGGATGACGCGCATCGCGCCAGCCTACCTCGCCGCCCTGCGACGTCAGCGGGTCGCGAGGATGGCGAGCACCGCGATGACGTTGATGGTCGCGTGCGCCGCGATCGAGGCGACCAGCGTGCGTCGATGCTCGAAGACGCCGGCGAGGATCACGCCCATCGTCGCGAGCCCGAAGAACCGGATCGGCTCGACGTGCACGAACGCGAAGAACGAACCCGACACGAGCGCTGCCCACACGAATCGCATCCGGCCTCGCAGTCCTTGGAAGAGGAACCCGCGGAAGTAGACCTCCTCGCAGAGCGGGGCGAGGCAGACCGCCATCACGGCGTTGATCACGAGCCAGGGCCCCGCCAGATCCTGGAGTGGGGTCGTCGTCGTGGGCTCGTGACCGGTGATCGCGCGGACGACCGCCGCCGTGATCGCGATCACGACCGTTCCCGCGAGCACGGCGCCGAGCCCCGCGCCGAGCCCCGCGAAGACGTCGCCGGCGTGCCAACCGCCGCGGCGCAGGCCGAGCGGCGCGAGGGACCCCCGGGTACGACGGACGGCGATGACGATCGGAACGAGCAGGCTGAGCTGTTGCGCGGCCGTCACCAGGACTGCTCCGCCGTCCGAGTCCCATCCCAGGAAGCCGAAGACGAGGTAGTTCGCGAACAGCACCAGACCGAACGGCACCAGCGCGATCGGGAGGAACTCGTGCAGGCTCCACGAGGCGAGCGGCCATCGGTCCTCAGCGTCCGGACGAGGCGGGACCGGTGCGGTCACCGGCCGCATCGCCGAGGACGCGAGCGGCTCGACGCTCATCAACCCATCTCGACGCGACGCTTCAGACGTTCGAGCGCGTTCTCGATCACGCGACGAGCGCCCTCCGTCCTGATGAACCCCGGAACGAGGGGTCCGAGCTCGACGGCCAAGCGGTAGGTGACCTGCGTGGTATCCGGATCGATCTCGTCGAGCAGATACTCGCCCCGCACGTCGCGCACGGCTCCGTGGGCGTCGGTCGAATCCCACGAGATGGCCGTGTCCCCGGGCGCGTACCGGTAGCGCAAGGTGTAGGACGCCTTCCCCAGGACCGGGACGTCGACCTCGAACGCGACCTCGGTCGGCCGGCCTCCCTCGCCCCGCTCGCGGACGTCCGCCGACCGAACGTCGGCCCACTCCGGGTAGGCCTCGTAGTCCTCGATCACTTCGACGACGTCGTCGATCGGCGCCTCGATCAGGATCGATCCCTCGGCGTGTTCCATCGGAGCAATGCTACCGGTGGGTCGCGGTCACGACGCCGTAGACGAGGAGGCCCACGCCGACGAACACCACGCCGACGAGCGTCCACATCAGGACCTTCGTCTCCACGATCAGGTCGCCGCCCTGCGCCAATCGGTGCGCCTCGAACGCGGACATCGCGTAGACGCCGATGCCGGCGACCAGGAACAGTGCGAACGCCGCGACGAGCGCTCCGGAGCCAGAAGCCGCGATCGCGAGCAAGACGCCGAGCCCGAACGTGACCACGAACAGCACTCCGCGCGCGAGCCCGTCGAGACCGCGGCCGAGCGCTCGGTGTCCGAGTCCGGGGAAGATCAACGAACGGATCGCCGCGTCGCGCGGGTCGATCCGGCCCCGTTCCTCAGGAACCCGCATCACCTGGGCGAAGGGCGTGCCGCACGTCGCACAGGAATCGAGCTGGATCGGGTTCTTCCCCCCGCACACCGGACACGGCCAGAAAGGCTGCGGTGGCTCCGCCTGCTCGGTGGCCGTCGCGACGCCGGCCGGCGTCCGCGGCTCCTCCGGTTGCATGACGAGAGGAGGTTCGGGAGCTCGACCGAGGGGCGCGAAGCATTGGCCACACCATGCTGCGTCCTCGGAAACCAGTGCGCCGCAGTTGGGACACCGGAGGTCATCATCGGGCACGGCCGAAGGGTACCCCTCGGGCGAGACCCGATGAACGACCCTCAGCCGACCGCGGAGCGGAGCCATCCGACGAGGCGGCCGGCGATCACGGGCCAGGTGTGCGAACCGACGACGCGCGCGCGTCCCGCCTCGCCCATCTTCCGCGCGAGACCGGGGTCGGCCAGCAAGTTGGCGACCGCGTCGGCGACCGCGTCCACGCGGCGCCCGTCGACGCACAGCCCCGTCTCCCCGTCGATGAGGCTCTCCGGGGCGCCGCCGGAGTCGCCGACGACGACCGGGCGGCCGCACGCGGCCGCCTCGATGAAGACGTTGCCCCACCCCTCGACCTCGAGCCCTGCCGCACGCGTCCGGCAGGGCATCGCGAACACGTCCCCGACCGCGTAGTACCCGGGGAGGTCGTCCTCGCTCACCTCGCCGGCGAACAGCACCGAGCCGGTCGGCGCTGCGGTGGCCATGGCGCGAAGCTTCGCTTCGTAGGGGCCTCCCCCGACGACCAGCAACGTGGCGTCGGGAACGCGGGCTCGGATGGATCCCATCGCTCGGATCAACACGTCCTGTCCCTTCCGCGGGACGAGCCTGCTGACGCACACGATGAGCGGTCGGTCCCCGACGTCCAGCGAGTGTCGGATCCCGTCGGTGTCGAGGTCCGGCCGGAAGCGCTCGATATCCGCGCCCGGGTAGAGCACCGAGACGGGAACGCCGGCGGGGACGGCGGTCTTCACGGTGCGCGCGACGAAGGCCGAGCACATCACCGCGACGCGGGATGCGCGCGAGGTCGCACGCCGGATCGCCGCGTGCGTCCCCGGGGCGATCGAGAGCCAGTACTCGAAGCCGTGCGCCGCGGCGATGTAGGGATAGCCGTCGTCGGCCAGCCTCGGCCCGAGGAGGGCCAGCGGATAGGTCGCCCCGAACAGGACGACCTCGGCGCCCAGCTCGCGCGCTGCGGCACGCACCCGTCGGCCGACGTTGCGGGTCGGCCACAGGGACCCTTCCGGCTGCCGGAAGATCGGGAACGGAGCCTCCGCGTCGTATCGGGAGGGATCGCCGGTGCTCGGACAGAACACGCCGACCCGGTCCGGCGGCAAGGCTCGCACGAGCGCCTCGAGGGTCCGCTGGATGCCTCCCACGCGGGGCGGGAAGTCGTTCGTGACAAGCAGGGTGGTCGGAACGTCCAC
>Ga0207653_10000008_pt1 | contig 197323 bp, 186 predicted proteins | sample KBSK5251metaG_FD_184341 | JGI IMG/M metagenome (GOLD analysis project Ga0207653, IMG submission 184341) | Corn, switchgrass and miscanthus rhizosphere microbial communities from Kellogg Biological Station, Michigan, USA - KBS K5-25-1 metaG... | ecosystem: Host-associated > Plants > Roots >... | reverse complement strand
CCTGGTTTTGATGCTATTGGCCGGGCTGTGCGCCGTCGCGCCCAACTGCCCGGCTCAGTCTTCTGACCAGAGCCTGCCTACGCCTGTCCTTACCAATGAGATTAGCGGAAAGATTAAGCCGCTCGATCTCGGCGACCCTCGTCTGACGCGACACTTCTACGCGTTTGAGGGCAGTCCGGGGGACTTGCTGATCACAGTTGATAGTAAAAACCTAAACGGCGACATTGATGTCTTCACCGCGATCACGTTTCGGCCTTTGACGAAGACAACCGTCTACGCGTCTTCGCAATCGAGTGAGGTAACCAAAGGAATTTACCTGCGGACGCATCAGATTTTGATTCTCCGCGTTGAGGCGCGCACGCCGAGCGATGAGCCCGGCACCTATCACATTCGTTTTGGTGGAACCTTTGAGCGCTTCAGCGGTGGAATTCCGGTCGCCGAAGCTTCGACTGCCGAATCAGAGGACACGGCAGATAAAGCCGGCGCGAATCGCTTGAGTTCGACGGGCGCGACAATTCCGCGACCTCCGAGTGAAACCGTCGAGACTGCTGAAGCCAAGCCGTCGCCATCACCAGAGACAGCCGCCGAAAAGCCTGCGGAAGAAACTGCAGCAGCCAAAAAGACGACAAGCACTTCGCGACGAACCACCAGCCGGCCGCCGCCGCGACGCGGGACGCGAAACACGCCCGCAAAGCCGACAACTTCGGCAAAGAAAACTGAACCGGCTAAGACCGAAACCGAAACTGCGAAGACTGAAACTGAGAAACCAGTCGAAGAAAAGTCAGTCGAAGAGAAGCCCGCGGTTACGGAAAAACCTGCCGAGACAACTCCTTCGTCAACTAAGGCCAAGTCTCAGGAAGCCTTGCCGGGTGCGCGCTTGATTATTGAAGAGAAGGACGGAACCAGAATCGATCGGCCGATGTCGACCGTGCGTCGCGTGACCATCGAAGGGAACGCGATTGTGGTCATCCTGAAGACCGGAAAGATCGAGCGCATCGCCATGTCGGACGTGGCGCGAATGTCAATCGAGCCACAGTGAGTGGCACGGGCGTCCCGCCCGTGAATTCACAGGCAAGATGCGCATACCATCAGGGGCGGGACGCCCGTGCCACGCTACTCGTTAATATTATCCAGCGACTTGAATTTCCAGCCTGCCTTGGTTAACGCGAAGGCGTAAACCACTACCTTCTCGCCGGATCCGTTATCACAGCCAATGGTAAATTCTTTCGGACGCGCGGGATCCTTCTCAGGCTTGGCGTCGGCAAAACATTTAGCCGCGTTGGCCTCGCTGTTGAAGACCTGACGATAACGTTTGAGGAGTTGGGCCTTTGTGCGCACAGCGGCCTGACCATAAGGCATGCCGATTGGGAACTGCATCATGGCCGCGACACTTTCCTTGTCACCTTTGATTACTGCGGCCTTGAATTTTGCCCAGAAGGTTTCGATAGCAGAATCGTTTTGCGCGGAGGCGCCGGCAGTAAAAGAGAAGATCGCCAGTAACATTAATGCCAAAACCCCAATAGTGTGTTTTTTATTCATCCTTATCTCCGACGTTCCTAACGGGTGATGAAGATCGCTGACAGGAGTTCTCCGTGTCTCGGTGGAACTCTGTGTCTCTGTGGTGAAAATGGCAAACAAACATTCACCACAGAGTCACAGAGATCGCACAGAGCCACAGAGAAAGTCACGATGCGAATGTTTGCAAACGACTAACTTCCTCTCCCAACTTCGCGCCACTCATCACGGCTGATGCCGTAAATGAACACTCTTCTTCCCAAAACCTCAGTTTCGCCTTCGACCTTTTCACCCAGCCGTTCAGCCACTTTGATTGAGTTAACATTGGCCGGCGCGATCAAGCTGATAACATGATCGCGATTCATTTCCGTGAAGGCGTACTCCAACGCGCGGCGCGCGCCTTCGGTCGCATAGCCCTTGCCCCAACTGGCGCGGCCCAGTATCCATCCCAACTCGAATCCGGGCCAACCGGTGGGATTCATGAAGCCAATTCTTCCGACCATTCTGCCGGTCTGTTTTTCTTCGACCGCCCAAAAGCCGTAACCGCGAAAGTACCAGTGGCCCATCAAGGTGGCCATCTGCTTCCAGACGAACATTGGCGTCATGGGTTTGCCGTCGCCGAGGAAGCGCATGGTTTCGGGGTCGGCACAGATCTCACAGAAATCTGCGAAATCGTCTTCGCGAAACCAGCGCAGCAACAACCGCTCTGTCTCCAGAGTGACTTCTTTCATTTCCACAAATTGATTTTTACTTTGAAAACTTGCGCGTGACAAGCGCAATCGGAAGGCCGATGCCAAACATGTGTATGCCCAAATTGCAGAGCAGAACGATCCAGGGATAATCCCAGGGAAGCCTGTTGGAGTGAAACGCCGCCACGCGAAAGATCATCCCGTACATAAACAGATAGACACACACGCCAAAGAGAATGCCGCTGATAACCGCGTGCGTGATCATGAATCGGATTACCCGACTGGCGAGGTAATAAACAGCCGCGGCGGTAGTAGCGATCAGAAAATGAAAGAACAGACCGAGCGCGGCAGTCTTGACTCCACCGGCGGTGGCGGCCGGCCCGCCAATCGCGCCACTGGCAACCGAGTGAAGCACCTCAATTGGCGTCGTGCCACGCCGAAGATAATTGAAAATGCACGCGTAGGTGATGTCGAATGTGCCTGCGATCAAGCCGGCAACAGGAATTGCTAAGAGAGACCCGCGCTTACTCATAATCTTAATGTCCTCTGCGACGACCCCTTCTGCGACTCTTGGCTGGTCGTCTGCCGCGTCGTCGTTTTCCTTGTGTCGCCGTACTTGGGTCCGGTCCGTTCAACTGACGATAACTTCTTCTCGGGCGACAGTACTTTGCGTCCAGGCGAATTCTCCCAGCGTGAAAACTGTGATGAGCTAAAGACTGCTCCGGGAGAAAAATCAATGGCAAAGAGCTCGAACTATCTACGCGAATCGCCGGTCCAAGTCAAATAATTATCGATTCAGCTTTAGCTTTTGTCTTACCAGGCATCAACAACGAGGCGACTGCTGAACGCCAGAAAGATTTTGACAGCCTGAGTGTGCTTTGATATTCATCAACCGATGATTCAAGTTTCTCCGCTCAACCTGGTGCGAAATTCCTGCCGTCTCCTCGGGAACACTGTCGTCGTGCTGTTGTTGAGCGTCTCTTCCGGTTTGGCTGCGCCCTGTGATGTCATTAAAGCTCGGCCGGATGTCTGGATGAAAAGAACCGTGAATGTTCTGGTGTCATCTGCCCGCGCAGTCTACGAAAGAGACAGCGCCGAGTCCGCATACGAACGCGTGATTGATGCGACAGTTAAGTTGGTGGACAAGTGCCGGCTCGCGCAGGACGCGCAGTTCAGCACGCGGTACCCGGAGTTTATCGGCTTCATCGCGACCCTCGCCCTGGAACGTAAACCCGATCACGAACTCGGCTTCAATGTGCCGGACAAGGTCTACTTCGACCAAACCCGACAGTATGTCGACATTCCCGACTTTCTTTTGGCGCCGGCGTTTTTGCGCGCGGCGAGCCGATCTGAAACGCTGCCCGCGGCAAAGACGATGCTGCGGCTGCTCAATACTGGCCGGCCTCCGGAAGAGCAACTCATATACTTCAGTTACGAATCGAGACATCTGGGAACGCCGGATAACCCCGATAGTTTTCGTCGCCTGCTGATTGTCGTTCCCGGAAATGCGGCCGCGAAAGCTCCAGAGAAGTGGGTGCAGTTCGGAATATCCGATCCCGGTCACCGCGCCCGGGTCAGGAATGTTTCTGTCGTGGCGGTCGTGCCGGCGCTCGACGGAACAACGAACGCCTACTTCAAAGATTACTTTCGAACATTTCGCCGGAGCGGGGAGATAACGATCAAGGGACGTTGGGAATTGGGAGAAGGAGATGATAATTGCACTCAATGTCACAAGAGCGGGATTCTTCCGATCTTTCCCGAAGCCGGCAGCGTCAGCAGCGATGAACAGGCGGCAGTTGAAAAGGTTAACCAACGATTTCTCGAATATGGCCGGCCGCGCTTTGGAAAGTATTTGGATACGAGCAAGCTGGGTCCTGGCCTGGGCTCAAGGGCGTTACTAACATCGTCCGGAAAAAAGGTGATGTGCGCGGAGTGCCACCAACCAAACCAGTTGGGCTCGTTGAATTGGCCAATGGACCGAGTGTTGATTAGCTCGTACGTGAACGGCGGGCTGATGCCTTTAGGTTTTCAACTCACGACCGCCGAGCGAAGTCGCCTGTACAAGCAACTGATTCAGGATTATTTCGCGATCGATGAGGCGAAGCCGGGAATCTTGAAGTCCTGGCTGCTGGGTGGGAATCGATTGGCAGCGAATTAGTTTGACGGTGAGTGAATGCGGCTGGCGCATTTCACGGGCGGGACGCTCGCTCCGCCTCGGGGTTTGTCTTAAGTGCTGTAGGCACGGAATATTTATAGTTACCGCTGGCCTCTTTCCTTTTTTCCTGAGCCCATTTATGGGCGAAAGAAACATGTCGCTCCGCCGGAGCTTGCGACTTGGTTTGCGCTGGTTTCCATAAATATTTCGCCGCTACGCGGCTTCGGCCTGGAGGGACTGAAAAGTGCGAGCGTTGTTGGAAGTATTCTTTGCGGGGGTGGGGCCGCAGTTTAAATGTGGCACATGCATCCCGCGCGTGATTCACGGGCGGGATGCCCGTGCCACCTTCGCGAATTAGCTTGGTTGGTTTGACGGATCAGAAAACTACTTCTTTGATTTTAACTCGGTGAGTTTGGTGCGAAACTGCGGCAGATCCTGATTCGTCGGATCGATTTTCGCGAGTTTGTTAATCGCCTCCTCAGCTTCTTTCGCTTTGCCATTGCTGAGTAAGGCCGCGCACAGTCCATCGAGCGTGGGCATGTCATTGGGCTTCTGTTGCAGGGCGGCCTTGTACCATTTTTCAGCCGCATCGAAATGGCCGGCGTCGAGATTGGCCACGCCCAGCATCGCCAGCACGTCCCAATCGGTTGGCTTCACCTTGTTGGCCGCGAGCAAATACTCGATCGCCTGATCGTATCGTTGAATCTGATACTGCATTTTTGCGGCCGTGACCTGCGCGTCAAAGTCGTTCGGATTCTCTCGCGCCTGCTTCATCGCAGTTTGCACGGAAGCAAGCATTTGCTGGCCGCTGTCTCCAGTCTGAGCGCCAGGGACCGGCGGATGATCGGCGGGCAGGTTCTGAGTAGTGCCGGCGCCGTTGCGCAATGCAGCTTCTCTTGAGGAAATATTGCTGGCCAGCAGAAAGCCGCCGATGAAACCCAGCAGGATGCCGATGATGGCAAATAGCAAATTGTCTCTGGTCATTCGTTTATGAAAGTCTTAAGCAGGTTTTAATAGCTTGCGAATCTGTTCGCGCAATTCAGGATCGTCCGGGTGCCCGTGTTTCATAATGGCGTGATTCACCGCGGCATCGAGCACTTCTTCCTCGGTTCCTTCAAGCCTGAGCGTGCAGCCGCTCTCGCTCGGATACTCGCGGCAATCGATAGATTTTCTTTCGGACATGGTGTCTTTCCTGAGTTCACAGTTTAGAGTTCAAGCTTTAGCTTGTGCTTCGAAGACAACCTGAAGGTTGAACTCTGAACTGTCGCGAGTCTATCGCGGAGTCTTGTTTCCGGCCAACTCTTTTGCCTTGGAAATCTGCGCAGTGATTGTTTTTAGCTCTTCCGATCCGGCGGGTAGAATCTTGAGCAACTTCTGCCACTGCTCCATCGCTTTCTGATAATCGCCGGCCTGATAGGCAGCGGTGCCCGAGAGGTCGAGCGCTTTCTGATTCTTCGGATCGACTTGCAGCGCGCGGTTGATGGCCTCAGTTGGTTTGCCGGCCAGGTTCTGACTGTTCGCGAGGGCCAGGGCTTCGGCGTAATCGGCCCAGGCATTCGCGTCGTTTGGATTGATCGACGTCAAATGTTCATAAGCGCCGGCGGCATCAGAGAATCGCTCCTGCATCATGTAACTGCGCGCGAGCATCTGCCATCCTTGCGCGTCGTTGGGATTCTGTTTGAGCCGCTCAGCCAGTTTGTCTATATTCGCCGCGATCTGTTGTGGTGACATCGCACCCGGCTGCTCCGCGGCCGCGGTTGGCATCGTCGGCGGCGCGCTGGCCGCATCGAGGCCCTTTGGATTGCCTATCGAAAGATAAAAGACAAGCGCCCCCAGCGGGATGAACGCAGCCACGCCGTAGGCAAAACCATTTCTCGCCGGCGCTTGCGACTTATCAGACCCGGTTTTGGCCTTTACATCTTCGAGCAGACGACGTTCAAGTTCCTGCTTCTCATCCTGGAATTGTTTTTCCCCGATCAGGTCGCTCTTGAGATCTGCTTCCAACTCGCGATATTGATCTTTGTAGACCAGGACGTTGGCTTCGCGGCGCTCGACTTCCTCATCCTGATTCGGTTTTTGCAATAGCGCGGGAAGTACAAACCACAACGCCAGCAGAATGAACAGGGCGGCAATTATCCAAAAAGTTAACATCGTATTTTTGTAGCGCAGACTGTCCAGTCTGCGTGTCACCTGAAGTCAGCGCAGGTTGGACAACCTGCGCTACATCATGCGTTCAAAATCTCTTCGGCTTGTTTTCGCTCGGCGGCAGTTAGCGGCGTTTCCTTGATCTTCTCCCGCCGACTCTTCACATATCGATACAAGACACCGGTGCCTACGATTAATAAAACAAATGGCCCGAACCAGAGCAGGTACGTAGTCTTCTTCACCGGCGGGTTATACAAAACGAAGTCGCCGTAACGTTCCGTCAGAAAGGCGATGATTTCCTGATCCGTTTTGCCCGCCCTTATTTGCTCGCGAATTTGTTTGCGCAGATCTTCGGCCAAGTCGGCGCGCGAATCAGCAAGCGTTTCGTTTTGACAGACCAGGCAACGCAACTGCTCGGTCAAGTGTTTCATGCGCTGCTCGAGTTGCGGATCTTCGTTTGGTTGCGCCTCTTTCGCGAGCGCGAAGCCGAAAGACGAAAACAAAAGTCCGCAAACCATTACCAAAATGAGACCGTACTGCTTGAGAAATATCCTTATGGATTTCTCTGTGAAACTCTGCGAGTTCTCTGTGCCTCTGTGGTGAATTTGTTCGCAAGGTATCTCACCACAGAGGCACAGAGGTCCACAGAGTTTCACAGAGTTGATTGGTTGCTGAACTTTCATTGATTCAATTGCTGGGCCAGCGGCAGAATCTTTTTGTTCCAAACTTCGTCCGTGATTGGGCCGATCTGCTTAAAGCGAACCACGCCGTTCTTGTCGATCAGAAAACTCTCCGGGGCGCCATAGACCCCGTAGTCGATCGACGTGCGACCCTCCGGATCATAAATAGTTTCGGTGTAAGGGTTACCCTCCTGGGCCAGAAATTGGATGGCCGCCGCGCGCTCGTCGTTCCGGTCATTCGCGTACTTGTAGTCGACACCATAAATCGGAACGGCCTTGGATTTCGCGTATTCAATCAGTCGCGGATGTTCGTCACGGCAGGCGATACACCAGGTGCCCCAGAAATTCAGTAACCAGACTTTGCCGCGCATATCTTTCGGAGAAAATATCCGCGCCGGCTCCGTTAATCGTTGCAGTTGAAAATCCGGCGCGGCTTTGTTGATTAGCGGAGACGGCAACTCGCGCGGATCGCGATTAAGACCAACGAGCAGAAACGCGACCAGGCCGATGAACAGCACCAAAGGGATTAGCAAGTACTTGTTCATTGGTCACTCCACGGCGGAAGATGCGGCGGTCGTGGCAATCTTGGCGACAGGTTCGGATTTCTTTTTGGCTTCGTGGACTTGTTTTTTTGCCAGGGCGTACCGACGGTCCGTTACGGCAAACGCTCCGCCGATTGCCATCAGCAAGGCGCCACCCCAAATCCAGTTGACCAGCGGCTTGTGATAGACGCGTACGGTCCAGGCGCCGCCTTCAACTTCGTCGCCGAGCGAAAGATAAAGGTCGCGCAGGATGCTGCGGTCGATGGCTGTCTCAGAGGTAACGCTCTGGGCGGCGGTGAACTGGTGTTTCTCAGGATGCATGATCGCGAACGGCGCTTCGCCGACTTTCGATACTTCGATGTCCGCGCGAACGCCCTGGTAGTTTGGACCCTGGATCTGCGAGAGGTTCTTCAACTGAAATAGATAACCACCGACGGTGACGGTGTCGCCTCGATTCATCTTCACGTCGCGTTCGGTCTGATAACTCGTTACTACCGTCACGCCGGCGATGAAGACTGCGACGCCAATGTGGGCCAGGTGCATTCCGTAAAAGGCCCGCGACGGCGCCGCCAGACGCGCAAAGAAATTCGAAGCGCCGGATTGGCTCTTGAGTCGGCTGAAAATATTTTGCAGCGACGCAGCGACGATCCAGATAGCGAGCAGCAGTCCGAGACTCGCTCGCCATTTCCAGCCGCCGATTACGAAAGGCAGAATGACCGCCATAATCAGACTGAGGGCGAAGGCCCACTTCAGTCGCACCGCTAACTCAGGCAGCTTTGCCTGTTTCCACCGTGCGATTGGTCCAATGCCGATGAGGAACGCCGCCGGCGCCATCAACGGCACAAACACCGTATTGAAGTACGGCGGACCGACAGACATCTTGCCGAGATTCAGAACGTCCATGAATAAGGGATACAGCGTGCCCAGTAGAACTGATCCAGCGGCGACAATCAGCAGAACGTTATTCGTCAAGAGCAGCGATTCGCGTGAGAGAAGCTCGAACTTCGATCCCAAACCGACCTGTTTAGCTCGCCATGCATAAAGAACCAGCGAACCGCCGATCACTAACAACAGGAAAGCGAGAATGAAAATGCCGCGCTTCGGATCAGTGGCAAAGGCATGCACCGAGGTCAACACCCCTGAGCGAACCAAAAACGTTCCCAGCAAACTTAACGAGAAGGCCGCAATCGCCAGCAACACGGTCCAACTCTTAAAGCCGCCGCGCTTCTCAGTAACCGCCAGCGAGTGAATCAAAGCAGTGCCGACGAGCCACGGCATGAACGAAGCGTTCTCGACCGGGTCCCAAAACCACCAGCCGCCCCAACCAAGTTCGTAGTAAGCCCAGAAACTGCCTAAGGCGATTCCGCAAGTGAGAAACATCCAGGCAATTGTCGTCCACGGTCGGGACCAGCGCGCCCACGTCGCATCAAGCTTTCCACCAATTAGTGCGGCAATCGCGAAGGCGAACGCGACCGAGAATCCGACGTAACCCATATAAAGCATCGGCGGATGCGCCACCATCGCCGGATCCTGGAGCAGGGGATTGAGATCGCGGCCGTCCGGAGGGACCGGAAATATGCGCTGAAACGGGTTCGAGGTCAGCAGCATGAACAGCAGGAAGCCGCTGCTGATCATCGCCATCACCGACAGCACGCGGGCGACCATTTCGCTCGGCAGGTGATTGCTGAATAAAGTCACCGCGACCATCCACGCCGTCAGCATGAAAGTCCAAAGCAGCAGCGAGCCCTCGTGCGATCCCCAGGTCGCCGCCAGACGATACTGCAGCGGCAATTGCGAATTGGAGTTCGTGGCGACGTTGAGAACTGAAAAATCATTGGTGATGAATGAATAGCCAAGACACGAGATGCCGATCAGCACAAAGATGAACTGCGCCTGGGCCGTTGGCCGGGCCAGGGCGATCAACTGCGGAATGCCTTTGGCCGCGCCAATGATGGGCAGCGTTGCCTGCGTGAGGGCCAGCATCAACGCCAGTACTAATGCGAATTGTCCAATTTCAGGAATCATGAATAATCTCGAGAGCGACTGGAGCGCAAGCGTCTCGCTTGCATGATTAGCAACCGAGACGGTTGCGCTCCAGTCAGTTTCATTTCGACAGGGTCTTCGCGGCCTCGTTCGCCGAGTTCTTCACCTTGTTAATGTCCTTGCCGTCTTGCAACGCTTTCGCAGCCTCAGGCGGCATGTAGTTCTCATCGTGCTTCGCCATAATCTGATCGGCGTAGAACACACCGTCCGAACCGACACGACCCTGCGCCACGCAGCCTCGTCCTTCCTTAAACAGATCAGGAAGAATCCCTTTGTAGGCGACCGGAATCGTGTTCGCGGTGTCGGTGACCACAAAGCGGATCGTTAATCCGTCGGGGTCGCGTTTCAAAGTTCCGTCCTGAACCAGACCGCCGATGCGAAATGTGCGGCCGACCGGCGCCTCTTTCGCGGCCACCTGGGTCGGACTAAAAAAGAAGACGAGATTATTTCGGAATGCGCCGAGCACCAGCCAGGTTGCGAGACCGAGCGCTGCCAGACTGCAGCAGATAAAGATAATTCTTTTATGACGTCGTTTCATTGGATCCCCTGGAGTGAGGTGTTAAGTTGCGTTTCGCTTGAGGCGATTTCCGGATTCGCTCGTCGCGCGATGTTGCGCTTGCGCTTCCACAGCATCAGCACTTCGCCGGCGAGTAAAACGAATGTGATCCCATACGATCCCCAAACGTAGAGGCCGAATCCGCCCATCCTAAAAAAATCTGACCAGCTTCCCCAGTTATTCATGCGTTTAAGCTGCGGCTTCTGACAGCCACGGCGCCTCCTGTTCTCGTTCGCGAATGATGTGACGGACCCGAACCAGGCAGACGGCGATTGAATACAGCCAACAAGCGCCCACCAGAATCAACATGGCTGACCTCATGGACGGATCCATCCTGAAACTCCTGGCGGTGATGGTCGCTCCCTGGTGCAGACTGTTCCACCACTGCACGGAAAAATAAATAATCGGGACGTTGATGACGCCGACAACTGCGAGGACCGCGCCCGCGCGATCCGCGCGCCGCACATCATCAATCGATGATTGCAGCGAAATGAATCCGATATAGAGAAACAGCAGAATGAGTGTCGATGTTAGTCGTGCATCCCAAACCCACCAGACTCCCCACGCCGGACGTCCCCAAAGCGATCCGGTCACCAGCGAGATGAAAGTGAAGATGGCGCCGGTCGGCGCTATCGCCGTGGCCATCATTGAACCCAGCCGCGCATTGAATGCCCAACCGACGCCTGCGTACAAAGCCATCAGCACGTAAAGAAACATTCCCATCCAGGCGGCCGGCACGTGAATGTAAATTATTCGGTAGTACTCATGCTGTTGGGCGTCGGTCGGAGGTGCGACAAAGAACCCAACATACATTCCCCAGATGAACAGAACGGCTGCCGGGATGGCGAACAGCGGAATCATTTTGCCTGCAAGTGGGTAGAAATTCGCAGGAACTGCGTATTTGTACCAATTGATTCTTTGTTTACTCATGAATTTTTCGCACCTTCAACGCTTTGCGCGTCGGAATGCGTCGCGGTTACAACTCTCATTCCACAGACAGTGGCACAGACTTTAGACTGTGATGCAATCTTGTCAAACACAGACTGAAGTCTGTGCCACTTATTCCACAGATATCTTCAGCGCGGCTCCAGTTGCCCACGGCGCGAAGACCAGCGAAACAATTAACGTCGCTCCGAGCAACAGCAACCAGGCCTGCGGGCTTGTTCCCGAAAGACTGGCCTGGACCGCGCCACTGCCGAAAATGAGCACCGGAATATACAGAGGCAAGACTAGCAACGCGACTAAAACATTCGCGGCGCGCAACCCCAGAGTGAGCGCCGCGCCAATCGATCCGATAACGCTCAAGACCGGCGTTCCCAGCAACAGAGAAACAACAATGATGGCAAGGCTATTTTGCGACAAACCGAACTGAAGTCCAAGCACTGGCGCGATTAAAACGAGCGGTAGTTCGGCGACGATCCAGTGGGCGATGACTTTTGCCAGCACGACCAGATATGCAGGCTGGGGAGTCAGGAGCAGTTGTTCCAGCGTTCCGTCCTGATAATCATTGCCAAAAGTCCTTCCCAGCGAAAGCATCGAGGCCAAAAGCGCCGCGACCCAGACGACACCCGGGGCTATCGTGCGAAGCGTTTCACGCTCAGGCCCGATGCCGAGTGGAAACAAACTGGTAACGATAACGAAGAAGAAAAGCGTCGCCAGAACGTCCGCGCGCCGGCGCCAGGCGAGAATCAAGTCGCGCCACACGAGCCATGCGAACATCGTTTGAACGGAAGTGTTCGTCACTAAGAGAGTTGGAGTCGTTGTATTCGGGGCGCGGACAGGTTCAAATCCTGATGGGTCGCGATGATTGCCATACCACCGTTCTTCAGATGTTCAGTCATGAATTCACGAGACAAGTTAACCGCGGTGTCATCCAGAGACGTCAGTACCTCATCAAGAATCCAAAGCTTCGCGTCCGCCGTCAGTAAACGTGTCATGGCCAGGCGTCTCCTCTGGCCGGCTGATAAAACACGCGCCGGCAGGTTCTGTTGCTGGGTCAAGCCAACTCGCTTCAGGGTTTCCTGCGCTTCCGCCTGGCTCAGAGTCTTTCCCGCGCAAGCGCTCGAGATTCGAAGATTCTCCATTGCGCTAAGTTCATCCTTGATGGCGTTTTGATGGCCAAGGTAGGCAACCACCGCGCTGTATTCTTCGCCCAGCGAACGGATGTTCTGACCCTGCCAATGGACTTCGCCCGCCGCCGGAGTCGCCAGTCCGCACAGTATTCGCAGGAGACTGGTTTTGCCGCTGCCGTTCGGCCCGCGCAACTCCACCAGCTCACCTTCTACCGCCGAGAAGTTCAGATCTTTGAACAGGCGACGAGTTCCGCGCACGCAAGTCAGACTTTTTACCTCGAGCATTCACGCCTTTCGACTTTTTAAGTCGCCGCTCGCTCAGCGATAACGGTTGAGAAGATCGAAAGTGTGGATAATAGCCGAGATTCGATGAACTTGTCATGACACTGTAGCGCAAGTTGTCTAACGTGCGCCGAGTGTGCCTTCACACTTCTGCCCGCAGGTTAGACAACCTGCGGTACATTTCAGGCGCGCGGCCGTGGTTCTGTCTGACCATTCGCCTTCAACCACATCTGCCATCCGCCCTGCAGCACGTAAACGCGCGTGAACCCGGCATCGAGGAGGATCTGCGCGGCGCGAATGCTGGCTTCGTCGCGCGGGCAGGCGCAGTAAGTTACTATTTCCCGATCGCGCGGAGCGTCCTTCAAAGGCGACATCGTAAGGCGATATGAGAGCCTTCGCAGTTTCACGTGTATCGAACCTTTGATCTTGTTGCTGTTGAGATAACTGTCCGTGTCACGCACGTCGATTATCGTTACTGCTTCGTTCCGAGCTAACTTCGCCCTTAGCTGCTCAGCGGACATGAAATCGGGAGCGACGGCAGCCTTCTGTGTGACCGCGTTTGTCCGGGCCGCGCCGTGATAGATTGGCGTCGCTGAACCAACAAGACTGAGAAGCATTACAACAAACCATCTCTTGCCGTTCATTTTTCTCGTCTCCTCGCAGGGATTTATGATCTGTCGCACAGGGAAAGAGTTCGTTCACTTTTCTGCGGCGACCAGGTTCGGATGCAGCAAATCAACTTTCTTTTTTGCCATCATTCCGGGATGAGTCAGGCGAATCTCGGCCTCGCCCTTGAAGGTCTTCGGGTCGTACCACGAATACTGTGCGCCGGTGAAATATAGATAGCCAGACTTCTCGCCCAGGTTTTCGGCGATTAAGTCGCCGACGAGGCGAGGCAGCTTTTTGCCCTGATTGGCGCTTGCGAACTCCGCCTTTGGATAGGCTTTCACTTCGGAACCCACAGCATTTTTGATCAGGTAAGTCTGGGTTGCCTGAGAATCCCGCCATCCTTTTGGACCGTAGCCGTGAATTATCGCCAGGAGAAGATCGTTTGCCTCGATTTTCAACTGCGGCGCGGGCCGATTAGAAGTAGATAAGTCTCGCAGTATCCACGGTGGAAACTGCTGATTCATTTCGGCGAGATTCTCTTTCGCGGGCTGGAGAATTACCGCGATGTCTTGTGAATCGTCGCCGTTGAAATCTCCGGCAAAGAAATTCGGCGAGTGTTTGGAATCGATGGTGGCCGCATTATTGAAGACGCGCGTTACAGCTTCGTTGACGTCAGCTAAAGCAGGCGCCGGCGGTTGCGCGACCTTTGCCGTGCCCGGCTCAGACGGTGAAGGTTGAGGCGCCGGAGTTGTTGAAGCCTCATGTTTAGCGCAGCCGCACATGAGAAACAACAAGATGCTCGTAATCAATCCGAAGCAACGAAACGTGAATTGGTTCCTGATTTTGAGATGTCGATGTTGGTGTAGGTGGGCCATCGTAACCTTCCTTTGAGAAGCGCTAGCTTTAAATGAGGTAAGGGAAGCTCGCCGAGGTCGGGACTCGGCGAGCTTCAGACTGCCCGGTGTGATGAGCCACCGGATCATAACGATAAGACAAATGCGAGCAGGTCAGACCTCTGGGCTGCCGTCAAACTATTAAACGCGTTACGTGCAGCCGTTGCCTGTCCGGCGTGTCGTTGGATCGTTTCAGAAACATTGACGCTCAGACCGTCATGCATGAAGCGATTTCGGGCTCGAATGCCCCACAGCGGTGCAGTCTTCATCTGGTTTGCGGTTGATTGGCCGGCATTTTGGACAATGCCATCCCCTGTGCCCACATCATGGAGCGCGAAGTCACTGAAAGGATGAATTGTCTTTTCAGCCAAAGCTGCCGGTACCGCGAACGCTCCGCCGTTGATCAAGGTTCCGGCGGTAGCGGTGGTAAAGGTGCGCGTGTGACAAACGGCGCAACCGACCTGAGTGAATAGCGGGTCGCCACGGGTCGCGGCCGCCGGAATTGGATTTTGCCGTCCGGGAGCGCGGGTCGCGGCCAGGAAATCTGCGAACGCCAAAACGTCGCCGCCGTCGTCTTCCGGATCAGCCACCGGATCAAAAGGCGGTCCGGTACAGTTGATGACGCCTTCAGCGGTACTCGCCGGATTCTCGTTCGTTCCGGCGTCGGGGGCCGAAGAGCTCCTGCCGCCAAAGCCGTCGAACTTGTTGGTAATGCCCATCTCGTTTAGATAGGCGTCGCCGGAAAAAGATAGAAGGCTCGCGTGTTGGGCTTTCCACCCGAATCGTCCAATGCGGAGCGTATTGTTTGCTTCAACCACGGGAACCGCAGTGAGCACTCCGCGTTGAGCGGATGGCTCTGCGGCCACGTTGTTCTGCAAATCAGTATTTGAAACGCATTCGATAAATCCATCGCCGAGGGCTTGCGTCACCACGCGAAAACTTCTCACGGTTTCAGCGGTGGTGATGTGCTCGACGATGTCGGAATCGGTACCGCGCGTATGAATCAATTGACCTCCGGGGTTGTCAACGAAAGTACTTCCGGAGAGGTGGCCGGCACGAAACTCCATCTGTTGTCCGAACGCGCCGGTGTCAACTGCCTGGTGACAAGTGACGCATCCCACGTCGTTATAAGTTGGCCCGAGTCCGTCAGCGACGGTCTCTTCTTCCTCGAAGATAAATTTATTGTCTTCGAATCTTCCGTTACCTCGGGCGGTGGGCGGAACAGCGTCCGCAACGCATTCATCGATCGGCGTTCCCCTGGCGCCGAAGTTGTTGAATAAGTCGTCGGTCTTTGCATCCATGTCAGTTGTGAGCGCTTCGGTCGGAGCCATGATGGACACGCTTCCGCTTCCCGTTTCGCTATCCACCCCGTCATTTCCTTTTTTGTTTTGACCGGTGGTTGGAGGGGAGAGCCACAATGACAAAGCCAACGCCGCAAACAGTGTCAAGGCTAAAACTTTGAAGAGTTTTGGCATAATCGGACTTAACCTCCTCAAGAGCAGTGTTCAGTTTGTTTGGACAGATAGGTAGCTATTCGCCGACAGGCAAATCGCCCTAAATGCTCTAATTGGACCGCTTGTTACCTGCTTGTTCGTACGGCTGGCTAATTGAGGTTTATCTGCTTTGCTGCCGCAGCCAGAACTAATGCGGTGGAAAAACTCGAGTCGGGTAAGTCTGTCCTCTTAAGAGCAAAACAGATGGCTTGCAAGTGGGCGTAACTCTAATGCAAGCCTTTGCTTATGTCAACGCAAAAATCCGCACTTTTATTGCGATCTGATTGCCAAATCGCGGCGAATACCTTGCGGTCGTCTGGCAGAATCGCAACATGGGCGTGAAAGTGAAAACCGCCAGGGTCGATAGCAAACTTGCTGAGCGCATCCTTTTCAGCTAAAACCAAATCCGTTCCGGCAAGCCAACAACTTGAAGTCACAGCGGACAACCATCGACAGTGAACCCAATGATTTCATCAGAGCGTGATGCGCGAGTTCGACAACTCTACGAGCAGCTCGTGGAGATTGAGCAACGCATGATCCCCACAGGGCTGCACGTGTTTGGGCGAGCGGCGGAGTTGAAGGAGAAGGCCGATTTGCTGCGCGTGGTTGCATCCTTTGATCGCCCTGAACACGGCGCGCGCTCTTTGTCTCGTCTGGTGGCAGAAGGTCTCAGGATTACCGGTTACGAGCAACTGATGCAGGAAGCATCACCGAGCGAAACCAAGCAACTGATAGATACGATCGTTAGGGAATCGGTAGGTCGCTTTTGTGATGCCGGCGGCGCTGTCGCAGTTGAATACTTAATTGATCGAGCGAATGTCGATCGCGAAGAAGCGGTCACGACGTTCGGCGTCTTGACAAATATTTCTGAGCAGCTTGATTCGAATCACGAGATGGAATCGCTGGCGCGTTCGCTGCGAGGCGAATACATTCAACCTGGGCCAGGCGCAGACATAATTCAGAATCCGTCGGTACTTCCAACGGGTCGAAACACGCACGCAGTCAATCCTTATTCGGTTCCGGCAAGGGCGGCCTTCGCCCGAGCGAAACAAACAACCGAAGCGTTGCTGCGTCGCCATCTTGAAGAGCACGGACGCTACCCGCGCGCGATGGCCCTGGTGCTTTGGGGGTTGGACAACATCAAAACGCAGGGCGAAGGTGTCGCGCAGGCGCTCTGGCTTTTGGGCGTGCGGCCCGTTCGTGATGCGCTGAATCGCGCGACGGAAATCGAAATCATCCCCTTGGCAGAGCTGAATCGTCCGCGCATGGATGTCGTCATGACCGTGTCCGGCATCTTCCGCGATCTGTTTGCGCCCACGATGGCGTTGTTGGATAAGGCTGTCCGGCGCGTAGCGGAGTTGGACGAACCGCTCGAGATGAATTACGTGCGGAGGAATGTTCTGGAGCACAGAAACGCGACTGCCGCCGGCTTTGACGATGCAATCACACGAGTCTTTTCAAATGCTCCGGGGAACTATGGCACGAACGTCAACTTCATGGTGATGCAGTCTGAATGGAAGGATGCTGCTTCGCTGGGCGATCTTTTCGTAACGCGAAAATCATTCGCCTACACGCGCGATTCGCAGGGTCGAGTAATCGAAGGTCGCGAAGCGCCCGAGTTGATGAATGATGCTTTGTCGCGCGTCGAAGCGACTTACCAGAATATCGATTCATTTGAAGTTGGTATTACCGACGTGGATCACTACTTTGAATACCTGGGCGGAATCTCGAAGGCAGTTGAAACGCGCACTCAGTCTCGACCGGCAATTTACTTGTCTGACTCGTTATCGCCGCAAACAAAAATTCGATCGTTGGAAGAAACAGTGAGGCTTGAGACCCGCACGAAGACTCTCAATCCCAAGTGGTATGAGGGAATGCTGCAGCATGGCTTCCGCGGCGTGGCTGAAATCGAGAATCACGTCGCCAATACTTTTGGTTGGAGCGCGACTGCGGATGCGGTCGACCCATGGATTTACACGGAGATCTCCAACACCTTTCTTTTAGACGACGCGATGCTTGAGCGTTTGAGCCAACTGAATCCGCATTCGGTGCAATCGCTCGCGAGGCGTCTGCTTGAAGCGCATGAGCGCGGGTATTGGAATCCCGACGAACACGTTCTGGAGAAACTTCGCGAAGTCATTGTTAAGTTAGAAGAGAAACTGACGCGCGTTCGCGCGGCCGAGGTGTGAAAATACTCTTTTGAAAGTCACTGTCCTTTACGTCGGATCAAGCCTTTTGGCTCCGCTGCGCAATGCTGAGCGCGAAATCAATCGTGAGTATCGATTGGATTTGCGTTTGGCGGCTCACAACTTTGGCGGGCCTTTTACCGACGACCAGTGGGCCACAATCGAACATGACTTAACCGGCGCAGACATTGCTTTTGTGATTCACGTGATGGACGGCGAGAACGCGTCGCGACTGTTGTCGCTGCTTGATCGACGATCCAACACTACCATCGTTATCAATTGCATGCCCGAGCTGATGAAGCGTACGAGCGTAGGGAAGTTGGACTTCGCGAAGCTTCCGGGAGTCAGGAGCAAAGGGCCAGGAGCAAAGAGCGAAGAGCAAGAAGAAAACGATCTCACCGATGGCGGCTTGCTTAAATCAATGAGCTCCTGGATTGGGCGACAGGCAAAGGGAAAGAACGGAGCCAGGTCGCATGGCCGCGCCGAATATTTGAAGTGGGCCGAGCGTCTGCCGACTCTGCTGCGCTTTGTTCCAAACGCGGGTCGTTTGCGCGACGCGAAGAACTATCTGCTGCTGGTCAGTTACTTTCTTCAGCCCACGCCAAACAACATTCGCTCGATGATTCTGCTGGCGTTGAAGGAGTATGTTGACGACGAGCGACTAAAGAAAGTAGATGTTCCGGTTCCTGAGGCCTTGCCCTCGGTCGGTATCTATCATCCTGATGCGCCGGCGTTGTTTGAATCATTCGCAGAGTACGAGGCTTGGTATTGCAGGCGAATTCCAAATCCCAAATTCCAAAGTCCAAAGAACGGGTCGTTGGCGCCAGAGTCGACGATTGGTTTGTTGTTGATGCGACCACAGATCGTGAGCAACGCGCGGAAGCACTATGACTCAGTGATTCGAGCAATCGAGGCTGAAGGGTTAAGCGTGATTCCGGCGATCTCGACGTTTATGGACAATCGCGAAGCATGCGAAAAGTTCTTCGTCGAGGGTACGCAGGCCGCCGGCCTGCAGCAGTCGGGACGACTGCGTACCGGGCGCGTCAGTCAGATTGTTTCGCTTACCGGTTTTAGTTTTGTCGGCGGGCCGGCGATGAATGACAGCGAGGCTGCGGCGGATTTTCTGGGTGAACTGAATATTCCTTATCGATCGCTGGTTAGTCTCGATACGCAAACGATCGAGTCGTGGCGCGACTCGTTCACGGGGTTGAATCCGGTACAGACAGGAATGCAGGTCGCGATTCCGGAAATTGACGGCGCGACTGAACCGTTTGTCTTTGGCGGCATTTCAGATCGCGGCGTCGAGCCGGCGGCGCTGGACGATCGCTGCGCGCGCATCGCAAGGCGGTTGAAGCGTTGGAACTTACTCCAGACCGCCAGCCGCGACGAGTTGAAAATAGCGCTCGTCGTTTATTGCTTTCCTCCAAACAAAGGGAACATCGGAACTGCGGCCGACCTCGACGTATTCGCCAGTGTCCGAGACATTCTGACGCAGCTACGAACGGACGGTTATCGCGTCGATGTGCCGGAAAGCTCCGACGTGCTCCGCGATTTGTTGTTAGCCGGAAATTCGGCTGAGTTCGATACGACCGCGAACATCGCGTATCGCATGAAGGTCGATGAGTATCGGAAGCTTTGCCACTTCGTCGATGAGATCGAAGCGGAATGGGGACCGGCGCCCGGCGCGATCAATTCTCGTGACGGGGAACTTTTGATTCAGGGAATTAGCCTCGGCAATGTCTTCATCGGCGTGCAGCCGACGTTTGGCTTCGAAGATGATCCAATGCGCCTGCTGATGGCCAAAGGCGGCGCGCCCCATCATGGCTTTGCCGCTTTTTATTCTTATTTGGAAAGAGTTTTTAAAGCAGATGCCGTCGTTCACGTCGGCACGCATGGCGCGATGGAGTTTATGCCCGGCAAGCAGGTCGGGCTATCCAGTGAGTGCTGGCCGGACCGTCTGATAGGCGAATTGCCGAACATTTACATATACAGCGTCAACAATCCTTCCGAAGGCACGATTGCCAAACGCCGCTCGTATGCTGAGCTGATTTCATATCTGACCCCGCCAATTGAGAACGCCGGCTTATATAAAGGACTGGCGACCCTGAAGGACCTGATAGAAAGCTACCGCTTCTCGACGGATCAAGATGAACGCGAGCGAACCTATCAAGCGATTGAGAGTGCCAGAAAAGACCTGAACTTCGATCTTTCCTAAGCGAGCCTGTCGGGGAAACTATCTCGGTGGTTCTCTATGTTAGCTACGTGTAACAAGGCTGATCATCTTGGGTTTTCTAACAAAGTTTTGCGGCCACACAAATCCCGTAGGGATGAAATGTTTATAGAAACGTGGCTGAATAAGTTTCATTAGCTCCGCAGGAGCGCAATGTGCATGGATGTGTTTCGCTCCTCCGGAGCTTGCACTGGTTTGCGATCGGTGTAGCCATGAAACATTCTGCTCCTCTGGAGCTTAAACGCATTTGGTCACGGTTCTGCCGCGCTGCGCTCTGTGGTCAATGTTCTGAAAATAATTTCACCACGGAGACACAGAGCACCACAGAGTTTTCACGGAGAAAACCTTTTCCCGGCGGATTCTAAGTGGAGCTGCCGGAAAGGGAAGTAACGTAAGCTCTGAATTCCTCGGTGTTCAGGCGATGTCGAAACGCCTCAACGCCGTTAATGGAAAGGACCGGGATCTCATAGCGATATTGAGCAAACAGCTGTGCGTCCCCTTCAATATCAACTTCGACCAACTCATAGAGCTCCGAACAGTTTGCTTCCAGCATCTGCTGTTTCATTTCTTCACACAGTCCGCACTCAGCTTTCGTATATAAAACGATACGTAACGTCTCGGCCAACTCTCACCACCTCCAGTCGTCCTTAATTAAGGACTGTCTAAAATTCTACCGGGTCAGAGCATCGATCGCAGTCGGGCGCAGTGGCACGGGCATCCTGCCCGTGAATTCGGCGCAACCTGCGCGGGCCACATTCAAACCAGGTCGGAGTCGCGCTTTAATCCCCCGAGTGAAGTCTTCCGCTGACGCCGCCGTCGAAAATTAAGGCACTACTTTAAGAAATGCGCTTGCCAACTTTGCTGCGAAAGTTGTATAAAGACACTTCTGTCGGGACATTTTTATTATTCTATAGTTGCGACCGCACTTCTAGTGAACAAGCTGAATAGGTTTTCACAGAGACATCAATCCCTGTGTCGCGGGGTTCTATAACTAATTGTCGAACCTGCGGTGTTGAAGTGTGAGCGGTCGCGATTGTGATCTGGATCACAATTGCGGAGGTTCCTGGAGTGGATAGTAGCGCCAACGAACAAAGTTCAGCAGTTGCCGCACCACCGGCGGGCTCGACGCCGCCGGCCACAAAACCTGCGGTCAAGCCCCCGGCCAGACCGCCGTCGGTGGTCGTCGAATCAACACCGGACCCGCCAGTCAACAAGATGCGACGCCGCATCGTTTGGGCGAGCGTCGCCGGCTTTCTGACCACGTGCTTCCTGATGTTTGTGCGGTTCTTTCTGCCGCGCGCAATCTTCGAACCTTCCAGCGTATTCAAAATCGGATTCCCGGGCGACTACGCCCTGGGCGTAGATACCAAATGGCAGCAACAGTATCGCATCTGGGTCGACAAGACTTCAGATCGTCTTTTTGTGGTCTACGCGCGTTGCACTCATTTGGGCTGCACACCTGACTGGAAGGCCAGCGAAAACAAATTCAAGTGTCCGTGCCACGGCAGCGGCTATGACAGCGAAGCGATAAATTTCGAAGGGCCGGCGCCGCGACCGATGGACCGCGCGCATGTCGAGCTTGATGCCGAAGGGCAAATCGTGGTCGACGTGAGCAAGCTCTATCAATGGCCCAAAGGTGAGCGCAACCAATTTAACGATACTGGCGCATTTATTCCGCTGTAAACCATGGACGAGCCTAAAGACCAAAAAGAAACGAAGCAGCTGACCGGCGAAAAGACGAACGTCGGTCTGGTCGAGCGCGCCAAGGACACAGCGGTGTCGCTGAAGGATCGCGCGCTCGAAGAGGCGAAAGAGTACAAGGATCCGCAGCAGACGCAGGTCTGGAAATCGATTTTCCGCGTCTCTCATGAGCGTTCCGATCCGCGTAATCGTTCGCTGGCAATTCTCTCGAACGTCTTTCTGCATCTGCACCCGGCCAAGATCAACCGCGATGCGGTGCGCTATCAGTACACTTGGGGAATGGGCGGCATCACGTTCTACCTCTTCATCGTGCTGACTTTCACCGGCGTGCTGCTGATGTTTTATTACCATCCGACGAAGATCGTTGCGTTCCGCGACATCCTTTATCTTGAGCACGACGTGCCCTTCGGCAAACTCTTGCGGAACATGCATCGCTGGGCAGCGCACCTGATGGTGATTACGACCTGGCTGCACATGTTTCGCGTGGTGCTGACGGGTTCGTACAAGCGGCCGCGTGAATTCAACTGGTGTGTGGGTGTGGTGCTTTTGGTTTTGACGCTGCTGCTTTCATTTACGGGCTACCTTTTGCCGGACGATCAGTTGGGTTTCTGGGCGGTTACGGTGGGAACCAACATGGCCCGCGCCACGCCGATGCTGGGTAACGAAGGACCATTCGGCGCCCAGCTGGGTCTGACGCCTTACAACGACGTGCGTTTCGGTTTGCTCGGCGGATCGATTGTAGATGCTAATGCCTTACTGCGCGCGTACATCTGGCATTGCATAGGGATTCCGCTGGTGGCTTCGATATTTATGGCAGTGCATTTCTGGCGTATTCGAAAGGACGGAGGGATTTCCGGTCCGGCGCCGGTAATGCTCGAGTCAGAGATGAAGGTGCTGAAGAAGAAATGAGCGCGATAGTCGAACAGCCAACTTCAAATTCTCGCCGAAACAGGATGATCGGCTGGGGTGTCGTCATCGTGCTGCTCGGGCTTTTCATTTATTCGGTCCAGGACTGGCACCAGCTTTGGAAAATTGCCTCGGCTGCCGATAACGTTCCGATCGTCGCAATGCTGTTCCTGGTCCCGTTCTTTACCTGGCTCGGGATTCGACAGGCAAAGGCGAACGATAGACTCATCGTCAATCTCGAAGGCGATAAGAGCCTAGCCAAGTCTCATCATCGAAAGGTTGAACCCTGGCGTCCGGGCTGGGCCAAAGAGCTTCACGTCTGGCCTTATCTCGTCCGCATCGAGTTTCTCGCGGCCGTCATTGTGACGGTCGTTTTGTATGTCTGGTCGATTACGCTGAACGCCCCGCTCGAAGAACCGGCGAATCCCAACCTCACAATGAATCCGTCGAAAGCACCGTGGTATTTCCTCGGTCTGCAGGAAATGCTGGTTTACTTCGATCCGTGGATTGCGGGCGTGGTGATGCCTTCGATCATCATGATTGGATTGATGGTGTTCCCATACGTCGATTCGAATCCGCTGGGGAATGGCTATTACACGCTGCGGCAGAGACGGTTCGCGCTGAACATGTTCAACTGGGGCTTTTTGATGTGGATCCTTTTGATCTTCATCGGCACGTTCATTCGCGGACCGGGTTGGATTTGGTTCTGGCCGGGCGAAACCTGGGACCACAACACGGTCGTGTTCGATCGTAATCGCGACCTGCATGAGATCATCGGCGATTTTTTTGGCAAAACGCTCGGCATCCCGGGATTCAGTCTGCTGAATACCAACTGGGTTGTGAAGATGATCTTTGGTGCGATCGTCGTGGGCGGTTTCTATTTCGTCGGCGGTCTCTTCTTTCACTGGTTGATGAGGCGCGGTCGGCTGAAGTTGAGCTATCTGGTATCGCCAAAGAAACTCTGGGCCTGGGCCAAAGAACCGGATCCCTTTGAAGAGAAGCTGCTGGCGAACACCAGCCTGTTGCAATACGTGACTTTCCAATTCTTTGCGATCAGCGTCTTGCTGGCGATGCCGGTAAAACTATTCTTACGTTTGGTTTTCACGATTAAGTACGTTTGGGTTACGCCGTGGTTCAATGTCTGAGCAAGTTGTCCGACAAACTTTAGTTTGTCGTTGCCAGCGCGGCCGCACGGGCCAATAGACCGAGTTATCGACAAACTAAGTTTATCGAACATGCAAGAATCTCAGGAACCGATCGAATCCCTGGTAAAAAAAGAAGCGGCGCCGCAACGCGATCCGATCGTCAGCCGATCGACGAGCGCAATTATTTTCATCTGCGTGCTGCTGCTGATGCTTTCCACCGGCTGGGCCCTGTACGACGAAGGCTTCGGCCAGCGCCCCTGGAAGCCGATCCAGCAGGAGTTCGTCAAACGCTATACAGCCTATCTTCGCAGTATCCGGAAAAATGCCGGCGCGAATGAGGAGGAGGTAAAGCAGACACCGGAGTACCAGCAACTGAACGACGAGGCGCAGGCCTCGCTCGACAAAGTCAAAGCTGACGTCGCAGAAAAAGACAAACAGGTTACCGCGATCCAGTCGAAGCTCGATGCGGTCACCGATCCCTTTCAAAATCAGCGCGGCCGCATTGTCGTCATCACCTTCAAATTGGAAACCTCCCGCAAAGGCGGTATGTGGCACAGCCTTTACGAGCGTCAGTTAGCGTCCAAGAAGAGTGAGAAAGTTTCGGTCGACTTACCCGACGACAACGGCAAGGTCACTCGCACGAAGATGAACTATGACGAACTCGGGAAGACGTTCAACGACCTGCGCGAGGAAAAGGCGAAGATCCTGGGCGAAAAAGCCGAGCTGCTGAAGGAACCTACCGAGCTGGCGAAGAAGCGTGAAGAGTATCTCAAGAACCACGTCAGCCTGCTGCCGAAAAAGAGCATCGAGGATCTGATCAAGAAGAACGAGGATAATTTCGATTACACAATCCTCGGCCATCAGGTCAACGTGATGGAGTCCGGGATCGTCGATCGCTGTGAGATTTGTCACCTGGGAACGCGCGAGCCTCTTCCGATCAGCAAAAATGACATGTCGCCGAATGGCCCCGGCAAGAAGGCCGTCGACGAGTTGTCGAACGCGTTTGTCAGCCATCCGCGCAAAGAACTTTTGCAGATTCATAAGCCTGACAAGTTTGGTTGTGCGGCTTGTCACGGGGGCAACGGCCGCGCCACCACCAGCGTGGTGAAAGCCCACGGGCAGAATCCATTCTGGCTGCATCCGTTGTTTCCCAAAGAGAACACGGAAGCTGGTTGTCAGATGTGCCACGCCAACGATCGCGTGACGCAGGGCGCCGATACTCTGAACCTCGCCAAGGATTTGTTTTATCAGCGCGGCTGCGTCGGTTGTCATCGCATGGAAGCTTTCGATCGCGAATCCGATGCGCTCACTAACGCGCGGCAGCAGATATCGCAATTGCAGGAGCAAATTGTCGCCAACGACCGTCAGTCAAGACTCGCTACCGAGGCCAGCGCGAACGCGACCGACGACGCAAAGGTCCAGCAGCTTCTGGCAGATGCCGAATCTTTACGCGTTCAGAGCAGCCAGTTGGCCGCGCGCATCGATGAATTGAATTTGCAGACGCGCTACCTGCAGCAGGATCAAAAGAAGGTCGGGCCGAACCTGAAAGATGTGCGGTTGAAGCTGCGCAAAGAATGGGTTCCGGTTTGGTTGAAAGACCCGCAGGCATTTCGTCCCGGCACGAAAATGCCGACGTTCTGGCGTTTCCACGTCGACGGAAAAGAGGGCGAAGAAGATCTCAGAGGTGTCGCTGCTTATCTCTGGCAGAACAGTTTTGACGGGAAGGTGCCCGCGCAATCAAAGGGTGATCAGACGCACGGCAAGGAACTCTTCGAAACCAGAGGTTGTCTGGCGTGCCACTCAATCGGCGAAGAGTCGAACAAGCTGGGTGGAGCTTTTGCGGCGAACCTTACCCGCGTCGGCGAAAAATCGAACTACGATTACATCGTGCGTTGGATTTACAACCCGCGCGAGCGTTGGGCGCCATACTGTCCAAAAGAGCATCGCGATCTGACGCCGGAAGATTATGCCAAGCACAACCGGCCCTACTTGTTCGATACTGAGTTGCATTCGACGTGTCCGAATGACGGCGCCGAACTACAAGTGCAGAACATGACGGTCATGCCGAACCTCCGCCTGTCGGAACAGGACGCGCGCGACGTCGCCACCTATCTCTTCTCTTTGTCCGCGCCGCAAGCGTCCGAAGACGTCTCTTACATGGACGATCCAAAGCTGGCTGAGGACGGGAAGGCCGAGATCAAACAATACGGTTGCGCCGGCTGTCACGAGATCAAAGGGTTTGAGGAAGAGCAGCGAATCGGCAAAGAGCTGACGACCGAAGGCTCGACCCCGCTCGAGCGTCTCGACTTTGCGTTGTTGACGCAGGATGCCGAGTACGGGCGTGAAGTGTTGAAGGACGCGGATGGAAAGACCGTTAAGCTCCATCCGAAAGAGGAAGAAAAAGAGTGGTACAACCACCGCGGCTTCTTTGAGCACAAGCTGTCCGATCCTTCGATTTACGATCGTGGAAAATCCGAGTATCTCGATCCGAAGGAACGCCTGCGCATGCCCAAGCCTTACCTGACTGACGAGTGGCGGACCAGCCTGACTACGCTCCTGCTCGGGAGTCTGGGTCCGGAAGGCGCGAACGTGCCGACTTCACTCTTCTATAATCCGCAGGACTCGCGGCGCCAGGATATTCAGAACGGCTGGTGGGTAATCAAGAAATATAACTGCATGGGCTGTCACGTACTTCAGCCCGGGCAAAACATCAGCGTCTATAACAACGCCCCGGAGCCGTCGATCACGACCGGCAGCGTTCTGAGCGCGTTGCCGTTCTATGCAACTCAGAAAGAGTTTCTGCCGCCGATGCTGACCAGTGAAGGCGCGCGCGTCGATCCGGATTGGCTGATGAAGTTTCTGAAGGATCCTTCGTTGATGAAAGAGGGTGAGAAACCTCCAATGCCTTCGTCCTCGTCGGCTCCAGCTGCGGCCTCTTCGCCGGCGGCCAGCGCGTCGCCGTCTTCGAGTCCGCGAGCGGCGACGGCCAACGCGAACGATCAAAGCAACGGCCGGCTCTTGCCGCAGTGGGGCGCGAACCGTAACGGCATTCGTCCTTATATTCAAGTGCACATGCCGACGTTCAATTTTTCGCCGAACGAGTTGCGCGTGCTGGTGCGCTTCTTCATGGCGGTCTCGTCGCAGAACGAGCCTTACATCAAAGAGCCGATGACTCCTTTGACGGAATCTGAAAAATCGATTGCTCGAAGCATCTTTGTGTCGGGCACGCCTTGTTTGAAGTGTCACATCACGGGCGAGCCATCGCACGATGCCAAAGCCATCGCGCCGAACTTCCTTTTGGCAAGCGAGCGGCTGAAGCCTGATTGGACTTTCCGTTGGCTGCTCGATCCGGCGCAGATAAGTCCGGGCACGGCGATGCCCAGCAGCTTATTTAAGCAGGAGCAGGGGCATTGGGTAGTGAATCTGCCGAACCCGCCGTCGGACGTGGCGAACTATCACGACGACCATGCGCGCCTGCTGGTGCGTTACATGTTCCTGATGACTCCGGACGAGCAGCGCCGTCTGCTTTCGGCGACGCCCGCAGCGCCGGCCGCGGCCGCTCCGGCCGCAACACCGGCCACGCCGAAGACCGGGCGCAGCGACTTAAAGTCACGCAAGGGCGAACAATTGAGCCGCAACCGGAGCAGCAATCGTCGTGGCAATTTGGGTAATCACCGTCGCCATCACGCAGGGAAGAACTGATCAAGGTTGGCAGTGTTCGAAGTTGGGTTTCTCTTGGTCTCGGCGCCTCTGTGGTGAGTCTTGTCCCGGCAAATATTCACGACAGAGCCACTGAGGAATCACAGAGTTACAGAGAGATGCAATTATCAAGACCCGGGGAATGGCCCAGCTATCCGTATGCTGCGCACCTGAGGTATGCTGATTAATCAAAATCTAACGTTTTCTTAAATACTGGAGGACTCAATCTATGTTGAGTAAACATGCAAAATTATGGCTCGGCTTAATCGCAGTCGTCAGCCTCATGTCGCTGGCGTCATCCTGCGGCAAAAAGGCGGAAACCGAGGAAGAAGGACCGACGACCGAGGCGGGAAAGACTTACACCGCCAAAGGCAATGAAGGCACAATCTCAGGTGTGATTTCGTACACGGGCACTGCGCCGGAAGCTAAGAAGATCGACACGGCGGCCGATGCGGCGTGCACTTCGAAGAGCCCGAACCTGTTGACTGAGGAGTGGGTGGTCAAAGATGGGAAGGTCGCCAACACCTACGTCTATGTTAAGGAAGGCACGTTGGCTGATGGCTCGAAGGTGAGCGCATATTCGACCTGGCCGGGCATGCCGACAACCGCCACGCTCGATCAGAACGGTTGTCACTACAAACCGCACGTGATGGGTGTCGTGGTGAACGAGCCTATCTCGATTACGAATAGCGATCCGACGACGCATAACGTCCATTTTTCCCAGGGCTTGAATCCTGACTGGAATCAATCGCAGCCAAATGGCGCAGCGGCATTGCAGCACAAGCTGGCCCGCGCAGAGGTCATGGTTCCGGTAAAGTGCAATCAGCACCCCTGGATGAAAGCTTACATCGCGGTTACAAAACACCCGCTCTTTGCAGTCAGTGCTGAAGACGGCAGCTTTACGATTAAGGGTGTGCCGCCCGGCAAGTACACGGTGGTCGCGTGGCACGAAGGCGGCGCCAAAGGAACCGAGAAGACAATGGAAGTAACAGTCCCGGCGAGCGGTGCGGTCAAGGCTGACTTCTCGTTTGGCGCGACGGCTTTGGGTCAACCGAGTTCGTTGCAAATGTTGCCGGCGATCGAGTTTCCGATGGCAGGCATGAAGCACTGACGACATTGCTGATTTCCGACTGCCAATTGCCGATTACGTGGGTCTGAGGCAATCGGAAATCAACCGGCAATCGTCAATTGGCAATCGACAATGAATCGTGGTTTACATCGCTTCGCCGTGCTGGTGGCGGGCGCGACGTTCTTTCTCATCATCGCCGGCGCAAACGTCACCAGTCATGACGCGGGTCTGGCGACTTCGGACTGGCCGCTTTCAAACGGTTCGCTGTTTCCCAAAATGGTCGGCAACCTTTTCTGGGAACACGGTCACCGCATGGTGGCGACCGTAGTCGGAATGCTGACGATCGTCCTCGCGATTTACATCCAGGTGCGCGAGCGACGGGTCTGGGTAAAACGACTGGGATGGGCCGCACTCGCGGGGGTAGTCGCTCAGGGTTTGCTCGGCGGTTTGACCGTAAAGATGAACTTGCCGCTCGTCGTTTCGGCAGCCCACGCGACCCTGGCTCAATTGTTCTTTCTCATTACCGTCAGCCTGGCAGTATTCACTTCGCGCGGCTGGAGAGAGCAGGAAGCGCGCATTGCTGAAGGCGTCGGTCCCTCGATTCGCTCTTTGGGAGTCGTCGCGTTGGTTGCGATACTCGCCCAGTTGGTGCTGGGCGCAACACTGCGACACTCTGCAACCTGGGATCAGGATCTGCCTACGAGTTTGTTGTTGGCGCATCTCGGCGGCGCGTTAATCGTGACCTTGATTTTGGGATTCACGATCATGAGCGTGCTCCTGCGTTACCGGGCAGAGAAGTATCTGGCAAAGCCCGCGTTGATTGCCGCGGTGCTGCTGTTTGCGCAACTTCTGCTGGGGTTGGCCGCCTATGTTACGCGCCTGAGGTCGCCGTACGATCCGCAACCGTTGACGCCGATGGTGGCCGTGACCGTGGCCCACGTCGCCTGTGGAGCGCTGGTCTTTGCGACCACAATTGTCTTGACCCTGCGCGCGTTCCGCGTTCTGCGAACTGACCGCAAGGAATACGCACTGGCTACGGCTTAAGAGTTTTAGAAATCTCCCAAGTTTCAAAGTTCGAGTAGTGGGTCAAATTAAGTTCAGAGTTCAGCCTTCAGGCTGCTGATACAGGGAGCAAGCTAAAGCTTGAACTCTGAACCGGGCTATCAGGAACAGAAAAAGTTTTTCCATGAAGACTGCTGCATTAGAACTCAATTCACCGAATGCCGCCGACGCTGTTGCGCCGTTAAGGGCGAAAGCGCGCGTGAGTGCTTATCTTGAGCTGACCAAGCCGAGAATAACTTTTCTCATCATGCTCACTTCGGCGGCGGGCTTTGCGCTTGGATCGCGGGAACCGGTCAACTATGTTCTGCTGGCGCATGCCCTAATCGGAATAGGTTTGCTGTCGTCCGGCATCGCCACTCTCAATCAGTTCATTGAGCGTGACCTTGACGGTCTGATGCGCCGCACAGCCGATCGCCCTCTGCCATCGGGCCGGCTGTTTCCGATCGAGGCGTTGTGGTTTGGCGTCCTGGTGACCGCCGGCGCCGAGGTTTATCTCGCCGTCCTCGTCAACACGCTAACTTCTTTACTCGGCCTGACTGTAATTGCGGGTTACCTGTTCGTTTACACGCCTTTAAAGACGCGGACGTCGCTGTCAACGGCTCTGGGCGCATTTCCGGGCGCGATGCCACCGCTGATGGGTTGGACGGCCGCGCGGGGCGAAATCGACATTGCTGCCTGGGTCCTGTTTGCGATTCTTTTCCTGTGGCAGTTTCCACATTTTCTGGCGATTGCCTGGATGTATCGTGAAGATTACGGTCGAGCCGGGATTCGCATGCTGCCGGTGGTTGAACCGGATGGCCGAGTGACCGGACAGCAAATCATTTTGTATGCGCTGATGCTGGTGCCCGTGAGTCTGCTGCCGGCGGTTTTGGGAATCTCCGGCAAGGTCTACATGATTGCGGCTTTGGTGCTCGGCATTCTGTTCCTGGGCTTCAGTATCCGGGCCGCGCTTTCGAAGTCGAATCAGCATGCTCGGCAGCTTTTGCTGGCATCGGTACTTTACCTGCCGCTTTTGTTTGGAGTGATGGTCTTGAATCGGTGAATAGAATATCGGACCTATACGACCTATAGGACCTATTGCTTAGTAGGAGACAACTGATGGGACGCGTTCTGGGAATAGTAATCTGGGGGATCACGATCGCCTCGGTGTGGATGTTTGTTAGCGGAAAGTGGTGGTTTCCCGCATCCATCTCGGAGCATGGCGGGCGCGTCGACAGCCAGTTCATGATCACCATCATCGTCGTCGGCATTTCCTTCACCGCGGCGCAAGTCGGACTCGGCTGGGTAGTCTGGAAGTTTCGCGCCAACGCCGACAAGCAGCGCGCCACCTACTCGCACGGCAACAACCGTCTCGAAGTTCTCTGGACCATAGTCACCGCGGTCATTTTTATCAGCCTCGGCGTGATGGGTCAGAGAGTGTGGGCGTCGCTGCACCTGCATGACGCGCCTCCGGGATCGCTTCAGGTCGAAGTCGTGGCCCAGCAGTTCAGTTGGAACTTTCACTATGCCGGCAGCGACAAAGTCTTTGGCCGCACCGATCCAAATCTGATCGACGATTCAGCGCTCAACTACGTCGGCATCGATGAAACCGATCCCAATTCCAAAGACGACTCAGTTGTTTCCACGCTGGTGATTCCGGCAAATCGTCCGGTCGAACTTATTCTTCGCTCGAAAGATGTAACGCACAGTTTCTTTGTTCCCCAACTTCGGTTCAAACAGGACCTCGTGCCCGGCATGAACATTCGCGTTCATTTCACCGCTAACCGCGTCGGCAAGTACGAACTGGCCTGCGCTGAGCTTTGCGGCATGAATCACTACAAAATGAAATCCTACATGCTGGTTTTGCCTGAGAATGAATTCAGCGAGCTGGCCGCGATGCCGCAGGACAAGTTCCAGGCCCGGACCGCCGAACTGATGACCAAGTATCAACTACCGGTCTATTGAGGTAATGGACTGGAGCGCAAGCGTCCTCGCTTGCATTAGGATGGCCAAAGATAGCAACCGGGACGGTTGCGCTCCAGTCAAAAGAATTTTCGTCCCTTCGTTTTAGAGGAGACCTACGATGGCAGAAGCGACTCATGAAGAAGTGCACCGGCATCCAGCGCCGACCGGCTTCATACGCAAATACATTTTCAGTATCGATCACAAGGTGATCGGCATTCAGTACATCCTGCTGGCGCTGTCGGCGGTGGTGGTCGGCATGATCATGTCGGTTCTGATGCGCGTGAACCTGAGCTGGCCCGGGAGCCACATCAAGATCATGGAGACCCTGTTTCCGCAGGGCGCGCCCGGTGGCGTAATGACGCCTGAGTTTTATCTGAGTCTGGTGACGATGCACGGCACCATCATGGTTTTCTTCGTGCTGACGACCGCGCCGCAGGGCGGCTTTGGAAATTATTTTCTGCCGATTCAAATAGGCGCCGACGACATGGCGTTTCCCTATCTGAACATGCTTTCGTTCTGGGTGACGTTCATCGGCTTCATAGTCATCCTGCTGGCCATCTTTGCCGAGGGGAACGCCACCGTCGGCGGGTGGTTTACAAAATTAGGTGAGTCATGGGCCGGCGCCAGTGGCACAGTCGGTCCCATCGGCGGGTGGACCGGGTATGCGCCGTTGAGCGCGTTAGGCAAGATGGCCGGCCCCGGCCAGGGCGCGGGCGTGAATCTCTGGATCATCAGTATCGCGATCTTCTGCGTTGGTTCATTGCTGGGCGCGCTGAACTTCATCACGACGCTGCTGAACATGCGTACACGCGGGATGTCTCTGATGCGCATGCCTTTGACTTGCTGGGCCTGGTTCACGACGGCGGTGCTGGCGTTGCTTTCGTTCCCAGTGCTTCTGGGCGGCGGCATTCTGCTGATGCTCGATCGCATGGCCGGCACGAGCTTCTTTATTCCTGGCGGCCTGTACGTCAGCGGCGCCACGGTGCCGCAGCATACCGGCGGTTCACCTTTACTTTGGCAGCACCTGTTCTGGTTCTTTGGCCATCCAGAGGTTTACATCGCGATTGTCCCGGGCATGGGCGCGACGTCGCACATTCTTTCGACGTTTGCGCGCAAGCCGGTGTTTGGCTATCGGGCCATGGTCTTTGCGATTTTCGCCATCGGCATGTTGGGCTTCTTTGTCTGGGGCCATCACATGTTCATGAGCGGCATGAGCCCTTATTCCGCGATCGCCTTTTCGGTGCTGACGCTTTCGATTGGGGTGCCGTCAGCGATCAAGACTTTCAACTGGATCGGCACTTTATGGGGCGCCAGGATTCGCTTTACGACGCCGATGCTGTTCGCGATCGGATTCGTTTCCTTGTTCGTTGCCGGTGGAATCACCGGGCTCGTGCTGGGACAGACGTCGCTCGACTTTTTCTTTCACGATACATATTTCGTGACGGCGCACTTCCATTTGGTGATGGGCGTCGCCTCAATCTTCGGCATGTTCGCGGCCACTTATTTTTGGTTTCCGAAGATGTTCGGCCGGATGATGAACGAAGGGATGGGCAAGGTCCATTTCTGGATCACCTTCGTGGGCGTCTATGCGATCTTTATTCCGTTTCACGCAATGGGATTGCTGGGGATGCCGCGGCGGTATGCGCGCTTTGATGAATACGAATTCCTGAAGAACTCCCATGGCCTGGTTTTGTTTGTGACTATCGCGGCCATCATTACCGTGATAGCGCAACTGATTTTCTACTTCAATTTCTTCTGGAGCATGTTCAAGGGCAAGAAGGCCGGCGACAACCCGTGGGAAGCGACAACGCTGGAATGGGGTATCCCGTCGCCCCCGCCCCACGATAACTTTGCGGGAATTGTTCCGGTAGTGCATCACGGGCCATACGAGTTTTCGGTCCCCGGCGCGCCGAATGATTTCATAATGCAGACAGATCCTGAGGGCATAGCACTTCACGCCCATTCGGAAGGGACAAGCGGTAATGGCGGCAACGGTCACAGGGGCTGATCAAGTAGTCAACGTCGGCGTCGGTGGAGGCCCGCGGCCGAAAAACGGCAACGGCTTTCATCGCAACGGTGGCGGCAAGGGAGACGGAGACGCCTTTCGTTTCTCGCCGGCGCGATACCGGCTCGGAGCCTGGTTCGCGATCGGCAGTATCCTGATGCTTTTTGTCGCGCTTACCAGCGCGTACATCGTGCGCTCGGCTTCGGCAAATGATTGGCAGCCGATTGCCATTCCAAAAGTGCTCTGGCTAAGTACGGCTCTGATTTTGATCAGCAGCGTCACGATCGAGATTTCGCGTCGATCTTTGAAGCGAAAAAGTGAAGCTGGTTATGGACGTTGGCTGGCTGTGACGACGCTTCTGGGTCTTGGTTTTCTCGGCTCGCAGGTGATCGCGTGGCGACAACTGGCGCGGCAAGGGGTTTATCTGGCCAGCAATCCGTACAGCTCTTTCTTTTATCTGTTGACGGCAGCGCACGGTGTGCACCTCCTCGGTGGCCTCTGTGCTTTGGCTTACTTGTTGGCACGCAAAGGCAAATACCGCGACCGGCTCGACGGTGAGTTGAGACGCATTGGGGCCGCGGACGGAGTATCAATCTACTGGCATTTTATGGATGTTCTTTGGGTGGGACTGTTTGGGCTTTTGATGTTTTGGAGATGATGTAACGCAAACTGTTAGTTTGCGGCTTTTCTTAGCGAGAGGACCTTGGATCGAGGGAATACGCAAACTGGACAGTTTGCGTTACTACGGAGGTTAATGTGGCGACTGAAGCACAAGCATTGACAGGCGACTGGGGTGGCGGCGTTCACCCTTACCGCGTAGGGCATCGCAAGCTGGGCATGTGGCTTTTCATCATGTCCGACTCACTGACGTTCTCGGCGCTGTTGATGGGTTACGCTTACCTGCGCGCGTCGAACATCTGGCCGACGCCGTTCAAGTTCTATCCCAGCATCGTTTTCTCATCCATGATGACGCTCGTGCTGCTATCGTCGAGCTTGACGATGGTGATGGCCGTTTCCGCCTCAGCCCACCGAAAGCGTTCGAAAGCGCGCATGTGGATTATCGCCACGGCTGTTCTCGGCGCAACTTTTATTGTGCTGCACGCGATTGAATGGAAGCATCTGATTGATGAAGGTCTGACACCTTTTAAATTGCCTGCAGAATGGGCAGAGCATTGGCCGGGCGCCTCGCCTTTGTTTGGCGCGACCTTCTTTGGCATCACCGGCATGCACATGTTCCACGTATTCACCGGATGCATTTATCTCCTGATCGTGGCCGCCCGCGTTAACAAGCTGAAACATGAAGACGTTGAGATTAGCGGTCTGTACTGGCACTTTGTCGATTTGGTCTGGATGTTCGTTTTCCCGATGATCTATTTGCTGTCGGTTTATTCGAAGTAGTGGGGAAGTGGCACAGACTTCAGTCTGTGTTACTGAGATAGTCACAGACTAAAGTCTGTGCCACTTTGGAGAATCACATGAGCGCACATTCCGAAGCTGAAGAGCATTTCGCCGGAAGCAATCGACTGTTCATGTCCGTCTGGTTTTGGTTGCTATTGCTGACGGGTTTGGAAGTGTTTCTGGGGTATATTCAGTTACCAGTGGTTTATATGTTGGTGATTCTGATGGGCGCGTCGATCATTAAGGCGGCGCTAATCGTCGCATACTTCATGCACCTGCGCTTCGAGCGTCTGAATTTGATCCTGACAATTGTGCCGGCGCTGGTGATTTGCATTTGCTTGTTGCTGGTTTTCTTCCCCGATAGTTTTCGCTCGAAACATCTGCGTTACCAGGGGCCGCCGCCGGCAGTTGAGAAAGATTGAAAGGCACCATCTTTTGCAGAGGTCTTGATGATCGATGGCTGAATCCAACATGACTGACACCAGCGATTCAACAGAAAAACGCCAACAATCGGTCCTGAGCTTGATCTGCCTGATTGCCGCGGCGCTTTTTCTGGCGCTGGTTGCTTACAATTTGTTTGCCGCAGGGGCGGTCATCAGCACGGACGGACTATTTTTCACCGTCGTGCCTTTGCTGCTGGCGCTGTGCTTTCTGGTTGTGCCTGGAATGGAAATGTGGGCAAAACGGAAGGAAGCGATGGCCGGCGCCGAGTCGGCAGAAGGTGCCGAAGGTTCGCACGCCGCGGCTCACGCTGCGCCGGAAGAAGAAATCCATTTTGCCGGGAGCAACAAGCTGTTCTCGATAATTTGGCTCTGGCTGCTGGGGTTGACCGCGGTGGAAGTATTCTTTGGTTACATCAATCTGCCGGTGATTTACATGCTGGTGATTTTGATGGGTGCCTCGATTATTAAGGCCGCGTTGATCGTAGCCTATTTCATGCACCTCCGCTTTGAGCGGATAAATCTGATTCTGACAATCGTACCGGCGGTGGTGATTTGTATCTGCCTGCTGCTGGTTTTCTTTCCGGATAGTTTTCGCGCCAAGCATCTGCGCTATCAGGGGCCGCCGCCCGCGCCTGCTGCAGAGGGCGCGAAGTAGTGGCACGGGCGTCCCGCCCGTGAAATCGCGCGCAAGACGCGCGAAGTGAATTGCAAATGAAACTTGTTCGCTATTTGATCCTGATTTCGCTTGCTGCGCTCGCCCTGCTGCTGGCCTTCGAACCAACTTTGGCTCAGTGCGCGATGTGCCGCGCCTCAATCGGCGCGAACAGTTCGTTTATTCGTAACTTCAACATTGGCGTGCTGGTTTTGCTGGTGCCGCCAGTGTCGATTTTTTGCACGATATTCATCGTCGCTTTCAGACATCGAAAATCAGAATAGAGACAGAGTCGCTGAGCACGCCGGAGGCGTGCGTACCGTGGAAGATCTCGCACAACAACTTCGGATCGACGTCGATCGCCGCACCACTCGGGGACGTTCTTGTCCGCGCTGTGGCGGCAAGATTATTCCGTCGCACCGGGCCGTCTACCAGAGCGCCGGCGATCCGAATGACGTCTATCCGTCGTGGCAATGTGAACGCTGCGGATACGAGGAATTGATCTCGCGGCCGGTGAAGGCAGCCGCCAAACACGGGGCCGCATCTGCTGAGAAAGCGACACCCGCAAAAGTTCCATCGGCCGTTTCGACCTCGAGTGCCGGCAGTGTTTCAACTGCTTCGCGGCCAGGCGTCGTGGCCCGCGCAGTTCCCGCGCTGAAGGATCGTAAGGGTCGCGCTCTGCCTCCCGACGTCAATCGGATGATGGACGAGATGAGCCGAGATAGAGAGACAAAGGAGTAGCAGTACTGCTCGTTTGGAACGCGCCTCGGCTTCCCGCCGGGATGCGCTTAAAGTCTGATAAACTTGAATGAGCCCGCATTTTTCGCGGGCTCATTGAATAGAGGGGTTTAGAGTTCAAGCTTTAGCTTGTCCTGGTGAAAAGACAGCCTAAAGGCTGAACTCTAAACTGTTGCTCATTGAATTGAACCATAGAACGGGATAAGTCATGCTAAGAAAAAGTTTTGCGATCGGAGTTCTCATGGCATTAAGCGTTGGCCCGATCATCTCGCAACGCGTTCGTCGCCCCGCGGCCTTGCCGAGTGCTATCAGTGAAGACGCACTGCGGGCGCACGTCAAGTTTCTTTCCGACGATCGGCTCGAAGGTCGCGGCACCGGTTCGAAGGGCGGCGAAACTGCCGCTCTCTATATCGCGGAACAATTTGAAGCGCTGGGCTTGAAAGGGGCCGGCGCGAAGGGAAGTTTCTGGCAGCCGGTTTCGCTGGTAGGCGTTAAAGCCGATCCGAAAACCGAACTTCGCATCAACGGTCAGGGCGGCTCTGAATCGTTTAAGTTTGCCGACGATTTTGTCGCATTCACCGGCGCGCAAACTGAAAACGTCAACGTGAAGGCAGAGCTTGTGTTCGTCGGTTACGGCATCGACGCTCCTGATCAGAAGTGGAACGATTACAAAGGTCCGGCCGAAGATTATCGTGGCAAGATTCTGGTCATGATGGTGAACGACCCGCCGGCGACCAAAGAGGAACCGGATCTGTTCGGTGGGCGCCGGCTCACATACTCCGGACGCTGGACGTACAAATTCGAAGAGGCCGCGCGGCGCGGCGCCCTTGGCGCGCTGCTGCTGCATACAAATGAATCAGCCGGCTATGGTTGGAACGTGATCCGCACGTCGAATGGCTCATGGCGATTTGACCTGGCGCGTACCTCGGGTGACAAAACTCCGTTCCTGCAAGTCCGTTCCTGGATGACGGATGACGCGGCGCACCGGATGATGCGACTCGCGGGTTTGAGTCTGGACGATTTGCGAAAACAGGCGGCGTCTCGTGATTTTCGGCCGGTGAAACTGAATCTCACCGCCTCACTCGATCTGAATAGCGAAGTGAAACGCGTCGAAGCTCCGAACGTGGTCGCAATTCTGCCGGGCCGCGATCCGAAACTACGCGACGAGTACGTTGTGTTTTCAGCGCATTGGGATCATCTCGGCGTCGGCGCGCCTAACAAAAACGGCGATACGATTTACAACGGCGCGCTCGACAACGCGACTGGCGTGGCCTCGGTCCTGGAGATCGCCAGAGTCCTGAGCAGCTTGCCGCTCGCCGAACGGCCGCGGCGATCGATCCTTTTTCTGATACCAACGGCAGAAGAACAAGGGCTGATCGGGGCCGAGTGGTATTCGCTTCACCCGCTCGTGCCTTTGGCCAAAACGGCGGCGAACATCAATCTTGATTCGATGAACATCCTTGGTCCGACGCATGACTTTGTGCCGCTCGGCGCCGAACGCTCTTCGCTGAAAGCAGTGGTCGAGGCGATTGCTAAAGAGCGCGGCGTGCGCATCTCGCCGGATCCGCGCCCCGAGCAGGGATCTTTCTTTCGTTCGGATCATTTTCCGTTTGCAAAGGTCGGAGTCCCTTCGATTAGCTTGAAGGAAGGCAACGACTACGTCGGCCATCCGAAAGATTGGGGCGCGCAGAAATTCAAGGAATACAATGACGCGCACTATCATCAGCCGTCTGACGAATTTCGCGCCGACTGGAATTTTAAGGGCATGATTCAGGAAGCGGATTTTGCTCTGGCGATTGGAAGACGCGTTGCCGATGCGGCGACGATGCCAAAGTTTAATCCGGGAGATGAGTTTGCCGGAAAGAGGTAGCGCAGACTGTCTAGTCTGCGTGTTGATGAGGGCAGCGCAGACTGGACAGTCCGCGCTACATTACGAATGACTTTCTACGTCACCACTCCGATTTATTACGCCAACAGCCTGCCACACCTCGGGCATCTCTACACGATGATTGTGGCCGACACGATCGCCCGTCAAAAAAGACAAAAAGGAATCGAAACCTTCTTTCTTACCGGCACGGACGAGCATGGCATCAATATCGAGCGCGCTGCCCAAAGAAATAACCGCACGCCGAAAGAACAAGCCGACTACGTGGTTAGCTACTTCGAGAGAATGACTTCTGCGTTTGGCCTCGACACGGCGCATGGTGGCTTCGACATCTTCATGCGGACGACTAACCCGTTTCATTACGAAGGCGCAAGCGAGTTGTGGCGCATGGTGGCAAAAGCTAAAACGCCGAAAGGTCGGGACGCGCTTTACAAGGGTCATTACGAGGGTTGGTTTTGCGCTGCGTGTGCAGGCTACAAAACGGAAGATGAATATGCGAAACCGGCAAACGAAGGCGATCCCCCGACCTGTCTGATCCATGAAACGAAACTCGATCGAGTGTCGGAAGAGAGCTACTTCTTTCGCTTGTCTGATTATGACGAGGCGTTGTTAAAGCTTTATCAGACACCGGACTTCGTGCGGCCTGAGACGCGACGTAATGAGGTGATCAGCTTTGTCGCGGGTGGTCTGCAGGATCTCTCGGTAAGTCGCTTGAAAACTTCCGTCAGTTGGGGCGTCCCCGTCCCGGATGATCCGAACCACACGATGTACGTCTGGTTCGACGCGCTCTCGAATTACATCACCGCAATCGGATTTGGCAACGAACAACAGGAAAGCGCGGTGGGGTTCGAGAAGTTCTGGCCGGCGCTGCACATGGTCGGCAAAGACATCCTCCGCTTTCACGCGATTTACTGGCCGGCTTTTCTGTTGGCTGCGGGCGTCGAACAGCCGCGGGCGATCGTGGCGCACGGCATGTGGGTCGACCCGACCGGCCGAAAGATGTCGAAGACTCTCGGCAACACGATCGAGCTGGACGTGCTGAATAAGTTTTTCCCCATCGATGCCATTCGTTACTTTTGCCTGCGCGAGATGGTATTCGGCCAGGACGGCAGGTTTGGTTACGAGAATCTGATCGATCGGACGAATAGCGATCTGGCCAGCGGCCTGGGAAATCTTTCCAGCCGGACCCTGACCATGATTCAGCGGTACTGTGACGGTCGCATTCCGTCCGGCGCGATTTCTGACGAAGCTCGTTTGTCAGCCAAACGCGCCGGTGTCGAAACTGACGATGCCGCGATCCGAAATTTTCTGACCCATGCGCGGGATGAGTTTGTTCGCTACCTCGATGGGCTTGCATTCAGTAAGGCCCTCGAGGAAGCTTGGGCGATCGTGGCCCGCACAGACAAAATGATTTCCGATGCCAAGCCCTGGGAGTTAGCGAAGGACGCGGGCCAGGCGCAGACCTTGAGCGCGGTGCTCTATCGCGCGGCTGAAACTCTGCGTTGGCTCGCGGTAATGCTTTATCCCATCATGCCTTCGGCGGCGAGAGACATTTATGCAGGGCTGGGCTTGAAGGATGATCCGGCCAAGATCGATCCTGCAAGCCTGCAGTGGGGCGAGCTGGCCGCAGGCGACACCATCGGCGAAGTCAAACCGTTGTTCCCCAGAATCGAGAAAGCAAAAACTATGGAAGAGATCAGAGATCAGAAATCAGAGGTCGGACGTGAAGAGTCCGGAACGGTGGAAACTCAACCGTCAGGAGCAACAGAAGGCTCCGGGCAACACGCTACCGAAGCCGACGCCGTCCCAGGTGTCGCGAGTTACATAGACATCACCGACTTCGCCAAAGTTGAATTGCGTGTGGGCGAAGTGCGCACCGCCGAACGAATTCCCAAAGCCGACAAACTTCTCCTCATCACAGTCGATATCGGGGAAGAGAAGCCGCGGCAAATTCTCGCGGGCATCGCCCAGTACTACGAACCAGAGAATTTGATCGGCCGCAAGATCGTTGTGGTGGCGAATCTCAAACCGCGAAAGCTGCGAGGTTACGAGTCGCAGGGAATGCTGCTGGCAGCCTCGGTTGGCGACGAAGGCAAGCCGGTGATCGCCACGTTCGCGGAAGACGTACCAAACGGAGCCCGGTTGAAATGACTTCGCGATTGAATGACCCAATTCATCGATTCCCATTGCCACATTGACGGCCCTGAATACGACGCCGACCGTGATGAAGTAATCGCTCGAGCGCGCGAGGCGGGCGTCACGACAATGCTTAACGTCGGCACTGGCGATCCGCACAGCGGCGCCTTTGAACGGGCCGTCGAATTAGCAGAAAAGCATGATGAGATTTATGCGGCTGTCGGCGTGCATCCTCACGACGCAAAGTTGTTTGATGATGCGGCCGAAGAACGTCTCATAAACCTGATTAAAGGAAGCAAGCGCGTGGTTGCGTGGGGCGAAATCGGCCTCGACTATCATTACGATCATTCACCGCGTGACGTGCAGCGCGAAGTCTTTCAACGGCAGTTAAAGTTGGCGCGGGGACTCAATCTTCCGGTGATCATTCACTCGCGTGAGGCGGATGAGGACACTGTCAGCATCCTGCGCGAAGAATTGTCGGGCTATGAACGCGCCGGCGTTCTGCATTGCTTTGGCGGAAGTTTGCAGATGGCGCGCAATGCGATTGACCTGGGCTTTTATGTTTCGTTTGCCGGCAATCTGACGTTTAAGAAAGCTGAAGACCTGCGTGAGGTTGCCCGGCAACTGCCGCTTGAACGCCTGATGGTTGAGACGGATTGTCCTTATCTGACCCCTGTGCCATTTCGCGGAAAGCGAAACGAGCCGGCGCGCGTGGTCGAGACGGCCGCGTGTCTGGCAGCGCTTCATGAGAGCGACGTGAGCGAGGTGGCGCGCATCACGAGTGAGAATTTTGCCAGATTGTTTGGGGTAACTTGCTGCTCAAGCCGGCCACTTTGTTAATGGCTCTGCCACTCCGATGCGCGGCAAGTCTATGCCGGCAAGGACCTTCTTTTTTCTTCGGGTCTCCGACCTAATCTTCTGCGGTCATAGACCGCTCGGCAATTAGTTGGGGCGTTTCGGCAAGTCTGAGACTTGCCGCGCATCGGAGTGGCAGAGCCATTAAGGAAGTGGCGCGCTTGCCAAAAGCACCAGGTCGCCATTTAGAGACTTCCGCGAATCAGCCAGGCAGAGCCGGTCGCGTTCCCAGCCCTAGAGAAGACTTTCACATGCTCTGACTTTGATGTTATTCTCAGTCTGACTTTCAACTATCAAAATGGCGCAGCAAAATTCGTTTGACATCGTATCGCAGGTTGATCGCGCGGAAATCATGAATGCCATCAACCAAACCATGAAAGAAGTGCGCCAGCGATTCGATTTCAAAGGCAGCAAGGCCGAAGTCTCGCTCGAGGAAAAAGATCTGGTGCTGACCGCCGAAGACGAAACGAAGTTGCGCAACATGAACGATATCCTGCAGCAAAAGCTGGTGCGGCGCGGTGTGCCTTTGAAGGCGCTGGACTATGGCAACGTTGAGCCGGCCGCGGGCGGGACCGTGCGCCAGCGGGCCGTAATTCAACAAGGCATCCCTCAGGAAAAAGCGAAAGAAATAGTTAAGCTGATCAAGGATTCAAAGGCCAGGGTCCAGGCTTCGATCCAGGGCGACCTGGTGCGGGTCTCAAGTAAAGATCGCGACACCTTGCAACAGGTGATTGCCACATTAAAAGCGAAAGACTTTGGCATAAACATGCAGTTCACGAATTATCGATCGAATTGAGTGGAACAGACTTCAGTATGTTGGCGCCAAACGATTCACAGACTAAAGTCTGTGCCACATTTAAAGATGCACGCTAGCGGACAAACGGCATTACTCGAGGACGTCAAAGCTTCGGCGAAGCGAATCTTTGATTCCATCTCGACTGAACTGCATTCAGTCGAAGAGGAATTCGAGCGCCAGGCGCGCTCGAACATTCAAGTGATTGCTTACATTGGTGAGCACCTGCGCCGCTCAGGCGGCAAGCGAGTTCGTCCGGCGTTGACGATACTCGCGAACTATTCAGTCGGCGGCGATGGCTCGAATCAAAGTTCGATTCGCATGGCAACGGTAATGGAGTTTCTCCACACCGCCACGCTGGTGCACGACGATGTGATCGATAAAGCCGAAACGCGCCGTAATCGTCCGTCGATCAATTCTGAGTTTGGCAATCAAACCGCGGTGCTGATGGGCGATTGGCTGTACATGTCGGCGTTTGAAACCAGTCTCGCGGAACGTTCGCTGCCAATCCTCGACATTCTCACCTCGGTCACGCGGAAGATGACTGAAGGTGAGTTGCTCCAGCTTACCTTGTTGGGTCGCACGGACATTTCCGAAGAGCAATACTTTGATGTGATCGCGCGCAAGACTGCGTTCCTCTTTAGCGCCTGCTGTGAAATTGGGGCGTTGCTTGGCAACGCCACACCGAGCCGGCAGAAGATGCTGCGCGACTATGGGATGAACCTGGGTATCGCGTTTCAGTTGATTGATGACGTGCTCGACTTCACCAGCTCGCAGGACGTTTTGGGGAAACCCGCCGGCGCCGATCTGATTGAAGGTAAGATTTCGTTGCCGCTGATTTTCCTGCTTCAGCGCGAACCTGAGTTGCGTCCAGCGGTCCAAACTGTCATCAGCGAAGGCGGGTATCAAAGTGTTACTCGCGAAGAATTGCAAACCGCTCTGGTTCGAACCGGCGCACTACAACAGGCACAAGCCCGGGCGATCGAATATGCCATCGCCGCTGTTTCGGCTTTGGATGCCCTGGATGATTCGCTACACGCCGAAGTTCTCAAATCTATTCCTGCCTATATCGTCGAGCGCGATCGGTAGAGCGTTGCCGATTGCCAGTTGCGTTCGAGTCTTCTCTGCATTTCTCTGCGAAGACCTCTGTGTCCTCTGCGGTGAAGTCAGTCATTCAAGAGATTTACCGCCGAGAAAGCTGAGGTTTCCGCAGAGGAAGCAGACAGAAGACAAAGTCTATTGCCAATTGGCAAGCAGCAATCTAAAATCGGCCCTGTCAGATGGCGAACGAGACCCTAATCGCGAAGCTCGAGCAGAACCTGCGCCAGTCGCGGGCGACGCGGACTCGCCTGGCTGCCCGTTTGGCTGAGCTCGAGTCAGAGGCCGAGATTGTTCGCGGTGAACTCATCGAGATGGATACGCTCGCCGGCCAGACGGAAGCGGCAATCGTGCGTTTGCTGTCAAACGTGATGAGCGGGCCGTCGACGCCGGTGGGCACCACATCGGTGGGCGAACTTGAATTCGAGTTGCAGCGACGAATCGCCCGGGCCGAACTCGCCCAGAATCCGGTTGTGCCTCAGCGGCAGAATGTTCCGCCGCTGCGAACAAATGTCGAGGCCATCGACGACCGCTTCTTTGATCGGACCATTCCGCAGGCCACCACCATGATCCTGCGCGAAGCCGGCGGCCCACTGCATGTAAACGAGATTTACAACCGCTTGATGGAAGGTGGGTTCAGCTTCACCGGAAACAATCCAACGATCAGCATCGCCGTTTCACTCAATCGCAACAGCCGCTTTCGCAAAGTTGCTCCCGGAACTTTTGACCTGGTGATTCGCGACGCGGCGAAGGCGTCGTAAGATGCGGACGGGACCTCTGCGCACCCGACCTACAGCAGTTTCTTTCTCAGCGAGGCGATCAAGTCTTTAGCTTCATCCCCTGTCATGTTTTCGATGCTGGCTTCGCTTAATTCATCGACCACTTTCTGATTGGCCAGATCGAAAAAAGATGTCTGCGCAGCGACGCGACGCCGGGCGGCGCGGGTTCCCGCCTTGGTCAGCGCGGCATCCGCACCTGTTGGTTCGGTCGCTCCGACTGCGGTCGCTCGTTCGACGTTCATTTCACCTTCTTCAGCAAACACATCCAGCTCATAGCGTTCAAGTCGCTGCAGAACTTCGCGGGCCCGCACCAATGCCGCCGGTGGTAACCCCGCCAGTCGCGCTACTTCGATGCCGTAAGACTTGGACGCACGGCCACGCTCCAGGCGATGGAGAAAGACGACTTCGCCCTCGCGCTCAGTCGCAGTGATCTGATAATTCTGCCCGCCGGGCAAACGTTCGGCCAGCTCGGTGAGCTCGTGATAGTGCGTTGCGAATAAAGTTTTCGCGCAATGTTCAGCCGAGTCGTGCAAGTACTCGGCGACGGCCCAGGCGATCGACAATCCGTCGAAGGTCGCCGTGCCCCGTCCAATCTCATCGAGCAGAACCAGTGAACGCGGCGTGGCGCTGTGAAGAATGGCCGCGGTTTCGGTCATCTCAACCATGAATGTGGATCGGCCGCGCGCCAGATCATCCGAGGCTCCAACCCGAGTCCAGACACGATCGAGCAGAGGGAGCCGCGCGCTCTCAGCCGGCACAAACCCTCCCATCTGGGCCAGGATGCAGATAACCGCCGTCTGCCGCAGCACAGTGCTCTTGCCGCCCATGTTCGGCCCCGTGATGATCAGTAAACGATCGGTTGAGTTATTCAGATAGACGCTGTTCGGGATGAACGGTTCGTTGATGAAGGCCTCGATCACCGAATGACGGCCATTGATAATTTCGATCTCATCGCCATCGTGCATTGCCGGCCGAACATACCGGCGTCGCACCGCGGTTTCGGCCAGCGATGCCAACGCATCAAGACAAGCTAAAGCTCGAGCCGTGGCCTGGATACGCGAAGTTTCCGCGGCCACCTGCCGGCAGATGAGAGAAAAGATTTCCGATTCAAGTTGGAGTATCCGCTCTTCCGCTCCCAGGACTTTGCTTTCCCATTCTTTCAGAGAGGTAGTGGTGAATCGCTCGGCGTTCGCCAGAGTCTGACGACGCTCGTAATCCGGAGGAACCCGCGCGGCGTTCGCTTTTGAAACTTCGATGAAGTAGCCGAAGACATTGTTGTAGCGAATCCGCAGTGTTGAGATTCCGGTGCGGGCGCGTTCATCGGCTTCGAGGGCGGCAATCGTTTGTTTGGCGTTACGACTCAGCGAACGCAATTCGTCGAGTTCGGAAGAGTAGCCCGCCTTGATCACTCCACCATCAACAAGTTTCACGGGAGGTTCATCTTCAATGCCGGCAGCGATGAGTTCGCGAACATCCGCCAATTCGTCAATCGCATCGTGAAGTACCTGCAGCAAAGCTGACTGAGAGTTGTTCAGTAATTCGCGAATGCGTGGCGCTTGATCGAGCGAACGCCCGAGGGCAACCAAATCACGCGGAGTGGCTGATCCGAGATTCAGACGCCCGCTCAGACGCTCAATGTCCGCTACTTCCTTAAGACCCGTGCGCAGGCCGTCTCGCTTCATGTTCGACGCGTGCAACTCGGCGACAGCGCCGTGGCGAGCTTCGGTCTCGCCGCGTCTGAGCGACGGTCTCAGGAGCCAGGCGCGCAACAAACGAGCCCCCATTCCCGTCTCAGTTTCATCAATAACGTCGAGCAGAGATCGAGCCGAACCATCCGAACTCAGAGGCTTGATCAATTCCAGATTCCGGACAGTGATGTTGTCGAGGACCAGGTGATCCTGTGGCTCAAAATAAATCAGGTCGTTAATGTGTGCGGCGGATCCTCTCTGCGTTTCGATCGCATAACGCAGACACGAGCCTGCCGAAATGATCGCTTCGGTCTTGCCCGTCAAACCGAATCCATCGAGTGATTGAACTCCAAAATGTTTGATCAGCAGATTTTCGGCATCTTCACTTTGCCAAAGCCAATCATCCAACGCCGTCAGCGTGGCCCCACCGAATACGTCAGGCGTTGCGTTTGGTCGGGCAGGTTCATCCGAAGTCTGTAACGGCAACGGCTCTGTGTGCGCAGTAGCTCTAAATCCGGCGCGCACCAGAGGCGCAAGCGAGGCAGGGAAGAGCAATTCACGGGGCGCGTAAGATTCGATGTCTGCGGCAATTCGGTTCCAGGCTTCCTGGCCGCTGGCCTGAGTGACGCGAAACTCACCGGTTGAAACATCGAGAAACGCCACGGCCACGCGCTCGCCGCGCGCGAAGACAGCAGCCAGGTAAGTCGATTCGCGGGCTTCAAGCAACTGTGGATCGATCGGCGTTCCCGGAGTGACAATGCGAACGACTTCGCGGCGCACCAGTTTCTTGGTTTTCGATGCGTCTTCCGTCTGCTCGCAGATTGCTACGCGGTAACCTTTGCGGACGAGTTTGGCGATGTAGTTGGCGGCGGAATGATGCGGCACGCCGCACATCGGAATCGCGTCGCCGCGCTCCTTATGACGGGCGGTCAAAGTGATTTGCAATTCGCGCGCGCCGATGACCGCATCTTCGAAAAACAACTCATAGAAATCACCGAGACGAAAGAACAAAAGTGCGCCCGGATGCTGAGACTTCAGCTCCTGATACTGCCTGACCATGGGGGTGGGGTTGTTGGCGGAGTTTGAGGTTTGCACTAAGTTATTTTCGTCTGAAGGATTTAACAACTGTGGTAGGTGGTCTCTCAGTTCCCCGAGTTCCCCCCGTTCCCCTAAAAGAGCGCAAGAAGAGCGCAACGGAATCGACTCGTTGTGCACCAAGTATACGGCCCTCTTCGCTTGCGTGCAGGTACACCTGGAACGACTCCAGCGATTTGTGTCCGCTCCACGACATAACCAATCTAACGTCCCGGTTGGTTGCATCCATCATGTCGGTGATGAAGGTATGACGCAAGCTGTGTAGAGTGAAGCCATGTGCTTGACCGTACTCAAGACCAACTTTTGAAGCGGCTTCTAAAACGGTCTCACCTATTTGCTTGTCGAATGATTCCGTGTTGGCACGGGGAAATCTCGTATTAGACGATTGGGCCCGAAGTGCTTAACAAAGTCTCTTAGAATTTTATAGATTGCTTCGTTGTTCGCTCTATAGTTATAGGATTTTGCTTGGCCGCGAATGTCTTGATTTCGCTTGTAGATTTCAAATGCCTCTTGCGCCGTTGTTGGCTTGACTCGGATTTCGCCGCGTTCCAGAGCGTCGATGTCGTCCATGGCCTGACGTAGATCCTTTTCGGCATCCCGCTTGAGCAAAACCCTTTCTTGCGAAGTTGGTGTTTTGTGTAGCGGCGTTGATAGCCATGCAACACTTGACCGCCAGGGCCTGTGTACTGATAAAAATTCTTCGCCATCCTGCTTCGGTTGCACTGGAGAGTGGGATCGTTAAGACCGTTCTCTTTACGATTCCTAATTTCTTTCCGCCTCTTGTTTGAAGCCAGATTATAGTGTCGGGGTGTGTGACTGTCCATTGGTTTGATGAGCCTGAAGATCGCGTATTGAAAGGTTCTTGTTTTGTTCCTGCCTTCGCATTAGTTGAAGAACCTCCTCAAGCAAAAACCGTACTTGCGATCCGTTGCGGATGCGTGTGAGCCCCGATGTTCCGGCCATTCCGTTGAGAACGAAAAGAACAGTCGCAATCATGAACTTGCGTGCCGAAACTATGTCCTGATCGTCATCGCACCAGATGACCCATTCGCATTGAACCCTTTGATCGAACGCGCCAGCGGAAGTGTGTGTCGCCTGCATTGGGCTCACATTCACGCGTGGGCCCGTATTCTCTTGGCGCCCGACTTCGCTGCTGCTCGGCCCACTCAGCCAGAGCCAGCGCGATGAACTCAGGACCATTGTCTAGCCTCAGCTTGAAGTGCGGGCTCTAGTGCACGCGTGCGGAGGCGCTTTGAGCGGATAGCCTCGTGCTATCTGCGGTTGGGTCGAAGGTGTAGGCAATGGAGAAAGAATCGCGGACATGATCTAAGGGCATGATGATCATCACCAAGCCGCGAAGTATATCGACAGAGTAATGGCGCGACCGTCCGCTTAGAGATTCTCCGAATAAGTTTGTGCCGTTGGCAGTTACTTTCAGTTTGGTTTCTCTCACACTCGACGTAGTGGAAAAGCCCGTGGGAAGTTTCCCCCACGGGCTCTTTTGCGGTTCGCAAATCAATATCGCCTGACGCTTCCTAACGCGCTCAGCTAATCAATCGGTTCGGTGGTCAGTTGAGGCTGATTCTTGAGTGGCCCAACGCCCTGCTTGCCCGGATGGTCGGGAATAGTGATCTGTATTTCGGCCACATTGTTTCCATAGTCCAGTTCGGGCAGTTGGTGGCAAAAGCCATTTGAGTCGGTGAAAGGACACGGCTCACCCGACGCCGCGATAAACGGCGGGTTCACTGTGATTCGAATAGTGTAATTGCCTGGAGGAACCGGCACTTGGCCATCTCCTCCGTCCAAAACGAAATACTGTCCGCCCAGCTTCCAGACGTAAGTGTCCGCCCACCCGATGCTGATCCCCTGATTACCCACAATGAGAGGCTCTGTGGCGGTCGCGGGTGCGCCGCATGAGAGGTAGTTGCGATCGTTATTTGCCGGGCCGGGGTAGGCTTGATATTTCTCCACATCTATCATGCAAAAGCCACGCTTGGCGGCGCGCCAGACGTATCCTGTCGCTGGATCAACCAATTCGTACAGGGTGTAGTGTCGAAAATGGAAGTGACGATGACACGTCGCGTATTCGTAGAGTCCATCTCCCGCGGCAACGTGAGCATTGGGATCGCCGAGATTTACATCCGCCGTGCCAATGTTGGGTGTCGAGACGGTGAAGCGTAAGAGCGTGTGCTCGCCCGGCGTAATGCCGCCTTCTTCGACGCTACAGAAGCTCGCAGGCAGTTTTTCGTCGCGCACGACCCAGTTCTGCAAAAGGCGCTTTTGATCGACGATTAAGTCGGGCTTACCTGCGGGTGGCGTGACGGCTTTAGCCTTTTGAAGACTAACGGTAATTCCGAGAGCCAAAACAATCGTAGCTGAGAGAGCAATCCACTTTTTCATTTCGTGCCTCCTCTTAGTCTATTGTTGTTGAGATTTCAGCAGCAAAGAGTTGGGGGGCCACAAGTAAATACCGGCGGTTATGAAATGTCAATACGAAGTCGATTCACCTTAGAGTGCGCGGCAGTCTCCTGACGATGCGAACCTCTGCGCAGCGGACGACCCGGACGGAAGCGATGTTCCTCATAATCAAGATCGAACCCGCTGAGCCTTCGTGAATTCATCTTCTAGGTTGGTCGCTTCTTCGCGAAGATCATCCAACCAAGCAGGATGCCGATACCGAGGGTAAGTAACGTAGGAATCCACATCCAACTGAAGCCGCCGTTTATCCATCCGTGTCCCATCCGGTATCCGCCTATTCCTCCTTGTCCCATCATCCCGCCGCCCAACATTGAGCCGGTCATTGCCCCGCCCCCGAAGAACAGAAAGAGTACAACGACGACGACAAGCGCGATGACCAAAGGTGTGTTATTCGATTCGCTCATGACATTAACTCCTGTGTATCCAGTGATCAGAGTTGAGCTGCTAATCTTAGCGCGGTCCAGGGCGAGGTACTTACATTTTCATTTCCGACTTCTTCTTCATCGCCATCTTCTTCTTACCTGCTGTACTGCCACCGTTCATCTTCGACATCATGTCCAGGTGTTTGATAAGAGCATTACTATCTGCTGTCACTCGCTTAGAGTCTGGTTTATCGGCCTGCACATCGGTCTCAAGCACGCTGACCTGGTCTTTCAATTTCGCCCGGTCTTTGTCCATCTTCTCCATCATCATCTGCATCTTCGACTTCATCTCGGCGCTCATCGCTTCCATCTTTGAGTTCATTTCACCGCTCATCGCCTGCATATGTTTTTGGTGGATGGCCTCGATTGCATCGAGGTTATGTCTTAGCTCGGCGACAGCGCCGCGGGCGAAGTCACTGTCAAGAGCTTCATGCTTCATTGCCTGATTGCGAAGTGTCCTGGCGAACTCAGACATAGTCTTCAGGTGAGCCGTCATCAGCATGTGATGCGGAGATTTCATCATCTTCGACATCTCTGTTTTCATACCGGCCATGTCGGACTTCTTCTGTCCACTCTGTGTGTGGTGGTGTTGCGCCCAGGCTGCGGATGGAATCAGCAGAATAAGCATGATGGCCGTAGCTGACAGCACTGTGCGTGTGTTCAGTCTCATATCGTTATCTTCTCCTTAGGGATTGGTTGACTGAAAATTCCGTTAGTCAAGACTGCGCGGTATTAGCAATACCCTCGATTCTCTCCCGCTTCGGTCCCTGATGTCTGTGGCCTAACACACATAGCAAGGTTCGTGGCCTCAATATAGGCTTGTATGGTTCCTGGTATCTTTTGAAAACTAATCAGTTAGTGAATAACCCATATGTGGGTTAACGCACAGACCGAGACCTCTGCGACTGGTTCAATGAGCACCGAATTTAGACATGCTAGACGGGGGGGGGATTAGCGAGTCTTTCCGTACGCGACCGTGAAATTATCGCAACCCACCCGAACCAACTGTGGAATTATTCGCAGGGTTAGGCGTTTTTGCGATATGGCTTCTTTAAGAGTCCTTAAAACACGCTGAGGAAACTGGGGAAGCCACGTGACGGCACATGCGTTGCTCAGACTTACGCGACGCCCTTGTGTTTTAGCCAGGACGCTGTTTGCCTGTCTGTTCTGATTGAGATTAGTTGCGATGCTGAAGCGGTTTTCATCTTTGATTCTGGCGCTGGTGATAGGTGGCAGTGTATTCGTCGGCATAGCGCGGCTCAAGGACGAACATGTTTGCCAGATGGGCGGCATGGAGGCGATGCCGGGCATGGAAACGATGCCATGCTGTAAGAAGAATCAGAGTGCATCTATTGATAGTAAGTCCGCGTATCCGGAACAGTGCTGTTTCAACATTCCGCCAGAGCCCGGTTCACGCGGGACAACGTTTAACGTGCGTGCCCCTTCCTTCAGTATTGCTGCTATCCATCCGGCGGTAGCCCATTCGCCTCTCGCTGTGCCGAAGCCGTACGAGTGTTCCTACTCACCGCAAGTGTTCTTACTCAACCTACAGGCTAGTTACATCCGCAATCTTTCCATTCTGATCTAGCTCCTCGCAGGCCGAATTGTGTCTCTTTGCGGCTTCTTCGGAAGCAGTCAAGCGGGCTATTGCGCATTCGTGTGCTTTGCGCGCCAACCAACTTTCTTCGATTCATCGGAGGTCAGAAGCATGAAGAAATCTTTGATCGTTATCGCAATTGTACTAGGAGCGCTTGTCGTTATCGCGGCTGCTTGTGGCTCAAAAACAGGAACTGATGGAAATGTCCCCGCCGGCAAGGTCATCAAGGCTGCACCCATGGAAAAGCTAACGGCCACGCTCTCGAATGACAGCGGTGTGCTCAAGCACGGCAATCAGGAACTGACGCTGTCGTTTACCGACGGGTCGGGCAAAGCGGTCGATGTAGGCGCCGTATCACTGAACTTTCACATGCCGCAGATGGGCAGCATGGCTGCCATGAATGACTCGGTGACATTTACTACCACCAACACGCCCGGTGTCTACCACGGCAAAGTGACTCTCGAAAGCGGCGGTGAATGGCAGGCGCAACTTGCTTATGAGGGACCTGCGGGAAAAGGAAAGACAACGTTTAGCGTAACCGCCCAATGATTCATCGACTCATTGAACTGAGCCTGCGGAATCGTGGCTTGGTGATCGCGATCTATCTCGGCCTTGCAGCCTGGGGTTACTGGGCACTGCTGCGTACGCCAATCGACGCGATTCCCGATCTCTCTGAGAACCAGGTGATTGTCTTCACCGATTGGACAGGCCGTTCCCCGCAAGAGGTAGAAGATCAGGTTACGTATCCGCTAGTCACCAACCTGCAGGGTCTGCCTGGCGTGCGTGTAGTGCGCGCAAGTTCGGCGTTTAGCTTCTCGATGATAAACATCATCTTCGAAGACAACGTCGATCTCTATTGGGCGCGCACTCGCGTTCTTGAGCGCTTAAATCTGGTCACCGCCCAACTGCCGCAAGGCGTGACTCCCACGCTTGGTCCGGACGCTACGGGCGTGGGACAGATCTTCTGGTACACGCTCGAAAGCGATCAGATGAATTTGCGCGATCTGCGCACGTTGCAGGATTGGTTTGTCCGTTACCAATTGAACTCAGTGCCGGGCGTGGCGGAAGTCGCGAGCGTCGGCGGTTATGTGCAGCAGTACCAGGTCGATGTCGATCCTAATAAGCTGCGCTCGTATGCCCTCCCGCTTTCGATGGTGGTCGAAGCAGTTGAGCGTTCCAACAATAATGTTGGCGGAAATGTCGTTGAGCAGGCTGGCCAGTGGTCCGTTGTGCGCGGCGTTGGATTGATTCAATCACCTGCGGATATCGAGAACGTCGTACTGACGGCGCAGAATGGCATTCCGATTTATGTGAAGAACGTCGCCAACGTGAAAGTCGGCAATGCCTTTCGCGTGGGGGCGCTGGACAAGAATGGCAAAGAAGCTGTTGGTGGCGTGGTCATCGCGCGTTATGGTGTGAACACGCTGGAAGTAATCGACGCCATCAAGCAAAAGATCGCGTCGATACAGAGTGGTTTGCCAGCTGGTGTGCGCGTTGTTCCATTCTACGATCGCACGCAATTAATTAATCGAGCGACTCACACGCTCAAGCGCGCGCTGATTGAGGAACTAATCCTCGTCACATTGGCCCACATCCTCTTTCTCGCGCATTTCCGGTCTATTCTGATCGTCACGCTGCCGCTGCCGCTCGCGGTGCTGCTGGCATTTCTCTTCATGTACTACATGGGCATCAGTTCGAACCTGATGTCGCTATCGGGCATTGCCATCGCGATCGGCGTGCTGGTGGATGCCGGGATTGTAGTAACAGAAAATGCATTCCGTTTCATCGAACAGCGCAAGATTGATCCGAAAGATCGGCAGTTGATCTGGCAGACCGTTTTGGAATCGACGAGGTTGGTAGGTCGCCCAATCTTCTTTTCAATGGCGATCATAATCCTCGCCTTCATTCCGGTGTTCTCACTTACTGGAGGAGAAGGAAAACTCTTTCATCCGCTGGCATTCACCAAAACGTTTGCAATGGTGGGCGCGACGATCATCGCGGTGACGCTCGTGCCCGTACTCTGCACGCTCTTGCTGCGAGGTAAGTTTCATGCTGAGCAGGCAAACCCGGTTATGCGGGCCTTGCACTTCATCTATCGTCCGGCGCTGCGGTTCGCTTTGAATCATCGGGTGCTAACAGTCGCTCTTGCCGTCTTACTTTTTAGCGGCGCGATTTTTCTGGCGACGGGGATTGGCAAGGAGTTTATGCCGCCGCTGAACGAGGGCGACTTAATGTTCATGCCGGTGACAGACCCCGCAATTTCCATTGATGAAGCAATCAAGATTACCGGACGGCAGGACGAGATTCTCAAGAGCGTGCCCGAGGTTGAATGGGCGGTGGGCAAAGCGGGCCGCGCGGAAACGTCGACTGATCCCTCGCCGACGAACATGACTGAGACTGTAGTCCACTTGAAGCCGACGGAAGAGTGGCGAAAGGGCCTGACTCGAGAATCCCTGATCGCGGAACTTGACGAGAAGTTGCGCCTGCCAGGCGTCACGAACATCTGGACCCAGCCGATCAAGAACCGCATCGACATGCTGTCAACCGGGATTCGCTCGCAAGTGGGCGTCAAGGTATTTGGCAACGATTTGAAGACGTTGGAGCAACTCTCGCAGCGGGTTGCCGAGACGTTAACCGGCATTCCGGGCGTGAGTGATGTTTACGCGGAGAGAATTGGCGGCGCGCCTTATATCGACATCAAGATCAACCGCGTTGCGGCAGCGCGCTATGGTATCGACGAAAGAGTAATTAACGACACCATCGAAAAAGGCATCGGCGAAACAAATCTTTCGGTGACCATCGAGGGTCGTCGTCGCTTTCCCGTGCGCGTCCGTTATGCCCCGGAGTTTCGCGCCAGTGTGCAAGCGATCGGACAAATCCCGATCACCACCTCAACCGGCGCTGCAATTCCTCTGTCGCAACTCGCGGACATCACCGAAGTGCAAGGGCCTACGATGATCTCCAGCGAGAATGGTCTTCTGCGTGGGACTGTCTTATTGAATGTGCGCGGGCGCGACGTAGGCGGCTTCGTTGATGAGGCGAAGAACACCATCGCGCGTCAGGTACAAATGCCTCCCGGCTACTACATGGAATGGAGCGGCGAGTATGAAAATCAGCAGCGCGCCAGGAGTCGCTTCCTTTTGGTGGTACCGATGGTGCTGATTGTGATCTTTGGGTTGCTCTATATGACTTACCACTCCGCGCTCGAAGCCGCACATGTTCTGATGGCGGTGCCTTTCGCTTTGACTGGTGGCATCTATCTGCTTTGGTTTCTGGGTTACAACTTCTCGGTAGCTGTGTGGGTTGGATTCATCGCCCTGTTTGGGACTGCTGTGCAGACGGCGGTGGTGATGGTGATCTATCTCGAAGAAGCAGTTGTACGAAAGAAAAGCGAGGTTGGTCAATTGACTCGCGCGTCTTTGATCGAAGCCGTTACCGAAGGCGCGCTGCTTCGCCTGAGACCAAAGGTGATGACGGTCTCAACGGTCGTCGCCTCGCTCTTGCCGATCATGTGGAGCACGAGCGCTGGTGCGGAAGTGATGAAGCCGTTGGCAACGCCTGTTCTGGGGGGAATGCTTTCGAGTTTGCTGCACGTGCTGATCGTCACGCCGGTGATTTTCTTCTGGCTAAGGGAGCGAGAACTGAAGAAGGAAGGTGCGACAGTTGAGGGTTGATTACAAGATGGGCAGCACCTCTCAACGAGCCTGCGAAGCAGGCGGCAGAATAATAGCCCCGGGCGTAAGCCCGGGGATTCGGTCCGGTTCTGTTAGCCAGCCCTCGAAGAGGGCGGCAGAAATCTTTTCTTACGTCGCTTCTTTCAGAATCAAAACTCTACTTACAAAGCTCTGTCGCCCCTCCGGGGCTCGGAATCTTTTTTGTGCGCCGTACCCCGGGCTTGCGCCCGGGGCTACACTCTGCCGCCGACTACGTCGGCTCGTTGTGGCGTTGGTCCTGACAGCCTTCTTTGGTCAGATGCCAGTGGCTCATGCTCAGACGCCCGTGTCCTCGTCAAGCGGGAGTGCAAACTCAACTCAGAATCCGACGCCGTCGCAGTATCTCGATCAGACAAACGGAATGACTGCCGACGAGGCAGTTGCGTATGCCCTGACACACAATGGTGAACTCGAAGCTGCTCGTAAAGAGATCGATGCGGCCAGAGCAATGTCCCGACAGGCGCGACTGCGCGCTAACCCGAAGCTCGATATTGAAGGTACGCGACAGATTCCTCCGGGCAAAGACAACAGCGTGATGGCGACCGCTATGTTGCCTTTGGAACTGGGCGGACGCCGTTCCGCGCGCATCGTGGTTGCTGAAAGGGAAGTCGAAGTCCGTGAGCGCGAAGTGGCGAATCGGGAACGCTTGCTCGCCGGCGAAATACGCATGAAGTTTGGCGAAGCTCTGGCGCAAGCGATGAAGCTCTCATTCACCGATGAATCAGTCGAAGCAAACCAACAGAGCTTTAATCTGATTGCCGCGAAAGTGGTGGAAGGCGCTACACCACCGCTCGAACAAAACATGGCGCTGGTCGAACTCAATCGGCTGAAGTCGATGCGCGAGAGCTTAGCGGGGAAAATCGAGGTATCGCTATTCGAATTGCGGAATCTGGTCGGCATGTCGCCCGAACAACCGCTGCGCTTAAAAGGCGATTTCGAGCATCTGATCGATCAGCTGCCGCCCGTATCTGAAGCGACTGAACGGGCACTGCGCGAACGGCCCGACGTGCAAGCGTTTCGGGCGAACGAGAATCTGGCCGCAGCACGAATCGACCAGGCCAGAGCGGAAGGTCGTTTGGACGCCAGCCTTACTGCCGGCTATGAACGCATGAATTCGAGCTTTCCAGTCTTTGGGCTGAACGAGCACGGCCAGTTGCAACCTGTCCAGGACGTGTTTCACTTCTTGAAGTTCGGTGTCTCGCTCGATCTACCGATTAGAAACAAGAATCAGGGCGCAATCGAGGCCGCCATTGCGGATTCGGCGGCAGCAAAATCTCGGCGCGAATTCTCGGAGTTAACAGTCCGTCGCGAAGTTGCCTCGGCTTATGCGCAATACGATCGCGCAGTCCGGGCGGAAGAGATTTTTCGTTTGGGGGCGCGCGATCCGGCGAAGGCCAACCTTGATGTTGTCAGGCAGACTTACGAGCTTGGTTCCAAGACCTTGCTGGATTTCATTGCTGAGCAGCGCCGGTTCATTGAATTGGAGAATGATTTTATTGATGCGCAGCTTGCCGTTTACAACGCGCGAGTCGAAATAGCGCGCGCCACAGCTTCACCGGAGTTGATGAAATAATGAACGAAGTGGACAGGCGTTTGCGGCTCTGCCGTTTGATGTGCGGAAGGTCTCTGACCTTCCGTCACGCGTATTTCAAACTTCCGGGGCTATGCCCCGAGAATCTGGGGCGGAGCCCCAGGTGTTATTAGGTCGAATACGGTGAGGCAAAGCCTCACCGCACATCGGGCGGCAAAGCCGCGGAGCTAAACAACATGAGCGAACAATCAAACGATCAAGCTGACGCAACGGATAAGGCTCCGCCTTCCGAAGAACGACGACGTTGGGCGAGACCGATGTTCGTCTCGCTTATTGTGCTTGTCTTACTCGCCGCTGTCGCAGGCTGGCTCTTGTGGCCGAAGCCAGTCGGGAAGCCAGTGCCTGCGCCGCGCTCTGTCTCGTTTAACGAATCGCCGCAGCCGGCCACAGCCGGTGGCGAGAAACTAACTCTCACCCCTGAGCAATTGCGGGCTGCGCAATTGAAAATCGAAACAGTGGGAGAACAACCGTCATCGGAAGCGGCGGGACAAATGGCAACCGGCGTAGTCCAGGCAAACACGTACAAAGAAACACCAGTCGTCTCACTTGTAGGCGGAATAGTGCGCGGCGTCACTGCCGAGTTGGGCCAGAACGTAAAGAAAGGTCAACGAGTCGCGGTCGTGTTCAGCAATGAACTGTCGGAGGTGCAGTCGCGTTACCTGGCTGGGGTTGCGGCGCTGGACGAACATCACAAACATCATATGCGCACGATTAAGCTCGTCGAGATTGGCGCCGCGAGTCGTCAAGATCTGGAGACCGCCACTTCTCAATATCGCGAAGCGGAAGCTAGCCTCGCAAACCTACGACAGAAATTGCTGCTCTTGGGCATGAGCGCTCAACGCATAGAATCGCTCAATTCAACGTCGCAGATCAGTTCTGAAGTCTCCGTGCCATCGCCATCGTCCGGTACGGTGACCAGCCGCTCAGTAAATTCCGGCGAGGTGATTGAAGCTAACAAAGAACTAATGCGCATAACCGATCTCTCAACGGTCTGGGTAGTGGGGCAAGTCTACGAGAAGGATCTGGCCACGGTGCGCGTGGGTAGCGGAGCGAACGTCAGTTCAGATGCTTATCCCGGTCGAGTGTTTCGAGGTCGTGTGTCATACGTCGATCCTAAGCTAGATCCCGCCACGAGAACTGCGCAGCTCCGAATCGAACTCGCGAACCCACGACAAATGTTCAAGATTGGAATGTATGTGAATGTGGGTTTTGCGACTCTCGGCGCCGCTGAAATGACGATGCCAACCGTTCCAAAGGATGCCGTCCAGGCCATTGGTAATCAGCAGTACGTTTTCGCCGCGACAGACAAGCCCAATGAATTTGTCGTACGACAAGTTAAGCTCGCACCCGAGAGCAATGGCTTCTATCCGGTTGTGGAAGGAGTAAACGTCGGCGACCGGATCGTTACTCAGGGAAGCTTTCTGTTGCGCGCCGAATGGCTGAAGACGCATCCTGGCGTCTTGTAACTCTTTGACGGTAAGGCGAAAGTGGGCTACAAGGCGTTTGTTCCAGGCGCCCAGTAATTGGGCGCCTAGCAATCAAGCGATTTTTCACTATTCTATCAGCGGTGGTAACCTTCCTGAGCGAGAGGCATTACCCACACAAAAAGCGATTCGGAAGTTTAAGTATCCGAGAAGCGACAATCAGGTTGCCGCAGGTCCTCAGCAGGAAAACCAGGACAGTGAACCAATGCCAAAAACCATCACAAGAGATGAATTGAAGCAGAAGATCGATCGAAAGGACGACTTTCTGCTCGTCGAAACGCTGCCGCCTACGGCCTATCATCACAACCACCTGCCTGGAGCAATAAACCTGCCACCTGACGGTGTAAAGACGCTGGCTCCTCAGCTCCTACCGGATAAGGGCGCGGAGATTGTCGTTTACTGCGCCAATCCTACTTGAAACGCGTCAGAGAACGCCGCCCGTGAATTGGCGGCGCTTGGATACACAAACGTGAGTGACTACGCTGCGGGTAAGCAGGACTGGATTGACGCTGGGTTACCCGTCGAGAGTGACCATAAACATTGACCTTCTAATTTGCGGTTTACCTGAGATCAATCCTATTGAAGTCCGCTAAGTGTGGTAGGTTTTTGCTCTATCGTGGTATCTACTACCTGTTAGATTCGACGCAATGGATCCGAATGCAGCCCTCAGCACCTCCGCACAGATCGCAGTAGCCATCGCAGGCTTCGCTGGTGTTGTCGTGGCGGTCCGCAACGAATCCGTGCATAGTTGGGGGCGAGTAGAAAAGTTTTGGCTTCGGCTCTTGCTGCTAAATTCAATCCTTCCGCTCACGTTCAGTATGGTCGGCCTGCTGATCATAGCGATTAGGCCCGTTCAGCCCGCGACATGGCGATGGTGCAGTGGGTTTGCGGCGTTACTCCTGCTCCCCTACGCCACAATGATATTTAGAAGCCTCCTTAGATTCGCTCCCGGACAATTGAAAGCTGCAGGCGGCGGGAGACTCCCCAGCTCCGCTCTCTTTGCCCTACTAGTGGCGGTGTGCTTGCTGCAATTGTGGAATGTCACGACGCTGGCCGCCTTCTGGCCTTACTTCGGTGCCATCGTTTCCATGCTTCTGGGGGCGATGTACCAGTTTGTGCGATTAATCCTAATCCCGAAGCAACCCGGCAACTGACAAGCTATTGAGGCGCTACTAATTCCTTAGGCTGCGTCGAGCGGCTCGTGAATGTGGGCTTCACGTTTTCCATAGCCCATAAACAAGGCGATAGCAGTCACGAGTAAGCAGACCACGCCCGCAATTGTGAAGGTCGAAGGAGATCCCCACTTTGCAGAGGCGTGTCCAATCGCCGGATAACTCGCCAGCCAGCAGAGATGCGTCAGAGCGAAATGAGCGGCATATGCACGGCCTCTCTCTTCAGCGACAGTGTGTTCAGCGAGCAGCGTCGAGGATGGAATGGCGATGAGAGCCTGGCCTGCCCCGTTGAAGAACCAAAGCAGGCTGAAGAGTACAAGCGGCGGTTTGAGAATATCCGGCAGAAGGATCAGACCTAGTAGAAGACCGCCGGCAAGCAGTGCGCGAGAGGTCCACTTGTGACGGCGACCATGCAGGATTGATGGCTCACGGGCGCCCGTCTCGTATCGACCGGTTACGCGCCCAAGGAGAATGGCAGTCAATGAAGAGCCAAGACCGACTCCTGCCATGACGAACGCAAACGTAGTCTCGCCCTTCTCCAAAACATCCCGCACATAAGAGATGGTTGCCACGATCGCCGCCGCGCCGGCAGTTGCTTCTGCAATACTGAGAGTCAACGCCTGTCGCAGCGATGGCTCTCGCAGAAGAATGCGGGTTCCCGTAGTAAGTTCGGTTAGGAAGCTGCGGACCGAGATCGGTGGCAATGACCTTTTGAAATAGGGCATTGCCGACAACGCGACCAGCGATGCTGATACTAAGTACGTGAAGGCATCAAACCAGAAGACCCATCGCAGCCCAAGAAGAGCTACCAGCAGACCGGCTAACGCGGGAGCGGCCACGGCTTCGACGTCAGTTGCAACCCGCGAAAGCGAAAGAGCTTTGACGTATTGTTCTCCGCCGACAACTTCGGGGATGCTCGATTCAAACGTTGGTGTGAAAAACGCCGTCACCGCGTTAATGGCGAAGATCAATGCGTAGATCTGCCACACGGCAGTAATGAAGGGAAATAGGACGAGCAAAGCGAAGCGAGCCAAATCTGCTGCAATAAGTATCTTCTTACGGCTGACTCGATCTGCAATGACCCCTGCAGGTTGACTGAACAAGAGAAAGGCAAGGATGCGAAGCGTGAGCGCGTTGCCAATAACCGCTGTCGCTGACAAGCCTCCGGTGAGTTGATAGGCAAACAGCGCCAGCCCGACCGTGGTAACGCCACTGCCAAGCAGCGAAATTATTTGCGCGCCAAACAACAGGCGAAAGTCACGCTTTTGCCACAGTGAACTATTCAGGTGCGAGTTCTCCTCTGCGATACCTGGATCGTTATTGTTCGAACGGGAAGCGACGCTGGTCGACGCGAGCTTCCTGGCCGCCTTACCCTCCAGAATTGCGCCGCCTCCCGGGTTTCTTAGCGAACGTCACTTACCAGAGACTCGTTGCGATTGCCAAACCCAGAAGGTCATGGCTCCAATGAAGAGAGCCGCCTGAACCAAACTCCCGCAGTCAGGAACGAAAGAGCCAGATTAGTCAGCACCAAAAGGAATGTCAGGCCAATATTCGGTAACGCTTGTCGCAGGCGACGCGGTTCATAGCGATAGAGAGGCAGCATGGATTCCAAGGTCCAAAGAACCGCACAGCCGATAATAAGGGCTACCAAGCGTGATTGATCGGAAAGCAGCATAACGAGACTCCTTTTGCGCGCACCAATTATGCCTCCGTGCGACCTTGTCTTGCAATGTAACACTAGTTACACTGAGCTTACGTTGTCCAGGAAGCAGCAGCCGAACGCTGATCCCCAAAGGTGGATACTGTTAATTCATCAGCTACCACCGCGCCCTACGAATCTGCGTGTTCGCATCTGGCGCAAACTCCAGAAGCTCGGCGCGGTGGCGATCAAGAATTCCGTCTACGTACTTCCCGCCAACGAGAAGACGAACGAAGATTTTCAGTGGCTGAAACAGGAGATCGAATCGGCTGGTGGAGAAGTTGCTGTATTTCGGGCGGACTCAGTCGAAGGAACTACTGACACGGAAATCATTTCTGCATTTCGCAAAGCACGCGATGATGAGTTTGCGCAGATCGCGGCCGGACTGGATGGTTTGGCCGGCTCCATCCGCGAACAGACTCGCGCCAAACACCTCTCGGCCGGGCGCTTGGCGGCGCACGAAACTGAGCTCGACAGATTGCATGCGGAACTTGAGCGGGTAATTGCCAATGACTTCTTTGAAGCGAAAGGGCGCGTGGCCGCGCTCAATGCCTATCAACGCTGTCAGGAAACGATCCGTGCTTCACAAGCCCCGGTTGATAACCCACGAAAGTCGTCTGCGAAGAGCGACACCCTGGCGACACGAGATTATCAAGGTCGTCGTTGGATGACTCGCCGCAATATTCATATCGACCGTCTCGCCTCCGCCTGGCTGATCAAACAATTCGTCGATAAACGTCCGCGCTTTTATTTTGTAGCTGAGGGCGAAACAGTGAAAGACGCAATTCCTTTCGACATGTTCGGCGCTGAGTTCACGCATCATGGCGAGGACTGTACGTTTGAAACTATGATCAAACGATTCGGCTTGAGCGATGTCAAAGGTTTGCGCGAACTCGGCGAAATAGTTCACGACGTCGATCTCAAGGACGACAAGTTCCAGCGGCTCGAAGCTTCCGGGCTTAACGCAATCATCAATGGATTGAGCGAGACGTTCCCCGATGATCGCAAGCGACTGCAACAAGCGAACGTGATCTTCAATAGTCTTTTTAGATTGCTCGATAAGCAATCAAAGAAGAAACCGCGGAAAACTAAGCCGGTACGAAGGGTCTCCCCGAAGAAATAGCCTGCGCAAAGCACTCAATTGATGGATCAAACGGCAAATCAAGAAGTGGCAATCGATGACGGACACCAAATGCCTTCATGGCGCGAGGTGTTTCTGTACTTCCTGTTTCTCGGTTTTGTGAACGTCGGCGGGCCGGTGGCGCAGATCACCATGATGTTCAATCACATGGTTGAGAAGCGGAAGTGGCTGTCCAAAGATCGCTTCGTAAAGATTATGGCCTTTTGTCATATGTTGCCGGGTCCGGAGGCGCTGCAACTGGCGATCTATGTTGGCTATCTAAAAAGAAGGGGGCTGGGCGGAATTCTTGCCGGACTGACCTTTATTATTCCCGGTGCGGCAGTAATGATTCTTTTGAGCTGGCTTTATGTGAAATACGGCAAGCTGCCACAAGTCAATAATGCTCTTTACGTTCTCAAGCCCGCCGTGCTGGGGATTATTGCTGCGGGGATTATCAAACTTGGCCGCGCGTCGATTCAGAACTTGTTGCTCGGGGCAATACTGGTCGGATCGTTTGTGGCAATGCGTTTCGGAGGAGTTAACTTCCTTCTGATTCTAATCATCGCCGGTGCTTTGAATCTGCTTCTAAAAGAGGGGTGGCCGAGACTAAGAGGAAACGCTCCTTCACTTCGGCTCACGATCGCGGGAATCGCGCTGTTACTCCCGGTAATTGATTCGCGTCTATTTCAGATTGCCTGGTTGTTTCTTAAGACTGGTTTCTTAAGCTTCGGTGGGGCATATGCTTCGCTGATCTTCGTGCAGCAGGGTGCCGTGTCCGAACACCATTGGCTGACCGATGGACAGTTATTGGATGGCGTCGCCCTGAGCGTGGCGACTCCCGGACCATTCATGCTCTTTACAACCTTCGCTGGCTATCTGGCAGGCGGGGTGCCCGGCGCAATCATCGCAACGTTCTTTGTGTTCCTGCCGTCATTCGTCTTTGTGCTAGCGGGTGCTCACTACGTTGAGAAGGTTCGAGACAACAAGACGATTCAAGCCTTCTTAGCAGGTGTTAGCGCAGCCGTGGTTGGCGTAATCGCGGTGGTGTCGCTTGAATTGATCCCTGAAGCGTTGGTCGGTTGGCCCGCTATTGTGATCTCAATAACTTCATTTCTGTTGATTGTGTGGTTGAAGCGCGATGTTGCTCTGGTAGCGGTTGGCGCTATGGCCGGCGGGATCGTGTACGCGTGCGCGCGCGCTTTTCTGTAAGGAGGGGAATGCAATCGATGATTGTTGGCAACCAGAAAAAGGTCCTATTGATTAGCAACTCGACGTTGTATGGCAGCGGCTATCTCGATCATGCTGAATCAGAGATTCGCGATTTCCTTGGTGACCTGAAACAAGTGTTGTTCGTTCCTTACGCACTCTATGATCGAGACGCCTACGCTTCAATGGCCCGAGAGCGCTTTCAAAAGATGGGTTACAAGTTGTCGTCGATCCATACCGAGTCCAATCCGGCGCAGGCGGTCAGCGACACGGACGCAGTCTTCATCGGTGGTGGCAATACGTTTCGTTTGCTCAAGGCCCTCTACGATTTTGATCTGATCGAGGCAATTCGGCAAAGAGTCGTAGCCGGGATGCCTTACGTTGGTTCGAGCGCTGGTTCGAATGTTGCCGGTCCAACAATCAAAACGACTAAAGACATGCCGATCGTGCAGCCGCCTTCCTTCGAGGCCTTAGGCTTGGTTCCATTTCAGATTAGCCCGCACTACCAGGATCCCGATCCAAATTCAAAACATATGGGCGAAACGCAGGAAGAGCGGATTCTGCAATTCCTCGAAGAGAACGACACGCCGGTGGCCGGACTTCGCGAAGGCGCCATGGTTCGCATTGAGAACGGCGCCACGATCTTAAAAGGATCCTCTGGCGCGCGAATCTTTCGTAAAGGTGTCGAGCCGGCAGAAATATCGCCCGGCCAGCGTTTGGATGAGTTCTTTATTAGCGGCCGATAGGAATAGGAATGAAACAGCCCGGAACACTTTTGCTTACGCGTCGCGATGTAGCCTCGATGCTCACAATAGAGGATTGCACCGCAGCGGTTGAACGAGTCTTCAAGATGTACGGTGAGGGGAAGACTTCACCACCCGGAGTGCTCGGGGTTCACGCGCACGATGGAGGTTTTCATATCAAGGCAGGATTGCTTGAACTCGACCGCCCGTATTTCGCGGCCAAGGTCAACGCCAACTTCCCGCAAAACTCAAAGCGTTTTGGCTTGCCGCTCATACAGGGTGTGATTGTTCTGTGTGACGCCGGCAACGGCTATCCTTTGGCGCTCATGGATTCCATCGAGATCACAATTCAGCGAACCGGCGCGGCGACGGCAGTCGCAGCCAAGTATCTCGCTCGACCTGACTCAGAGACTCTCACCATCTGCGGGTGCGGGAACCAGGGCCGAGTGTCGCTTAAAGCTCTCGCCAATTTATTTCCAATCAAAACGGTGTTCGCATATGACAACGACACCGCCCAGTCGCTGAGATTTGCGCGCGAAATGTCGGAAGAAACGGGGATAAGCGTGGAAGCGGTTCACGACCTGAAAACTACAATCGTCCGCAGCGACATAGTGGTGACTTGCACTCCGTCAAAGCAATTCTTCCTGAAGCAAGAGTGGGTACGACCCGGTACATTCATTGCGGCAGTGGGCGCTGATAGTGAAGACAAGCAGGAGTTGGAATCGACGTTATTGAGCCAGAACCTGACAGTAGTTGACATGGTGGAGCAAGCCGCGACAATCGGGGAGCTGCATCATGCGATTGAAGCCAATCTAATGACCAGGGATGATGTGCACGCCGAATTGGGTGAAGTCGTCGCTGGCCGAAAACCCGGCCGATCGACATCCGATGAGATAATTATTTTTGATTCCACCGGGATGGCGCTACAGGACGTTATCGTCGCTGCGGCAGTTTATGAAAAAGCCGTCGGCAATGGTTTAGGGCAGTCAGTCGATTTGGGCGGCGAAAACATCAATCGAGTGAGCGCAGCATGATCGACTCGAATTAGTGACTCCTGCCGACAGGCCAGACGAATCGATAGCAAGGCCCCCAGCCATCAACGGAAGTAGAAACATGAAAGGGAAGAGGTAATGAAGACTTTTACGAAATCATCGGACGCAGTATTAGTGCAACTCCTAACATCGCGACTCTTCAAGCGGATCACGGTCGCAATCCTTGCGGCACTTCTGGCGACGGTGTTTGTATTGGCTGCGTGTTCGGCGCCGCAAACTGAAAACGTTAACGCCGCTGCAGCCCAGCAACCGAGCGCCGCAGATTGGAAACCCGTGGAACAGGCTCTGGGCAAGGCAGGCTCAATGCAGCCGGGTGACGTTTACAAGGTGAGTCTGCCGCGCAGCGATCTGAAAGTTACAGCCGGAGGAGTTGAACTCAAACCGGCTCTGGCTCTGGGCTCGTGGGTCGCCTTCAAGAAAACTGGCGACATGACAATGGTCATGGGCGACTTGGTGCTCACTGAGGATGAAGTGACTCCGGTTCTCACCAAGCTTCAGGAAGGTGGAGTCGAGATTTCAGCACTTCATAACCACGTATTGCGCGAGTCTCCTCGGGTCATGTACATGCACATTCATGCGATGGGTGATGGCGTTAAGATTGCCAAGGCAATTCACGATGCATTGGGCCTCAGCAAGACTCCGTTTGCGGCTTCACCGGCGCCGGCCCAGACTCAGGACATCGGAATCGATACGAAACAAATCGATCAACTCATGGGGCAGACGGGAAAACTCAATGGCGTTGTTTTCCAATACAGCATCGCCCGTGCTGATGACGTCACCGACACGGCGATGAACGGGAAAGCCGAAATAATTCCCTCGGCTATGGGCCTTGCTCAGGCAATTAATTTTCAACCGACTGGTGGAGGCAAGGCCGCGATCACCGGCGACTTTGTGCTGATTGCCAGTGAAGTGAATCCGGTGATACGCGCCTTACGCGATAACGGTATTGAAGTGACGGCGCTTCACAGCCACATGCTTACGGACTCGCCGCACTTGTTCTTCATGCATTTCTGGGCCAATGATGAGGCGCAGAAGTTAGCACGAGGGCTCCGTTCGGCGCTGGACAAAGTAAACGTGAAGAAAGGCTAGTCTTCTTAGCCGTTCCGCATAAATACGCTGACAGGAAAATCAATGATCGATTGCCGCGCCCCAATGGTTCGTTAATGAATATAAGTATGCAGATGGTAGCGGTGTGATTTGATTGGTCCTGGCTCGATTGCTTGGAGGTTCACTCGATGTCGAACGGAAAGAAGTACGACCAAACTGTCGTGGTTATCGGCACAGGCTTCGGCGCTTGCATGACCGCGCTTCCGCTTGCACGCAGCTTCAAAGCTCGCAATAAAGGCGAGACGATCTTAATGCTGGAGCGGGGCACCTGGTGGACCACGCCGGTCGGAACAGTGCAGGATAAGGAAGTAAAAGCCTACGATTTTCTAAAGGCGAAAAAACAACCTGTTCAGTTCTGGCCCTCGCAGAATCATTTCCGTGGATTGATCGATATCATCTCGCGATGCTATCGCCGACCGAAGAACGAAGATGGGCTTTATGATTTTACCCAGCTCGGCAGGCCGGGCTTGTTCGGACTATTTGGCCGCGTAAACGACGGTGTCACCATAATCCGCGCGAACGGCGTAGGCGGGGGCTCGCTGGTTTATTCAAATATTACAATTCGGCCTCCCGACCTGGTACTCGATGATCCGCGTTGGCCGGTCGATTGGCAGGGCAAACGCGATCACTACTATGAGCTGGCGCGGCATGCCATCGGTTACAGCGTGATGTCAGCGCTTCAGGCCCGCGATGATAGCAACATCCCTTATGTCGACAAAAACAGTACGAAGGCAATGCCTGCTGGCTGGGTCAACTCTGGCCTTAGTAATATCGTCGCCAGGTCGGCACGACTAAATCCTCATTGGGACATTCAGGATCAAGGTGGGTTCAATAGTCGCGGGTTGAAACAAATCCATCTGGTTCCCGGCGTTCCTCCCGATCAGCAGTTGAAACAAACTCCCAGCAATGCCTTATGGATCGACCGCGCGCGCGTATTCCAAACAGCAGTCAGTCAACTGACGAATGACTTTGGCGCAGTTGATCTGGCTATTAATGATCTTACGCCGGAAGGGACAGCACTGGGACCAACCGAGCCGCCGTCGAATTACAACCCGGATAATACTAAGGACCCGGTAAAGAATTACTGTGAGCGACAGGGACGATGCAATGTCGGTTGTTTGCCGGGCGCTCGACACACGCTCAACAAACAGCTTATGGGCGCTATCCTCGGGAAACCGGACGGCACTCCTGCCGCTTTCGATAAGATTCTCATGATTGAACCGCTCGCCGAGGTTGACACGATCCGCGCGCTTGACGGTGGCGGCTACGAGATCAGTTACGTTCAGCGAGATCAGAATGACCCATCACGAACGACCGCGAAATCCGTCACGGCGGAAAGGGTCATAGTGTCGGCTGGCTGCCTTGGGACAAGCGAGATTATGTTGCGTTCAAAGGTCAAAGGCACACTGCCGAATTTGAGCGATAAGACAGGTTTCGGATTCTCAACAAACGGAGATTACGTTGCCTTTCTGGATGAGACAGCGGAGCGCACGAGCATGCTGCGAGGCCCAGTGACCACCTCGTTCGGTCATTTCAATACTACTGATCCGAAGACTGCGAGCGATCCATCGCAAGTCGATCCGATGAAATTTCACACCTTGGAAGATCAAGGAATTCCTCCGGCGCTCGCAACCTTAGTCGGGGTTGGCGAGCCCTTCATTAGATCGCTCGCCGCCGGCAAGCGCGGCCTGTTTTGGGTTGTTGTCGCAGCCCTACGTTTCGCCCTTCGGAGGCTTGGTCATTACTGGACTGCCTTTTGGAATAACTTTCGTCAGCGACAGGATATCTTCGAGTCGGAAGATGAAATCACAAACAAAATGATGTGTGTTGTGGCGATGGGTCGCGAGGCATCAGTCGGTCAGTTTCGACTCGGCGGCCCAGGTGAAACCCCGTTGCGAATTAGCCGCACGGACGGGAAGAAGTTCCACGAAGATCCCATCTACGACGAAATTCGAAAGTCGCTAGCGAGGCTTGAAAGGGTTCTTTCCCCGTCGGGGAAACAGCAAGAGTTTCAAAATCCATTCTTCAATCCGGTCACCAAGGAACTTAAGGCTGAATCAATCGCGCTGAGCCATCCGCTCGGCGGCTGCATAATGGCAACTGATGCCACTCGAGGTGTAGTAGACCAACATGGGCACGTCTTTGATAAAACGAAAACTGGTGTGAGGCCATTCTATGAAGGGTTGTACATCGCCGACGCCTCGATCATTCCGACCGCGCTTGGCGTAAATCCTTCGTTAACCATTTCAGCGTTATCACTCCGGATTGCTGATCAGATAATTGCAGAGCTTCCGTAGTCTGCGGGTTGCGTCAGTCGACAAATGTATCCGAGCCCCGATCCAGTCAACCTCGATGCACAAAGTCTAACGCGTTAAGTGTCGGGGGATTCTCACGTGTACCAATTACGAAGGACGGTCGATCCTTTGTAACCTCTTTGGTGCAAAGTACTCGATTCAGCCCATAACCGATAGGAAAGTCCATTCGCAGGACGTCGCCTCGAAGGATGACTCCCATGCTCCCAAACCCATCGTTATCTTCCCGCGATCTCCATACCATCGATCTTGAGGCGTCCGAATCTCTTTTCGTAGTCCTGCCGCTCCAACTCCAGTAGCGTTTTGTGAAGATGCAGCAACCGCCCACGCAACTCACTCAGGCGGGCAATTTCTACGTTTGTCAGCGAATCGGTTGTAGCGGCCATTTTTCTGAGCTAATAAATATCGAACCGTTCAATTCTTTGGATATCCAGGGCCACTTTCGAAAGTCGGGTTAAGGCAGCGGATTTGTTGCCAAATCGAACTCAACAGCACTTCGTCGTTTGAACGGCCTGGCAAAAATTCGACCGCGCAGGTCTTCATGGCCAGATGAGTTACGCCAGGTTTCACAGCTTATGCCGGTTGTTCTTCGGCTAATAGCTTCTTGATCACTTCTTCAGTTTCGTCATACGCGCCTTCTCCCACGTGCGACCAACGCACGAGCCCTTGCTTGTCGATCACGAACAAGGTAGGCCAGGCTTCTACTTTGTACGCTTTCCAGGTCGCGTAGTCGTTGTCCGTAACGACCGGGTACTTGATTTCCAAGCCGGCAATCTCACGACGCAAACTGTCGATGTTTCTCTCAATGTCTAACTCCGGCGTGTGCACGCCGATGATCGTGAGTCCTTTGTCGCGATAACGCGCGTCCCACATCCTGATTGCGGGCAGGGTATTTCGGCAGTTGTAGCAAGCGAACGTCCAAAACTCGATTAACACAACCCGGCCGCGCAACCCTTTGAGGGTTAGCGGTTCGGAATTGATCCAATGATCGCCGGAGATTTCAGGGGCCAACGGCGCTTTGCTTTCGGTAACCAAAGTTTGAGCAGGAATCATTTGCTCTCCGGCAGTCAGACGTGAAATAGCCGCGCTGATGACGCCGAGCGGCCCACGTCCCGTTGCGTAACCAGCCGCTACCAGGACGAAAGTCAAAACCCCGAGCAACGAGACGAAAATGATTTTCTGTCTGTTCATGTCCGTGTACGCGGCGACTCATGCCAGCAAATGTTCAATCTTAATCGGCAGTTCCCGAACGCGCACACCTGTCGCGTGGTGCACTGCATCGGTGATTGCGGCGGCAATCCCGGCGAGCCCAATCTCACCGATCCCGCGCGCTCCGAGCTCATTGATCTCCTTATCTGGATAGTCGAGAAAGTGCACGTCGATCGGTGGCGCATCCGCATTTACCGTCACCATGTAGTCAGCGAGATTGCTGTTGATGGGAGCGCCGTTCTGTGGATCGTAAGTGGTTTCTTCGAAGAGCGCCATCCCAATGCCCATGACTACGGCGCCCTGGATCTGGTTCCGCCCGGTGAGCGGATTCAAAATGCGGCCCGCGTCCATTACTGAAACCACGCGGCTTACACGCAAGCGAGCGGTCTCCGGCTGCCAGGTGACTTCGACAAAGTGGCAGCCGTACGAATGCAGGGAGAACTTCGGGTTCGGAACAAAGGCCGTCTGTTCGGAACTGCCGCTGCCGGTAACCAACCGGGCATTCGCGCGGCGGAGTACCTCACCGAACGGAACTCCTTTCGTTGGACCTTCAGCTTTGACATAAATGCGGCCACCGTCCAGAGCGAGATCTTCAGGTTTGTGTCCGAGGAACGGCGAGCCGGGAGTCGAGATCGCCACAATCAACAGCGAGGTGATCGCCTGGTCGGCGGCCTTAAAGACCGCTGGGATTATGGAACTAGTGGCCAGCGAGCCGCCGGAGATCGGACCATCAGGCAGCGTACTGTCACCCAACTCAACTTCGATCTTGTTGACTGCTACTCCGGTTTTCTCTGACGCGAGCTGGGCCAGGATCGTGTAAGTGCCGGTACCGATGTCTTGTGTGGCGCAGGCAATACGAACCGTGCCATCGTCACGCAATTGCAGGCTTGCTTCGGCCGCGAATCGACCGGCTATCCACGCGGCTCCCGCGACGCCCCAACCCAGCGTCAGGCTCTCTCGTTTCATTGAGCCGACAACGGGGTTGCGCTTCGACCAGCCGAATTTCTCGGCCCCAAGATTCAGGCACTCGACGTAGTGGCGTGATGAAAAGGGAAGGTTGACTGACTCGTCGATCTTAGGTTCGTTAAGAAGTCGGAAGCGCACCGGATCAATCTTCAGTCGCTCAGCCATTTCGTTCATTGCTGATTCGGTGGCGTAAAGACCGGGGACGGCGCCGGGGCCGCGCATATCGGCGGTGGCGCCGATGTTGCGGCGCGCGCGTCCGAAGCTCACGCGCAAATTGGGAACGCTGTAATGAAACGGCGTCGCTTCACCGCAGTCTTCGTGGTAATGGTCGATCATCGACAGGTGATAGACGTAGTCGTGCTGCAGCGAGACGAGCTTGCCGTCACTCGTTGCGCCCAAACGTACACGTTGCTGCGTACGGGCGCGATGTCCGACGGTCTGAAACATCATCTTGCGGCTGACGACTAGCTTGACGGGTTTGCCTAATTGACGTGCGGCTGCGGCGGCGAGCGGAACATGCGTCCACGGATAGAGCTTGCCTCCAAAACCAGAGCCCAGGAATTTAGCAATTACGCGCACGTTCTCTTTGGGCAAGCCGAACATCTGCGCCAGAACGCTGCGCAGGTTTACCACTCCCTGGGTCGAGTCGAACAGCGTAAGCTTCTCGCCATCCCAGATCGCTGTAGTCGAGTGAAGCTCAAGCGGATTGTGCGTCTCGGCGGGTGTGACGTAGGTTTCGTCCAGCTTGACCGGCGCACTGGCGAACGCCGCTGCGGCATCGCCCCGATTGCTCTGAAGTCGCGGCACTGGTCCGTAGCCGGTGAAGACGACGTCGGGATCGTTGCCGGCTTCCAGGCGTCTTTCTACATCGGGCTTCTCTTTGGCGTACGTCGCACGGACTGCATCGGCCGCAGCTTTGGCTGCTTCGAAAGTTTCTGCGACGGCGAGAGCGATGTACTGGCCATAGTAACGGATCACGTCATCCTCAAATGGCGGCCGGCGTTCCAGGCAGACGCGATCGAAACCCGGCGCTGGGGTAGAGCGAAATATCCTGCCGATATTCCCGCGATGAAAGATCGCCCGAACACCCGGCATCTTCTCAGCCGCCGCCGTATCGAGCGTGAGTAGTTTGCCGTTCGCAATCGTTGCTTCCACCGGTACTGCGTACAACATGCCGGGGAAATTGAAATCAGAGGTGTACTGCGCCAGGCCGGTGACTTTGCGCGCGCCGTCGACGCGCAGCGTATCGCGGCCGATCGGAGAAGGTGTCTGCTGTGTGGTCGTCATCGTTGCTCCTTAAAAATTCAGCCGGCAGCGGCGGTGCGCAGAGCGTGCATCAGGCAGCGCTTGGCTAATTCGATCTTGAACCCGTTCTCACTCTGAGGCTTGGCGCCTCGCAGCGCGGCTTCTGCAGCCTGGCGGAAAGTCGCATCGGTTGCGGCTTTGCCGGTCAGTGCAGCTTCCGTTTCCGGCGATCGCCATGGTTTGGTTCCGACACCACCGAGGGCGATCCGGGCTCGGGTAATCTTGCCGTTGGTGATCGTGAGCACGACGGCCGCCGATGCGAGTGCGAATTCGTAGGACGCGCGATCGCGCAGCTTGAGATAGACCTGCTTGCTTCCGGCTACTGGCGGCGGCAAGGTGACGTGGGTGATTAGGTCGCCGGGTTCGAGCACGGTTTCGCGATTTGGCGTGTTGCCGGGCAGCAGATGAAAGTCGCCGAAGGCAACGCTACGCGTACCTTTCGGACCCTGAATTTGAATCGTAGCTTCCAAGGCTGCTAAAGCGATGCACATGTCTGAAGGATTAGTCGCGATGCAGTGCTCGCTCACGCCAAAAATCGCCAGGGTGCGATTGTGACCCGTGATCGCCGGGCAGCCGCTACCAGGTTCGCGTTTGTTGCACGGCATCGCGATATCGCGAAAGTAAACGCATCGTGTGCGTTGCAGCAGGTTCCCCGCCACAGTCGCCATATTGCGTATCTGCGCCGAGGCGCCTTGCAGGATAGCTTGCGAAAGCACTGAGTAATCACTTTGTACCCGCTGGTCGTACGCCAGGTCCGAGTTGCGAACTGTCGCGCCAATTCTCAGTCCACCATCAGTCGTGACTTCAATCTTGTCCAGTGGCAGGCGATTGATGTCGAGCACGCGGTCAGGAGTCTCAACATTCAGCTTCATTAAGTCGATCAACGTGGTGCCGCCGCCCATGAAGCGCACGTCCGCACCTTGCTGCGCCGTTTTTGATTGTGCGGCGGTAGCGATGGCCGCTGCGGAATCCTTTGGTCGCATGAATTCGAAAGTATGCATCGTCCCTCCTGCTGTTTCGCTCTAGACACCTTTTCGGACCTGTTGGATCGCGGCGACGATATTGGCGTAGGCTCCGCACCGGCAGATGTTGCCGCTCATCAATTCTTTGACCGAACCATCGTCGGGACCGCAAGGTTCTTTCATGAGCGCGACCGCCGACATAATTTGACCAGAGGTGCAGTAACCACATTGATAGCCGTCGCAGTCCAGGAAAGCCTTCTGCATTGGGTGCAGCGCGTCAGGCGTGCCGAGTCCTTCGATGGTCGTGATCTCATGCCCATCGTGCATGAGCGCGAGGTTCAGGCAGGAGAGCACGCGTTTGCCGTTGACGTGCACCGTGCAGGCGCCGCATTGGCCGTGGTCACACCCCTTTTTTGTTCCCGTCAATGCCACCGTCTCTCGAATACAGTCCAGTAACGTGGTCCGTGGATCGATGCGCAGTTCGTGGTCCTTGCCGTTGATGCGCAGAGTGATCGGGACAGCACCCTCGATAGTTGGTCCCGTAAGGCTCGAAGCAGTGTCGCTCTCTACCGCACCGCTACTCCCGAACGACGGTACATAGGTCGCGGCCAGACTTGCAGCCACGCCACTTCCAGTCGTCAAAAGGAATTTGCGACGCGTAGGATCGGGCGGACACGATTGGACATCGTCATCTGACATAGACCCTCCGTTTTGAGTAAATCGTTCGTCTAAAATTTCAAATATTTTACGCCTCACTTATGCCGGAGTCGAACATCTCCTGCTCTGCTTATCTATTCAAAGAGAAGCGATGACTGCGACAATCTCACTCGTGCTTACAATAGCGTTTGCGTAGTTTGGGAGATTGAGGTGAGCTGGTTGCGCAAGTTTCCAGTACCGTGATGACGCTCCGAGAGGATCAGGCGTCAGGAAGATAACGGGTCGCTAGTCATGCATGAGCTTTATCGGCGTTAGCTCCTCATGCTATTCGGCCGCCCGCGGCGTCTGAAATTTCGGGAAGTAGCGGATTACGAAGAACAGGTACAAAAGCCAGAAGGCGAGCCAGACAGATGCGACGATGCGAAGCCTTACCAGGAACAGGACCAGACTCGGCGCCAGGAACATCATGGTGTAACCCAGAAGCCAGAAGCGATCCGCTCGCCGGGCTAACCGCGTCCTTTCAGCGTCACTCATCCGTCCGCCAAGCGAACACCAGTAGTAGTGCAACGTCGCGAACACGAGTGAGAAGGTCGCGACACCCATCGCAGTCAGTGTGGCCTGGAACAACACGGGATTGATCCTGCCGCTCTCGAACCTCGGGTACAGAAAGAACAGCATGAAGGTGAAGATCGCGATGTTGGTTCCGGCGAGCGTGTACGACCGAGTGACGTTGACTGCGGCAATATCTTCTCTCATCAATGCCTCCGTTCTGATGACCCACGCGCTGACCGGCGACAAGCACGAAGCAGCGCGAATCGAAGCAGCTTCCGCTTATATCACTGATTGAGAACGTGAGACAAAGGCGAGGCGAGACATGGGCGAGACTAGACAAAGACCGCGTCAGAGTTTCTGTACTATGGGTTTAGATTTACGCACGCAACACCCGTCCGGCGAAATTCCCGACGTTTTCGACTAAACAATCTCCCGTGTTAACACCGTGTTACGTGAGGCCCGGATAACCCTGAACCGGACTTCCCAAACCATCTGATTCTCAGTACTATTTCCGGCGTGTCGATGACGCCTAGTGACGATGGAGTTTCAGTATTTGAGAATGTTAGGCCTCGCTTGTTTGGGATCGCTTACCGCATGCTCGGAAGCGCAGCTGAGGCCGAGGACATCGTCCAGGATGCATGGTTGCGTTGGCAGGGCACAGATCGAAGCGCAGTAAAAGATCCGCCGGCATTCCTTGCGACTACGACGACGCGATTAGCAATTACCTTCGCACAGTCCGCACGATCTCGCCGCGAAACCTATATCGGGCCCTGGCTGCCGGAGCCAGTAGATACCTCGAGTGATCCGCGCATCGGCGCCGAACGGGCCGAGGCTTTAGAGTTTGCCGTTTTGCTTTTACTGGAAAAACTTCCGCCCACAGAACGCGCCGCATATATTCTGCGAGAAGCGTTTGACTATTCGTACGATCAGATTGCCCGAACCGTCCGTTCGACCGAAGCGAACGCTCGACAACTTGTTACCCGCGCGCGTAAACACGTCAGCGATGGTCGTCGCAAGGCTGTCAGTTCGAGCGAACAACGACGCCTCCTCAACGCCTTCGTTGTGGCCTCACAGAAAGGCGATCTTGTTGGGCTGGAAAAACTCTTTACTTCTGACGTTGTTTCCTATGCCGACGGCGGAGGTGCCCTACATGTAGCGCGGCTGCCCGTTTCGGGACGCGATCGTGTAGCAAACTACTTTGCCTCGGTTGGGGCATTCCTGGGCCACGGTGTCACGATTGAGTGGATCGAGACAAACGGCCAGGTAAGCGCGCTCGTGTTGCGGAATGGAGCAGTCACCGCACTGGTGACTATAGAAGCGTCGGAAGAAGGAATCTTTAGAGTCTTGCTAGTAATGAGACCCAGCAAGCTCGCAGCCATTTCACGATCAGCTGAGGCGAAACATCGATCTCAACCCGAACCTTAGACTTGGGCTGCTGAACTCAGGCCCGATGCGTAGGCGCCGCAGATCTTCAGATATTCTTCGCGACCAACATTCCACAGTCAGCCCTCACGAAGCAGCCAGCTCGAAAGGCCTGTCTTAGGCACCAACTACATAATAGGATTCCTCACTGCTCCTCCGGGCAAACCAAATAAGACTGCGCAGCCGATCGATTTGTGACAACTATTTTCATGGGTTGGATCATTTCGATGTTAGAAATTTTCGATCTAAAAAGCTGTCACAAATAAGCAGGCTATCCAGTCTTAGCGAATGCGGAAACACGAACAGTTGGCGCGGGCATTTGGCGCGCAAGAAGGAGGAAACGAGATGAGGATCGTCGTTATCGGAGGTACTGGTCTGATTGGCTCAAAGCTGATCACAAAACTCATCGCACTCGGACATGAGGCTGTGGCAGCGGCGCCTAATACGGGTGTCAACACTCTCACGGGTGAGGGACTTGCTGAAGTGCTAAAGGGAGCCCAGGTCGTTGTCGATGTCTCGAACTCGCCGTCATTTGAAGATGCGGCAGTTATGAATTTCTTTCAGACATCGACGCGTAATCTCCTTTCCTGCGAGGCTGCGGCCGGCGTGGGCCATCATGTTGCGCTCTCGATCGTTGGAAGTGAGGGCCTGCCTCAGAGTGGTTACATGCGAGCGAAAGTCGCGCAGGAAAAATTAATTAAGGACGGTCCGATCCCTTATACGATCGTCAAAGCGACCCAGTTCTTCGAGTTCACGAAACGGATCGCCGATGAGGCGACCGTTGGCAACAGTGTTCGCCTGCCGCCGGTTCTTTTCCAGCCGATGGCTGCGGATGATGTGGCCAGTGCGCTATGCAAAGTGGCGATTAGTTCAGCAGTGAATGGCTCAATTGAAATTGCCGGACCTGAAGCGTTCCGTTTCGACGAACTGATCCAGCAACGACTCAGCGCCGACAACGATCCGCGCGAGGTTGTCGCTGATCCTGAAGCTCGTTACTTCGGCGCTGAGTTGAGCGAACGGAGCATTGTGCCCGACCATAACGCCCAGCTTGGCGAGACCCGTTTCGAAGATTGGCTTAACCAGTCCACTGTGGCCGCGAAGACGGCCTCGCAAACTATTTGATGCCTGGCCGGAGCAAAGAAGCTGCGCGCGTTTGAATTCGGAAACCTTAAGAGAACTGCCAAATAAGGAGAGTGTCATGAGCACGATTACAACGAAAGATGGAACGCAAATTTACTACCAGGACTGGGGCGACGGACAGCCGCTGTTCTTTCACCATGGCTGGCCTTTATCGGCTGACGACTGGGATGCACAGATGGTGTTCTTTTTTGAGCGGGGTTATCGCGTGATTGCGCATGACCGGAGAGGGCACGGGCGTTCCACCCAAACCGTAACCGGCAACGAGATGGATACCTACGCCTCTGATGTTAACGAGATCGTCGAAAAGCTCGACCTGCGCGACGTCATTCACATCGGCCATTCTACAGGCGGCGGAGAAGTCGCGCGCTATGTCGCTCGATATGGCAAAGGAAGGGTCGCTAAAGCGGTGCTGATCAGCGCCGTCCCACCAATCATGGTCAAGTCCGGAAAGAATCCAGGCGGCACTCCACTCGAAATTTTCGATCAGATTCGCGAGAGCACCGCAAAAAACCGTCCTCAGTATTACCAGGATTTTACACTTGCCTTTTACGGTTACAACCGGCCGGGCGCCGAGATCAAGCAAGGCGTCAGAGATAACTGGTGGCGGCAGGCAATGATGGGCGGGATTAAAGCGCAGTACGACTGTATCAAAGCATTTTCGGAAACCGACTTCACCGAGGATCTCAAACAGATCGACGTGCCGGTATTGGTGATGCATGGAGAGGATGACCAGATCGTGCCCTTCGCTAATGCCGGACCTCTTTCGGCGAAGCTGCTCCAGAATGCCACAACGAAATTCTATCCCGGTTTTCCGCATGGGATGCCGACCACGCATGCAGATCAAATCAACGCCGATCTGCTCGCATTCATTGCAGGCCAAAAGTCGGCGGCGGTCTGATAGATGACCTGTGGGGCTCCGTCTTTGAAAGCAATGTACATAGTACTGAGGAGAGCCTGAAATGACTGCAATTGCCCAGAGACCAGAATCCAATGTCGCCACTCGTTTACTGGCAGGTGTCTCCGTCCCCGACACGCTATTGATATCCCGGGCGATGGACTTCGCACGCGAGCGATCTGAGTCCTACTTGTTCAATCACGTTATGAGATCGTGGCTCTTTGCGGCGATCATTGCACAACGCAAACAGATTGCGCATGACGGCGAAGTTCTGGCCGTGACGACTATCCTGCACGACCTGGGTTTGGCAGAAGCCTTCAACGGTCCACTGCGATTTGAGGTGGAGGGAGCGAATGCCGCACGTACCTTCGCCCGCAAAGAGGGTATGGATGATCGTCGGGCGCAGTTGATCTGGGACGGAGTTGCGCTGAACTCGACGCCTTCCATAAGTCTTTACAAGGAAACAGAGATTGCGTTGGCCACGATGGGCATCGGCCTGGACTGGGGTGGCTGGGGTTACGAGGCGCTGACCGGTGCTGAAGTGGCGACAATCATCGAAGTGTTTCCCCGGCTGGGAATGAAGGAACGATTCAGCCAAGCCGTTTGCCGGATCGTCGAGACACGTCCGACGACGACCTATGACAACTTTGCACGTGATTTTGGCGAGCGCTTTGTGCCGGGTTATAAGGCCACGTCCACTGTGGACTACCTGCTGAACTCACCTTTCAAGGAGTAATGGCGTAAAGCCGGTTTACCAAACGGAGGTTAATCATGAGGTACAAGACATTAATGTTAGTTCTGCTATTTCTGATGCCGGGGACCCTGATGGCTCAACAGCCCGCCGCCAGCAAAGCCCCGCAGGCCTCGGTGACACCACTCACTTCGAAAGATCTGCCGGAGTTTGCCGGCAAAGAAGTCCTGATGATCACGGTGGATTACCCGCCAGGCAGCGCCGATCCCATCCACCGGCACAATGCGCACGCCTTCATCTATGTGCTGGAGGGCTCGATCATTATGCAGGTGAAAGGTGGAAAAGAAGTCACGCTGACGCCGGGCCAGACTTTCTATGAAGGCCCTGACGATGTTCATGTCACGGGTAAGAACGCGAGCAGTACCAAGCCTGCAAAATTCGTCGTGTTCTTCGTTAAGGACAAGGGCGCGCCGGTCGTGGTCCCGGTGCCGGAATGAAATCAAAATTCGAGTCTGTGTCGAAGATTGCCATTTTGGCTTGATGGGTTAGGAAAGGAGATGAAGAAATGAAGGAATCCACTTTCGACGGAGTCGACGGACTGAAAATCTTTACCCGCTCGTGGCAGCCCGAAGGGAAAGCACGCGGCGTGGTCGTCATCGTTCCCGGGTTTAATTCGCATAGCGGCCAATATCTTTGGGCCGGTGAGCAGTTCGCGGCGAAAGATTTAGCGGCTTATGCCATCGACTTGCGCGGGCGCGGGCGTTCCGAAGGCGAGCGTTTCTACGTTGAAAAGATGGAAGACTATACGGATGATGTGGCGACGCTTGTCCGAACCGCGAAAACGGAAAATCCCGGTTTGCCGGTGTTCGTTCTCGGTCACAGCGCGGGCGGTGTCGTTTCGTGCATCTATGCGCTCGACCACCAATCAGAGATCGACGGATTAATCTGCGAGAGCTTCGCATACGATCTGCCGGTGCCCGGGTTCGTCCTTACGTTACTCAAGGGATTCGATTACATCGCGCCGCACCTTCATGTTTACACCTTAAAGAACGAACACTTCTCCCGCGATCCGCTGTTCGTCGAGTCAATGAATAATGACCCGCTGATTAAGGGCGAGTCTGAGCCAACGCAGACCGCCAGCGTGATGATAGATGCTGCCAGGCGACTGCATGAAGAATTTCCGCTGATCAAGCTTTCGGTACTCATTCTGCACGGCACGGAGGACAAGGCGACAAACCCGAGCGGTAGCCAGTTTTTTTACGATAACGCAGGCTCAACGGACAAAACTCTGAAACTCTATGAGGGTCACTATCACGATTTGCTAAATGACGTTGATAAGGAAATCGTGATAGCGGATATTAACGACTGGATCGACACGCGTGTTCCCGTAATACGAACCAAATCCGCGGCACTCTGACGAGTTTTGGCTTTTCACTAGCATCAGGAGGATTTCAATAATGAACTGCTGTTCGCATTTGTTTGAAATCGGCAATGTAACTCCGAGAACGCCGAACGGCTGTGAGGAGTGTTTGAAAATTGGCGACCAGTGGTTGCATTTGCGACTTTGTGTAACCTGCGGTCACGTCGGCTGCTGTGACGATTCAAAGAACAAGCACGCGGCTGAGCATTTTCATTCAACCAATCACCCGTTAATCAAATCCTTTGAGGCGGATGAAGAGTGGGGCTGGTGTTACGTTGATGAATTACTTCTGGAATCAGTTCCAGGATCGTTGACGGAAGAATGGTGCGGTGTGCTCGGGGCGACGGCCTGAGAAAACAAGCCTTGAATCCCTGTACGGCGACGGCCGACCATGCGTTGTCGTTAGGAAAGCACAAGACCCTGGAGACAGCCGCGAGTATGTAACTCTACAGACATTGTCAGGAGGTTTCGCATGAGCGAGGAAAACTTGGAAGTGTTGATAACAGTCGATGACCCAGGCGAGGATGCGTGTGAAGAGGAGCTCTCCGACCATTTTCAGGCTGACGAAACGGTCCCGCACAAGCCCGGCCCACCCTACTCAGCAAGCAAGCAACAGTAACAGCGAACGAAAGTCGTGGATACATTACGCTTCTCAGAGCCAATCTGACCATTGCTTTTGGGTCTCCATTTCCCTTCAAAAGCCTACCTAAAAAACAGGGCAAAAAGAGCGCAACGCGAAATCAGTGTAGTGGTAACGCGCGCAGAATCAACAGTTGGACAACGGTGTCCGACTGCCTGACCATTGGGGTAGTATTTGTCGCAGTCATGGGCCTGACGGTGAGATGTTTCCCTCAACGGATCGAGATTTCATAGTCGCGAGAATCCGAAAGCCTACATCGCAAAAAAGATTCGCGCAAGCTCGCGCTTATCTTTTTTTGATTGGAGATTGTTCTTGACAGTGCCTTGCCAAAGAATTAGTCTTTTGGCCCTAAACGAAAGAAATCGACTGACTTCCGGGACGAAAGACGAACGCGCACCGGTGTCACCGGGAAGCAAAAAGGGACCGCCCGATTCGTCTCTCCCAACGTTCGTGTTCCGAAAATCACGATGCTTGTCTCCAAGAGTCTAAATTCGGCAGCGGCTGCGCCAGCAACCTACCCGTTCGACGTGAATTCGGAACACGTGAGTGCGCATGCCACGGCGCTTGTTGCGCTTAGCCACAGTACTACCGAACAGCAAATCTACGCAGCGATGGTGGCCGAAATTGCGGCGGTCGGAACCCGCGTCGCGTCGTTCACCACACGCCGTTTGATGAGCCTGACGGGCATCAACGGCTACAGCACCGTTCGGCGAGGCGTAAATGGGCTCCTCAACAAACTGAGCATTGAGCGTCAGAGAGTCGCTGGTCACAACGGCGGTGACCATCCGCTGGTCGTCTATCTGGTCTTTACTCCCGAAGAGATTCTGGCCAGACGTCGGGCCGTAGGACAATCGATTTATCCGAAGGGCCTTCATGAGCAGCATGGCGCATCGCTGGTTCGGGCGATGTCAAGAGTTGCCGGCGTGCGCGTTCTGAGCCGGCGAGAGGTCGAGGTCTCGTTGTGTTGCGCGCAGGGACTGACTAACGCCGAAATTGGTGCGCGCCTGGAAGTCAGCGAGCAAACTGTAAAGTTCCATCTGCGTAACATCTTCGCCAAGCTGGGAGTTAAACGGCGGGCGGAATTGGTTTCAAGGCTTTTACGTGACGATGTTCCGTGAGGCACGCACTCTGCCCGAGCGCAAGCGCGCCAGAGGCGGGCGTACCGCGTTTGAAAATTTGAAGTTACCTCGCGCAAGAGGTTTCCCTTTTATGGGTGGCTCCGTAATTCGCGTTTCGAGGGGCAGGCTGAAGGGACAAGTCTGTGCGCGACTAGAAGACGAGTTGAGATAGTGATGCCGAAAAAGGAAGCGAAGAAGAAAAAAAAGAAAAAGACTGCCCTGGTTGTTTGTCGCGATCGGAAAGAATTCTGGACGACGCAAAAACAGTTTTGGCAATGGGTTCGTGACGGCGTCGTGGTCAAAACCAGTGACCGTCCGCTGACCGGAGAGTTTCGTCGCGAGCACTCTGAGCTGATGGTCCTGGTCAGCAATACGGTTTTGAACCTGGCTCACCCGAATCACATGCGCGAGGCCCTGCTGTCGCGGCGTATGGGCCTGGGTGGGAAATGAAGGTAATGAAGAGTAATCGAAAATTCCTTACTATAGTTGCGGCCTTTGTGATCCTCATTGGCATGTTTGCGATGGTGAACGCTCAAGGTCCATCAACCCTGCAAGGTTCGTCCACCGAGCAACCGTCTGAGCGTTATCGAATCGGTCCCGGCGACGTTCTGGAAGTTCGTGTCTACAATCGACCACAACTTTCGCGTGATGCGATCCGCGTTGAAGGCAACGGCATGATTCGAATGCCGCTTATTGAGGGAGAGATCCAGGCGGCATGCAAGACCGAGGGTGAGCTGGCCAAGGACATCTCAACGCGTTATGCGCGTTACTATCGCAACCTCCCGGTGGATGTCTTCATCAAGGAATATCACGCGCGCGAGGTCGCGCTGATTGGAGCAGTCAACGATCAGGGGCGTTATCAAATGCAGCGCCGAATCAGGTTGTTGGAGCTGCTGACCTTTGCCAAGGGACCGTCGGAAAAGGCGGGGCAAACAGTCAATATTGTGCGTGCGCCACGCACGGAGCTTTGCGCAACCAGCAGCGACGCGGCGAAAGCTGAAGGTGGTTTTATCAGCTTGCGATTGAACGACACCTTGCGCGGCGACGAGGCCGCCAATCCCTACGTCGAGCCCGGCGACATCGTGACGATCCCGGAAGCCGACCAGGTTTATGTAGTCGGCAATGTTTACAGCCCGAAGTCGCTGCCCTTACGAGAATCAATTACTGTCTCGCGGGCGATAGCCATGGCCGGGGGGCCCTTGCGCGACTCGAAGACCGACAAGATACGCATCATGCGACAGACGGGCGGCGGCAGCCAAACCGAAATGTTTGTTAACCTGAACGCTATCGCGCAGAAGAAAGCGGAAGACGTCCAGTTGCGGCCCAACGATATTGTCGAAGTTCCGGAATCGACCGGAAAGAGCATTATTAGAAGCCTGCTCGGTTCTGTAGCGCCTTCCGTAGCTCAACTGCCTGTGCGCGTGATCCCGTGAGGGCAAAGGGCTGAAGTAGCACAGACTTTAGTCTGTGAGTCATGCGCGGGTATTCACAGACTGAAGTCTGTGACACTTCAGCTCTTCGCTCTTAGCAACCCTGATGAACGAAGCCACCAAATTAGCAAGGCGCCAGGAAGATTCGCGCGAAATCGATCGTAGGGTCGAAGAACCTCCTCCTTATCGCGCCTCATACGGATATGGCGCCGAGAATGTCGAGAGTGAAGTTCACTTGCTCGATTACTGGCGCGCCATCCGCAAAAGGCTTTGGCTGGTGTTTGGCGTTGCGGCTTTGCTGACGACTCTCTCGATGATCTACGTGGCTCGCAAGCCGGACATCTACGAAGCGTCGTCCCGGGTTCAGGTCGACCTCGAAAGCAATCCCATGTATGGCAGCAACCCCGCGCCGATGATCCTCAATCCGGTCAGCGATCCTGCTTACTTCAATACACAGCTGCAAATTCTCACCAGCCCCGGTCTGCTACGGCGCGTGGTGAAGACCCTGGACCTCGAACACAACAAGGCATTTACGCGGCCGCAGAATTCGCAGCAGCATTCAACCTGGAAGACGATTACGCAAATGCTGGGAGTGGGTAGCGGCGATCGCAAAACGTCCGCGCAACAACCGAATGTTTTGCCGTTGACCACGACAATCGCGCCGGCCACGTCCAGCGAGGACCTGGTTGAAGCCAAACGCCTGGCGCCCTATGTCGGAGCGCTGATGGGTGGATTGCGCATCGAGCCGGTCCGCGAGAACCGCGCCGGTTTTTATAAAGAGACCCGGCTGATAGATATCGATTATACGCACGGCGATCCGGAAATTGCCGCGAAGGTCGTCAACGCCGTGGCTGAGACTTTCGTCAGATCCAATCTCGAGAAGAAGAGTGAGACGAACACGAGCACCAGCGAGTTTCTCTCGAAGCGAGTTACCGAATTGCAAACTCAAATTCGATCCTCGGAAGAAAGGCTGGTCGAGTATGCCAAGAACAATCAGATTCTTTCGCTCGATGCCAGCCAGAATACCGTCGTCGAACGCCTGGCCGGACTGAACAAACAATTGCTCGAGGCCGAGAATGATCGAAAGATGGCTGAGGCTGAATTCAATGCCGCCAGGAATCCCGGCGCCGCCAGCGCGCTGGCTGAGTCTGCTTCGAAAGAAATCGAGACGACAGAATCGCGCCTGGCTGAACTAAAACAAAAACGCGCGCAGTTGCTGGTTGAAGCGACCGAAGAAGCGCCCGAAGTTAAGGAAATCGATCAACAGATTGATGTGCTGCAAAAGCACCTGACCGACACGCGTTCGCGTGGGACCGCGACTCTGCTCAAGAATCTCGAGACAAAATATCGTCAGGCAGTGGCGCGGGAAGATGCTCTGCGCAAATCATTCAATCAGCAAAAAGGCGAGACGGTCACGCAAAACGAGGCGGCCATCAATTACCGCATCCTGCAACAGGAGATCGAAACCAACAAGGGATTGCTCAACAACCTGCTGCAGCGTTCGAAAGAGAACGATGTGGTTTTGGCCGGCCGGCCGAATAATATTTCAGTCGTTGACTACGCGATTGTTCCCGACTTTCCGGTGGGGCCGGCGCGCATGAGGACGGTGATGCTGGCCTTCGTGCTGGCGCTGGCGTTTGGTATCGGGTTAGCTCTGTTCCTTGAATACCTCGACGACACGGTGCATTCAACGGACGATGTCGAAAAGTTCCTGCGGCTTCCGGCGCTGGCAGTCATTCCCGCCATGGGCGTCGGGGCAACACGCAGAAAGCTAATCTCAACCGCGACTGCCTTACAGAAACGAAACGGAAGTAACGGGACAAATCCGGAATTATTGCTGCATGTGACCGGACGATCCGCACTCGCTGAAGCTTACCGCCAGTTAAGAACCTCAGTGTTGTTATCAACCGCCGGTCGCGCGCCGAAAACATTGCTGGTGACTTCGAGCCTGCCGGGAGAAGGGAAGACTACGACCGCCGTCAACACCGCGATCAGTCTCGCGCAGACCGGAGTCAAGGTCGTCATTATCGATGCCGATATGCGCCGGCCGCGCCTGAGATCAATTTTTGATTTGCCCGAGCGCGACGGACTCAGTTCGATTCTGTCCAGCGAAATGACCAAAGAAGAAATGCTGGCAACGATCGCGCGCGATGAAGTCTCGGGCTTGTATGTCCTGACCTCCGGGCCGGTTCCGCCCAACCCGGCCGAACTGCTGGGTTCAGATCAAATGCGTAAATTGATCGACTTGTTAGGCCAGCACTTTACCCATATCGTGATTGACTCGCCTCCCATCAACTCGTTTACCGACGGGGTCCTGATCGCTTCGATCGTCGACGGCGTGTTGCTCGTCGTCCACGGCGGTAAGAGTTCGCGCGGCGTGGTGCGCCGCTCGCGACAACTTTTGCTGGACATCGGCGCGAAGATTGTGGGCGTCGTGCTGAATAACGTCAGCTCCCGGTCACACGACTATTATTACTATCATCGGCGTTACTATAACGATAACTATTACAACTCCGATTCGCCTGCCGCAGAGAAGACCAGCGCGGAAACCCAAAGCCTCTGAAGATTATTTGCGCGTCTCCATTCTCAAATGGTTCCGAATTTCGCCAAACGTTTAGCGAAGTCGTCCCTGAGTACCCTGGGTTTCAGTCTTCATGATCTGAGGAAGAACAACGACCTCAGCGTATTCCTGCCCGGACACCTCAAGGCGCTCCTTTCAAGGCTCAGAATCAATTGTGTGATTGATGTGGGCGCAAATAATGGATCCTACGGTTTGATGCTGCGTCGAATCGGATACAAAGGCCGGATCTTTTCTATTGAGCCGGTTCAGGAAGTGTTTGCACGGCTGCGCGCCGCCGCGCGCGGTGACGCCGAATGGATGACGCTGAACACCGCGTGCGGAATCCGAGACGAAACCAGATCAATAAACATTTTTCCCAAGAGCGCTCTCAATTCCTTGCTGCCGCCTGCGCCGAACTTGCTGACGTTGGAGGTGGATCCCGACCCAATCGAGCGAACCGAGACGGTAAAGGTCACGCGTCTCGAGTCATTGTTTGATGAAATGATCTCTGGAATCGACAATCCGCGAGTGTTTTTGAAAATCGATTGCCAGGGCCTCGACTTCGAAGTGCTCAAAGGCGCCGGCGATTGCATCAAGCAGGTAGAAGGCTTGCAGTCAGAGGTGTCCTCAATTCCTTTGTACCTTGGCGTTCCGGACTATCTCGAGTTTTTGTCGTATTGCCGAAAATTGGGGTTTGAGCCCACCGGTTTTTTCCCCGTGGTTAATTCTCCGATCGGCGGTCATCTAATGGAGTGCGACGTGGTGCTGATACGGCGACACTGGTCCAACGTCGAAAATGCTTTGGCCGAATCATTCTCAAACGGGAAGGATGCAGTTTGAATCGCACTGTTCAGAGTCCAGCATTCAGGCTGCCGTTCCGCATCGCAAGCTAACGCTTGAACTCTAAACTGCACCACTACCATCCCAGACTATCTGCCAAGTTCGTGAGCGGTTAAATTGAGTTTATCTGTCAGCGCAAACGAATCTGTTTCGCCGGCGCAGCTGCGACGAAGCAGCTCGCGAAAGCTGAGCGAGCTGATCCTTTACGGCAGCGCGACGCTCGGGCTGGCTGTCGGACTCGAGCGAGTGCTGGGATTTGTATCCGGCGTGTTGGCGGCACGGATAGCCGGGCCACAAACATTCGGCGCCTATTCCATGGTCCTGGCCACGGCCGGAACCATTGCCGCGTACGCCGGCGCCGGCATCGGCACGACCGCCACACGCTTTTCAGGGCAGTACAAGCCTGAGACCGCCGGGTATCGTAAGTTTATTTTGGCGCTGGCGGTAATCGCTTTGAGTTCAGCGGTAGTTGCCGCCTTGCTCATGCTGGCCGGAGCTGGACCACTGGCTCGTTGGATCCTGAGAAACGAAGGGCTGGTCTCTTTCCTGCGAATTGCTGCCGCTTCATCAGCGGCAATCGTCCTGCTCGAATGTTGCCGTGGCCTCTTGTTAGGACAACAAAAATTTCAGGCGCTCCTAATTGTTTCTGCTGTTTCGGGCCTTGGCCTGATTTTCGTGCTGCCCTTTGCGGCGAGGATTAGCGCCGGCGTGATGATTGGAGGCCAGGCAATCGTTTCACTGGTCTGCGTGGCCATAGTCCTGGCCCTCTCGAAACGAATCGGACTACTCCCGCTTAATCGAAAAGCCAGTGACGCGGGTCCGGGAATCCGGCCGGTCTTCACCTTTGGCTTGGTTCAATTCGCAGCGTTTGCCGGTGTCAGCATCGCCAGCTGGTGGATTGCTTCACTGGTTGCCAGGTCGGACGTGAGCCTGACACAGATGGGGCTCTATGCAATCGCGAATCAGTTTCGCGGTCTCGCCGCATTAGCTCCCGGTTTATGCGCGCAGGTTGGATATTCGTTGTTAACTGACGAGTCGGGTTCCGAATATGGCGGCGCCAAACGGGTGATGTTGGTGAATTCGTTCCTGGCCGCCTCGCTGGCGACCGTTGCTGCCAGCTTTGGGATCGTCTTTGCGCCGTGGTTCCTGGCGATTGTTTACGGCAAATCATTCGCGGGCGCCGAGACAGCCATTGTGATTCTGCTGGCCACGGGAATTGTGCACATGAGCAGTATCCCGGCCTCGCAACGACTCAGTATTGTTGGCTTGCGAGCGATGGGGATCATCAACACGATTTGGGCCATCCTCACAGCGAGCCTGGGAATCTGGCTGATCCCGAAAGCCGGCGCGACCGGCGCGGCGTTGGCGTTCTTGATTAGCCACATGCTGTCGCAGGTGATGGTGATTGTGGCGCTCGCACGGCTGCATGAGATGCCAAATGGTTTCCTGCCTTTGTACAGCGTCACCACGTTCGGGGGTCTGTGTCTGGCGGCTTTGGGATACTGGCGCGCTTTTGAAACCGATCGAGGAGCATTGACGATTGCCCTCGCTGCTTTGGCAATATTCGTCCTGGGAGTCATTTCATACATTGGTCGAAAGACCGGTTGCCTGCCTGAGCTGAGATCGAAAAAGCGGAACGTGGCACGCGCATCCTGCGCGTGATTCACGGGCGGGACGCCCGTGCCACTTAATCAAAATATGATCTGGCACGTCCTCGATGTAAGAGCAGTTTGGATCAAAGAATTTGCCGCGGCGTTGTCAGCGCAGGTTTCTACCCTCGGCTGGTGTCCGCAGATTACCGGGACGGGCATGTTTCGCGATTCTGAAAGCGAGACGGCGCTTGCGAATCCTGAATTGCGCGTTCGGTATTTTCCCCTGCAACGTGGGTTTGCAAAGTTTCCGGTTAACGTCATCGCCAGAGAAGCCGAACGGGTATCGCGCCGAATACTAAAACGCACAGAGAGGCCGGCCGATTCGATTCTCGTTTGTACTTCACCGCATTACGCCCCGGTAGCCGAGCGCTGGCCCGGCGTGGTGGTTTATTACGTCACTGACCTGTTTGTGGCTTACGGTGATAATCCGGCATTTGTGACGGCGCTCGACCAGCGATTATGCAAAGCGGCGCGCCTGGTTTGTCCCAATTCTGATCGTATCGCCGAATATCTGACTCAAAGCGCCGGGTGTGATCCGGAAACAATTTCGATCATTCCTAATGCAACTCGCAGGACAAATATTTTGGCGGCGCCATCTTTTCATTCGACGGTTGAGGTCCCTGCCGATGTGCGCGATCTCTCACGTCCGCTTGCCGGTGTGATTGGTAATCTCGCGGCAAATATGGACTGGCTGATACTACAGGAGGTGATCGCGCGCACTACCTGGCTCTCCTGGGTCTTTGTGGGACCGACCGACATGGAGATATCCGATCCCCGGCAAAGAGATGCACGCGATCGGCTGAAACGTCTCGGAGGGAGAGTTCGGTTTGTTGGCCCAAAGCCTTATTCCGAGTTACAGAATTATGCGCGCGCAGTCGATGTCGGCGTCCTGCCCTATTTGAAATCGGAGCCAACCTATTCAGGCAGTCCTACGCGCTTCTACGAGCATCTCGCGGCTGGCCGGCCAATGATCGCGACGCGTGGCTTTGCGGAATTGCTCAAGCTGGAACCGATGCTGCGACTGGTGAACACTGCTGATGAAATGATTCTGGCACTCGAAGAACTTCGGCGCGCGGACTTTCGCGACGGTCATGAAACCTTACGCTGGCAAGCCAGTCAAACTGAAACATGGGAAGACCGCGCAGCCACGATGAGAAGCGCGCTCAACCAAAAAATCGCTCGTGACCGCGAGGCAGCGTGAGCAAAATGGCAAAAGCACCAGCTCCGGTTTCAGCAGTCATTGCCGCCTATAACGCGGAGGCATTCATCGCTGAAGCGATCGAAAGCGTGCGGGCGCAAACTCTGCCGGTGGCGGAGATTCTGGTGGTCGATGATGGTTCGACCGACAGCACTCCCGAAATCGCGCGGACAAAGGGAGCGCGGGTAATCCGCCAGTCGAATGCCGGACTGGCCGTGACCCGGAATCGCTGCGTACGCGAGGCGTCCCAGCCCTGGATCGCTTTCATCGACAGCGACGACATTTGGGCGCCTGAGAAGATCGAGAAGCAGATGAGGATCGCCGAGTGCGATCCCGAGATCGCTCTGGTCGCTTGCGACTACAGCACCTTTGACGGTTCAGTGATCTTCTCACCGTCGGTTCTGGAAGATTACGCCGAAGGGTACCGGTCCCAGCCAAAAACCAGGTGTGAGGGTGGCGCGATTATTGAAACGCTGGACGAGAGTTTTACCGGCGTTGCCTATTTTCTGGTGCCTTCGCTGATCATTGCCCGCAAGGATGTTCTGGAGCAAACACCTTTTGACGAGGACTTGTTCGTGGCCGAGGACTTCGATTGTTTTATGCGGGTGTGGGTCAGGCACAAAGTTGGAATCGCGGACGAAGTGTTGGCCAAACGACGAGAACATTCAGATAACCATTCGCGCAGTTTCACCGAAGCGTCGCTTAGTTGCGTCGCGGCGACGCACAAGGTACTGGAACATCCTGAGTTTTATCCGCCGGCCGCGGTCAGCTTATGTAAAGCCTGGCTGCCGGCCAATCTCAGACACGCCGGATCGAGGCTGGTCTGGAGCGGCCAGTCAAAGCGCGGCAGAGATCTCTTGCGTGAAAGCGCCAGGCTTGAATTGAGCGTGAGAACTATTCTGGCACTCGGGGCAGCGGCCTTCCCACCACGGCTGGGTTCTGAATTCATGAAAGCAAGATATTACATCTCCAGAAGGTTCGGAATTTGACACGGCAGTCGCTCATCGATCCGGCAGAGGTCGGCAGGAGAAATCGACTGGATCCTTTGCGCTGTTATCTCTCGGTGCGCAGAGTCCTGGAGTCGCACTGGTACAGAAGCTTCTGGCAGACCGATCCCTGGAAACAATTTGTTGGTTCCGAAGCGCTTCACCTGAAGGTTGATTGCAACGAAGACGAAAAGTCGATGTTAGCTGCGCTCGAGGATATTCCCAGCGCCGTGAACGCTGATCAGACCCAAGTGCTTTACTGGTTGGCCCGCAATTCTGAGGCGAACGGCGATATTGTGGAAATCGGATCTGACCAGGGCAAAAGCACCATCGCCTTAAGTTTGGGTGCGAGCCGAAATGCGCGACCTTGCAGTGTTCATGCAGTCGATCCTTTCCTCGACGGGGTTGAGTCAAACGGATCAGAGAGACAGAACGTTTTCGATCAGAATCTCGCGAGGTTCAAGGCCGGCAACGTAGAACTGCATCGCATGTTCAGTGGCGATTATCGCCGTGAAAGACAAACACCGGTGCGACTGCTGTTCGTCGATGCGGCGCACGATTATCTAAATTCGTGTTACGACTTTTTGGCCTGGCGAGAACTGATGTCACCGGGAAGTTTTCTCGCGGCTCATGATGTCGACAACTATGATTACGGGCCGGGAACTCGCCGTGCCTTCATGAATTGCGTTTTGAAAGATCGAGGGTTTCAGCTCGTCCTGCACAAAGATAATCTGGCTGTGGCTCAAAGGATTACCGAGGCCGGGAGCTAGAAAGTCAGCTTACAAAGATGTCGTCCCAACCACCACAGCGACCAATCCGGGTTGCCATGGTTCATTACCGTGACTCAGCGGCCTGTGGCGGCTCGTTACGCGTGGGTGAAACCATCGCGAATAACCTTGAGCCCAATCGCGTAGCGGCCGAAATGGTCTTCGCTTATGGGAGCGCCGGCCCCGTGACGAAAAACGCCAGGGTGCCGTGCCATTTTATTGGTTCGCGTGGTCCAAAGGATTTTCCCGCCTGGATTAGAGCGCGAGCCTTCTTTAAGAAACTGCGACCGGACATCATTCATTTTCAGGATGCCGTCGTGTGGTTAAGGAGCGCGTTGAGCGCCACGCCGGCGTTGAAAGTCGTGCACGTGCATGGCCGTCATCAAATTCGTCCGAAAGGTGAGGAACGCGGAGCGTACCGAACCCATCCCTTCAATGCTTCTCCCCTCTTTCGTACCTTCCTAAGATCGACTGATGCGCAGGTTTGCATTAACAACGGAGCTCGGGATGCATTGCTTAACCTTGGGTGGATCAAGCCCGAACGATCGTTTGCGGTTTACAACAGCATTGAGGTCTCGCGTTTTCGCGCGCTGCCCGAACGGGCCAGGGCCCGAGCTGAACTTGGCTTACCGCAAGACGCGTTGCTGGTCGGCATGGTCTGCCGGCTGGTCTGGGAAAAAGGTTGCGCGGATTTGCTTTCGCTAGTCGGTCGCCTGCCCGAGCGCTGGCATGGAGTAATTTGCGGTGACGGTCCGCTAAAAGATGAATTGCAGCGGGCCGGTGAAAGGCTTGGTCTGACAAATCGCATCCATTTCATCGGCGTCCAGGATGATTCCGTTCCAGTGTACGCCGCGCTTGATGCTTATGCGTTCCTTTCACTATATGAACCTTTTGGTTTGGTGCTGGCTGAGGCGATGAGCTCCGGCGTGCCGGTCTTCGGAATTCAAGGCGACGGCGAATTCAACGAGCCTGTGTACCCTCTCGTAACCGGCGACACAGTCGAGCTGCTGCCTTTTGCGCGCGCGGGGAATTATGCGGCTGCGACGCCGCCGCATATCCTGGATCAGCTCGCGGCTAAGCTTTCAAATTACGGCGCCCAACCTGAGTCTTACCGCGGCATGATTGATCGAGCCCGCACCTTGGTCGAGATGTGCTTTGACGCGCGCATTCAGGCGGAAGCGATGACTCGAGTCTACGAGAACATGATCGCGCGCGGTCATTCTTCCCAGGCGCTGCTGGCCGAGTCTTATCAAGCAAAACGCGAGCAGGCCGAACTGCTTCTGTCATCTGCGAATCACGAAGACGCTGTGGCTGCAATCGCATGATTCATCTGGTCATTCGCGAACCAATCGGCTATCAGAGAACGCTGTGTCAGGCGCTGAGTGATGCCTACGAGGGCGCGTTTGTCGCCTGGTTTGCCGAGAAGTCTGAGCCCACTCTTCCGGAGGCCGGTAAAGATTTCACCAGACGATTTATTTCAGACGTGGGATACGCGACGCTCTCTCGCGAACTACGTTCCGATCCGCAGGCTATCGTAATTCTCGGCGGCTGGTCATCGGCATTCGCGCACAAGACTCTCCTGATTACGCAGCGTCTGAGCATTCCAGTTTTCATTTGGGCCGATCATCCGCATCCGCGGCAAAGAAGCCGGGCGTTTGATCGCGGCCGCAAAAGTTACCTGCGATTCCTTGGTCGACGCGTCGAAGGATTTCTGGCATGCGGCCAGCCGACGACGTTGCACCTGGAAAGCCTGGGAATTGCGCCTGAGAAGATCACAAACTTCCCATACTGGGTTGAGGTGCCTCGTGATTGGTCTTTGCCGAAAGGGTGCGGCGAAACTCACGATCAGCATCCGCTTCGCTTAATCGCGGTCGGCAGACATGTCCAGGTGAAAGCCTTTGAAGTCGCGATTGAGGCCGTCGCTCTGGCTAACCGGAATGCGGGCCGGCGCCTCGCTACGCTCGAATTGGTAGGCGACGGGCCAGAGAGGCAGCGGCTTGAGGCGCTTGCCAAGTCGTTGCGCATGGAGGAAGCCGTCACGTTTTCGGGGTGGGTTGAAAACGATCAGGTTGGCAAGCGGATAAGTGACGCGGACGTTCTTGTGATCACCAGCAAGTTCGACGCCTATGGGGTTGTGGTGCTGGAGGCGCTGGCAAATGGACGGCCGGTGCTCGCCTCGGATCGGGTGGTTGCCGCGCTCGACCGCGACGACGGTAACGGGGCGATTCTCTTTCATCCATCCGGCGATTCGAAATCACTGGCGCAACAGATCGAGATTCTGGCGCTGAATAGAAGCGTCCTGGGAACATCGTCCAGGGTTGCGCGAGCAATCGCGGAAGAGTGGCCTCTTTCACGTGCCGCTGAAATTCTCCAACCGGTTTTGGAGCGCGCGAATGCAAACCGAAGGCAGCGAAGTCCTCAGGAAATGCCTGCTACTTTTGATGGCGGGGCGAACCGATCGGCGCAGCCCACATCAGATCCGTCATGATTCAGATTTATAGTCGAGTTCTCTCAAAGTGGCGGGAAAAGTCGGCGCGTCGAAGCAGGACTGGGCTGCCCCGAGTCACGATTATTCAATGGGCATCGGCATCGGCTTCGGTCGTCATTGCCGCATTCAGTTACGAAGTGCGCAGTTATGCGTGGCTGGCTTTACTGACGCAGCTCCTGGTCTTTCTAAGTTTCGTATCGTTGATAATAGTTACTCGGGAAGTCTTCAAGACCAGCAGTATTGGAAAGTTTTGTTTGGTTGCCGGAGTATTTGTTTTCTATTGGATTGACGCACTTGCGCTTTCGCTACAACGTTATCCTTTTGCGGTGCCGCCGGGCTTTCCGTACAACGCCACTCAGTTTGATCAAACTTTGATACAGCAAGCGCTATTTTATGTCAGCGTTTTTCAGTTGCTGCTGCTGGTTGGGTATTCAATTCGACCACGCCTCGCGCGGCCGTTGAGATTCCTGGCGGCGCGAGTCGATTCACTTTCATTTGATCGCAGCCTGGTCGCCTTTCTTTTCATCACGTGTTCTTTTACGCCGCTGATCATCTATTACGATTTCGATATCGTGAAAATCTTTGCCGCACTCCTCGCCAGTAGAAGCGGGACAGATTTCGAATCACCTGAACCCGGGTTGGCCCAGCACGTCGCACTTTTCGGTATCTATGGGGCCTCGCTTGGTTTTGTTTATGCGTTGAAAGCCGCGACCTGGCGCCGGATTTGGTGGCTGGTCCTCGCCGTGCTCGCAGCCCTGCCCTTTGTTTTGAGTGGCACGCGTCACGTTTGGCTATATATTTCTCTGCCATCAGTGCTGATAGTCCTGCGTGGATTCCAGGGTCGATTGAGCCATAGACGGATAGTAGGATTGACAACCATAGTCCTGATTGTTCTGGTTGTGGCCCAGGCGCAATTCGTCTATCGCAGCGTCGGCTGGACAGGGGCGAAAGAAGTGTCTACGGAAGATATCTCTCAGATCAATACCAACGGCCAACTTACAGCTTTGCTGTTTGCTGAGTACCTGGTGCCGGACCAACATTCCTATTTCAAAGAGCTGGCTGAACCCTACTTCCTGATTCATTGGATCCCTCGTCAAGTGTGGCCGAATAAGCCGATCATGGAGTCGTGGGCCTATTACAACGAAAGCTATGTCCAGGGCGCTAATTTCAATGTCACCCCGTCGATCATTGGACAGTTCCATCTGAACTGGGGCCTGGCAGGTGTCATATTCATCGGCGCCTGGTTAGGATTTCTTACGCACATAGCCGACCAACTTCTCTTGCTCCTTAATGCGAGCCGTCAGCGGGCCATGTTTGTCGTGGTGGGCATGTTTTATGCCTTTATCATTTCATCGTTTCGAATCTATTCTCCGATCTATTTTTCGTATCTCTGTTTTGGCGTCATCGCCATGTTCCTTTTGACCCGGCGCCGGGTCACGGCGCCTGCTGTTTCGCTAAATCCGCAACGTTTGCCTGCGTAGAAAGTCCGGGCCTGCCTCTATGAAAGTCCTTTTCGTTTCGCCATCATTTTATCCGGCATTTCATTACGGCGGCCCAATCTTTATCAATCGATCTTTTTGCGAGGCGATGGCCCAACATGAAAACGTTCACGTCGAGGTGCTGACAACCGATTCCAACGGGCCGGGACAACGAATTGACGTCAGTGAAACCGATGCGAATCGTAACGAAAGCTATGCGATTAGTTATTGCCGGCGTCTGCTTCCACCAGACATCGCGCCGGGACTGTTGCTGCGCTTGTTCGGAAAGATTCGAGGCGCCGACGTTGTGCATTTGAATGGTGTGTATTCCTTTACGACCATCCCGACTCTCGCTCTCTGCCGGCTAATGAAAAAACCGGTGGTCTGGTCAACTATGGGCGCCCTGCAGCGTTGGGAAGGAACCACTCGCAAAGGGATGAAAGCCCGTTGGGAGCGAATCTGCAATTCGTTCTGCGAGCCGGATCGCGTTTTGATGCACGTGACCAGCGAGGAAGAGAAAGCGGAGAGCCTCGAAAAGATTCCAAACGCCAGTGCGCTGGTCCTTCGCAACGGAATTGAGATTCCGAAACTAAATCGCGCGACATGCGATCATCCGGGCGAAGTCCTGAGACTGCTCTACCTTGGACGCTTGCACCCAATCAAGGGGATTGAAAACCTTTTGACCGCGCTGACAATGGTGAAGAGCAATGTCCAACTGGCAATCTGCGGCGAGGGTGAACCTGAGTATGAAGTTCGTTTGCGCACACTCGTGACCGAGCTGGACCTGGCCGGTATCGTCCAATTTCATGGCCGAGTTGATTATGATCTGAAGGAACAACATTTTCGCGACGCTGACCTCTGCATCGCGCCTTCTTTCAAAGAGGCGTTTTGCACTGTCGTCATCGAGTCTCTGGCGCGCGCGGTCCCCGTGATTGCCAGCCATGGAACGCCCTGGCAGCGAGTCGCAGAAAAAGGTTGCGGTCTGTGGGTCGGGAATGAACCTCAGAGTCTGGCCGCGGCCATTGATCGAGCTGCGGCAATGCCGCTCCGCGAAATGGGTCTGCGCGGACGGGCGTGGATGGAGCAGGACTTTTCGTGGGCACAGGTTGCCGGCGAAATGATCGAAGAGTACGAACGACTGCGGGAGAATCTCCGCAGCAAGCGGGTCAAGGTAGTGACTTCTCCGGAAACTGCATGAGACAGCGTCAACGCTCTCGACTGGAGCGCAACCGTCCCGGTTGCTCTTTCGCGTCGATAGCGACGCCGGCAAGCGAGGACGCTTGCGCTCCAGTCTGTAGAAATGGTTCGCGATGCTTGAACAGATCACGCCGATCATTCTGACTTACAACGAAGCGCCGAATATCGGCCGCACTCTGGAGATGCTGCGCTGGGCGCAGGACATCGTTGTAGTCGACAGTTTCAGCCATGACCAAACACTGGAGATCGTTTCGCAGTTCTCGAACGTCCGCGTTTTCCAGCGCGACTTTGATGGCTTCGCCAGTCAATGGGAATTTGGAGTGAAAGAGACGGGGATTCTGACTGAATGGGTTCTGGCTCTCGATGCCGATTTCATCCTGACTGATGAACTCGTCGAAGAGTTGGCTGTGCTGCGGCCTACGGACGGTATCGCCGGTTATAAAGCTCCGCTGACGTATTGTATTTACGGAAAGCATCTGCGTTCTGGTTTGTTGCAGCCATTGAAAGTGCTCTATCGACGCGGCAGAGCAAGTCTCTCACCCGACGGCCACACCCATCGAGTGAATGTTGAGGGCGAAGTTGGCATGTTGCGATCGCGCATTCTGCACGACGACCGCAAGCCGCTGAGTCGTTGGCTTTCCACTCAGTCCCGCCACGTCGTACTGGAGGGGCAAAAGCTTTTGGCATCGAATCCGGATGAACTGAATTTCGCGGATAGAGTTCGCCGGCTGCGAATAGTCGCGCCCATCGCAGTGCTGCTTTACTGCCTGATTGCCAAAGGCGGAGTGCTGGATGGCTGGCCCGGATTCTATTACGCGTTTCAGCGAATGCTCGCGGAGGTGCTCTTGTCGTTGCACCTGCTCGAGCACGATTTTAAGTTGAGGCCACCCGCGCCGAGCCCAAACCCGGCATTAGTTGAGCGGCCGGTAGTGGAACGCGCCCCGCAGTATGCGGCCGTCGAGCCACGGCCAAACAACCTGACGTAATCGCATAAGCAGAATTCTGTGCACATTCTCGGCATCAATGCCTACCACGGAGATGCGGCGGCCGCGATCATTCGCGACGGTCAGCTGATTGCTGCCGTCGAAGAAGAGCGCTTCAATCGCATCAAGCACTGTGCGGGTTTCCCGGCGCAATCGATTGAATACTGTCTCGAAGCCGCCGGGATTAGGATTGAAGATGTCGAGCACATTGGCATTTCACGAAATCCTTCGGCGAACCTGCACAAGAAAATCTTATTTGCGGCAAGAAGGCTGAAGCCGCAAAGAGCGAAGAACAAAGGGCAAAGCGCGAAGATCAGAGAGCATACTGGGGCCGCTGTCTCCGTGTCCGAAGAATTGAGTACGAGCTTTGACACGCCCTCTGCCCTTAGCCCTTCGTCCTTACCCTTTAGCCCATCAAACGGGAATGGAAACGGCTTTGCCCGGCAACTCGCCAGCCGTTTGCGCAACGCCGCCAGGGTCCATGATCTAAAAAATGAATTAGCGAAGTGGCTCGGCGTCCCCGCCAACCGTTTGCGCGCGCATTTTCACAACATCGAACATCATCGCGCGCACCTGGCCAGCGCGTTTTTCGTTTCACCTTTCGATCGCGCCGCGCTGCTTTCGATCGACGGCTTCGGCGACTTTGTTTCCACGATGCGGGCAGTTGGAGAAGGGAAGTCAATCAAGGTTCTGGGCCGGGTTGAATTTCCCCATTCGCTCGGCATTCTCTATACGGCCACGACTCAGTTTCTCGGGTTTCCTCATTACGGCGACGAGGGCAAGGTGATGGGACTGGCGCCTTATGGCCGTCCGCTTTTTATCGATCAGTTTCAGGAAATAGTTTGCACCGAGCCCGAAGGCAGATTTCGTTTGAACCTGGATTATTTTCGTCATGCAAGTGACGGCGTCGAGATGACCTGGGACAGCGGTTCGCCCCGGATTGGCCAAATCTTCTCCGAAGAATTTGGGCGCACCTTTGGACCGCGCCGCGAGCCTGGTGAGCAGTTGACCGATCGTGAATCGGACATAGCGGCAAGTCTGCAGTTGCGGCTTGAGCAGGTCGCCTTTCACGTGCTCAATCATTTGCACAATGAAACGGGCCTAACCGATCTCGGCCTGGCCGGCGGAGTTGCTTATAACTCTGTCATGAACGGGAAGATTCTTACTCAGACACCGTTCCGCCGGATCTTTGTTCAGCCTGCCGCCGGCGACAGCGGGACGGCGTTGGGCGTCTGCTACCAGATTTGGAACGACCAGAGAACGCCAAGAGCAAAGAGCGAAGCCCAAAGTGGATCACCCTTAACGCTTGGCTCTTCGCCCTTTGCACTTTACACCGGGCCCGAATTTTCGAATGAGGAGATGGGGCGCGAACTCGAGGCCTCGAATCTCGTGTATGAAAGTTTTTCGGATGACGAAACGATAGCGCGAGCAGCAAGCGACATTGCCGACGGACTGATTGTCGGATGGTTTCAGGGGCGGATGGAGTTTGGCCCGCGAGCGCTCGGTAATCGATCGATTCTGGCTGACCCCAGACGCGCCAACATGAAAGAGATCCTGAACGATCGGATCAAGAAGCGCGAACCGTTTCGTCCTTTTGCGCCGTCAATCCTGGCCGAACATTCCGCAGACTACTTTGAACAGACGCATCCGTCGCCGGCGATGCTGATGGTCTACGCAATAAAACCGGAACGACGATCCGAAGTTCCCGCCGTCACGCACATTGATGGATCGGGAAGGTTACAGACCGTGACGCGCGAACTGAATTCAACCTATTACCGCTTAATTGAAAAGTTCTATGAATTGACCGGTGTGCCAATCGTTTTGAATACCTCGTTCAACGAGAACGAGCCAATCGTTTGTACGCCAGGAGAGGCGATCGATTGTTTCCTGAAAACGAGAATCGACGTCTTGTATCTCGGCAACTGTGTTGTCCGAAGAGCAAAGTGAACCGGACGAGTGTGCTAAAGAAATGACGCCGAGCTCGATCGAACTGAACGTGGGATCAGCCTCTCCGGCCGGCAAGCTCCGAAAGTATTCGGCGCGCTACGGGTATTTGTCCCTGGCCCCCAGGTATTTCGGCCGACTTTTCCCGGGCGTCTGGAAATATCTGGGCCGCCCGGCAACCTCTTCATATCTGAAGAAGTGGCTGCGAACGGACCAAAGAAACATTCTCAACCTGGGCGGCGGCGGCAATTGCCTCGACGGCTGTCTGACTGCTGATATTGATGCCCGCGCGGATGTTTACGTCGATCTCGCCAGGCCCTTGCCGTTTCCGGACAACTCTGTCGATTCGATCTTCTGTGAAGAAGCGATTGAGCACATTTCCAAAAGCGCCGGCGAAGGGATGCTGCGTGAATGCTTTCGCATCTTGAAAACCGGCGGGATCATCAGGGTGTCCACTCCGGATCTCGACTATTTCGCGGCGCGTTTGAATGGCGATGAACTCAACGCGATCTTCTATGAGCATTCGCACGTGTATCTTTACACGCGCCACGAACTTCTCGAGGCTTTCAAACGCGCGCGTTTTGAAAACGTTCGCAGCTACGCATACGGCGAAGGAACATTAGGTTATCTCGATTCACACGCGGTTCGTTTCCAGCGTCCTCCGGAAATTTCGCAATACGTTGAAGCGCAGAAAGCCGGCTAAAGCGTCTTTCAGAAAAAGGATCTTCTCTCTGTGACTCTGGGAAAAATCTCCATGTCTCTTTGGTGAAATTGCTCCTGAAGACATTCACCACAGAGGAATAGAGATCGCACAGAGACACGGAGAGAGCGGACTCCTAAAAAGGAGTTGAATTTCGCTTGAGCGAATGAAAGTACTCTTACTCAATCAATGCTTTTGGCCTGACGTCGTGGCAACCGGACAGCAACTCACGATGCTGGCCCGGAGACTAAGCGAACGCGGCCATCAGGTGACGGTAATCACCGGCCGGCGTGGTTATGACAACCCGAAGCTGGTTTTTGCCAAGCGTGAACGGTTCCAGGGAATCGAAATTTTTCGCATTTCGGCGCTCGGTATGGGAAAGGCCAGCCGCTGGCGGCGCGCGCTGAACTTCGGAAGTTTTTGGTTGACCTGTACCGGGCGATTGCTTCTGACTCCGGGACAGGATGTCGTCATTGCGCTTACTTCACCACCGCTGATCTCCTGGATTGGATCAGTTTTTACCTGGCTCAAAGGTGGCAAATTAGTTTTCTGGCCCATGGATCTAAACCCTGATGAGGCTATTGCTGCGGGTTGGCTCAAAGAGAGTTCTTTGACGGCGCGGTTTCTGACGCGTCTGCTTAAGAGCAGTATGGATCGTGCCGCCGCAATCATCGCCCTCGATCGATTTATGAAAGAACACATCGCCGCAAAGGGAGTCGATGCCACCAAGATCGAGGTGATTGCGCCGGCGCGCGACGACGGCGTTCGATACGATGAAAAGGGGAGGGAAACGTTTCGCCGGCAGAATCATCTGACGGACAAGTTTGTGGTCATGTACGCAGGTAATCACAGCCCCTGCAATCCTCTGGATACCTTGCTGGAGAGCGCCGAAGCGCTAAAAAGCCGCGACGACATTCTCTTTCTTTTTGTTGGCGGCGGCAGCGCGCTGGGCCAGGTCAAGGCATTCGCCGAGAGGCGCGGCCTCACGAACATTCGCTGTCTGCCCTATCAACCGTACGAAAAACTTTCCGCCCTTTTGTCCTCAGCCGATTTGCATATCGTAGTCATGGGCGACGCGTTCAAGGGCATTCTTCACCCGTCGAAGATTTACAACATTCTGGCGGTAGGTTCGCCGTTTCTTTTCATTGGACCGGACGAGTGCCATGTTTCGGACCTGATCGCCGCCACGACCTACAACGCATACAACGTTCGAGCAAGGCTGGCGAATCATGGCGAATCCGAGAAGGTTGCGAACCTGATTGCTGAATTCTCTCTAACCTCAGCGCCCGAACCGCGACCGCAAGGCTGTCAGCTGGATGTGTTTGACGCTGACAACATCTACGCGAGATTCATCAACATGATCGAAAACGTGGGCGCGGAATCGTCTGCCATTGCGTCGATTGAAGCTCCGGCGAGGGCTTCAGAGAGTTAGATCCATCGGTTAACCTGCGCATCTTCCTCGCAGCTCACTCATCCAAAGCCCAAGCGAACGGAGCCGTCAGATTCCTGTGAACGTCAAACAGAACTTATGGGTGCGGTTGCTGGACCGAACGATTTTCTACGGGCTGATCGTGGTTATCGCGTTTACCGCAATTCCGTACGGGACCGTCGAGCCCTGGTCGCACGCTGTATTCGAATCCGCGATATTTTTTCTGGCGCTGCTTTGGGTCGTTCATGGGTTTCTGTCCGGTTCATGGGGTTTGGTAAATCTGAATTTGTTCTATCCATTGCTAGCGTTGATTGCCTTGGCAATTCTGCAAAGTCTTTCGTGGTCGACAATCGATGTCGCCGGAATGAAAGTTCAGCATGCGATTAGCGCCGACCCCTTCGAAAGTCGGGTCTTCGCGCTCAGACTTTCTGGACTGACCATGGCCGGGATATTAGCGCTCCGCTTCACCAACACGCGGGCAAGGTTGGGCACGCTGGTCCATGCAATTGTCCTGGCCGCTGTGATCAGTGCGATCTTCGGAATCCTGCGTCAGACCATGCAGCACCAGCAGGGGTTTCTACTGTCGGCACTCCAGGTCGATGGCGGTTTTGCTCAGTTCATCAACCGAAACCACTTTGCGTTTTTGGTGGAAGCGGCAATGGGACTGCTGATCGGAATAGCGCTTCTTCGCGAGGATCGCAGCGAAGGTCTGCTGGTTTATCTTTCGGCGATTCTGCTTTTATGGGTCGCGCTGGTAATGTCGCGTTCCCGCGGCGGCCTTCTGGCAGTGACGGTGGAAGTAATCTGCGCCGCGTCGTTGTTTGTTCACTCGCGGTACAGACGACGGACTCAGAGCAAGGGATCGATTGGCTGGCGGCGCCCCGTTGTCGCAACCGGCGTTACAATGATCGCGGTAATTGCGATTTCGATAGCCGGACTTGTTTGGTTGGGCGGTGATCAGTTGACCACCGGAGTCGAGACTGCTTCGATCGAAATAGGACGCGTGAATCAGGCGCATGAGGGTACTCGACGCAGCGATATTTGGCGCGCGACCTGGCAAATGGCCCGCGCGCATCCATTTGCCGGCGCCGGTCTGGGCGGATACTGGGCTGAGGTCCCGGTCTATCATGATGCTTCTGGTTTGCAAACGCCCCAGCAGGCTCACAACGATTACCTGGAACTGCTGGCAAGTGGGGGCATCATCGGCGCAGCAATTTTTGTTTGGTTTGTCGTCTCATTAATCGGAGTTGGACGGCGCGCCGCGCAGAATTATTCAAATTTTCAACGGGCCGCGGCTTTGGGCGCTGTCCTCGGCATCGTGGGAATTGGAGTGCACAGTTTGGTTGAGTTTGGTCTTCATATAACTATTAATTCGCTGGTCTTCATGAGCTTGCTTTCCATTTTGAGTCTCGAGAGATTCGACCAACGAGCAGCGACGCAAGCGCATCGAACCGGCACGTTCAAATAGGTACGCACGCCTCCGGGGTGCTTTATCTCGCACGCAGGCGTGGGTACGAAAAGGAATCAGAATTGACGGGAAACAGAATCACAATTCGACGGATCGCGATTGGATTGCTGGCGATACTAACCAGCCAGAGCTTATTCGCATGGCCACAGGACATCGCCGGCGGAGCGGCCGCGCTGGTTGGCCAGGACATCATTGGCGGCGCCTCAGTGACTTTCAAACGGCCGCCGCGGGTTCGCGATCTCGCCGGCGGGGCCGCCGCCTTGATCGCAAAACATCGTCCCCCACGCAGGCCGACTCCTACAGTTGAAGTCGCGCGCAACCGCCCACCTGTGACCCCGCCACGTCCGGGTGAAACACCACAACCGGAACCGACGCCGGCAGAAATCTCGACGCAGGCGAAAGTCGACACGCTGAACGAAGATGGCAACAAGGCTTATGACGCCGGCGATTACGCCAAAGCGCTGACCTCCTACAACCAGGCGCTGGCTCTGGATGCCAATGATGCGCAGACCCTGAATAACGTCGGCGTGACTTACCTCGCGCTGAATAAAAATCAAAATGCGATTGAGTCATTCCAAAAGGCGACTAAAGCTAAGGCTGACGACGCCGACGGTTTCTTCAATCTCGGAGTTGCCTACAACTCGTCCGAGAAGTATGACGAAGCGGCCACCGCCCTGAATCGCGCGTTGGCTTTGCGACCGGATTGGGCGGATGCTTCCCTCGCGCTCGGCGATACGTATCTGGCTCTCGGTCGCTTTGATGACGCGGCGAAAGCCTACGAGAACGTTGTCAAAGCCCAGCCCGACAACGTTAGCGCCTACAACAATCTTGGTTATGCTTACGACCGCGCCGGCCGTTATGAAGATTCCATTCGGGCACTGAAAAGGGTAGTGCAGCTTAGTCCGAATGACGCCTTCGGTTTTAATAACCTCGGCGCCGCGTCCTACAAAGCCGGCAAATACAAAGATGCCGTCGATGCTTTCACCCAGGCGCTGCGGCTTTCTCCCAACGATCCTGAGACGTTGAATAATCTCGGAGCGGCAGAGTACGCCCAGCAGAAGTACGGCGACGCGGCGAAGGCTTTTCAACAAGCGGCCAAAGCCAAACCGAATTTCGCCGACGCCGAATACAATCTGGGCAACGCTTACCTGATGTCCGGCAAGTACACTGAGGCGGCCGATGCCTATCAACAAGCGACTACGCATAAACGCGACTATGCCGAAGCTCAGAACAATCTCGGCATTGCGCTAACCAGTTTGGGTCGCTACGCCGAGGCGGTAACCGCATTCAAAGAAGCAGCAAAGCTAAAGCCAGATCTCGCCAGCATCTTCAACAATCTTGCCTTCGCCGAAGACAAGATAGGTCAGGGTGCGGACGCTTTGGCGCACTATCAGGAAGCGATTCGGCTCGATCCAAAATACGCGAAAGCATTGAACGGTCTGGGATATCTCTACGATAAGAACGGCCAATCGGCAGAGGCGGTGGAATTGCTGAAGCGGGCTGTGGCCGCGAAACCGGATTACACTTTTGCTCATTTCAATTTGGGTAAGGCGTTGTTCAGCACAGGGCGCTTTGCGGAATCGACGGACGCCTACCGGAAGGCAACACAGCTCAAGCCGGACTACGAACCGGCATTTGTGGGGCTGGGCACGGCGGCGTTCAGAGCGGGTCAGTTTAATGAAGCGGCTGATGCGTTCAAAAAAGTTACCGTCTTGAATCCGACAAGCTTTGACGCCTTCTATGGATTAGGTAACGCATATTACCGGGCGAAGAAGAATCAGGAAGCGTTGGAAGCGCTCAAACAAGCAGTAAAGCTGAAGCCGGATAACGCTCAGGCGCACTACAGCATCGGTTTGGTCTTTGCGAGTTTGAACGACAAGGACGGCGTAACGCGGGCTTTTGCAGCGCTGAAACGTTTGGATCCGAAACTCGCAGAGCAATTCTACAATGCGATCAAGAAGTAGACCCGGGTGTAACGCAAACTGTTAGTTTGCGATGCCTGAGTGCCGCTTATTTCGCAAACTAACAGTTTGCGTTACAAGGCCACTAAAAAGATTGACCCGTCCGGACAACCGCAGTAAACTTCAGGCGCAAATCGTTCGCTAAGTCATAGACCAGGAGTCAGTTGCTTATGAAGCCGCGACAAAAAAAAGCGCTCAAAGCTCTCGCCGTGTTTCTCTCTTTTGCATTTGCTCAGGTCTATGTGAGCGCTGCGCTTCCTGGCCCGGCGCCGGGCGGTGTCCCGCAGCAAACTCTAACCGCGCGACTTGCGACTCGGAATAACCAGCCCATAACTGTCAACGGAACCTCGGCCAGTACCGGCGCAACTATTCTGACGGGCGCCACGATCGAAACTCCGGACCAGGTCGGCGCCACAATCGATCTTGGAGACGCAGGCATCGTCGAGCTCCAGCCCAACTCGAAAATCCAACTCGACTTTGACGAAAACGGTAATGTTCGGGTGAAGGTGATCCGGGGTTGTGCCATGAACAAGAAGAAGACCAACGTGCTGGCCGGAAAAGAGTTGCCTGGTGAAATGGAACTCTACTCGGATGCGGAATCGTTGAAGACTGACAAGAAGCGACGCAACGTCGGCGGCTGTCTTTTGCCCAACGGTCAATTGGGTTCGTTCGGCGGCGGCGGCCTGAGCGGTGCGGCCATGGCGGGCATAGGTATCGGCGCGGCTGGGGCAACCATTATTGGTCTGACGCTGGCTCGCGGCGGAACCACCAGCACCAGCGCACCACCGGGCAATTAGTTCTCGCGGGCCGGCTCTCGGAAGCCGGCCAATCCTTTCGGTTCAAAATAATCGACAAATGAAGCGTGTGACGATCGCAGTGCTTGCGGCTGCAGCCTGCTGTGTGGGCCTATGGCAAGCAGTCCGAGTCGGCAGGGCGCGGACATTGGCTCAGGATGCCCTGCGCACAAATGGTGTAGCTTACGCCGACCGCGCCGTCGGCCTGGTACCGAACGATGCTGAAACACACGCGGCGCGCGGCTCGGTGCTTCAGCGCACTGGCGATTACGCCGGTGCTTGTCGCGAACTTGAGCGTGCAATCCAACTACGGCCGCGCGACTATTTTCTTTGGATGCTGTTGGGCGTGTCTCGCGATTTGAATGACGATCAGCAAGGTGCGGTTCGGGCGCTGCGGCAGGCGACTTTGCTCTCGCCGGCCTATGCGAAATCACATTGGTTGCTCGGTAATTTGCTTTTGCGAACGAGCGATACGGCAGAGGCAATCCGAGAATTACGTTTCGCCGCGGCCAGTGACGAGACGCTCTTGCCGAATGTTATCGATCTTTTCTGGGGAATTCATCGTCACGATCCGGCGCAAACAATTAGCGCGGTTCAGCCACAAACCGAGAATGCGCGAATGGCCCTGGCCACTTTCTTTGCCGGACACGATCAAGGGTCGCCGGCGCTTGAGCAATTTCGGGCAGTTAAGTCACCTTCGAATGAAGCGCTTCAGAATCTATTGAATACGCTCCTGCAGGCGAAACTATTCGCAGAAGCTAACGAAGTGTGGGCCAGGATTCATCACGTGTCCGGCGGTGTCCCCGCGTTGCTCAACCCGGGATTTGAAGATGAAATCGCGGTGGGTGAGCCTGGGTTCGATTGGCAGATATCAGACAACCTTCCCAACGTCACGATGTCAGCCGACCCATCGCAATACCAAAGCGGCCAGAAAAGTCTACGGATAGATTTCCATGGCGACTCGAATCCCACGACTCCAGCCGTAACCCAACTGGTCGTGGTAAAACCTCATACCAGTTATCGGCTGAAATTTCAGGCCCTCTCGAAGGATTACCTGTCTCCGAGTGCGCCCGTCCTGGCGATACTTGACGCATCTGATGAAAAAAGCGCGGCGCTTGCGGAATCGCCCGGAGTTTCCGGTGCGACTGCGTGGCGTGAATTCTCGATTGATTTCACCACGCGAGATCAAACCAGCGCAGTTCGTTTGCAGTTTGGCCGGCAGAGTTGCGGTGGCAGCCCGTGCGCCGCCTTCGGCACCATTTGGCTCGATTCGTTTGAGCTTACAGAGTTGTCGACAACTTCGGACAAGGCATTACGTCCTGTGATTGACGCGTTGCACCGGCCATGATGATTTGCGCGATTTAAATCAAGGACCTTAGTGTGATCGGCAACGGAATCTGTTAGCCCTTCCATTTCGTCATCATCCTCCAAACTCGTGTCGGACGCTAAACAAACATCACTCGGTGGCTTAGTCGCGACGGCGCTTCGCAAGTCCTGGATCGACTCGCGTGACATTTCGCTTTCAGAGGCGGAATTAGATCAGGTCGCGCCACTCCTCTACCAATCCGGCGGCGCCGGTCTCGGTTGGTGGCGTATTCGCGACACCGCTCTGCGGCAAACGCCGTCGGGTGAAATGTTGCATCAGGCCTTTCGCTTACAGGTGCTTCAGAGCGCCATCCACGAAAGCAAAATTCGCAAAGCCTTTGGCCTGCTGCGCAGCGTGAATGTCGAGCCAATCCTGGTTAAAGGCTGGGCCGTTGCGCGGACGTATCCCCAGCAAGCTCTAAGACCGTATGGCGATATTGATCTCATCGTCCGACCGTGCGACTACCAGACGGCAATAGATGCGGCTGAAAAGGACCTTCGAGATTGCCAAATCGATTTTCATCCTTTGCCATTTGAGCTCGCCGACCGATCGATGGAAGACCTGCTTTCCCGGTCACAACTCGTGCCGTGTGTTGACGAGCAAATCCGCGTGCTCTCGCGGGAAGATCATTTTGCCTTGCTGGCGATTCATTTGCTGAAGCATGGCGCCTGGCGCCCTCTGTGGCTATGCGATCTGCCGGCTCTACTCGAATCTTCGAGCGACTTTGATTGGAATCTCTGTTTAGGTGAAGATCGACGCCGTGCGAATTGGATCCTGGCCGCGACCGGATTGGCCCAGACACTACTGGATGCCTCAATCAAAGATAAGGAAATCGCCGCGCGGGCAAAACAAGTTCCCATTTGGTTGAAGCAGCAGGTATTGAAGGAATGGGAGACGCCCTTTGCCCACATGCAGTCGCCCCTTCGTCACCACGCGCCGATTAGCTTTTATCTGCGACGCCCACGCGGCCTGTTGAACGATCTGGCTCGCCGTTGGCCCAACCCGATTGTCGCGACAATCACTGTAAGAGGAACTTTCGGAGCCCGCCGCCGGACGCGGTATGAATTTGGCGATTGGGCGCTGCGAGCCGCACGCATCGTTGCCGGCCGGTTCCGGCAGAAAAGTTCTTTCGCCGAAGGGTCTTAGAGATTGCGGGACAGCTTGCCGGCGATTCAGCCGCAGAGTGTTGAACTTTAGGCGCCTCTTTAGCGGAAGAAAGAAGCAATGGAGGATTTACAAGATTAAAGGAAGAATGAGTGAGGCTCGTGTTTTTCTAATCATGTAAATAAGATCAATCCTATCTAAACTCCTGCTCCTATTCAGGCGGCGCCGCGCGAACGGCGGAAACCTGAACTTTCTGACACGACCTGATTTCATCTTTGAGGATAAATGCCCGCGTAGTGCCCGGCGCGATAATCCTCACGAACCGAGACATCGGACAAGGCTTTCCCGTATGACCTGCGCCGCCATTGTTGGTGTAGACGCGAAATACCGCTTCCTTACCCGCCTCGATCGTTATTAACTGCGGGTCTGAAGCAGCCTCGTCTCCCATCAACTTCCGCGAGTTGATTCCGCGGCCCTTTGGTAATAACCGCGCGGCCTTCGTCAGCAATTCAAACTGCGGATAGCCTTTCAGCGTGCAAGCGCTCGCTGAATCGTTCTTGAACGCATAGTCGGTCAGAAGGTTCCCACCCATCGCTGCGTCATCGTTGGCGTGACGCGGGGACAAATCTGCGCCGCTGCATGGATGAAGGCCGATGCGAAAATTTGGGACTAGCTTGATGCTGTCCTGAGCCATGACCGCTGACGCAGAGGCCAGCAAGATGATTCCGACCAGCAATTTGGACATCATGAATTCCTGTTGGAAAGTTAGAAATGATTTTAGCCAGGATTGACGTGATTCACATGATGGGAAAAGGATTTTCCCTCATTGTTCTCCTACCTTGTTAATCCTGTCAATCTTCTCTGCGCCTACCCAACTCCTTCGACCACAATCATCTGCGTTGTCGCGGTCGCCTGACGCAACGCCTTCGCCTCAGCATATTCATCCGAGTTCCACCAGGCTTTCGCTTTTTCGAGAGAAGGGAACTCGACCATCACAAAACGCTTCGGCGACCAAGCACCCTCTAGCTTCTCGACCTTTCCGCCTCGAACCAGGAAACGACCGCCGTAAGCGGCGAGCGACGGCGGCACCATTGATTTGTATTTCTCGTAACGTTCGGCGTCATGAACTTCGACTTCAACTACAATGTAAGCAGGCATGATTTCTCCTCTGAATTATGTGCGTGGCCGCCGCGGCCCCTGCGGTCGTTCGTCCGGAAGCGCGTCCATCCATTCGCTAATCGAAGTTAATTCGCGGTCTTCTACTTTTCGCCCCAAACCCTTCTCCATAACCTTTTTCAGGTAACGTTTTCTCAGCCACATGCCAACGCCGCTAATCACGAAGATGATTGCCGCGCTGAGAATATAGATTCCCGTATCGTCCATATTTGTCCCGCTCCCCGGCCGATATTTTACACAATCGCAAACGCACTGGTGGCACGGACTTTAGTCTGTGAGCCTTTCCGAGTTGATCAAGTGTTATTAGACTGGCGTCGGGTTCATGTGTCTCTTCGCTTCTGCTTGGTTAAGTCCCGTAGGGGCGAAATATTTATAGAAAACGTTGCGCCCAATAAGTCTCCCCAGCCCATGTATGGGCGGCCCAAGGCCGATGTCGCTCCTAAAGGAGCTTTGAAATTCCAGCGTGTTCACCCTGCTATGAATATTTCGTCCCTACGGGATTTCAATCTGTTTAGTGAGCGTCGCCACTTGATCTGAGGTTCCTGAAGTCTGTGCCACTTTGGCTCACTCAACGATAGCAAACGCCCGCACCGGAAATGTGCCCATCCCTTTCACCTTCACCGGCACAGCAAAGAACTTAAACTCTTCGTCAGGCAACTGTTCGAGATTACACATGTGCTCAACGATCGGAATTCCCGCGCCGAGCAGAATGCTGTGCGCCGGCCTCGATAAGTCAGCCGTGTCGTCGATGTTGTATGAATCGATGCCGACGAGCGCCGCGCCTTCATCGGCGAGAAACTGAGCGGCATCTGTGGTGAGAAACGGATGGCCTTCGAAATATTGATCCGTGCGCCAGTTCGCAGCCCAGCCGGTGTAAATCAGGACTGCCTTGCCTCGCAACTCAATGCCTTCAAAGGTGGCTTTATCAATTCCTCTTTGGCCCTCGCTCTTTGCTCTTACAACTTTGCCATCCAGATCCGCGAGCGACGTCAGTTCAAGCTCGGACAAATCCTTGCCAGTCTCATATCGATGAAACGGACTGTCGAGATAGGTGCCGGTGTTGGCGACCATCTCGATTTTGCCGATTTGGAACTGTGTCCCTGGCGCGTAATGCTGACGCGATTGTTCGCGGGAAAGAAAGTCGCAGATGACCGGTGCGGGCAGGCCTTTGTATGTGATCAGACCGTGCTCGATTGGGTGGCTTAAATCGACAAACTTACTTGGCGTTGTCACAACGGAAAATTTGGAATGCCGGTCGCAGACTTACGCGGCGTCTTTCTGAAGCTCTTCGGTCCGGCGCTTCAACCAGCGCTCAAATGAGCCGGGGCTCTCTGATGACGGTTTTCCGAGCAAGAGTCCTTCGATACCAAAGTCTTCGTCGAGGTCAGGCCAGTGGATTCCATAGCCCGCTCCGCTGATTGTGAAATTGCTGCGCTCGGCTTCAGTACCGTAGGCCAGACCGGGATACCAGCCGATGGGAGCCGAAATGGTACGACCATCCTCAAGATCGACTGAGAGCGTGTCTTCAGTGACTAAGACGTTCAAGACTCTGGCTAATGTAATCTCGGCAGAATTCGTCCCACTCATCTTAATGACTCGAAATTCTCGCGCACGATGTTCTCGACTTCGCGCAACTCCTTGCGTAGCCGTGATTCGCAACCAGCGAGGCGTCCGGATCGAGTCAGAACTTAGCGCTGAACCTCTCTCGATCAACATGTACATGGCGCGGTTCGGCACAATCATACGAATAGAAATATATGCGGTAAGGTCCAGTTCGCAAGGCCGTCGGCATACACGGGCTGATTATACCTCAAGCCGCGCTAAGCCTTACTTTCTCGACGCCTCTAAGGTTCACACGTTGCTTTGCTTGCCACAGGTCATGGTTGTATTGCATGGCGAGCCAACTCTCTGGAGAGCGACCAAGTGCCTTTGAGAGGCGGAGCGCCATCTCCGGGCTTATACTGCTCTTGCCTATTAGCACGCGATGCAGTGTGGATGCGGCCACATCCAGTTTGCCAGCCAACTCGCGGGCGCTGAGGTTGTTCGGCTTGAGATAAACTTCAGTAATGAATTCACCCGGATGAGGTGGACTGTGCATGGCCATTAGTGGTAATCCTCGTAATCCAAGACGTACGCTTGTCCATTTTGAAACTCGAAAGTCAAACGCCAATTTCCATTTACCCAAACTGACCACCGGGGGACCTTGAACCCTTCAAACGGTGGAGACGAAAACCAGGAACATTCATGTCTTCAATCGAATGGGCTGTTTCCAGGGCGGCTAACAACATGCGTAATCGCTTTGCGTGCTGCGGTTGAATGCCGGTCATCATTCCCGACTCAAAGAACTTCTTCAGCCCTTTGTGTCGGAATGATTGAATCACCTGGTCATGTTAGCGTGTTGCGCGGTACGCAACAAGGGTGGGACTCATCGACTGTTCGGCTGACTCACAACGGAATATTCCCATGCTTCTTCGGTGGATTCCGATCGCGCTTATTTTCCAACAACGCGAGTGCGCGGATTAGTTTCGGTACGTGACTGCTCCGACCCAGATCACTCGGCGATGAAAACGCGCAGGCCCATCATCCGGACGTGTCCTATTTCTCTGGCGCAAAATCTGGAGAAGCAAAACAATTGGCTATTTTTACTCGTCAGAATTCTTGCTAAAGATGGGTTTTGATAGTAAATTTCCGGCACTTTAGAGTGCGTTTGGTCTCAGCCCCGTTTGGAATTGACCTCATGGTTAAATACTCCTGCCGTCAGAAATCCGCTGCGACAGATCCACGTAGATCCATGCATCGCCGGGCTCCGGCCAGTACCACACATTGGTGTTTGGAGGTGAACTAAGATGGCAACTGCGACGACCCGCGAGAAACGAACGAGAGTACTAGGTCTTGACCTAACTGATGCGGACATAGAGCAGCTTCAAAGTGGAAAGAGCCTGTCTTTGGAAAATCGCTCATTGGGTGAAATGGGCCGATTCCTGCAGGAACTTCACAAGAAGTTGGTCGCCGCTGGGAAGAACATGAACTGGGGTGACGTGGTTTCCTATTCAGGGAAGGGGAAGTGTCCAGGAATTGAGCTCGTCGCAATAAACAAAGATTGCAGTCTTTACTGGCGTCCGCTAATGAAGTTCGAAGAGTGCTGCAGGAAGTAGCCTGCCGATGAATAGTGCAACAGAGCAAACAGAAGGGCCCCTGGCTGGTTTCAGTGGCCGTAAGGCAGAGGCTAAGAGAGTCCGCAATAAGGACCTGCGAGGTGCCGCTTATTTGGTCTTGGGTGAGGTTCTGTTCACTCTCTCACCCTTCATCGCTATTTCGATGGTCTTCTACTTCAAAGGCAGGTCGCTGGGTGATCTGTTTTCCCAGCCGGAGTGGGCGCTGGCAGCATCCGTCATTAGCGCCCAGGCCGTCGTTAAGCTAGTCGCCGGCTTATTGTCCTTGCCGGGCGGCCGGATCGTTGCGTGGCAGTTGTTCACGTTTTTGATTGCTGTGGTAATTGTCTTTGGCATCATCCCGTCTCTGATCGTCCTTTCCCTCATCCTAAGCAGTGAGCATGAAGTCTCAGCAAAGTTGGTACACTGGCAAGTATTCTGCTTTGGTTTAGGGTTCTTTTTCTTCGTTTCGTGCCACTACGCCGGCGAGGCTTTGCGAGCGTTTGGAAGGTTTTGGGAAGTGACGGAATTCTCGCGGAGTGGGGATCCTCCACAGACTCGGGCGGAGTATAGCGCGCTCATTGATAAGCTGGGGAGGGACGCAGACTTCGCGTTAGACTCTGAGCCATCGGGGCCTCGCGCGTCACCATGAACCCATGTCCCGTCCCAGCGGAATGTATTCAGATAATCCGAGAGAAATCGCATCTGGCTTGCGCGACATAATACGCCCTTCGTCTCCGTCGAGTTACTGCCCCGACTGTTCACGGGCGCCTCTTCACAACGGAATATTCCCATGCTTCTTCGGCGGATTCTGATCGCGCTTGTTTTCGAGCAGCGCGAGCGCGCGAATCAGTTTCGGTCTCGTCTGCGCCGGCTCAATTACTTCATCAATAAATCCACGCTCAGCCGCCACGTAAGGATTGGCGAACTTTTCTTCAAACTCGTTTACACGAGATCGGCGCGCCGACTCTTTATCTTTGGCTTCAGCGATTTCACGGCGATACAGAATGTCTACTGCGCCTTGTGAACCCATTACCGCAATTTCAGCTGATGGCCAGGCGAAGTTGATGTCGGTGCGGATGTGTTTTGATCCCATCACGCAGTACGCGCCGCCGTACGCTTTGCGCGTAATCACCGTGACCTTGGGCACGGTCGCTTCGGCGTAGGCATAGAGCAGTTTGGCGCCGTGCTTGATGATGCCGCCATGCTCCTGCGCAATGCCAGGCAGAAATCCGGGCACGTCTTCGAACGTCACGATGGGAATGTTGAAGCAGTCGCAGAAGCGTACGAAGCGCGCGCCTTTGATCGAACTGTCGATGTCGAGCACGCCGGCGAGGTAAGCCGGTTGGTTCGCAACGATGCCGACCGATCGCCCGTCCAGTCGCGCAAATCCAACCACAATGTTCATGGCGTAATCGCGATGAACTTCAAAGAAATAACCGTCGTCAACAATCAAGTCAATCACTTCGCGAATGTCGTAAGGCTGGTTCGAGGCTTCGGGAACAATCGAATTCAGTTTTGTTTCTGTTCGCTCAATTGAATCGTTTGAAGCAAGGCGCGGCGCATCATCCAAATTATTCGAAGGGATGAAAGACAGCAACTCGCGCACCATTTGCAGAGCCTGCTCGTCCGAATCGGCGGCAAAGTGGGCGACGCCTGACTTGCGATTGTGCGTGGCCGCGCCGCCAAGTTCTTCCTTCGTGACATCCTCGTGCGTCACGGTTTTGATCACGTCGGGGCCGGTGATGAACATGTAAGACGTGTCGTTGACCATGATGTTGAAGTCGGTGATCGCGGGACTGTAAACCGCCCCGCCGGCGCATGGGCCCATGATGCAGCTGATTTGCGGCACGACTCCGCTGGCCAGAGTGTTGCGCAGAAAAATGTCTGCGTAACCACCCAGACTGACTACGCCTTCCTGAATGCGCGCGCCCCCGGAATCGTTGATTCCGATAATCGGCGCGCCGACCTTCATCGCCAGGTCCATCACTTTACAAATTTTTTCAGCGTGAGTTTCAGAGAGGGAACCGCCAAAGACTGTGAAGTCCTGCGCGAACACAAACACCTTACGACCATCGATTAAGCCGTGACCGGTGATCACGCCGTCGCCCGGATATAGCTGTTGCTCCATCCCGAAATCGCGCGAGCGATGTTCGACTAACTTGTCGAATTCCTGAAACGTCCCTTCGTCCAGAAGGAAAGCAACGCGCTCGCGAGCAGTCATCTTGCCGGCGGCGTGCTGTTTCTCGACCCGAGCGGCGCCGCCACCGGCTTCTGCTTGCTGTTGGCGGTCGCGCAATTGATCGAGCTTTGATTGTTTTTGTTCTTTTTGTGATGGCATTCAGTTGAGTTCTCAAATGGGATTAGTTAACCGCAGAGGAACGCAGAGGCTTTCGCAGAGAGGAAGGTAGCCGCTTCGAGAGTTCTGCGCCCTCTGAGAATACCTCTGTGTCCTCTGCGGTTCATTCCTCTTCTTGCCTAAGCAACCATGCGACGTCGCAGGCTTCGCATCGCCCATTCGCAAGCAACGAATGCTGATATTACCAGATAAACAGCGTCATAGATGTGTCGTGACAGGAAGCGGCCCGTCAAAAACGCTCGGGTCAATTCGATTGCCTCAGTCTGTGGCAGAACCCGGGCCGGCACTTGTAGCCAGATCGGCAAGACGTCCAGCGGGAAGAAGGCGCCGGTCATGTACATCGTCGAAAAAAATATCGCCAGATACAGGTTAAAGGCGTCAATGTCGTGAACGTGTGCGGTTACTCCGAGGTATAGGCCGGCCATGAACATAGCGCCGAATATCAGCGGAACCGGAGCCAGCACCGCCCACCAGGATGTGGCCGCGCCAAAAGCCACCAGCACAGCCATGATGATCAGCGTGTCGAATGCGCCATGAGTTGTCGCCCAAAGGATTTCGGCTAAAGCCAAAGATTCCGCTTCAACCGGCGTGGCCAGAATCGCATCGTAGGTTGATTGATAGACCATGCGAAAATACGCCGAGTACGTTGTTTCGAACATGGCTCGCATCATCACGGTGATGGCAAGCAATCCAGCTCCGGCAAACGACAGGTACGAGATGCCGGCAACTTGTCCGAGTACCAAAGCGCCGATACCCCAGCCAAATCCGAGAATCGAAATTATCGGTTCGATGATCGGCGCGACCAGGTTCATCTTCCAGACTCGTAAATGCACCACGACGTTTCGGCGCCAGACGGCCAGCGCGTCGCGGAGATCTACATTCGCTATTCCTACGCTTGTGGACACGTTCGTTTGAGGCTATCAGCAGGAGGAGAGATTGGTCAAAACTCAGTACGACACGTGTAGTTCCAATTTGAAGACTTTTGTGTAGCCCAGGCGTTTACGCCTGGGGGATCAAGGGCAGTAGTCTTCAAAGCCCCATTAATGGGGCTTTCATAGCGCCCGCTGTTTCTCACAGGGCGTAAACACCTGGGCGACAGAAAAACCTAACGATAAATTAGGGTCAACACCGCCAATCGGACTTACCTCAGATTGGAGCCGCTGGGTCATAAACAGAAAACCGCCGGGCTACTAACCCGGCGGTCTTTAGCTACTTAATTAAGAATATCTCGGCGGTTATTCCGGTTTTCGAGTCCGTGGGTACGAAGTACTCTCTTTCATCTGATAATCGGCTGGCACTTCAAACAAATAGTGATCCGGTTCAGTACGATTGATGTTAGTCAGACGATACAAAGTCTCACCCGATCGCGGATCGGAATGTCGAGTCATGACAAAGGCTTCTAGCTCTTTCGAGAACCAGCGCTCATCCACGATCTCGATCGGACGTTCATTCCCAATCTGTCCTGCCGGAATTGTGAACGTGTGACGGGTGCCGGTTGCCGTAACCCCCTCGATGCTTTGGGTGCCAAGGTCCTCCTTCTTCAGATTCTCAATCTGTCCATCACGAGTTGTGATTGAATATCCACTTCCGCCACCCGACTGAGCAGTCCATGATATTGAGGGAGCCGCGGTGCCTGCCACTGTGACGCTGCCGCCGCCGCTACGAGCGACACCGGTTTCTGAGCCAGTGCTGTTATAGACAAAGGTAGCGCCGCCAGTTCCAAGTGCGGCTCCAGCCGGGGCAGCTGTAGCTCGCTGAAAAGTAAAGCTTCCCATCGGACTCTTGCGCGCAGTGCGAGTGACCGGATCGAGTGAATAGCTTACGCCGGCGACGGGATCGCTGATCATGATTGTCTGGAGCGGTTGGGCTGCTCCGGCGGCAACCCCGCCGATAGCCTTCAAAGTCTGCTCTCTCCGCGTCCGGCCTTCGCTGTCGCGGTAGAGACTGGCAGTGGAACGATTAACGATCCGGTTGCCATCGCCCAAAATCTGAGTGGTTTCAGTAACGGCTTCGGCAGAGTATGGTGCGCCCTTGATCAGCTTTCCGTCGAAAGCAAATTCCGAGCTAACAAAGTTGAAAGTGCTTCCTTGCGGCTGCACGGTTTTTTCCAATTGGCCGGAAAGGGTGTTGACTCTGACTTCCGGTGTAGTGGGCGGCGCCGTTGTGGTCGGTTCTTTCTGCTGGCCGAATGCATTCAGGCTGCAGATCAGCAGTATGCTCGTCACCAAAAGTCCTGCGAAGCTCCAAGGTTTCTTCATAACTTCTCCTTTTAATTTTTAGACTGGAGCGCAAGCGTGCTCGCTTGCATTCAGCGCGTCCGAAACTCGAGATGGGCAAGCGAGGACGCTTGCGCTCCAGTCAAATTCACTGCACAAAGCGGATAGCGCGTGCGAGACCATCGGCCCCCAACAACACGTCGGCTTTGACGCGCTGATCTGCGCGATCCATGTTTACGGGTAAGCCAAAGTTGGCCATCGCTGAGCGCGGCAATTCAACGCGGACCATTTGCGCGTCGGATCCAACCTCGCCGTCATAAGTGAGCGGAATAAAGTCGGTGGCGATTTCCTTTGGTTGATTGGACGTTGGCGTCAACGCTCGGGGCGCCGGGTAAAGGCGATGCCGGACAACCTGCGGTTTATGGTTGACGGCTAAGATGACGTCTTTCTCTTTGTCGTTAGTTTGAACCGGCAGCACCGAAGCGAAGGTTGCCGCAATGGTGGCCTCGACGTTGATCGACTGACGATGGCGGATGAGTTGAACGACGACAAAGGCGACAATAAGCATCGCGGCTATGGCGCCTGCCGCATACATTCTTCGACGCTTCGTCTTGATGTGCGAAATTGTGCGCGAGTCAAACGCGGCACTGAGGCGCTCCCAAACCACCGGCGACGAGTTTTCATCCTTCGTAGCCGCAGACAGTTCACGCAAATCTGAGGTCAGACGCTGTTGATTTCTCATCTGGACGGCGCAACTCACGCAGTCGTTCGCGTGCGCCAAAGCTTGCGCGCGGGCGACCGCGTCCATCATTTGATCGCGCGCGATATCGCTGGCAAGTTCGGAAAACGTCTGGCAATTCATGCGAAACACCTCGTTGAGCTTAACGCGTTTGACGCTGAGCTTTCGTCGCGCGCCGGTTCGAGCTTCTCCGCCAGGATCGCTCGCGCGCGGTGCAGGCGGGAACGAACCGTGCCGACCGCACAATTAAGAATGTGTGCGGTTTCTGCGTAGCTTACTTCCTGTAACTCACAAAGAATCACGACTTCTCGGTAATGCTCCGGCAAGCTCAGGATGGCTTTTCTGACCGCATCGATTTTCTCCATTCTGGCGAAAGACGACAGCTGACTGCGCATTAAAGCGCCGCGGTCAATCTCTTCATGATGTTCGTCAACCGGAACATTCGGCCGTTCCTGGCGCAACCGTCGCAGCACCTGATTGCGCGCAATTCCCAGCAGGAAAGAGTTCACGGCGCCTTTGGTTTCGTCGTAGGCCGCGCTTTTGTTAATGAGCACCATGAAGGTTTCCTGAGCGACGTCGTCAGCCATTTCCGGCCGCCCGGTCATATGCAGGGCAAAGCGATAAATGTTCCCGTGACGCCTTCGATACAACTCGGCGAACGCTTCTTTATCGCCGTCAAGGAGACGTCGAACCAGTTCGGTGTCTGTGGGCCCTGACGCCTTCATCACCAGTTTCATCGCAGCAGTCATGTTTAATTAGCCTGGCAGTGCCCGAAAGTTCCCCAAACAATTAAAGTCCGCACATTTCATTCATTGAAAGGGAATTGGCGGCCTTCAATCCGAGAGATAAGTTCGTTCAAAGCTCTTTGAGCCGATTCCTGAACTTCCTCGGGATAGCCGAAGATTCGAGCGTGATGCTCAAACTCGTCTGCGTCAAGGATTTGATAAGAAAAATCGGTTCGGACGATGAGATCGAGATCCAGGTCTACGTAGGTAATCGACGCCTCCTCGACCATTGGCGGCAGGTTGACGTTGCAGTACCAGAGGCGCGTCTCGCCGGCGTCGTCAAGGAATTTGAAGACGTTGTACCACCTGTCCTGCCAATAGTATTCGATGGTGCGAGTTCCCAGCGGGATGTGCCCGAGGTGCAAGTGCTGAACCTCACAATCAAATTCGGCTTCAAGAACGATCAGCGGGCCGTCGCGGTGGGAAAGTGTCGCACTCCAACGGCGGTACTCGGTACCGTCGTACCTGAGGACCCGAATGGTAAAGGGCGTGCCGGGCGGTTCGACTGAGCTCTTCGACATCGGTTAATCGAGTATGCTTTCTGAAGTCATGCTAGATCCAAGGGAGAGTTCCCTGAGCTTTGGCTCGGCCACTCTGATTCGCGGCAAGTCTTCGACTTGCCGGCAAGTTCTCCAATCTTCCTTAGGGTCTTCGATCCGGCGGTCTTAGACCGCTCACTGAGGCAAGACATTTCGGCAAGTCGAAGACCTGCCGCGCATCGGAGTGGCGGAGCCATCCCGCGAGAAACCTTCAAGTCCGCATCTGCAATCGCCGGGTGGTTGCCGAGCTTTTTGAGCCTCAATCTCGCGCCATTCCGGACTGCTCCGACTCATTACCGACCAGTTGCAGGAACACGTCCTCCAAATTTGAGAGACGGATCATTCGACGCCGGCCTTCATATTCCTTCATGAGTGGCGTTAAGGTTTCGGCGTCCGCCGCGAAATAAAAATGGGCGTTGTTTCGCGCGACGGCACTGATTCCGTTTCGCGTCGTCTGCAGCGGCAGATCGGCGACGTCCCGGACCTCCAGCGCATAACGGGATACCCTGGACAGCACCAGGTCTTTCGGAGTTCCATTTGCCAGGATTCGTCCCTGGTCCATTACCACCAGGCGCTCGCAGAGCTTCTCGGCCTCTTCCATGTAATGTGTTGAGAGGAGAATCGTAACTCCGCTGACTCGCCGCAGCTCTTCCAGCTTCTGCCAGATTTCCTGTCGAACCTGCGGATCAAGGCCAGTCGTCGGTTCATCCAAAACCAGTAGACGCGGGTGGTGAAGTAACGCCCGAGCAATCATCAGCCGCCGCTTCATTCCGCCGGAAAGATGATCGATGCGCGCGTCGGCACGATGAGTCATGCCAATGAAGTCGAGCAGTTCGTCTGCGCGCTGGCCGGCTTCAGTCTTTGGGATGCGGAAGTAGCTGGCATAAACAAGGAGGTTCCGACGGACACCCAAATCCGGATCGAGGTTGTTGTCCTGAGGCACGACACCGATCAGCGCCCGAATTTCGCGGCCTTGTTTGCGGACGTCGAGATTTTCGACCGACAACTCGCCTGAGGTCAGCGGCGTGCGACAGGCAATCATTCGCATGGTCGTCGATTTACCGGCGCCGTTTGGCCCGAGCAGTCCGAAGGTCTCGCCGCGTTTGACTGTGAAGTCGATGCCGTCGACGGCGCGTTGCTCTCCGTAAACCTTTGTGAGGTTGTGGGCGACGACGACGGAGGCCAGGGGTCGGAGATCAGAGGTCGGATGTCGGAGATCAGAGGTCGGAGGTCGGAGATCAGAGGTCGGAGGTCGGAGATCAGAGGTCAGAATGGCCGAAGTGGGGTCAGATGCCAGTTGAGAGTTAGGTTTTCCGTCTGACATCCGACCTCTGATCTCTGACCTCTGATCTCTGCCTTTTAGGCTTTAGCCGCGGCCGTTTTCTTCCAGTCCGCGAGGAACTGTTCCTGGCCCTTATCGGTCAGGGGATGCTTTAACAATTGCTGGAAGACCTTGAATGGCATCGTGGCGATGTCCGCTCCCATTCGAGCAGCTTCGATTACGTGAATCGGATGCCGCAAACTGGCGGCTAGTACTTCAGTCTTCCATTCATAGTTGTCGTAGATTTCGATTATCTCTTCGAGCAGACGCAAACCATTGTCGCCAATGTCGTCCAGCCGACCTAAGAAGGGACTGATGAACGAGGCGCCGGCTTTGGCAGCACAGACAGCCTGAGTTGCGGAAAAGCAAAGTGTCACATTCACCTTGATTCCTTCATCGTTAAGGATCTTGGTGGCCTCGAGACCGGCGAGGGTGAGCGGGCATTTGACGACGACGTTGGGGGCAATCTTCACGTATTCGCGACCTTGCTTCAGCATCTCATCACGATCATCGCTGGTCGTCTCAGCCGAAACCGGTCCCGAGACGATTTTGCAAATTTCGGCAATGTGCTTCTTGAAATCGACGTTGCCTTCCTTCGAAACCAAAGTCGGATTCGTTGTCACTCCGTCGGCCAACCCCAGCGCTGCTGCCTGGCGGATCTCATCGAGATTAGCGGTATCCAAAAAGAATTTCATAAAAAGGCCTCCTAATTTTCTGCGTGAGACAAATATAAGCGAAACAGTCAGGGATTAACAACGAAGAACCTTTCTTTCGGGATTCTGGTTTCGTTTTCGCCCGATACGGTCTATTGAATGACGATATCGTGTCAACGAAACATTTTTCTTGCTTGAAGGTCCCGACCTTTTCTTTGGCGGCGCGTTGGAATGGCAATTGCGCTGTGGATAGACGCAACTCTCTCCTCAGTGTCTCTCAAACAAGGAGAATCAGCCATGAAAGCCAATCGAAGGAACCGAATCATCGGATTGTTAGCCCTCTCTCTATCGACTCTGCTGGGAGCAGCCGGCTTTGCCAGCGCCCAGGAGTCCGCCAACCGGGAAGACCGTCGGGTACGACGTGAAGAGCGGAAGGCGGACCAGAACCAGCAGACCCAGCAGAATCAAAATGAAAACCGCCGCAACGAAGAGGCTCAGCAGCGACGCCAGGCTGAAGAGCAACGCCGGAGCAGCGAACGTCAAGCCCAGGAACAACGTCGGCAGACCGATCAGGCCGAACGCCAGCGTCAGGATCAGCAGCGTGCGGAGCAAAGACAACAGTGGGAGCAGCGGCGTCAGGAACAGGAACAGAGACGCCAGGCTGAACAGGTTCGCCAGAATCAGGATACTCAGCGACGTCAAGGGGAAGAGCAAAGACGCCTCGCAGAACAACAACGGCGCGAACAGGAACGGAATAGCCAGGAACAGTTGAGGCAGCGCAAGCAGGAAGACGGCCGGCAATTTGAACGCGAGCGCCGGGACCAATCGGATCGTCGCCTAAACGATGACCAAAGGCGCACCCAGGAAGAACAGCGTCTACTCGAACAGCGGCGTCAAGCGGAGGAGCAACGGCGTTTGGCCGAACGTCAGAATCAGCCGCCACGCCGCCAGAATGACGACCAACGTCGCATTTTGGACGAGCAGAGAAGGGCACAGGAGCGCCAACAATCAGATCAGCGCCGTGACTGGCAACGACAGCGCGATGAAAGCAATCGCCGAAATGGCGATCAGGATCGTTGGGCCAGGGACAATAACAATCGGACCCGGAGCTGGTCGGATCAGCAGCGAAATGAATGGCGGCGGCGGGAAGAACAGGCCTGGCGCCAACGTCAGATCGAATTTCGCCAGCGTGAAAACGATCGCCAACGAGCCTGGCAACAACGCGCCCAGTATCTTCAGCAGATGCGCCGGATAAATCAGTGGCGGTTCCAGCAGCAGTACTATGAGCGTCTGCGACAGGATCAGCTGCGGCTGCAGAGCTTTAATTACATCGACTATGGCGTTCCGAGCTATCGCTACAGTCGCAACGGCGCCTATTACGATGTGAATCAGTATGGCGCCAACATGCTTCAGCAAGCCATCAACGATGGCTATGAGGAAGGATTTCGGGCCGGACAGGCAGATCGTGCGGATGGCTGGCAGTTCGATCCCGAAGGTTGTGACGCGTACTCGGACGCGACCTATGGGTACGACGGTTACTACGTCGACGTGAATGAGTATCAGTATTACTTCCGTGAAGGGTTCCGTCGTGGTTACGAGGATGGTTACTACGGACGTTACCAATACGGCAGTTACTCAAACGGCAAGTATGCGATTCTCGCAGATGTCGTCCGCGTGATCCTCGATTTGGTGCGTTACTAGAGGATCAAAATCTGCCCATTAGTACGAACGGTGACCCGGCTTCGCTGAAATGCGCAGCCGGGTCTGTTTCTGCCAACAGCAGCGTTTCGGGAGCAGCAATAACGAATGCTCGATCACGGTCCGGAAAAGGTCCAATTCGCGGTTTGTCTCAGCAAAGTAAACAACTGACTGCCTGCCGATGCTTGCGACATTCGATACCAGCCAAAGTAGCTCAGCGGCTCAGTCTTATGTGCCGCCAGCACGGCTTGATTTGCCAACGTCGTCACCAAGACGTCCACGTGATGGTTAAAGGTGGACACTGAATCGACCCAGACCGGACTGCCCACGTCGATCGTTCCCAGAGCTAGTCCCGCCCCAGCAGTGATTGGATGAGTGTTATTCACCACGTTAAAAACATCCTGTGACACATGTTCGATGGGTCTCTCTCCTAAGCCCAGATCGTCACAGTAGCCGGCATTCACGCACATCACGGGACGTCCAGCCTTAATTAATTCACGCAAGTTCCAGGAGGTATAGAAATTACAAATCACTACGCCATCAACCTTTTCCCAGTAGTCCGAGTTCTTGAAGTTGGCAGTGTTTGGCTCATTGAACACCCATTGGGTGACGAGTTGGGCGGAATAGCCGGCACTGTTAAGTTGATCGCGAATGACCACCGCATCGCTGGTCAGCGATGAGCCGGGGTTGAGATCATAAGACACAACGGCGATATCCTTAGGCATGACTTATCTCCTTTCAAGGTGTGAATCGAACGATGGGCTTCAGGCTTCGCGAGGGAAAGAAGGTGAAGAAACCTCCGCTCAATGTTGGAAGAATCAGGCCGCTGCCCGAGAGCTTCGGCGCCAAAACTAAGTGATTACGTGAGGCTAACGAGGCTCGAGCTCGCCAGCAATCGGTCAAACTGTAAAGCCGAGGAAACACTAATCCCGTAAATTGACGGTGTCAACGTGATGAGTGCGCTTAGATTCTAAGGCACGGTATCTGAGACCACCTTCGACGGTGGACTAACATTTCCCGCTGAATCGACAGCTTCGACGTAATAGTAGTACGCCTTTCCGGTCTCGACATTTTCGTCGGTGAATGTGGTCCGAGTGTAAAGCTGAGGTGTCACTTTCGGCCATTTGTCCAGCGCCAGGTTTGGATCGGTCGAACGATGCAGGTAATAGCCAACCACGTCCGGCTCGGAATTCGCCGTCCAGAAAAGCGCGATCCGGCCGGGTGCGGCATTGGGCGTAGCCAGATCAGGAGCCGCCGGCTTGTAAATGTCAGTTTGAAGTATCTCAATCTGATTAGAGTTCAGACTCTCAACCGGCTTTGCTTCGGTGCCGAGTGAGATGGCCCTGACAAAATAAGTGTAGGCTTCACCGAACTTAAAGCGCTTGTCCTCATAACGCGTGGCCGTCACGGGTTCGGCATTCAGTGGTTTCAGGTCGGTTTCCGGCTGTGATTTCAAAATCCGATAGACGTTGTAGCCGAGCAGGTTCACCGGCGTCGACCCGTCCATGTTGGTGTCGGGCGCGTCCCAGGTGATGATGTTGGCAGTTTCCCTCTTTTCACCGTTCGTATTGGTTGGCGGCGCAGCAACTTTGAATGCGGGCGTCATGAGAAAGAAGTTTGAAAAAGCTGCACGCTGACCGGAGGAATTGACATAGCGAATTGCATAACGCAATCGCGCAGGATCAGAAGTCAGTTCGAGCCGGTCAGTATACGTAAGTGTGGCGCCGCCCTTTTTGATCTCCTCGTAGGCCACCGAGCCGATAAGCGTGGCTCTCTCTTCAAATTGATCTTCGGTCATGGGCAAAGGCGCGTTTAGTTTTTCGGCGACGCGATAAACGTCCACTCGCCGGATACTCTGCACGCTGCCTTCGCCGGCGTTACGCAAAGGCGCCGGCCACATCAGCGTGATCTCATTGCCACGTTGCACGCCGGTCAGGGCCTCGGTACGTTGGGGAATCCTCTCGATCGGTGGCAGTGGCAGCCGGCGCTTGCCACAGGTGGGCGCCAGCGAGAGCACGCACAAACCGAGTATCAACATTAAGTGACGGGCCGCCGACTTGCGCGACATTACTGAAGTATCTTGAAGTGCGGACACGTTGGTTGGGTTTGCGTTTAGAGGATGTATCGACTGAGGTCCTGATCCTTAACCGTGTCGGCGAGCATCTGATCCACATACGCGGCGTCGATGGTTTTGTTCTTTGGTTCCAGGTCGGGCCCTTCGAAACTAATCTCGTCAAGCAGCCGCTCCATGATGGTGTGCAGCCGCCGGGCGCCGATATCTTCGGTTTGCTGATTTACCGTGGCGGCGAAATTCGCAACCGCATCGATCGCATCCGGCGTAAAGTCGAGCATGACGCCTTCCGTCTCCATCAGCGCAAGATACTGCCTGATCAGAGAGTTCTTGGGTTCGACCAGAATGCGCTTGAAGTCGTCAATCGTCAGCGATTCGAGTTCAACTCGAATAGGGAAGCGACCCTGTAGCTCCGGAATCATGTCGCTCGGTTTGGAGACATGGAAAGCTCCAGCCGCGATGAACAGGATGTGATCGGTTCGCACCATTCCATAGCGAGTGTTGACGGTTGTGCCTTCAACAATCGGCAGGATGTCTCGCTGGACGCCTTCGCGCGAAACATCCGGGCCGTGACCGGACTCGCGCCCGGCAATCTTGTCAATTTCATCGAGGAAGATAATGCCCGACGACTCGACGCGCTCCAGGGCGCTGCGCGCGACTGAGTCCATATCGATCAGGCGCTCTTCCTCTTCCTGCATTAAGTACTCCATCGCCTCATCGACGCGCATCTTTCGCCGTTTGCTTCGGCCCTGGAACATGTTGCCGAGCATGTCCTTCATGTTGATGCCCATCTCTTCGACGCCCATCGGCCCGGCGAATTCAATGGTCGGGAAGTTCTTTTCACGCACCTCCATTTCGACCAGACGGTTATCCAGCTTGCCTGAGCGAAGTTGGGTGCGCAGCTTTTCGCGAGTGCGCGCGAAGTTCTCGTCCTTCGGTTCGGTCTCAGGAACCAGCACCGGCGCGGTCGTCTCACCGGAATCGAAATCGAATAGCGGACTCGACGACGAAGTCTTCGGTGGCGGCAAGAGCAGATCGAGAATTCGCTCTTCTACGTTGAGCTCGGCCTTGTCCGTGATCTCGTCGACCTTTTCCTGGCGAGTCATCTCAACCGCGATTTCGGTGAGGTCGCGGATCATGCTTTCCACGTCGCGGCCCACATAGCCGACTTCGGTGAATTTCGACGCCTCGACTTTCAGAAACGGAGAATTGGACATCCGGGCCAGCCGGCGGGCAATTTCAGTTTTGCCAACGCCGGTCGAGCCGATCATGATTATGTTTTTTGGGATTACGTCGGCTGCGAGATCCGGCGAGAGCTTCTTGCGACGCACACGGTTGCGCAAAGCGATTGCGACTGCGCGCTTCGCTGCGTTCTGTCCGACGACGTGTTTGTCCAGTTCGGCAACAATCTGCCGCGGCGTCAACTCGTCGAGTCGAAGTTCTGGCTCTTCCGTTTCACCTGCGAGATAAATGACCATTTAGTTTTGCTTAAGACTGTTCCAACTGTCGACCGCCAACGTCTTACAATTCTCTTTAGAACTCAATTGATCTCTACAATTCTTCGACTACGATATTCGAGTTGCTGTAGATGCAAATCTCGCCCGCAATCCGCATCGCCTCAGTGGCGATTTCGCGGGCCGACATTTTCGTATTGTTCACCAGGGCGCGGGCTGCGGCCAGCGCATAAGACCCTCCCGAACCAATTGCCAACAACCCGTCGTCAGGCGAGATGACGTCCCCGTTTCCGGAAAGCAAAAAAGAATTCTTCTCGTCTGCAACGACCAGCAGCGCTTCCAGGTGGCGAAGAATCTTGTCCGTGCGCCACTCCTTGCTCAGCTCGATCGCCGCCCGATCCAGGTTGCCGTGGTATTGCTCGAGCTTTCCCTCGAACCGGGTCAGAAGCGAGAAGGCATCGCCAGTCGCGCCGGCAAACCCTGCCAGAATCTTGTCGTTGTAAAGACGGCGAACTTTCCGGGCGCTCGCTTTCATCACCGTCTCGCCGACAGTCACCTGGCCATCGCCGGCCATCGCCACGTGTCCATCGCGCCGCACGAGTAAGACGGTAGTGCTGCGCACTCTTGGAGAAATTTTTTTGCTCATCAATGGAAAGAGCACTATAGAAACTGGCCCGAAGATTAGTCAAGCCAGCTACCTGAAAGAGTCGTCAAGCAGCTTTGCGTTCTTTGCGAAAACCTCGGCATTTCCTCTGCGGTTATGTTCTAACACGTAGCAGAAACCGCAGAGCAGGAGCCGAGGACTTTGCAGAGGAATCGGAGGAAATCGAAAGTGACACTAAGACCAAAAAGTGTGCGATACTCGCCGGTCACACTTTGAGTTATGATACTCAAGATAGAACAAACACCCTGAAAGAGTACCGGATTTGATGAACCATCGATCGCGACCACGCATCGGAATTACGATGCGCCTGGAGTTGTCAACGAACCGTTATTATCTCGGGCGAGAGTACAGCGAGGCGGTCGAAGCCGCCGGCGGACTTCCGGTCCATATTCCGCTGATCCCGAAACGCGATTTCATTAAGTCAGTAATGTCGGAGCTGGATGGTTTGCTCTTGCCGGGCAGTGATTCCGACGTGGATCCGCTGCGATACGGTCACGAGCCGCATCCGATGCTCGGCAACGTGCAGCCGGAAAAAGACGAGACGGACTTGCTGACGCTGGCTGAGGCGGAAGAGAGCGGAATGCCTGTGTTCGCGATTTGCTTTGGGCTGCAGTCGCTGAACGTTTCGCGCGGCGGCACGTTAATACAGGATGTTGTCAGTCAACACCCGAACGCTATCAAACATGAACAGGGGCTGCCGCGCACTCGACACTCGCATCGCGTAAGAATTCTGGAAGGCAGCATGCTCGGTCAACTGGCGGGCGGCGATTCTGCTCCGGTCAACAGCCATCATCATCAGGCGCTCGAAAAAGTGGGAAGAGAACTGGTCGCGACGGCTTGGGCCGGTGATGGGCTCATCGAAGCAGCCGAGGATCCTCGTGATGACCGCTGGGTCCTGGGTGTCCAATGGCATCCGGAGCTGGCATGGGAGCAAGATTCATTGTCGCTGTCGCTGTTCAGCAAATTTATCGAGGAGGCGAAGAAGTTCGCCTTGGCAACTGAAGAACGACGTCAGGAGTCCGCTACGGTCTGATCTTCGCACCGATTCAATTGACTTGGACACTTCAAAATTGCTAACTGAAAGTTTGAAATTAAAAGACAGAGTCGCGCTGGTTACCGGCGGCTCGCGCGGAATCGGCCGCGCAGCGGTTGATTGTTTTGCGAAGCTGGGCGCGAATGTTGTCGTCAACTACGTGTCCGATCAGGAGGCGGCCGACCGGACTGTTCGTGAAGCTGAGGCCGAAGGTGTCGGCGCGCTTGCAGTTCAAGCAAACGTTGCGAAAACTGAAGATGCAAAACGACTGGTGGACGCGACGATTAATAAGTTTGGGCGCCTCGACTTCCTCGTCTGCAATGCAGGCATTTGGGAAGGCGGCGCCATCGACGAGATGACGGAAGATTCCTGGGACCGCACCATCGAGCTGAATCTAAAAGGAACCTGGACCGTTTGTCACGCCGCCGTGCCGTTTATGAAGAAGCAGGGATTTGGCCGAATAGTGATTGTTAGTTCCACCGCCGGCCAGCGCGGCGAAGCGAATGTTTCCAACTATGCTGCCTCAAAGGGCGGTCAGATTTCTTTCACCAAGTCTCTGGCGGCCGAGCTTGGTCCTTTTGGCATTAACGTCAACTCGGTGGCGCCTGGTTGGGTTGATACCGACATGTGTGCCGACGCATTTGCGCGGGAGGGTTTTCGCGAGGCGCTGGAAGCTACAATTCCGGTGGGCCGCGTCGCCGCGCCCGAAGACATTGGCTGGCCCATTGTGTTTCTCTGCACTGAATGGGCGCGACATATTAACGGCGAGATTTTGAATGTGAACGGCGGTTCGGTATTGTGCGGGTGACCAATGTACCGCCGGCTGTCCAGCCTGCGGATGTTTTGAGGAAACCTGAACGATAGTAAAACCAAGTCCGTAAATGACGAGGAACCAAAAACGAATCAAACCGAGTATGAACGCGACGATGAAGTCGTTGGCTCTGTGCAGGCAAAAGGCCGCAGACTAGACAGGGTGCGGTACAGTTCGGTTGTACCGCAGGCTGCCAGCCTGCGGAAACGTTGAATTGGGCAATCCATAAATGACGAAGAATCGAAAACCAATCAAGCTGGGCATCGAACGCCTTCTCGATGAAAAGGTCGAGCTGCTACACGGCGCGCGCGTCGGGCTTGTTTGCAATCAGGCGTCAGTCAATCACGACTTTCATCACGCCGCGGATCTTTTTCACCGGCATCCGAAGATCAATCTGACTACTCTGTTCGGGCCGCAACACGGAATCCGCGGCGACGTTCAGGACAACATGATCGAAACCGGACATGCAACGGACCGCACGACGGGTCTGCCGATATATTCGCTTTACAGCGAAACTCGCGAGCCTTCCGCGGAGATGCTCCGTGATGTGGATATCATCGTTGTTGATCTGCAAGACGTTGGCACACGCATCTATACTTTTGTCTATACCCTGGCGAACTGCATGCGCGCGGCGAAGAAGCTTAATAAGAAAGTGATCGCCTGCGATCGGCCGAATCCTATTAACGGGACCCAGCTGGAAGGCGTCGTGCTCGATCCGGCGTTTGCTTCTTTTGTCGGACAGTTTCCCATTGCCACGCGCCACGGAATGACTTTTTGTGAGTTAGGGCGTTTGTTCAACGAGGCGTTTGGCATTGGCTCGGAGCTGGAATGCGTGACGATGGACGGATGGTCGCGCGAGCTTTGGTATGACGAAACCGATAGTCCCTGGGTTTTCCCTTCGCCAAACATGCCAACGCTGGACGCGGCGACGGTTTTTCCCGGCAGTGTGCATTTGGAAGGAACGCAAATGTCTGAAGGGAGGGGAACCACCAAACCCTTCGAACTAGTCGGCGCTCCTTATATCGATGCCGACCGGTACGCGAATGCGCTTAATGGATTGGGGCTGCCCGGCGTGTATTATCGATCCTGCGTCTTTCTGCCGACTTTTCAAAAGCATGGCGGCGAGGCCTGCGGCGGGATCCAGATTCATGTTACAAATCGTGAGACGTTTCGGCCGGCGGTATCCGGGATTGCGGTAGTCAAGACAGCTTTCGACATGTACGGTGGAAAGTTCAAATGGAAGAACCCGCCATACGAATACGAGTATGACAAGAACCCTTTTGACGTGATTGCCGGAACATCGAAAGTCAGGGAGGCAATCGAGCGCGGCGACTCGCTCGACAGCATCAAAGAGTCCTGGGAGGCGCCGCTCGCCGAGTTCTCCAGGCTGCGAGGAGAGTTTCTCCTTTATTAATATTATGAGGAGTCGCATAGCCGACACTTGCGAAATTGCTGGAAAAATCTAGATCAATGTTGAGAGATTACTTTAAGTTGAGGGGTGGAGCGTGGGCCGTCTCGGTTGCCGCGCTAGTGCAAGCGGGGACGCTTGCGCTCCAGTCCAAAGGCTTGTTGTTGAGGAGGAGGGAGAGGACTTGCTAGTTAAGGGAATTGAACGGTCTGATGCAGGCACGCCAGGGAGGGCTTGGCTGATCGGAGTTAGCGCCTGGGCTGTCCCGGGGCTTGGGCATTTCCTGCAGAAGCGTTGGGCTCGAGGCCTCTTGCTTGGCGGCGCCGTATGGGCAATGTTTGTGATTGGATTGCTGATCGGCGGGCACCTGTTCAGGATGGGCGGAAGCGATCAGGGACTTTCAGCATTACTTCAACTCTTGCCGATGAGCGCGAACTTCGGTGGGGGCCTTCTCTATATTTTCTGCTGGTTAACTAACACCGGTTTTGCCGAGCAAGCCCAACGCGTCACCTATGAATATGGGAATACTTTCCTGCTGGTAGCCGGCTTATTAAATTATCTCGCCATGTTAGATGCGTTTGATATCGCCGCTGGGAGGAAACAATGACGCACGTTTTCTGGATGGCCTTCTTTGCGGCATTGACCGGCGTTGTCTTCGGCACCGTGGCCAAGGGCACCGATCAACAAAAGCTCATCTATGGCTTGAAGGTCTTTGGAGAGTTTCTGGCGATTGCCTTGATCCTTGGCTGGGTCCTCTATTTTCTCCCCCTTCGTTAGTCCTTCATCGAATAGGTTAGGTGGCGGAGATGCGGTTAGTAACAACAGACGCAATCGTGCTGCGCACCTACAATCTGGCTGAATCCGACCGCATTGTAGTTTGCTTGACTCGCTCTGCCGGCCTGGTGCGTGGCGTGGCCAAGGGCGCTCGTCGCATGAAAAGTCGGTTCGGTGCTGCGCTCGAACCATTCACCGTTATCAAGCTGGCTTATCATGAAAAGGAAAACCGCGATCTGGTGGCAATCTCGAGTGTTGAGATTCTGAAATCGCACTTTGAGCTTAATGTAAAACCTGAGACGGGCGAGGTGCTCGCCTATATGGGCGAGTTAATCAACGAGTTCGCGCCGCCCCATGAAGCCGACGAGCGGATGTTTCGAATGCTGGCGGCTTGTGTCGATGCCCTCGCCGTAATCGAGGGATCTGAGCGGCAGCTTACCCGGTATTTCGAAATCTGGCTGCTGCGATTGTCCGGCTTGTTCCCGGATCTTCGTTCGTGTGCCGAGTGCGGAACTGACCTGGACGACACGACCCCAACACTTGTCGATGCCGAGCTTAATTCCCGTTGTGCGCAATGCCATCCGAATGTGCCGTCCGTTTTTTCTCCCGAGGTTTTAAGCGCGGTTCGCGCCAGTTACCAGCTCTCGCCGCTGAATTTTGTTAAGAATAGGAAACTCACCGACAAAGAAGATTCTGTCTTAAGCGCGCTCACTCATCGCCTGATTACTCGCGCAATTGACCGTCGTCCCCGTACACTGGTGGCGGCAAATCATTAAAGTTAAGGCTAAGGAAACCAATGCCCAGCCGCAGATTGATCGAAAGATACGTGCTCAAGACGATCTTTCCGTATGGTCTGGCCGCGCTGGTTTTGCTGACGGCAATCCTGTTTGTTCAACAGACCGGTCGTTATTTCGAATCCGTATTTCATGGCGTCATGCCGGCCGGCTTTGTTTACAGCCTGGCCCTGTCGCTTTTGCCGGCGGTCCTGGTTTTTACGATTCCGATGGCGGTCCTTTGCGGAACAATCATCGGACTTGGCCGCATGAGCAGCGATAGCGAAATCGTGGCCATGCGCGCCGCCGGCGTGAGTACGTGGCGAACACTTTGGCCGGTCTTGTTGATTGGCCTAATTGCCACGGCGGCCACCTGCTATCTCAATCTAAACGAAGCACCACGCGCGCAGAGACAGTTGCGTTCTGTCATCCTGCGCAGCGCCTTGTACAAACTGGATTCACCGGTGGAACCTCGAACGTTTACCAGTGAGTTCCCCGGCAAAGTGATTTACGTTCGCGACGGCGACAAGATTCACGGGCAATGGGGCCGCGTCTTCATTTACTCACAGGAAGCAGATCATTCCAAAAACTTGATTACTGCCCGCGCCGGAAGAATTGATTCGTCAGCTGACAAGTCCGAATTAGTCCTGCAGGACGCGATGAAGACCAAGGTGCCGGCGCCGGACGCGCGCGACCAGTCTTACGTAGTTGAGCGTCTGGATCTTCTGCGAATCGTTTTTAATACCGGCCGCGCCAGCCTGCTGGCGAGACTGCAAAAGCCCGATGGCAATCCGGATGAAATGGGGTTGTCGGAATTGCGTCAGCGCGCGGAACAGACGACGGGAACCGAACAGCGAGACAGCCGCCTGATTTTTCATAAGCGACTGGCGTTGTCGATAACGCCATTTGTTTTCTCGTTCTTCGGCGCGGCCCTGGGACTCAGGATGCGCCGGGGAAGCCGGGGCTTTGGCGTGCTGCTCTCGTTATTGATTCTGCTGGTTTATTACCTGGCCACCCTCGCCGGCGATCAGTTGGCGCGCGCGGGCACTGTCCCGCCGGCCCTCGGCGCATGGTTTTCGACCGGCCTGACACTCGCTGTGGGAATTCTCATAATGCTCTCGCGCCAGAGAGAATTTCGGTTCTTCGCGCGTCGCGCCCGGAGCCCGAAAGTAGTTGACACCGAAAGTCCTGGCACGCCCACGCGGCAACGAGCTGGCTGGCGACCGTCGATTGCCAGTTTCCCGACACTCCTTGATATCGGCATCGTGCGCACGATGATCTTAAGTTTCGTCGTCGGATTCATTACCTTGGTTTTGATTTTCGATATCTTCACCACTTTTGAATTGTGGCGTTTTATTTCGGCGAACCGGGCAAGCCTGAGACTGGTCGGCGAATACCTGTTCTATCTGTTGCCGCTCATCAGCGTTGAGTTATTTCCCGGCAGCGTCCTGGTCGCGGTGCTCCTGACCTACGCTTTGATCGCCAGACGGCGAGAAGCGGTCGCCTGGTGGGCCAGCGGCCAGAGTGTCTATCGTTTGATGTTGCCGGGGCTCGCTTTTGCAATCGTAGTCGCGGCTGGAGCCTGGTTCATTCAGGAACGCATCATGCCAAAGGCTAACATCCGGCAGGACAGCCTGCGCGCGCGCATTCGCGGAAACATTGCGCAGATGAGCGCGGGCGCTGAGCGTCGCTGGCTGGTAAGCACCGACGGTGCGCGCATCTACTCATACGACTTTGACGAGCAGAAGCAGAGTCTGATCAAGCCGGCGATCTATGAATTCGACGATCATCAGGTTGAGTTGAAGCGAGTCATTAATGGCGAGGAAGGGAAGTGGCTTTCCCCGACCCAGTTTCAAATCACCAAAGCGAATTGGATCAGCCTGGACCAGCCCAAGGTCGGCATTCAGTCGGCGGCTCAACTTGAAATTAGCGGCGTGGATCCGCCCTCGGCATTCAAACCTACCGTCGATCGTCCGTCGCAGTTGGACACCGAAGGTCTGCGGGACTATGTTCGCGCTTTGAAGGCGCGCGGCGCCGACACGGTTTCACTGACTGTCGCTCTGCAACGAAAATACGCTGCGCCCTTCAGCGTGATTGTTATGGCTTTGATTGGAATGCCTCTGGCCATCTCGTTCGGCAGACGAAGCACGGTGATTGCTCTCTGCTCTGCGGTGGTTGTGAGCCTTGCGTTCTGGTTAGTCTCCGGAGGTTTTCAGCAACTGGGAGAGCATGCTTTGCTGCCGCCGGGACCGGCAGTTTGGACGCCGATTGTGATCTTTGCGTGTGGTGGGCTCTATTTCATCTCGCGTGTGCGAACGTGACGGTAGCATGCCCCCGGCATGCTTCTTCCGATGAATTCGCAGCAGAATTTGGAGTGCGCCGGCAAAGCGAAGCGTCGACGGCGCTTTGGATTGTCTTGGAGATCGGAAACTGAAGCATTTCTCACTATCATTCCGAACTTACAACAGTCTGCCATCGTAGAGTCCCTCAGGAGGAACTGAGCGTGTATTGTTCAGCTTGTGGAGTCGCCGTCGCGCAGGGCTTAACTTACTGCAAGAACTGCGGCGCCAAATTGAATCCTGCCGAAACCGGCCACGAATCGTCAGATATTAAACCCGGTAATCTGTTGACCTTGATGGTTGCTACGTTTGTGATGGGGACAGTTGTGATCACCATGCTGATGGGTGTGATGAAGGTCATGCTCAATTTCGACCTCGCCCTGATCATGGGCTTCACCTTGTTGAGCTTTCTGATCATGTTGACGCTCGAAGGCATCTTCATAAAGCTGTTGTTCAGCCGAAAGCGTGATGATCATGAACCGCGCGAAACGCAACAGAATCGAGGGACCACGAAAGAACTTGAAGCAAACTCTCGACTGCCCATAGAACCGATTCCGAGCGTAACCGAGCACACCACCCGCGCGTTTGATCCTGTCTACAGCCAGCGAAAATAGAATTGTGTTTTGTTGGCTATCGTTGGCCCTAAAAGCAGAAGATGGGACCTAACTAAAATACATTGTTGGATCGTTCAGTGGTCCAACGCGAATAAACCAATCCAATGGTGAGACCGATGGCTTCAGTGATTGCCAGCAGGATAGCAGTCAGCCGGAATGTTCCCTGCGCGTCGCCCGCCGGCAGATGAGACACGTGGTCAGGCGATATGACGAGATAGTGAAAATAGACTCCAAAGAGCAAAGCGCCGCCCATCGCAGCGGCCAGCAACATAAAACCGATACGTGACAAGCGAGTCCAGATCAGGATGCCTGCCAACAGAGGAGCGATCACGATCACAATCAAAACAAAGGCGGTCTGCCATGGCGCCAATCCAACTTTGAGTTGCGTATGCGCCGAGCCATGGAACATGACGACGGTGAAGTGAGCGATGACGACGGCGGTGCCTAACCAGCGTTTCATTTTCTTTTCGTCCAAAAAAGAGCGTCTTCGCTACGACGTGCCACTAAAAAGCCGCGGAGATTGAAGTCTCCGCGGCTAGTTGTAGCGCAGGCTGTCCAGCCTGCGCAAGTTTTAGAAGGGAAGCGCGCGGGGACGCGCGCCTACCCTTACGTTCCCGTTTCCCAGCTCGTCATGTACTCGATCTGCTCTGAAGTCAGCGTATCGATCGACATTCCCAAAGCGCGCAGCTTCAGACTGGCGATTTCCTGATCGACTTCCTTCGGCAAAAGGTGCACGCCCGGTTCGAGCTTGCCCTTGTTCTTTACGAGATACTCAACCGAGAGCGCCTGGTTGGCAAAGCTCATGTCCATCACGCTGGCCGGATGACCTTCAGCCGCCGCGAGATTAATGAGACGACCTTCGCCCAGGACCATGATGCGATTGCCGTTTTTCAGTTTGTATTCCTCGACAAACGGACGAACATTGGTGGGTTCACCAGAGAGGTCGCGCAAAGCAACCAGGTTCAACTCAAGATCGAAGTGGCCGCTGTTACAAACAATCGCGCCGTCTTTCATCTTGGCGAAATGATCGCGATCGATAACGTGACGATTGCCGGTGACCGTGACGAAGATGTCGCCGATTGAAGATGCCGAGGCGATCGGCATCACGCGGAATCCGTCCATCACAGCTTCGACAGCTTTGATTGGATCAACTTCACAGACCACCACATTCGCGCCCATGCCGCGCGCGCGCAACGAGACGCCTTTGCCGCACCAGCCATAACCAACGACGACGAGCGTCCGTCCGGCTAAAAGAATATTCGTCGCGCGAATAATTCCATCGAGCGTCGACTGGCCCGTGCCGTATCGATTATCAAAAAAGTGTTTCGTTTGCGCGTTGTTGACGGCGATCGACGGGAACGTGAGCACGCCCGCGGCCATCATCGCCTCCAGACGCACGATGCCGGTGGTCGTTTCTTCAGTCGTGCCGATAATCTTTTTGTTGAGTTCAGGCTTTTCCTTGATCATCGTCGCCACTACGTCTGAACCGTCGTCGATGATGATGTCGGGCGAAAATTCGAGCGCAGTCTGCACGTGACGGCGATAGGTGTCCGTCGTTTCACCCTTGATCGCGAACACCGGAATGCCGCAGTCGGCCACGAGCGAAGCCGCGACGTCATCCTGAGTCGAAAGGGGATTCGAGGCGATCAAAAGTGACTCAGCGCCGCCGGCTTGCAGGGCGCGCGCCAGGTTCGCCGTCTCAGTCGTGATGTGCGCGCAGGCGACCAGGCGCATGCCTTTCAAAGGCTGTTCCGAGCCGAATCGTTCCCGGATCAAACGAAGGACCGGCATCTCGCGCTCGGCCCAATCAATTCGCTTCTTGCCCTGCGGCGCGAGCGAGATATCTTTTATGTCATGTTCAATTGCAGGCATTGCTGTACTCATTTCTTAGGTTCCTTTTGAAATTGTTATCGCCACGGAGGCACTGAGGTCACAGAGTTGGGAAGAGATTTCTAACTATTCGTTTCTCTGTGACTCTGTGTCTCTGTGGCTGAGATTAGTTAGATGCCGGCGGCTGCGCGCAGCGCTTCAGCCTTATCGGTGCGTTCCCAGGTGAAGCCATCGCCCGTACGTCCGAAGTGACCGTATGAAGCGGTCGCCTTATAAATCGGGCGACGCAGATCCAACGCTTCGATGATCTCTCTCGGAGTCAGCGGAAAATGCTCACGAACGAGATCGGAAATCTGGGCGTCGCTAGTGCGGCCCGTCCCGCTGGTATCAACGTAGACCGAAACTGGTTCAGCCACGCCAATCGCATAAGCGAGCTGTACTTCGCACTTATCAGCCAGTCCGGCCGAGACAATATTCTTTGCGATGTAGCGCGCCATGTACGCGGCTGAGCGATCGACCTTGGTCGGGTCCTTGCCAGAGAAGGCGCCGCCACCGTGTGGCGCGTAACCGCCGTAGGTATCGACGATGATCTTGCGGCCGGTGAGACCAGAGTCACCCTGGGGACCGCCAGTGACGAAGCGTCCGGTTGGATTGATGTGGTACTTGGTGTTGTCATCCAGCAACTCAGAGGAGACGGTGTGTTGGATAACGTGTTCGCGAATCTCTGCACGAAGCTGGTCGTTAGTTACTTCCGGTGCGTGCTGTGACGAGATAACGACGGCGTCGACGCGAAAGGGACGGCCGTCACGGTACTCGACGGTGACCTGAGACTTGCCGTCAGGTCGCAGGTAAGGAAGTTGGCCTGATTTTCTGACTTCAGAAAGCCGGAGCGAAAGTTGATGCGCCAGCTGAATTGGCAAAGGCATTAGTTCCGGGGTCTCGTTACAGGCAAAGCCGAACATCAAGCCCTGGTCGCCCGCGCCGCCGGGATCGACTCCCATGGCGATGTCGGGAGATTGCGCGTGAATCGCCGACAGCACCGCGCACGTGTCGCAATCAAAACCATACTTCGCGCGGTCGTAACCAATCTCACGAATGGTCTCGCGAGCGATTCCGGCATAATCCAAATTGGCCTTGGTGGTAATTTCACCCGCGACGATAACCAGACCCGTAGTCAACAGAGTCTCGCAAGCCACGCGCGAAGTCGGATCGACGGCCAGGGTCGCATCCAGAACGGCGTCTGAAATCTGGTCCGCAATTTTGTCGGGGTGGCCTTCGGTGACCGATTCCGACGTAAACAGAGTTCCACGATGATTACTACTCAACTTCAAGTCCTCCTGCTCAATAATAGTGAGCGAAAACGATAAGTAAAAGACCGGAAACCATAGCAGTCAACGGAAAGCAGTGTCAAGGAGCCGCAACCCAAATTAGCTCGAAACTTCGCTCTAAAACCGGCCCAACTACAATCGGTATGATTGACGAGGTTTGTGCTAAAGTGCGCTTGCGAACCGCCAGTCTGAAAATGACTATCGCCCGAGGATGAGTTATGGAAGAGAACCTCACACCTGCCGAACGGGACCTGGTATCCGAAATCGACATCAGTCGAGAGGCTGGACTGCTGCGATTTTTAAGACTCGCAGACTATACGTCGATAATCTTGTGCGGGTTATGGCTGATGGGCACACTGGAGGAGTTACTGAAAGGAGGGGAGGAAGTAGGTTTCTCAACGCTACTGCGCGCCGCGGTGCTTGGCTTGGCAGTGTATGTCGGATGGAGGCACATGGGCGCGATCGATCTGTATTTTTGGCAATCTCACCTCTTCACTCTCCTGCTTCTGCTGATACTTTGCGCCGTAGTCATTTCAACCTCATGGGGCGCTATCTCCAGCCCTGAAGCATGGAATCCGGTCAACGACCTTGCGGCCAGAAGACAGGGTTTTGCCCTGGGGGACATATTCAAGATTCTGATAGTTGGAATTGTCTCACTGCTTGGAATCGGAGCCTTGATTGGTTTGGTGACTGGGCGAATCAGTCATAAGAATCTCTCATTGTTAGATCTGCTCACTGAGATATCGACACCAGAATCGTTACGAAGACGCCCGAAACTCAAGATTGCTCGCGTAAATCTTTCGCTTGGCGTGCTCACAGCAATTGCCGGAGGGGCGATTCTGATTATCATCGGCGGCGTGCCATGGGAGGACCAAAAAAATCTGGCCAGGTTCCTTTGGTTTTCCGATGCAGTCGTTGTATTCGGGTTCTTCCTGTTGGGCCTATCCAGAAATTATCTGCAGTTCGATATGGACTCGCTGCTTTCGGCAGACACCAGAGAACCGATACTGTTTCTTCGATCCTTCAAAGATGACGAACTAGGGGAGTACAACGCATCACAACGATCATTTTTGGATTACTCGCTCGAAACGCGACTCGCGACTCATTTTGTCAGGGCTGGTCCGTTCATCGCGGTGAGAGATCCAAGCGTCGCTATACTTTTGCCCGGCGCCGCGCGAAAGGTCCTCCCAGACAGTGAATGGAAAAATCAAGTCGTCGAGTGGATAGCTGCCGCTTCCGTCATTGTGATGTACGCTGGCAAAACTGACTCGCTACAATGGGAACTCCGCAAGGTTATTGAGGTGGGGAAGGTCCCAAACCTCATCTTGATGACGCCAGAGGCTATGATCCTCAAGCATCCTTCCGAAGCTGGTGTTCGCTTCGAGCACATCAAAACTGCCTTTAGCGAGACGAAGTGGGCGCCAGCGCTTGCGGCTCTGCCGAGCGCAAAATCCATACGCGCTTTGATCTTCAAGCCTGACGGTACCGCTGTCGTTGTAACGAGTCGTAAAACTAATCGCGATTCGTGGCATCTCGCAGCCCTCATTGCGCACTTTATTCTGAGAGAGAACGCGAGTGGTGTTGGCGTTACCAGATCAGCTACGGACAAAAACCAACTTTTACAACGGTGAGTTTCGCGCTGACTTGAACCGGCTCCACTCCGTCTCGACGTTTTCGTAAACACGCCGGGCATGAATCATGTAGAACAGGAATCGTTCGGTGCGGAACAGTCTGGTCACATAGATATACATGACGGCCTTGAGCATAAACGCGAGTTGCATCACCCACAGGTCGAAGTGCCGGTTAACGCCTAGTCGATTCGGAATGGTTCGATTAATGAGCGGATAAAACGGCTGGAGCACCACGTAGAAGTACAGCACGATGGGAATGATTGGCAGTAAGCCACTGGTGCCGAGAAGCCGGCTGTCGAGGCGACTGATGCACAGAGCCATCGCGATGCCGCCCGCTACTCCGCTTAATAGATCAAACGCGAACAGCACGTCTCCCGCGTACACCGGAAGTCCAAAACGTCCCGCCAGCGCGACCAATAGAGCCTCAAGCAAAGCGACTCCTACGACTAAAAACAGGCCCGGCTTTAGTGAGACACCATCAATTTCACGATCGGCAACTTTGATCACAGTTGGCCGGTTCAGGACAACATAACAAAGCACCAGCATTAAGGCGCTGGAGTTGTTTAGAAAAGTGGCGGCGATTTGCAGCGCTTGCCACTGTGAAGAAGGGGACTGTCCGGACGCCGGCGGGCCAAGCCACTGCGAGAACGGCAAGGTGATATAGAGACAGCACCAGGATGCCAGGAGCAATCTCCAGAACCTTCGTAGCTGCTGCACAGCGAGCGTCGCCCGGCGTGTCTCGGTATCGGAGTTTTTTAGATCGCGATCGGCTGAAAAGTAAAAGTCGTATGCGAGGGCCACCAGAATCATCAGGGCCTGGATGAATCCCAGTTGCCGCGGCAGACTGTCCCAGTTACCGTCGCCAAAGAAGACCAGTCCGAATGGAAGCAAAACCACCGGGGCCGTCACCAGTAGCGCCACCACGACGAACGAGTCGGGTCCTTTAACCGGATAAACCGTCGCAGGTAAAGCACTAATTGACGCGTTGCTTAGATTTGGTATCGCGGTAGTCGCTTCGCTCAAAACCGGGCGCGAAACGTTTCGCAGGTTTCGCTCTACCTCACCCGTAAAGCAATAACCCCTGGACCTTTCATTCTTAATCAAGTCGGCGTCATTCAGTGTGCGTCTCAGGCCGCGGACGGCGCCGTGAACCAGGTTCTCAGAGGCCATCGAGGACGGCGAGATCGACTTCAACAGCTCCTCGGTCTTGACGAATTCGCCGTGCTTCTCGAGCAACCGCTGAAGGATGGTTGATTCGGCAGTGCTTAGCGCGACCGGGTTCTTATCTGAGAAGAGCCTCGATCCGCCCGCATCAATTTCGAGGCGAAAGCGCCCAAACTGATATGAGCATCCGGCGAGGTCGATACTTTGGTCGGTTTGTTTAGAAGACATTACAAGTCCTGAGGCTGACGCCGCTTCGCCAACCGGAGTCAGTACCGGAGGCGGTAGCGACCGGGTCAAAACCGATAGCCATGCCGCGCTTTGGTCCTTGTTAGCCGGTCGCTACCGCTGCCGGTACTGACCTCATCATTAGGGTCCCACCCATCCCTGCAAAGGCTGACCACAAACCTTTACAGCAAGACAACGAACCTTTCAATAGACGCCAAGGTTACTTCAGCTTAGGGTCGGCTCTCAACGAGACGTACGCACTCCTCCGGAGTGCCGCCTTCATCACGCGGAGGGAACAAAGGAAATGGAAGACCTACTTGCGACGAGAGTACTAGCAGGTGAAAGGGAAGTTGAGACCGGCAAGCAATCCAACCCACTGCAACGGACCGTGGGGTTTTACGGCCTGATGTTTGTCTCGCTGGGCTCGATTATTGGATCAGGGTGGTTGCTTGGAGCACTCAACGCGGCCAAGGTTGCTGGTCCGGCGTCCATTCTGTCCTGGCTACTCGCGGCCGGAATGCTGTCGCTGCTGGCGCTGACTTACGCTGAACTGGGCGCCGCATACCCGGTCGCTGGAGGGTCCGCGAGGTTTTCCTATTACTCGCACGGGCCGATTGCCGGATTCACCGCCGGCTGGGTCGGCTGGCTGCAGGCTGTCTTCATCGCGCCGATCGAGGTTTTGGCGGTAATCACCTACGTCAACAGCGTCGGCTGGGTCAATCAACACTTCAACATGATCAATAAGGTCGGCGAGAGTGCCGGGCTCCTCAATGGATCGGGTCTCGCCGTGGCCGTCGTCTTAATGATCCTGTTCACGGCGATGAATCTGGCCGGCGCCAAATTCTTGTCGGACAGCAACGTGATCGTAGTCATCTGGAAAACGGTGGTGCCGGTGCTCGCCATCGTGGTCGTCGCGGCGCTGCAATTCAACCCGGCGAATTTTCATGCCGGCGGCGGCTTCATGCCGTTTGGCTTCCATGGCGTTTTCGCGGCGCTGACCGGAGGTGTCGTATTCGCTCTGCAAGGGTTCGAACAAGCGGTGCAGCTCGCCGGTGAGGCGCGCAATCCGAAACGTGATTTGTCGCGGGCGGTTCTGACTGCGATGGCCATCGGCGCTTTGCTCTACTCGTTGCTTCAAGTCGTGATGATCGGCGGGCTCGATCCGAAGAATATTATCAACGGCTGGAGCAAGCCGCTGGGGACGGACCCTTCAGACTATGGCGCATGGTACACACTCGCTCTCGCAGTCGGCGCCGGCTGGCTCGCGAAGACATTAATAATCGATGCGGTGATTTCGCCCGCAGGCACAGGCGTTGTGTATGTCGCCACCACAGCGCGTCTTTCGTACGCGCTGGGCGAAGAACGCGAGATGCCGTCTTCATTAACGAAGACAAACCGCAAGGGCGTGCCCGTGGTCTCAATAATTCTGTCGGCTGTCGTCGGCTTGCTCGCATTTGGACCATTCAAGAGCTGGAGCGCGCTCGTCAATGTCATCACTGGAGCGACGGCGATGATGTACGCGTTCGCGCCCGTGTCGCTTGCGGCGCTTCACAAAGTTGATGGTCAAAGGCCACGGGCCTACCGGGTGCCGGCGCCAGGACTCGTTTTGCCGGCCGCGTTTTGTTCGGCCAACCTGATCATATATTGGGGCGGCTTCGACATTACCTGGAAATTGGTGTGCGCGATTGGCTTCGGCCTGCTGCTATTCGCTGTCGGCGCGTGGTTTTCCGGAACCGGTGCGCAGAAGACGGTTCGAAATGCTATCTGGATTGGACCATGGCTTGGTGGGCAAGTACTGATCGGCTTTCTCGGTCGCTATGGCCTTGGCGCGCGGAATTTTTTGCCCGGCTGGGTCGATATCATTCTGGTGATCATTTTCGCATTGGTGATCTACTACTGGGCCGTCAGGTTTTGCCTGACCGAAGCGGCCGCCGCCGTCGCCGTCGCCAGGGATGCCGGGCAGCTGACATATTCAAGTGATGCCTTGAGTGGTGACCTGATTTCAACGCGCGATTTTCTGTAGCCCAGGCGTTTACGCCTGGGTGGGAAACAGGAGGCGCTATCAAAGCCCCATTAATGGGGCTTTTGAAATTAACGGCTCATTCATTCCCAGGCGCAAACGCCTGGGCTACCTAAAAGTCATTTCCATTGGGGCACTAATGACTCCTGAAATAACTTGAATGGTTCATCGTCAAAGCATAAGCTCTAGTCCAACGCTTTAAGCGGTCTTTCTTCCAAAGCTGGTTGTTATTCAACAACGTTACATCCGTGTTTGTTTGAGTCAGCGGAGTGAACCAGTATGCGAATATCCGGACTAGCGCTAGCTGCTTTGACCCTGATCCTGTGGGGTGTTAATTCAAATGCGCAAACAGTAACCGCCACGAAGCCGGCCGCCCCCGCGCAGGCCTCCCGGGAAAACGCGCGCGGACCGGTTGTCAAAGGGCTGGTCGTGTACGAGGACACAGGTCGACCCGCGCCCGGAGTGCGAGTTCAATTAGTAGCAGTCGAACTGCTGGCTGATCGCCGCGGGACTCAACGCCTGCAGACGACAAATGCAGGCGCAAATGGCGAGTTCATTTTCGCGCGCCCGCCCGCGGGCGATTATTACGTCGTAGCTCAACCGGCTGATGAGCGTGCTTCCAGTGCAGCAAGCTCTCCATTCCCGTTGCAAACCGGTGATCCGGACGCTGACGCAGCTCGACTGGAACAATACAAACGAGATAATCCTAAGATAACGGTCAGCGGCGAGAACCCCACCGAAATCAATCTCCGGATAAAGAACCCGCACTTTGGCAGCATTTCCGGGAGCATCATAAATTCAAATGGAGCAGTTGCCGCCGGCGCAACTGTCCATGTGATGAAGACCGGAGAAGCCGGATTCGGCGGCACGATGATTACCGACGAAAAGGGCGCCTATAAGTTCAGGGGATTGCCGGCCGGCGAATATCTGGTTTGCGCTGATCCGCCACGCAAGAAAACCAGTGACGAGGCGCCGCAGAGCGTTGAAGGCCCGCGGAGCGTTGCGGGAACGCTCGGCGCTACTTATTTCCCATCTACTATCGAGCGGCGCGAGTCTCCTCCGGTCACCGTGGTTCCCGACGGCGACGTGGTCGACATCAACATCACTTTGATACCGCTTAACCTGCACAACGTGACCGGCACAGTCCAGGCGGAAGGCGATGGGCATCTGATCGCCGGAGCTACTGTGAGGATAGACAAAAAGAATGCTGACAATATAACTGCCGGCGAAGATTCGTCAGGGATTGAAGCCGCAATGTCACACTACTTTTCCACGACCGACGCACAGGGCCGTTGGTCCGTCAGCAATTTACCCGATGGTGTATATACAATTTCCGTGAAGCCTACGGGGCTCGTAGGCTCGAAGCTTGAGAGGTTTGTTGAGAAGCGGCAAGACCTGTCCATTGCGGGCGGTGATGTTGAGAACCTGGCGATCGAAGTTTCGCCGGGTGGCCGCGTTTCAGGACACGTTACCATCGAAAAGGTGAGTGCGCGCCCCCCTGATATTTCGATTTTGATAGGTCCGGCCACCACCCGGGTTGAAGCGAGCGGCGCCTTTACTTTGACCGGTGCTCCCGACGGCGAATTTCCACTGTCTGTAATGATTCGACCGCAGCATACCTTTTACGCCAAATCGATCGACGTCAATGGCCGCGACTTGTTGCGCGAGAAACTAGAGACCAAAGCAGGTACAGAGATTAAGGACGTTAAGATTGTAGTCGCGCCGGCCTCAGTCCTGACGGGCCGTGTTTTGTCGGCGTCCGGAAAGACACCTTTGAGCCAAATTCAGGTCATGCTGATTCCGGTCGACCCGTCTATGGGGCCGGCTTTTGCGAGACCAAACGGATCAACAAATGGGCAGGGAAGTTTCATAGTAAGCGGCGCACCAGGCGAATATTTCGTGGTCACCTGGGCCCGAGGCGAGTCCTTGCCTCCACGAGACGCTGAGTCAATCAAGGCATTGTCTCCCAATGCTACGCGGGTCACGCTCGGACCCGGCGAGCGAAAATCGCTCGAGTTGATCAAGTAAGCGTAAGGACTCGCGGCTGTCGTTTGTCTCGACTGGGGCCCAAGCGCCGCCAGCCTCCGAGTCGCACAATAACTCACCAGGACCGCACACCAACATGAGAAGCCTGACCCGAAGCGTCTTCGCTTCGCCTGAGAACATGAAAGAAAATCTGCGAGCGGTCCCACGCGACCGAATTCGTGACGCACAGGTCGTCTCGCCCGTGGATGTAGCTAATGCACTCGTCTTTTTGAGGCAGACGCGGTTTCTAAGGCAAAGCCCCGCGCAGCGGCTTTGCCTCAAAAATCGCCGAATTGGGAAAACGGCGCGGCTCTGCCGTTCCACCGTGCGGAAAGGCTTGCCTTTCCGAAAACTCGTTAAGGATATTCGAGGCTACGCCTCGAATTGCAGGCATAGCCTTGCTGAAAAGATTTAGTTTATATCCGGTAAGGCAAGCCTTACCGCACTGCGCAGCGGCAAAGCCGCACGCAACTCTTAATCGGGATTGGACGGTACCTCCAGCAACTTATAGGCAAAGTCCGCGCAGCAGCCACTCAGCCCATTCAGCCATTCAGCATAATATGTATTATCAGACGCGCTCGGGTGAGATCTTTTCTCGAAGGGTGAGATCTTTTCTGAGATCGGGCGCTGCTGCTGCAATTAGCGGCCTGCTCTGTCGCCGCGCGTAGGCGCGGGACGCATATCGCCAATTGGCGCGCCTGGTCTGCCCGTCCTCCCAAAGCTTGTGGTGGGTTTGGCGGCCGCGAAGCGCGCGTGGCTTTGGCTCGTCTTAAAGTTTTAGGGGGCGCCCCACAACTGCTTAAGACCTGCCACGTCGCCGTTGAACTGGTCGCGGTCGCAGCTGCCAATCCCGTCTACTGTGTGCGGCTGAAGGCCGTTCGCGCCATCCGTGTACTGCCAGAGTGTCCAGGTCGGCCAGATAGGAGGAATGCCTGCAGGTTGATTGGCATAACGTGCCCACCAGAGCGGACATTCCGGAAGGTTTGGAAAATGCCCTTGCATAGCCATACCTGTATACAAGACCGGAAACCGGCCCTGGCTTGCCTGGATGGCGTTTACGAAATCGGTCGCTAACTGTGGGGTCATATCCGGGCCCAAACGATGCGGGCCGGCGACATTCGGTTCGTAATCGAGCGCGAGCAACGTTTGATTGTCCGGCTGTGCGTAATCAAGAAAAAACTGTGCCTGGTCAGCAGCTGCTGCATCTCCCGTCCCCCAATGATAAGCACCCCACAACAATCCCGCCGCGAGGGCCTTCTGACGATTGGTGGGATACATATTGTCTTTGAAATTAGTTCCACCGGTAGCTTTATGAATCACACCAACGATGCCCGCGGCTTGGAGCTTTCCAAAATCGATGTTGGGGCCCTGATGATGTGAGATGTCGATGACAACATTTATCATTTGCTGAGGTCCTTTCCTTTCTGAGGTCTCCTTGCCACAGTCACGCCCGTCTCCTCGGTCGCCGTGGCGAATGGCTGATTAGCGAGTCACATGAAGCAGAGGCTCGGGAGAATCAGCCTTGGTTTGTGCGCCAGAGAGTAATCCCGAGACTGTCTGATGTCAATGAGATTAGATCGCGCGTTGATTCAGCTTTGTCGTGGCCGTGTGTAGGACCGTTTGACTCACTGGAGTCCTCTCTCCTACAGTTGCTCAAAACAAACTGTAAGACACAAGAGGTCGGTTGAATGGCCGTTAAGATCGAGAATCAATATGGCGGCAAGTTGCCGCGCAATACTATAGCCAACATCGAAAGTGCCCTGGACAGCGTGCCGCGTGAGCACCTGCGTGGGATTGAGCGCGTCCGTCTGGTCGATGTGATAACTGAGCCGCGGGCTCGGGTCGCGGCCAAAGGGTCGGAGTTGCCCGGCTTGTATCATCCGCGCCAGGGTACGCAGGGCGCCTGGTTTGAGGTCGCGCTCATGCCCCTGATGCAGGCGAACAAACCCTTTCACAAACGAATCATCCCGCGGCTTTCATTTAAAGGGAACGTGGTCGCCGTGGTCTTCTCTCTAATTGGCCAGCACTATTACCTGACGCTTCGGCATTCAGTTAAGCGCGGCGCCGTCGAAGCTCAAGTTCGCGCCTACGTCGAGAAGCAGTTGAAGGCCTGGAACGAGAGCCAGCATAAGATCAGGGCGAAGATCTTCAAGCCAATTCAGCCGACACTTGAGCGTTGGGGTAAGTCTCTGGCAAAGAAGGCAGCGGCGGAAAAGAAAAAGAAGGGTTAGAGATGTAGCGCAGACTGTCTAGTCTGCGCCTTTGCCAGGACGCCGCAGACTGGACAGTCTGCGGTACGTTAGATCGCTTCGTCGATGTTCTGGGCGGCGGCGTTAAGCGCTTCGAACAGTTCCTCGGCCGAGATGTCGGACTTTTTGAACTTCACCTCAACCTTGAATTCCCTGCCCGGCGCTTCATATCGAAAAACGTACGGTTCGGACGCGCCGGTGGGATCGATGTAAGCTTTGCGGGCTTTGCGCGCGCCGTCGCGGGTCAATCCTTCGGCGGCGATTTGTTCGGCCATGGCTTGCATCGATTCATCGTCCGGCTGACGAACAATCTGCAGTAAGAGCGACTTGGAAGTGATTTCGCAGGCGCGACAGATTTCGCGAATTGATTCAGGCAGTGCCGCGATTGATAAAGCTTCGGTCACGGTGCTGCGGCTCTTGCCGACTTTGCGCGCAACCTCTTCGTGGGTATAGCCAAATCTTTCAGAGAGAGCTCGCAGCCCGTCCGCCTCTTCCCATGGCGTCAGGTCTTTGCGCTGCATGTTTTCGATCAGCGCAATCTCAGCGACTTCGGCCTCGTCGACATCCATTTCAATGCAGGGCACTTCTTCCAGGCCCGCCGCGGTGGCTGCGCGCCAGCGACGTTCGCCGGCGATAATCATCCAACGTCCGTCGCTGGTCGGCTTGACCAGCAAGGGTTCCAGGACGCCCTTCTCGGTAATTGAAGCAGTCAGCTCCGTGAGATCGCCGATTTCGGTGCGCGGCTGATCGGGATTTGGATCGAGTTTGTCGATGGGCAACAAACGTCCAACGTGAGTTGTGCGTGGTTGCGTCAATTCTTCGACGTAGTGCGCGTCGTGACGCATGCTCAAGCCTTCGGGCAAGCCTCTTCTAGACACGGCTCAATACCTCGTTGCAAAGTTTTTCGTATTCAACTGCGCCGGACGATTGCGGCGCGAAAGTAAAAATAGATTCCTTGTACGCCGGCGATTCTTCCAGCCGCACGCTCTTGGTGATCACTGTGTCGAACAGCTTTGGTCCGAATACGCGGCGAATTTGTTCGTAGACTTCCCTTCCCAAGGTCGTCCGCTTGTCATGCAAGGTGACCAGCACGCCGAGCATTTCCAGCTTCGGATTTGGGCGGGCTTTGACCTTCTCGATCGTTTCCAAAAGATCGTCCGTGCCTTCGAGCGCAAAGTAAGAAGATTGAATCGGGATCAGGACGTGACTTGAAGCGACCAGGGCGTTGACCGTGATCAGGCCGAGTGTCGGAGGCGTATCAATTACGATGACCTTGTAGGTCTTCTTCAACGGCTCGATTCGATCTTTCAGGCGAAACGGAGCGTCAAAGTCGCCGACTAATTTCGATTCAAGTTTCGCCAGGCTGATTCTCGCCGGAATAATGTCCAGGTTCTCGTCCGAAGTTTTGTAGATGGGAAGCTCTTCATTTGCCTGCCCGTCCATCATCAATTCGTACGCAGAACGGTTGATGCCCAGCGGATCGAGAAACGAGATTGAACTATTGGCCTGGGGATCTAAATCGAGAAGAAGCGTCTTGCTTCCGCGGCGAGCGAACGCGGCCGCGAGGTTGATGGCCGTGGTTGTTTTGCCCACGCCGCCTTTTTGATTAGTGATTGCTATTATCAAAATTCGTAACGCAAACTGTTAGTTTGCGTGTGAGCCAACGCTAACTGCAGATTAGTTAAGACGCAAGCTAACAGCTTGCGCTACATCGGCAAATCACTGGCATCGCCGATTACGTCGGGCCAGTCTTCTTCTCCGGTTTCGTCGGTGACTTCAGCCTCGTCGTCGGTGGCAATCGAATTGCGCGACGCCTGGATGACTTCAGCATCCACAAAAATCGGACAATCGGCGCGCAAGGCCAGCGCGATTGCGTCGGATGGTCGTGAGTCGAGTCGCATGGCCTCGCCATCCTCGGCGGTCATTTCGATGACTGCATAAAAAGTATTGTCCCGCAGCGAAGTAACGACTACCCGATCGACAGTCAATCCCAACTCAACGATCAAATTGCGCAGCAGGTCGTGTGTCATCGGCCGCGGCGGCGCAATTTTTTCAATCTCCAGCGCGATTGCGTTGGCCTCGTAAGCGCCGACCCAAATCGGCAACATCGTTTCGCTGTTAACGTCTTTGAGAATGATGATTGGAGTGCCGCTATTCGGATCCATCATCAACGCTCGAATCTTGACCTCGATTTCCATGTTGTCCTGCCTATTGTACACAAATCAACGATTCAAGGGGTTGATAACTTCTCCATAAAGACTGTTCTGCTTGGCGGCCGAGACGCGAACTGTGACCACCTGGCCGAGCAGCGTCTGATCGCCGGGGAAATTCACGACCTTGTGACACGTCGAGTGCCCGGTCATGTCGTGCTCTGATTTTGAGCTCATTCGTTCGACCAGAACTTCAAGGTTGCGACCGAGATAGCTGTTATAGACTTTTTCCTGCAACCGGCGCTGCTTAGTTTCCAACTCGATAAACCGTGCTGATTTTTCTTCCCGGCTGACGTCATCGGGCAGTTTTGCTGCCGGCGTTCCGCGGCGTTCCGAATACTTGAAAATATAAAGCCCGTGGTAACCGACTTCTTCGACCAGCTTCACAGTGTCGTGAAAATCCATCGCCGTTTCGCTGGGGAACCCGACAATAATATCACTGGTTATGGACATTCGGCGGCGGGCTTTTTTGACGGCGTCGATCCGCTTAAAGTAATCCGCGGCCGTATGCCCTCGACGCATCGCGCGCAGGATCCGATCGCTGCCTGATTGGACCGGCAGATGAATCCATTCGCAAAGATTTTGATGCTCATCGATCGCAGCGACAATGTCGGGATGAAAATCGCGCGGGAACGAAGTCGTGAACTTAATTCGCTCCATACCGGTCGCTGCGACTGCGCGCAGCAGACGACAGAATGGCGTGGCTCCTTTGAAGCCTTCCAAACCCGCTTCTGTTTTAGGTCGATAGCTATTCACGTTCTGACCGATGAGGTGAATCTCGCGATAGCCAAAGCGACGCAGTTCGTTAATCTCTGCGATGATGTCGGATGCCAGCCGGCTCTTCTCGCGTCCACGTGAAAAAGGCACGATGCAATAGGTGCAGAACTTGTTACAGCCCTCGATGATCGGAACGAAGGCGACATATTTCGAAGCGCGCGCCGTCGCGGGAACGTCCCAAGTCTCACCTTCTGCACGTTCGTCGAGATCGATAACCCGTCGTTCACCATCCAGCGCGCGCGAAATCAGTTGCGGCAGACGATCTGTGGCCCGTGTTCCTACGACTACGTTTACCGACGGGCTATTATCAAAAATCGTCGAGCCTTCCAATTGAGCTACACAGCCCATCACGCCGACTACCGGTTCGTTGCCGATTCGCTGACGACGCACTTCGCCGATCCGCGTGAAAACTTTGTGAGCAGCGCGCTCTCTGACCGAACAAGTATTGAAGATAACGACGTCGGCGTTTTCCGGAGAGTTGGCAAATTCGTACCCTGCTGCTCGCAGACGGACGTCGGCGCGTTCGCTGTCGGCGACATTCATCTGGCATCCGATTGTTTCCAGGTAAACGCTGGCGCTCATTTAAGATCCTCGAACGGTGTGAGTCTAACAGATTTGATAAAGACGTTTCTAATTTATCGATGAATCAGACGCTTGACGCACTGCTTCGCGGCGGGTAGTATCGCCACTTTCGTACGAGAAAAATCTAATCTCCCGTCAAGGAGAAAGACAAAACGGTGGGGATGCAGTCTGGCGACGTGGCACGGGCGTCCCGCCCGTGAATCACGCGCAAGATGCGCGTGCCACATTCAAACTGACCACTACCAACAAATCGGAGAGCGCAGATGTCTTTCAACAAAATAATTCTGGTCGGCAACCTCGGTCGTGATCCCGAGTTGCGTTACACGCCTGATGGCACGCCCGTTTGCAGCTTTAGTTTGGCCACGAATGAAAAGCGTCGCGACCGCGCGACCGGCGAGAACAACGACGTGACCACCTGGTTTCGGGTTACGCTCTGGCGACGACAAGCCGAAGTCGCGTCGCAATACCTGACGCGCGGCAAACCTGTCTACATTGAAGGCCGTCTGCGAGTCGAAGAGTATACCGACCGTGATGGAAAGACTCGCCACTCTCTGGAAGTGACGGCGACCGATATGCAGTTTATCGGCGCTGCCCGGAGCGGAGACGATGCCGGCGGTGGACAACAGACAAGAGCGGCGGCGGCTCCACAACAACATGCCGGACCTGAGCCGACCGACCTCACTGACGACGACGTTCCTTTCTAGTGGATAGTTTAAGCGGACGCGCCGTCGCTGGTTCCCCATTTCCCCAGTTGGCGCAGCTTTTGATAACGACGAGTCAGACGCTCTTCGACATTCAGGGTTGAAGATTCGGCCAGTCTTTCGCAGAGGGTGATGTCCAGCAGTCGCGCTGCTTCATCGTGAGAATTTTGCGCGCCCCCTTTGGGTTCTTCGACTACTTCATCAACAATTCCTTCTTTTTTCAGATCCGGAGCGGTTAAGCGTAGCTCCTCGGCGGCGCGTGCTGCCTGACTTGAATCCTTCCAAAGAATCGCGGCGCAGCCTTCAGGCGAGATGACCGAGTAGATCGCGTTTTCCAGCATCAGAATTTGATCGCCCACGCCAATCGCCAGCGCGCCGCCTGAGCCTCCTTCGCCAATGATCGTCACGATCACAGGCACGGTGAGTTTAGTCATTTCGCGGAGGTTGTACGCGATGGCTTCGGCCTGGCCGCGCTCTTCGGCGTCTATGCCGGGATAAGCGCCGGGCGTATCGATGAAACAAAAGATCGGCCGGTCGAATTTATCCGCGAGCTTCATCGCCCGCAAAGCCTTGCGATAGCCTTCGGGTTTTGGCATCCCAAAATTTCGGTACTGGCGCTGTTTGGTGTCACGCCCTTTTTGCTGACCGACGACCAGAATGGGCATTCCGTGAAACCGGGCGAAACCGCAGACCACCGCGGGGTCATCGGCAAAACGCCGGTCGCCGTGAATTTCGTTGAAGTCTTCAAACATTCGTTCAATGAAATCCAGCGTATAGGGCCGGTCGGGATGCCGGGCGAGCTGGACCCGTTCGAACGCTGTCTGAACTACCTCTTTTTCAGTTGAGTCTTTGGCCATTGAAAATCAAGCTGACGCGGATGCCGCCACTGCACGCACCGGGAAGCCACCCCAGATTACCTCACAACCCAGATTTCGCAGAGCCTGCTCAATCTCGACGCTGCCCTGAACTTTCAACGAGGGATGCGCGCGAATCCGGACCGTCATTTCATTGAGGACCATTTCAATGAAGACGTCGCAATCACCCGGCGACTGCTCGAGCAGCTTCTTCACCTCTTCGCATTGTGCGACTTCGTCCTGAGAATTCGCAAAGTGAATGACTAGTTCGCGCGCCTTTTGCTGGACGGCCTGGGTCAGCTCGGTGACCTTCTCGGCAATGACCGTGATCATGCCTTCGTCGCTGATTTCCGCCCGGCCGATCACGAGGATCGTGGCTTCGTCAGCGAGAATCGAACTGTTCCGCCGGTAAGGCTCCGGCCAGAGAACGCATTTGACCGCGCCGGCTTGATCTTCCAGACGAAATATCGCGAAGCGATCGCCTTTCTTGGTCGTCTTCAATTGCAGATCTCTGACGAGTCCAGCCATCGTCGCTCGCGAACCGGTTTCCTGCTGAATGAGTTCGACTGAAGTGACCGCGCCGAGCTGTCCAATCGTTTCGAGATGCGCATCCAGCGGATGGCCGGTGATGTAGAAACCCAGCGATTTCTTTTCCGCAGTCAGCATCTCCATCGGGGACCATCCAGGTGCGTCTGGTAATCCGTCCGTCGGCTCGATGTCGAAGACTTGCTCGCCACCGAATAGATCGTTCTGGCCCAGCGCTTTCGTTCGGCGCGCTCTGACCGATCGCGCTACGGCCGAATCGATTGCGGAAAAAAGGCGCGCTCGCCATTCGTTGGTCAAAACGGACTCGGGCTTGAGCGAGTCAAAGGCGCCGCTGCAAACCAGGCCTTCCATCACTCGCTTGTTGATCGCGCCTTCTTCAAGCCGCTCAGTAAAATCAAACAGAGACTTGAAGGGTCCCTGCTGCCGCGCCTTAATAATGCCGTTGACGCTGGAGAGCCCGATTCCCTTGATGGCCACGAGGCCATAACGAATTGCACCTTTAAGGGCGGTGAAGCCAACATCGCTTTCGTTCACGTCCGGAGGCAGCAGAGCAATTCCCTGCCCTCGCATCTCTTTCGTATAGCGGAATACCTTGGCGGTATCGTCGACTTCATTCGAAAGGACAGCCGCATAGAAATGCTCCGGGTAATGCGCTTTTAGATATCCAGTCTGAAAAGCCAGATACGCATACGCGACGCTGTGGGCCTTCGGGAACCCGTAGTCGGCGAACTGCGCCATCAGAGAGAAAATCTGCTGGGCTTTGTCGCGCTTAATGCCGCGCTCGACGGCGCCTTCAATGAATTTCTGCTCCTGGCGGGCCATCTCTTCGCGATTTTTCTTGCCCATGGCTTTCCGCAGGCTGTCCGCCTCAGCCATTGTGTAGCCGGCAAGCTTCTGCGCCAGAAGCATCGCTTGTTCCTGGTAGACGATCACGCCATTGGTGCCGTCCAGAATCTCTTTCATCTGCGGCACGATGTAGCGAACACTCTTCTTCCCGTGGTGCCGCAGAATGAAATCGTCAACCATTCCGCCGTCAATCGGTCCCGGCCGGTACAGAGCGTTAAGCGCTGAAAGGTCCTCGATGCTGCTCGGCCGAAGCTTGCGACAGATGTCCTGCATGCCTGACGATTCAAACTGAAAAATCGCATCTGTTCGCCCTTCGGTAAACAGTTGCATAGTCTTTTCATCGTTAAGCAAAACCTTTGACCAGTCGATTTCGTCACCAAGCGACTGCTTAATGCTCTTTAAACAGTCGCTTATGATGGTTAAGGTGTTAAGCGCGAGGAAGTCCATCTTAAGCACCCCGACCTTCTCGAGGTCGGTCATTTCGTACTGGGTGGTGACTTCATCCTTCCCCGAAACAGCGATGGGGATTAGTTCCTGTAAAGGTTCAGGTGTGATCACGACGCCGGCAGCGTGAACAGAGACGTGACGCGCGCAACCTTCCAGCCGGCGCGCCAGGTCAATCAGGTCGCGAACCTGATCGTTCGTCTCCATCGTCTTGCGAAGTTCAGGGACCTGCTCGATCGCCTGCGTAATGCTGACGTTGCGGCCGCGGACAGGCGGCGGAATCATCTTTGAAATCCGATCAACCTCGGCATAAGGCATATCCAGGGCGCGGCCGACATCCTTGATCGCCGCCTTCGAAGCCAGCGTCCCAAACGTCACGATTTGGCAGACCGAATCACGCCCGTAGAGATTCGAGACGTGATTGATGACCTCAGCACGGCCACGGACACAAAAGTCGATGTCGATGTCCGGCATCGAAACGCGGTCAGGGTTAAGGAAGCGCTCGAAGAAGAGGTTGTACCTGAGCGGGTCGATGTCCGTTATCCCCAGGCAATACGCGACCAGTGAGCCGGCGGACGAACCGCGGCCGGGGCCAACCGGAATGCCGTGCTCTTTGGCGTACTTAACGAAGTCCCAGACGATTAGGAAGTAGCCCGCATAACCCATCCGCTTGATGACATCAATCTCATGGGCCAAACGCTGCTCGTAATCGCTGAACGGGTGGGTCATCTCGCCTTTCGCGAGTTCCAGATCCCAAACGCTAGCCTTTCGCGTCTGATAACCCTCCCGGACGGTCTTTTCAAAGTATTCATCAGCCGACAAACCGGCGTCGGACTCAGGAATGGGATAGTTCGGGAGATAGTTGATGCCCTTGGGCAGAGTCATATCGCACTGCTCGGCTATTTCGACCGTGCGTCGCAAAGCCTCGGGGAGCTCGTCGCCGAAGATTTGCCACATTTCCTCAGGCGAGCGCACATAGAAATTCGGCGTCCCGTAACGCAGACGGTTCTGATCGCTTACGACCTTTCCGGAGCCGATACACAAAAGCACGTCATGCGCCCGCGCGTCCTCAGGCATCAGGTAATGCGAGTCGTTGGTGGCAACGAGCGGAATGCCGGTTCGCTTTGAGAGCTCAACCAGAGGCTTGCGAATGCGAGCCTGGGGCTCGAGGCCATGTTCCTGAATCTCGAGGAAATAGTTTCCCTTGCCCATTATTTCCTCAAACTCCAGGGCCGCCGCGGCTGCATCGTCGGGACATTGTTTCGCGAGCATCGCTGACGGCACACCCGACATACACGCGGACAAAGCGATGAGTCCCTTGCTATGTTGGGCCAGCAACTCTTTATCGATGCGCGGCTTGTAGTAGAAGCCTTCAGTGAACGCCTTCGAAGTAAGTCGTGAAAGATTTCTGTACCCCTCGTAATCCTTCGCCAAAAGAATCAGATGAAAATTTGCCTTCTCTCCCCCGATGGTGCGTACCGACCTGTCCAGGCGGTTAGTTGAAGCAATATAAGTTTCGCAACCGATGATCGGTTTGATCCCGCGCTCTTTCATCGTGTTGTAGAAAGTGATCGCGCCGTACATGTTGCCGTGATCGGTCATGGCGCACGCGTTCATGCCGAGTTTTTCGGTTCGCTCAGCCAGCGGTTTTATTTGGATTGCGCCGTCAAGAAGACTGTAGTCGGTGTGGAGATGAAGATGGACGAAGCCCTTGTCCTGCATGATGAATAATTTCTGAAAGAACAGCGCGGGGAAATTCTCTGCTGTTCAGGTGTCACACTATATCACGTGTGCGTGAACGATCAACTTAACAACATATTGACGCAGGATTTTTTTGGAGTGGGGCGGTGAGATCAGTACCGCCGGGAGCAATAAGGACCAAGTCGCAACCGAGAGATCGAGTCACGATCGTCTCCATGCAGCTAGCGAAAAGGTGATTAAGTATGCGAGACGTATGTCTGTGGCACTCAATTCTTGAGCGGCTTGCCCGTAACTTGCCGCAGTTCCCTGAGAAAAGCTTTTACATCCCGTCCATCATATTTTCGGACGGTTTGACCTTGTATGCCAGAATGGGACTTAACAGTTCTATCGTTCTGAGTGGTAGGAATCTCAAATACGCCTTGAGCCTCTCCGGTGGTAACAAAGTGTGCATTTCCGGTTCCGGGCTGTAAGAAGAGCGCGTAGGTTTTGCCATTTTGCATTTTCTTAAACCAATGAGTCGTGACCTCAGCCGTGCTCCCGTCGTCAAACTTTATTTTGCCGCCCGGCAAGCTTACGGTAACCGTATTTCCCGGTTGAAGCTTTCCCTTGTAAACGTATTCGACAGACACGGCATAATTCAGCGAAATGCTGTTTCCATCTCGTGACAGTACGGAGAGGTTTCGTTGCGGAGTGCCTATGATAACGGCGGCACTATGATTTGCAAGCGCCGCCAGATTCTCATACACAGTCTTGTCCTTTGGATTCTGAGAGTCGCTGAAGTTCCTCGTTTGTTTCGCCTTCTCCTTAAGCGAACGGGTATCTTGCGCCAATGCAACGACACTCTCATGCGCTGGGTGCGATGCAATAGGAAGGCTCCGAGCCGCACGAATACTGTTCCCTGCAAGCACAAGAGCGATAAGCGCGATAGACGTCACTGCCAAGGTCTTTCTTGTCATGATCACAGCGCTCCGATATTCAAACCTCCACAATTTGTATCAATAGCAGATTACATTAGTAAGTACATAGATTGTGCCGAGGTATTCCCCGGCCGTAGAACAATCACACGGATCGTAGATGTCGTAGGCGGTCCAGTAGTTATAGCAGGTCCGAGGATATAGACTGGGGACTGGAGCCGGATCAGTGTAACCGCCGCCAGCCGACATTGCGAGGGTCAGCAGAAGGTTAGTACTACAAGTCGAGCGATCGTTATAGTGCTTGTTCGCCGTAGCCACGTCCTTGGCCTGTACTGATCCGGTGATTATGTCTCCGACGCGTGTCGCGTGATTCATGATTGTATGGCCACAAGTTGGATACTTCTTAACGTCAGCAAGGCCGAGAGGGTGACTAAGTTCATGCGCGATCACTGCTTGCAGTTTGGCGGGAGACCAGTTCGCCGCGGCCGCTGGTAGGGTCATCGTATACGGGGGACCCCATGTTGGTGGATTAGTGTTGTACTCGGTCGGGACAGTCTTAGCGAGACGGCCTTTGCCCGGGTCGCCTTTAACAATACGAATATCTACGTCTGATGAGTCAGCTGCTTGATTTACATTGAACTTATGATTTATTGCTTGGTTATTCCAATCGAGTGCCCCAGCGTGAACACCGTTCCAAATATTTGTATTTGTTAGTCCGGTTGAATCATCGTTCCAAGAGCCTTCTCCACTAAAGGCAATCTGAACATTGACGTTGAGCCGACCAGACCCATCCGACGCCACTCCGTGGCCCTCCATGCGTACCTTATCCTTTTGACACTCGGGACAATCAACACCGCGCGCAATAATTGATATTGACAAAACAAGACATAGAGGCAAAAGGCGGCGGGGTGAGACGAGGAGTCTGCGGAAAAAGTGCATTGGGTTGTCAGGTCTGTTCGTGCACGTTCAATCACAAAGCCAGGGTTTTTGAATACACAGGTTAAAGCAACTGCAATTGTTAGAATTCCAAGTGCCTCCATTATCTATGCAATTTTGCTGTTGAGCCGGGTCACACCCCGAAGGTGGCGGTGGAGGCGGATTCAAAAAGTTTCTGAGCTGAGTGAGCGAATTCCCGAATCGGGAAGAGATATCCGAACTAAGATCGGACTCGTCGCCCAAAACGGGCGCCAGATGACCGTTGTTGTCCACCAGATAAACACCGCTTCCGCCGAGGGTTGTCGCACCAACTTTGGTAGTTTGGTTCAAATCAACAAACAGCAAGTATGTCTGGCCAATATTGAAATCTGGAAAACCGACCTCCTGAAAATCAACAGTTACGCCGTTCCTGACGATGACGCCGCCTGACTTCGATAGCCACATCTCATTGCTGCCGGCGGCCGGCAATTCGGCTGGCAGAGGACACTCGTTATCAAAACAAATATGAGGCGTGTTAGTCAGTAACGTTTCGGTTATCGTGAACTTGTACCAGGTTTCAACGTCGTAAGCACTAACTGCAAAACTCTGCTTCGAAACCGCCTGCGCCACGACTATGCTGTAACCACCGGTTGCATCATCGAACCCTTCAACGCTTTCACCCATAATTTCCATAGGAAGCGTCACTAAGAGCCGCCCTTCGGCGTTGGCGCGTTGGACATGATCATCTATCGATCCGGGCTCAATTGGCGGTTGTTGGGCGTGAACCGAACTCGATTTGGGGATGGTGCGCCTGGTTAGGAGAAATACGCTTATCGCAAGGCAAGTTGCGACCGTCAGTAAAATTGTGGCAGTCCTAAATGGGCGTTTTCGAAGCATCGTGGGAACATCTCTGAAGCGTTCGCAATATAGTATGTCGGTCTTCGGTCCGTCAACTGTTTTTGCAATAGCACCAATACTCACAACGTAGAACAGTTTCCATTAGGCGAGCGCTAAACCTCGCGCGCGCTGATCGAGACGCTGCACGCAGCTAAAGCGTGGTTTTACTTCATTGCTTCATACCTTAATTCTCAGCAACGAATGCAGATTTACTTCCCTGCCTTCTGCTTTCTGTCTCCTCGTCGCGGGCTCACTCCCACTCAATTGTACTCGGTGGTTTCGAACTGATGTCATAGACGACCCGGTTGACGCCCTTCACTTCCGAAACGATGCGTCCTGATACGCGTGCGAGCAGATCGTGAGGCAGACGCGCCCAGTCCGCAGTCATGCCGTCCACGCTGGTTACGGCGCGAATCGCGATTACGCGTTCGTAAGTTCGTTCGTCACCCATGACACCCACAGTTGAAACCGGCAGCAAGACTGCGAGTGCCTGCCAAACCGATCCGTATAGCTCAGCCTGCCGCAGTTCTTCATCGAGAATTCGATCGGCTGCGCGGACGATTCGCAGACGCTCTTCGGTGATGTCGCCGATGATTCGAACTGCCAACCCCGGACCGGGGAATGGATGACGGGTCAGGATTTCTTCGGGCACTCCTAATTCGCGACCGATAATCCGCACTTCGTCTTTAAACAGCTCGCGCAGCGGTTCGATCAATTTCAGGTTCATCTTTTCCGGCAGACCGCCAACGTTGTGATGACTCTTGATGGTCACGGACGGACCGCGCACGGAAACAGATTCGATGACGTCAGGGTACAGGGTGCCCTGGACCAGGAACTTAACATCACCGATCCGATTCGCTTCTTCTTCAAAGACGTCAATAAACGCAGCGCCGATTATCTTTCGTTTCTTTTCAGGATCGACGACGCCTTTCAGTGCGTCCAGAAATCTCTCGGTGGCGTCGACTCCGTGGATGTTTAGCTCGACCGATTGCTTCAGCAGCGCCAGGGTCGATTCGAATTCGCCTTCGCGCAGCACCCCGTTGTTGATGAAAATGCATGTCTGTCGATTACCGATGGCTCGATGAACCAGGGCCGCCGCGACCGAAGAGTCCACGCCGCCCGAGAGACCGCAGATCACTCGATCGTTTTCGCCGACCATTGCTTGAATCTGAGCAACTTGTTCGTCGATGGCCGCAGCCGGGGTCCAATCCCCTGCGCACTCGCAAATCTCAAATAAAAAGTTCCGAAGGATCTGGGCGCCCAGAGGCGTATGAGCAACTTCCGGATGAAATTGAACGCCAAAGATTTTGCTGTCCGGATTCTCGAAGGCGTTGACCGCATCGTTGGTCATGGCGGTGACGTGAAATCCTTCGGGCAATTTGGTGACATGGTCGCCGTGACTGAGCCACACGTCCATCTCGCGCGGCAAACCAGTGAACAACGGCGTCTCTCCATTTACCACCGTGAGTCGCGCATAACCATACTCACGGTTGGCCGACGGTTCGACCTCACCACCCAACTGCAGGGCCATCAACTGCAGGCCATAGCAAATTCCCAGTACGGGCCAGTCGGATTCGTCAACCACGTTCTTTTCCGATCTCGGCGCGTTCTGGTCGTAAACGGACGACGGCCCTCCCGACAGAATCAGGCCTTTGGGTTTACGTGAAGCAATTTCGCTGGCAGAAGTATTGAACGGAAGAATCTCGCAGTAGACGCCGGCTTCGCGAATTCGCCGGGCAATCAGCTGAGTGTACTGAGAACCAAAGTCGAGTATGATTATTCTTTCGTGACTATTAGGCTGCAAAAAAGGAAAACCTCCACGTCAAACTAAGCGTCATATAAGCGAGACTATTTGAAGAACCTTGGATTATAGAGGCGAGAAGGATTATAGAGGCGAGAATTCGAAAGCAGCAAAGTCCTTTTAGCCAAATAGAAGAACGAGTTTTGATCAAAACGAACTTTTCAACCTCACCGGCATTTCTCAGGCCTTTTCTTGCGCGCCTCACTTACTGCCTCCTGGCGGCGGTCCTGGCGCATTCATCCGCAGCGATCGAGAAGGCCAAAGACCCGTCGCTCAAGAAGGAAGATGGACCTGCACTCTCGCAACCTTTGACGGTTGCCTGGCGCTACAACACCGACCGAACGACTGATCTTACTCCGGCCGCCGACACGGAATCTGTTTTCTTTCCTTTAAGCAGCGGAGTGCTCCTCGCTCTGAATACCACCGATGGTAAGTTGCAATGGAAAGCAGAAATCGGCGGCGACTTTTCGGCCGCGCTCGTCGCTGATGAGCGAAGTGTCTACGCCGCAACCGGCTACACTACGCGCGAAGAAAAGAATGTTCATGGAACGTTGCGGGCCCTCAGCAAGTCAACCGGGCTGACTTTATGGATGCGAACTTTGCCCGCGCCGATATCGGGTAGCCTGGTTGCCGATAGTGTCGCCCTCTTCGGGGGCAGCATCGATGGACACGTCTATTCAGTAAATAAGCTGACTGGTCAGGTGCTTTGGAGTAATCAGTACGCCGAGGAATTCTCTGGACATCCTGAGGTCGTTGGTAATCGAGTCTATTTTGGCAGCAATGCCGGAACGATTCGCGCGCTGGATGCGAGGACGGGCCAGGTGCTCTGGGAATACAAGACGCGTGGTCCAATCCAGGGAGCCATTGCCGTTAAGGACAACATGGCTTATTTCGGATCGGGTGATGGAAACGTTTATGCCTTTGACGAAATCAGATCCAAAGTGCGCTGGCAAAGACGGACCGGCGCAGCCGTTCAGGCGGTAGCATTAGTCGAAAACGGCGTCCTGGCTTCGTCGCTCGATAACTTTGCCTACTTGCTTTCGCTCAATAAGGGATCGCTCATCTGGCGGCAACAACTTCCCGGAAGAATTTCCTCTCGTCCGGTAACGGCGGCTGACGGCGCCTTGTTCACGCCGTTTTCTACCGACGCGGCCATCGTGTTGAATCTGCGCGACGGCAAACCAGCGAATACTCTGTCTCTCGGCGAGGAAAACAGCAGCGCCGCAGACCCCATCTCAATCGGCCATCTGGTGCTGATTACAACGCCGCATGCTTTGCTGGCGTTCGCGGCTCCGAGCTCAAAATGATTCTGAGTTGAGCTCGCTTCTGGTAGTGGCCTAATTCCGTCGTGGAATTTTCTCTAGCCCAGGCGTTTACGCCTGGGTGAGAAAGAGTAGGTACTATTAAAGCCCCATTAATGGGGTTTTGAAAATTAACCGCTGATTGTTCCCAGGCGTAAACGCCTGGGCTACGGAAATGTCATTCAAATTGAGGCAACACCTAACCTTCTCCCCTCCTCAGCTTTCTCTGTGTCCTCGGTGGTAAAAACAGTTTGCGTGCAGGTCAGGCTTCGCGCATTTCGGCAGGCTTATCGGGAGGGCGACGGCCAAGAGAAGCCAGGCCGCGCCACAGCAATCCATGGACGATGTACCCGGCAACCAGAATCAGCAGAACCCATTGGGAGTACAGATAGATCATGCAGACCAGACCGATGATGCCGATCAGCATTCGACCGTCCCTGCGACCCGTGCCGACGGACTTGAAGCTGGTGAAGCGCAACGTGCTGACCATTAACAAACCGAGAAAGGCCATGAGCACCATCAGTACGATCGCCAATACTTCGGCATGGTGAGGAGCGTACTTCAGCGGAGTCGGCGAAAAATGAACGATCGCGGCTACTAAACATCCGGCCACTGGAATCGGCAAACCAACAAAACTCTTTTTATCGACCTTTGGTGTTCCTTCCGCCATCGGACGGGGTCTTGATGCCTGTACGTTGAATCTCGCCAAACGGAACCCGCCGCAAATCACGAACATGAACGACACGAACCAGGCGAGTTGCCGGACATTCGTCCAATCCTGAAGCGTCGTACCGTATCCCCAGACGTAGGCAAGTATCGCCGGGGCCAGTCCAAACGAGACAATGTCAGCCAACGAATCGAGTTGAATGCCAATCTCCGTCGTAGTTCTGGTCATGCGCGCAATGCGGCCGTCGAGAATATCGGATACGACGGCCCAGCCAATCGCCATCGCCGCGTAATCCAGACGGTCGGCTGCCTCTTTAACCTGTTGCGCGCCGCCAGTACCCAGCAGACGAAACGCGCTCATCGTCGCCATCAACGAATAGAAGCCGGCGAGAATATTCATCGCCGTAAAAAACGACGGCACGAGGTAGACGCCTTTCTTCAGGCCCTTGCGACCTGAAGGCGCCGGCGCCGGACCCAGACGCGCCCCTGACTTAAATCGTTGTACGTTCAACTTTTGATTTTTCCGATGATGGTCTCGCCGCCGCGGACGCGCATGCCGGTCTTAATCACGATTTCGATCTCTCGCGGCATTAACAAATCCGTTCGTGAGCCGAACTTTATCATCCCAAAAAGCTCGCCACATTCTACTCTCTCGCCCCGCCGCTTCCAACAAACAATGCGACGGGCCAGGACCCCGGCGATTTGTGTGCAGGTAACGACCATTCGATCGCCTTTGATTATCAGCCGATTCTGTTCGTTCAAATCGCGAGATTCCTCTTTCGTCGCCATTACGAACTTGCCCTTTTTGTAAGCAATTTCCACGATTTCACCGGCGATTGGCGCGCGATTCAAGTGGACATCGAAGGGTGAAAGAAAAATGCTGACCAGCGATTCCGGGTTTTTATCGTCCGCCGGCCTGACCAGGGTGACGCGGCCATCAGCCGGCGCGACCACGATGCCCGGGACCAAAGGAATTGATCGCCGCGGATTGCGAAAAAAGTACGCCATGAAAGCCGCGATCAAAAGCAAAGGAATCGCGGCCCACCAATATCCAAAAATCAAAGGGATGATTGCCAGGACGATGGGAACGATTACAAATGGAATTCCGTCACGAACCATGTTTGGTACGCACGCCTGCGGTGTGCAATTGACGACTGGAGCGCAAGCGTCCTCGCTTGCTCTGCGTCCGGCAACCGAGACGGTTGCGCTCCAGTCGCTTCGAAACAAAACGGGGCACAACAGCTTTTGCCTGTCGGCCCCGTTTCAAATGATATTAAGAGCAATCCTGCGCCGCAAACCGGACGCAGCTCGCAAAGCTTAGTGCCCGGTCGTTGCGAGTTTCTCGGCCTGGAGCATCAATGAGTACATCTGGTCTTTCAAAGCAAGCTTCTTCTTCTTCAAAGTGACCTCTTCCAACTGTTCTTCGTCGCTCGGATATGTAAGTGCGGACAACTCGCTCAAACGCTGTTCGTAACGCCCGTGTTCGCGAGCCATCTCCCTGAACTCGGGATTGCTCGCCATCAACTCCTCTTTGAGGCTGTCCGCCTTCGTCATTTCCATATCAATATTCTCCTCTCGATTGGTTGGGTTGGAAAGAAAGTGCTTGCGGATGAGAATTGCCTGGGGCAGTTCGTCATGGGCGAATGTTAGCCCAACGCTGCAGATTAAATCAAGGTTAACTTTCGTCAGAACCGCCGGCGGTAGCGGGCGGTTGGCCTGATGAAAAACTGAGCTTGATCAACCCAACGTCAGACTCATCAAAAGTGCATCCTCCGTCGGCGATCGATAGTAGTTTCGGCGTCGTCCGGTTGCACGAAAACCGCAACGCACATAAAGCCTTTGTGCAACTTCGTTTCCGGCGCGAACTTCCAGATGCGCGAGGATCGCGCCGTAGCGTTGCGCCACTTGCAACGTGGTCTCCAGAAGCCGCGAACCAATGTGATTACGTCGGAATTCCGTCCGCACGGCGACGTTATTGACGTGCAACTCTCCGGCAATTAACCGCGCGACGATAAAACCTCCAACCTCAAATCCATAAACAGCTGAATCGACTCTCGCCACCAGCATGATCGTGTCCTGGCTTGACTCGAGTTCCTTGTGGTAAGCGTCCCAGCCCCAGGCACTCAGCTGGCTGAGCTCTTCGATCTGACAGACTTCGAGCAGGTCATGCTCGGTCATCGCCTCGATCGAAATCTCGGGCTCAGATCTTATGCTCCGGCTTTCTCTTGCTGCCATCGTTCGTTGACTTCTGCGTCCGACGCTCTGACGTAAACCGCGTGCAGTTCCTCTGCGGTTGAAGACTTGCCTGCTTCGTACTCTTTGAGTGCAAGAGTGGCTACTGCCTGCGCAAGATTGTCAGTTTCGTGAATGATCTTCCATCCGGATTCGTTTGAATCTGAATTTGAAAGCGGAAAACCTTTGTCGCGGGCCCAGCCTGTCAATAATTCAAGGTGCTGGCCCCCACCGTCGCCTGCCCAGGTCACATTTTCGAGATCGCCGTACTTTTCCAGCAACGCTCGCGGGCTCAGGTGAGCGGCGGCATCGATCGGCTCGACACTTCCCCGCTCTGTCGAAAAACGTTGCGCGAACACTTCACCGCGACCTGCCGGTAATAGAGAGATGATATTACCGGTGCTCCCCGATGCGTGGGCAATCGCAGCGAGCGTCGAGATGCCCGACACCCTACGACCCGTGCAATTTGCCAGAGCCTTGACCGTGGCTAATCCGATGCGCAGGCCGGTGAAACTCCCGGGGCCCACCGCCACCGCGAACAAATCGATGCCGGAAAGTTTTGCGCCGGCTTCTTGCAAAACCTGTTCGATCAATTCGATCAGATTCGCCGAATGCGAAACTGTGGCATCGCCAACTCCCGACGACAGAATGTTCCAGCCCTTCGCGACCGCCACACTTCCGGCGCGGGTCGCTGTTTCGATCGCGAGAATCAAGGGATCGTTCATAAAAGTTCCGATGTCCGCCGACTTACTCCCAGAGATGGCTCGGCCACTCCGATGCGCGGCAAGTCTCTGACTTGCCGGGAGGCGAGCCTTCCCTCGTCTGCCGGTCTCCGACCGGATTTCATTCCTGCGGTCGTAGACCGCTATTCCTCAGTTCAGCTTTCCGGCAAGTCCGAGACTTGCCGCGCATCGGAGGCCGAGCCATTCGAACTAGAGTAGACGCCGAAAATTCAAACGGACGCGATCACAAAGTGGCTTGCAAAAACTCGAATTCCGACTTACGTAACATTTTCTTCGTTTGACACATCGGCTTCCGAACGCAATGATCATAAAACACAACTGCACATCATGCGAATTGGAATATTAACCGCTGGAGGTGATTGCCCGGGTCTGAACGCCGCGATCCGAGCTGTCGTTCGTTGCGCGGATAGGGACGGGGTGGAAGTCCTCGGAATTCGTAACGGGTGGCTTGGGCTGTTCGAAAACGAAATCTTCCCGCTGACACGCGAGAACGTCATCGGCATCCTGCCGCGCGGAGGCACGATTCTAGGCACCTCGCGTTTCAATCCACTCAAAGAGCCAAACTGTCTTCCGCGCGTTCGAGAGAATTGGGAGACACACAAATTTTCGGGATTGATTGCCGTCGGCGGCGAAGGGTCTCTGTCCGCGGCTCGCGACCTCTGGCGCGATCATCAACTCAATTTAGTCGGGATTCCGAAAACGATCGATAACGATGTGTGCGGCACCGACTTTACTTTCGGCTTTGACACCGCGGTTTCGATTGTCACTGACGCGATCGATCGGCTGCACTCGACGGCTGAGTCGCATCACCGTGTGATGGTCGTCGAGGTCATGGGCCGTCACACCGGGTGGATTGCTGCTTACGGCGGAATTGCCGGCGGCGCTGACGTGGTGCTTGTTCCCGAACATCCGTTTCGCATCACGCGGATCTGCGATCTTCTGGGCCAACGCGTGAAGCAGGGTCGGCCTTTTTCAATTGTAGTTGTCGCCGAAGACGCGCACCCGCATCCGGACGAAGTATTTCTCTCTGAGGAACAATCCGCCGCCATCTATCGACATAATCGTCTGGGCGGAATCGGTGAAGCACTCGCCGCCGAAATCGAACGCTGCACCGGTCTGCAAACGCGCGTCACCAAGCTGGGCTATGTCCAGCGCGGTGGATCGCCGACCGCATTCGATCGAATTCTGGCGACCCGATTTGGGATTAAGGCGTATGAGATGGTGAAGGCCGGTCAGTGGGGCGAGATGGCTGCTCTGCGCGGCAACCAAATCATCAGCGTGCCGCTGACTGAAGCTGTCGGATCATTGAAGCGCCTCGATGAGGAAATCTATCGGGTGGCTGAAGTGTTTTTCGGGTGAGTTGAAACCAGGATTGTCCGCGGCGGTCCCGTCCGCAATCACCTTTACCTTCACAGAGCAGATCCCATAAGACGAAATGCCTCAACCAAGGGAACGAAGAATTGAGATGATCGGGAGGCGCCTCTTGCAAAAGAGCATGCCCGGATTTCAAATGTCCCTGATTCTTCTATTCACCGGACTCTCAGGTTTTCTCGTCTCATTCTCTCTTTTGTCATCTTAATTCCACGATAGCGATGATCTCGTCACCACTTAGTGCGTTCCAGACAGGAACGTATTCTCCCGCCTCGATCACTTTCACTGACGCCTCATTCGGCCGCAGCAGCACCAAATAATCCCGGCCGACCTTTAACTTCGCGCTCACGCCGTTAATCGTCGGTGACACCCTGCTGTTGATCTGAATAGTCTTGCCCCCTACGTTACCGCGATAGACTTTCTTGACATTAAACCAGGATTCCAGAGCCCATATTCTGCTCCCGTCAGGCATGAAGATGCATGGGCTTCTTCCCTCGCCATAGGTTCCAGTGACGATAACGGTGGCTTTTTCCCTGACCTGCTCGGGGAGTTGATGGAAGGCATCCGGTAGCTTCTGACCTGGTACAAGCATCAACAGCAACACCAAAGAGAATAGATAATTCATACTAGTTCCTATGGCCGTTTCCCCAGACTCGTTGCAGGACTAATATGGTTAGTCCGAGGAATTGAAATCTCAATAAGGCAAACGTGATAAGTTGGGCCGGGGTTGAGCATTAGATGAGGCCTTAGCTATAAATGGTGTGCTCACGAAGGTCATTTTGATCTGCATATGAACAGCAGAATCAGCATTGCCGATAATGATCAGGACATCTTGGCATGCTATCCCGTGATGGCCGAACTTCGGCCGCATATCCAACCGGACCAGTTCCTGCCGATGGTAAAGAGGCTGACTGAAATTGCCGGGTTCCAATTGGCTTACTTAGAGGATGGCGAGATTAAGGCAGTCGCCGGATTCAGAATCTCTGAATGGCTCGCAGGCGGCAAGTATCTTGAAATTGAAGATCTGGTGTCGAAGAGCAGCGAGCGATCGAAGGGCTACGGCGGCGAGTTGTTCGATTGGCTGGTCGAATACGCCAAAGAAAATCGTTGCCGGCAAGTGCGCCTTGTTTCGCGCGTGAGCAGGATCGATGCCCACCGTTTTTACGAGCGCAAAGGAATGAATCTGGAAGCCCACTATTTTTCGATGGATCTTGAATGAGCGCTGGGACGGGATTGCCACGGCCCTGTTCGGGCGCAGCAGTTGAACTACCTGAAGTGAAAAGACAAACATTTCTCGCGGCGACGGTCATGTTCCAGGCGCTTGTTGGCGTCGATCTCCATAGCCGAACTATTTGCCTTGATTGAACTTGACTGGTGTTGATACTGGACATACTATTAGCGCTCCGAGTAACCCCCGGTAAGAACGCCCAGCATTCTACTCTTCAGTTTTTGCAACTGGCGTTAGCGACTGCTTCTTAGTCGAGGCGGCAGAAAGATCCTTCAGTCCTTCAATCGGGAATCCCTAGAAGTTTGCTGATTGCGACCTGCAGTCGCGTTCAAGTTGTCAGGCGCGGCTCATCGCAAACATTCACAAGTCGAAACAACTTTCGAACCCATTAACTGAAGGTGGTTTTTGGCTTAACAGATTTGCCGGGACAGCGAATTCCAAGTCTGCCCAAAGCAATCTTAAGGAGGAAAATCTACAGACATGAAAAAGATAAACCACGGCAACCTGGTAAAGAAACTTTGTCTGGCATTGGGCTTATTGCTTTTGGTCGCGATAAGCATCAGCCAGGCCTTTACGCAACAAGACCGTAAATCTCCGCGGGTCGCAGACACCGTAATGGCCGAATTAATCAAGATGCAGGGAAAACTGATTAGTCAGGGGCGCAACACGCAGCCCGTAGGTCAGCTTAGATTGATCAACTACCGGCTCGAGGAGTTGACGCTGCCACAAAGCATGACAGTTGAAATTAACGGGAAAGCTGCAGAGGTAAACAAGGCCTGGCGGCTGACAGTAACCGGCGGGCCTTTCGCGGTGCGAGCCCTTCCCCCAGTGATTTGGGTTGACGATGTTCCGCTCGCGAACGGCGTCGAGAACGAGAGGCTGACTGAGATATCCGTGATTACATTCGATCGCGCGTCGCTGCGTGAAGGCGGGGCTATTTCGCTCTCGTATGGCGAGAACAAAGAAGCTCGGTTTGAACTTCCGGAAAAACTAAGTGTGAGAGGCATTCGCTAGAGGAGGAACGCTAATGAAAAGAACGAACCAATTTTATCGTGTAACTACCTTAGCACTGTTCCTGCTCTTCACTTTCTGGCAGGGACAGACAAGCTTTGCGCAAACACCTGACCCGGGCACACCCGGCCCGCTCGCCGTAACGACGGAGGAGTACAACTTCGGCGATACCGCTTTCACTCCGACTAACTTTCCCGGACCGGTTGAATTAATCGGGGCAGTTCACTATCCAACGAGTCTCAGCGGGCCGCGGCCGCTGATTATTCTCTTACACGGACGTCATGCCACCTGCTTTCAGGGCGATGGGGCACAGTTTCTCGAATGGCCGTGCGCCATGGGCCGGCAGTCGATCCCCAGTTACAAAGGATATGACTATTTGGCCGACGCTCTGGCCAGTAACGGCTACATCGTCGTCTCGATCGGCGCCAACGGAGTCAATGCCCGAGATAACCAGGTGCGCGACCTGGGTGCTTTGGCGCGCGCAGAATTGATTCAAAAACACCTGGACATCTGGAAAACGTTCAGCACCGTCGGGGGCGCGCCGTTCGGTACGAAGTTCGTCGGCAAAGTCGACCTGACGAAGGTCGGAACGATGGGCCACTCGCGCGGCGGAGAAGGAGTGGTAAGACACTACGTTCTAAACCAGTCCCTGGGTGCGCCGTACGGAGTGAAAGCGGTCTTCCCGCTTGCTCCGGTGGACTTTAATCGTTTTGTTGTCAACAACGCGGCTTTGGCTGTGCTGCTGCCTTATTGCGACGGCGATGTTTCTGACCTGCAGGGCGTCCACTTTTATGATGACGCTCGGTACAACGTACCCGGCGACCTGGCGCCGAAGCATTATGTTCTGGTGATGGGAGCGAACCATGATTTCTACAACACCATCTGGTCGCCATCGAGCCCGTTTCCGGGAGGTACTGACGATTGGTTAGCCTTTGTGCCCGGTGGAAATTCAGATCCGCAATGCGGCTCCGGCAAAGGGAATAATCGGCTCACGGAAGCGCAGCAACGCGGAACTGGTCTGGCTTACATGAGTGCATTCTTTCGCTCGTACGTGGGCGGCGAGTCGCAGTTCTTGCCGCTGCTGACTGGCGACGCACCGCCGCCGCCATCAGCGACCACGAACGATCTTTTCGTGTCGTATCACGCACCGGACGATCCTGATTTACGACTTGACGTGAATCGGTTACTGACCAACACAAATCTTTCCGTAAATACTTTGGGCGGCGCGGCCACGCAATTCGGCCTGACGCCATACGATTTGTGTGGAGGTCCGGCTCCGCAACCCGCAACGTGCCTGCCGGGCGAGTCTAATTCGAGGCAGCCACACACGACACCCAGCGCGCGGTCTCCTTTGCGGGGATTAAGTCAGCTACGTGGCGGCTGGAGCGATCTGAGTGCGTTCTACAAGAACGACCTGCCGGGAGGAACACGAAACGTCAGCGGATTCCAGGCTGTGCAGTTTCGCGTAAGCGTCAACTTTGCTGATCTACGGAACGTAGCCGCGATGCCACAGGATTTCAGCATCGTGCTGACGGATAGCTCAGGTTTGGCTTCTGCCGTCCAAGTCAGTAACTTTTCGAACGCACTTTACTTTCCGCCGGGAAACGTCGGGCCTGTTCCCAAGGTAGTTCTAAGCACTGTGCGGATACCGTTGTCGGCGTTCACAAACGTTAACCTGAACAGCATCCGATCAGTTCAATTCAAGTTTGATCAGCATTTGTCGGGAGCTCTTTTGATCACGGACGTTGCGTTCGCATCAGCTCCGCAATGAGCGTCGCAACATTTCGGCAGGCGTGTTAGATACTGGGAGCGCGGGCGCCCTCGCCCGCAATGAGCGCGAAGCGCGAACGGTTGCAGCGCCAAAACCTGAGAATTGAGCGGGCGAGGGGTGCGGGCGAGGGCGCCCGCGCTCCCAGTGTTGAGGCTCATTCCAAATCCAGATCGACCCTTTGACATGGCGCGGAACTACTTACCCGGCGGCGCGCACACGAAATTCGCCGCATCATTAGTGTCGCCCGAACCCTTGTATTTTGCGAGGTTCGGAAAGGCACACAACGGTCGAGTCATCTTCACGCCCTGCGCCACGCGATCGTTGTTGTATTTGGTTGCGATAATCTGCGCCGGCGCGATGCCCTGCTCAACCCATTGATCGAGCGCCCCGAAGACGAATCTTGCCAGGAGAGAATACGCGCGCATTTTCGAACCCTCAGTCAGTAGTTGAAAGTAGTTTGAAAGCCGCGCGCATTCTTTCATCGTATCCAGGCTAAATCAAATTGTTATTTGTGGATCAGTGCGTTCATCGAGCCGATTCGTTGCTTCTTATTGTTGCGGTGAAATAAACTCGCTTTCCGCGGACAACATCCGACAATCGCGGGACCCAGAGTCCCGAAGCATCGGGTACTGGTGAAAAGACAAACACTGATTATCATCGCGTTCGTGCTCCTGGCGATTTTCTGCGCCGCGGGAGCCGTATGGACCGCTTACTGGTCACTGCGGTTTGGGTTAACCCCTCGCCCGCCGCTTTCGGCTCTGCAAACAGCAATACGATTTGCCGTAGTGACGTTGGCCGTAATCCTTTTGCCGTATCGACGCGATTGGATCGAAAGGACGGCGTTACTTTGTGCGGTAGTCGCGGCCGGTTCCTCCGCGTTATTTGGTCTTGGAGTTAGGTCGACAATCCTTGACATCGTCAGGTTGCTATTTCACTTTGTTGCGTACGTGTTGGGCGTCGTAGTATGCGTGCGGTTGCTGGCGCGCCGAAACAGCCAGCGCTCTTTTGTGGTTCATTAACCAGGTGGAGCCAGTTTATGTGGAACACTGTGAATGTCAGAAACCGTTACCTGCTGATAATACCCGCACTCCTGTTATCTGTGTGTGTGGCGTCAGCGCAAACATCATCAAAGAAAACTGAGGCAGCGGCCAACGGCGCCTGGGCGAGTTTCTGGCGTCAATTCACCGCGGCGGTTAACAAAAAGGATCGCGTGGCAGTAAGGAAGATGATGGCGGCCAATTTCGCGGACGACTCTGGCGGCTTGAACGCCACCGAGTGGCTTCGCTTTATCGACGAGAACGAACGCAAGGGTTCGTGGCGGGATTTGCAAAAGTCGTTCGCGCGCGGAACCGTAGTCAACAAAGAGTGGCCCAGCAAAGGCGTGCCCACCCGAATCACCAGGGACAAGTTCTACTACTTCGAATTTCGCAAAGATGGTAAGTGGTATTTTGCGGGCGTGGTTGGCGACTAGGTTGATCGCCGCGCCAGTTTAAGCTTAATTTCACTACCCACGAAAGAAGTCGATGCCAAATAAAGTTGTTCCGATGATTCACGTGCCAAATGTGCGGGCAACCGTCGATTGGTACAAGACCGTCGGCTTTACGGTAATCGACACGTACGACGACGGTGGCGATGGACTCAGTTTTGCGATTCTGTCATTCGGAAACAGCGAAGTAATGTTCAATTCGGGTGGTCAAACGAGCGCCGCTCACCGCCGAGAGGTCGATCTCTACGTCTATGCCGAGAACATTGATGAGCTTTTCCATGGGTTGAAAGATCGAGTTGAAGTAATCGAAGAGCCTAACGACAGGTTCTATGGTATGCGAGAGTTTATCATCCGCGACCTGAACCGATTTTGGATTACGTTTGGACAACGGACTGATTGAATCGTCGGTACGCACGCCTCCGGCGTGCTATCTCTCGGAAGCGGCACGTCAGAGGCGTGCGTACCCATATGGCTAAATCAAAATTAAAACGTCGACTGATTCTGATTCTCTTCCTGTTTCTGATCGTGTATTCGGTCGGATATGTCATCTGCCGTCTGAGTAAATCGATCGTTCATTCAGCGGCGACCGTGGACGGCAAATGCACGGCTCACCAAGTGACTGCCGGCGACTTTAAGATGACGACCCTGCCTTCGCTCATGGCGACCATTTACACTCCGCTGCGCTATGTTGAGCTGGGTGTCTGGAAGGTCGTCAAGCCGGCAGGATCGGCTTGCTAGTTGATGTCCACTCGATCATATCGAAACGATGTCGCCAAAATGTTACGTGCATCACTTCACCGTCGAAGCGCTGAGTGATTTGGATCAGGAAGTAGCGGATTGGTTGTGCGAGGCCTATCGAACCGGAACTCAGGAGCACTTGTCGCGAAAATCTTAGAAACTCAGTACGCCGGAGGCCTGCGTACCTTTAGCTATATGAAAGAAAGTGAATTCAAACTGGATGAGGCAATGGCCATTCTCGAGCGAACACCCGCATGCCTCAAGGCGATGCTCGAAGGACTGCCGGAGACCTGGACACGCGCAACTGAAGGCGAAGGCGCCTGGTCGCCGTACGATGTAATTGGCCATCTCATTAATGGCGAACGTACGGACTGGATTCCACGAGCCCAGCACATTCTCGCCGGCGATCAGCGACCGTTTGTACCGTTCGATCGAACCGCGCAATTTACTGACAGCCAGGGTCAGACGTTGAGCGAGTTGTTCGAGGCCTTTGCGAATCTGCGCCGAGAAAATCTGGTGACGCTCAAGGGCATGAATCTAACTGATTCGGACTTTGATCGCAGAGGCCTTCATCCCGAGTTGGGCGAAGTGACGCTTCGGCAATTGCTGGCAACCTGGGTCGTGCATGATTTGGACCATGTCGGGCAAATCGCGCGAACCATGGCCAAGGCGTACACGAATGCGACCGGACCGTGGATTGAATACTTATCCATTCTACGCGACCCGGTGAAGGAGTGAGAGCTGCGTAGCAGCGGCAGAGTTAAGCCCAGGGTGGGGCTTTGCTCGCCTTGGGTAATGGCCTTGGAGTCAGCGAGCCGCGAAGCGGCGACAGAGAATTCGTAGACAGGGTCGTGCTTACCCACGATCGCTGTCGCTCCCTTCGGGACTCGATTACCTTACGTGGTGACCCAAGGCTCGCAAAGCCTCGCCTTGGGCTTAACTCTGGCCGCTGCTACGCAGCTTGTTGAAGGCTCACGTCTAATTTCGAGAACGCGAAACCGATTTAACGATTTCCTCTTCTGATCACAAAACTGACGCCGTTGATCTATTGCCAGGCTGACACCGGGCTGAAGCCCGGTGTGAATGAAAGGTGGTACTTTCGGACTTTTGGCAAAGCTGTCACCGTGAAAGGTTCGAGGGACCGTCAATGAGTAGCCATTCTCATCGCTTTACCGATCATCCAATCCCTTTCCATTGAGAATTTGCTGCACAGACTTTTCAATCCTTGACTCGCGGGTTTTGGATTGTTTGGGTGAAGAAAAATAAAGAAGATAGGCTCTTTGCCGTCCTGGCGTTAATTCATAAAAAGCAGTCTTCAAGCCTTTGGTTTTATCTAGTTTGTTTTGAAATTCTTCGGGAACTTTGAATTCTGTAGTCTTCTTCAACTTCACTTTCAAACCGGCTTTTTCCACTTCAATGGCTTCATAAACATAGGTTTTCAAGATCGGTTTCATCTTCACTATTTCCCGAACATTGGTGAACCGTATCTGGCGCGCAGCCTGCACATTCTCCGTTTGTTGGATGAGAATCCCTTGAGCATCATTTAGCAAGACGCCTTTGAAAAACAAAAGCGCACAGTATTCTTTAAATCCATGAATCAAGACTATGTTTCTTTTCTGAAAGGTGTAACAGGGACAACCCCACTTCAATTCTTCGGTCAGCCCACAGTCCAGGATGATCGTTCTCAATTTCTCGAATTCTTCCTGCCACTGTTTGGCCTTATTAAAAAAGAAATCAACCTTGGGATTCATGCTGTTCATTGTTGATTTACCTGAAAATGATTTCTCAAGAAAGATCTTACGGAATTTCTGAAGCTCTTTCTTATTGAGTGCCAGGTATTGCCTCAAGCACCCTGTTGCGCCGATCGCTTCGAAAACAGACGTCGGAGGAGATGACCCTTCCACATCCAGAGTCCTGTAAGGACCAGCACAGGAATGGCGACAAACCTGACAACGGGCGCGTAGTTGGGAAGTTGTTCGAACGGACTATAAACATAACCGGCGATCGGAATAGCAAAGACGATGTGAATCCAGCGAAAAATTATGCGTTGGGTGGCAGCACTGATCATATGATCTCCTTCACCAAAGTTTTAGTGAGGCGTCAAACAATCTATTTATCGCGATACCAGGTCGCTTCGCCCTGTGAGTTCTCGCCGGCGTCCAGGTCCTTGCGCGAATCGTACAAAGTCATTTTCATCTCGGCTGCTTTCTCACCTTCGGCCATCGAGATGTGAAGGAATTTAGTCAGATAATTCAGCTCTCCGGCGGTGGTGATTTGGAGATTGAATACTTTGCCGTTGGTTACCCGCGTGATGTCGCGGTAATTGACAGCCTTATCGCGGCCGAACTTGATTGTGTTTCCGGTGATGACCAGGGTGTCGCCGCGGCCGTTGGACCATGCACCGATGTAAGGATCTTTCCACTTCTTCCCTGCGTAAGCGTTGAGACCGGCGAGCAAGACGACAGCAAGCAGAAGTGCTACGTGCCTGGGTTTCACAGAGATGCTCCTTCTATGCAGTGGTCAGTTGAGTCCCAGCCGTTTGGTCGCGGCCTCTTCGAATTTCTCGCTGTCAACCTGTTCGATCGAAGTTTTCTTCAGAGGAATTTTGCTGCTCGATTTGATGTCTCGATTGCCTTTGCTTCGGGTGACGATGCGCGCGCCGGTCGAGTAGTTTGTGCTTTCCGAAACAACCTGAGCGGTCAATCGATCGGCATCGGCGTAGTCAAATCCGATGAGAATGAATTGCCGGCTGGCCGCGTCGTAACGAAAGCGGTAGTAAGTGTTGGTGAGATTGCGCGAGCCATGATCCTGGTCGACCACGATAACGCCCTTCTCAATTTGCACATTTGCGGGCGATTCCGAAACGCCGTAGAAAGCACCGCCGCAACGGGTACATTGCAAAAGCTTATCAGCCACTGCGGCGCGCGAAAGTTTTCCGTCCTGCTGCAGAACGATCACCAACGCTCGCTGCCTTTCAATTGCGACGTCGTCGCTGTCTTTGGCCGGCTTGTCCTCGACCAGTTTTACGACGAAGTCAGGAACAGAGTCGCCATTCAGGTCGCCCGTTACCTGCTCTTCGATTTTCCAACCGGTCGGCACGAACTTCTCGATGCTTTCGGCCTCTGTCGGAATTCGAGATTTGTCGATCCGGTTCGGTTCCTGAGCAAAACAAAAAGGCGGCAGTAGCATAAGCGCCACCGCCGCCAATCTGTTCAAATAGATCGCTTTCATTTTTCTGCCAAGCGATTGGTAGAAAACGACCGTCTACGAAACAGTAAACGTCGCCGACTTCTGGTCCTTCTGCTCGCCTTTCTCGTCCATCAGGGTCACTTCGATTTTGTATTTCCCTTTTGGCCAACCATCGGGCGGCGGCGTGAACGTATAAGTGGCCGTGCCGCTGCCTTCAAGTTCGAGAGTCTTTTCCAGGCCAGGGATGGGACCCTGTTTTTGACCTTCGACGTCTTCAAAAGCCAGCAAGCCTTTTACTTTGACTTTGCCGGGAGCGTTCGAAACGGTTCCGACTGCGTAAACCGTGTCGTTCGCACCAAAGCTGCTGGTTTCAGAGGACGCACTCTTTTCCTTACTGATTTTTAAACTGCTGAGGTTGGCCGTCGAAACATTACAAGCCAGCACGACAGCCAACAACAGCCCCGTCGCTATTGCAAAATTGATCCTACTCTTTGGCATTCCTTGTACCTTTCTTTCTGCAAAGTGTTTCGCAAGTCTTATGGCACTGTCAGGTGGAATTTATACCAGCCGGACTTGCCAAAGAACCGTTGGCCCTGGTTGTCATACAACGCCAGATAAAACTTCAGATCGTAATCGTCTCCGCTTTCCATATTCAAAGCATCGTACGGAACGAATAGTTGGTAATCCTTGTAGACCGCGGGGTCGTAAGCCGGTTTGAAATTAACCTGAGCCGAGACGTTTCCTTCTTTGGTCCGATAATTCGCGTTGCCGGACTTCAGCGGCGTGTTGTCGGAATCATCGTAATAGAAGTAAGCGATCAGACGGCAGGATACATTGTAGCCGTACTTTACGGTGAAGTTGGCGTGGACTCGCATTCCCTTCACCCCGCCGACTGTAACATTGTGTACGATACGCGCACCCTCGTAGGTAGCTTCCGGATCGTCTGGGAAAATCAGGGGGTTATCCAAAAATCTTGTAGCCTTGTTTGTATCGTTAAGCGTCGAGGCTTCCACATGCCGAAGCGTAAACGTGGGGCTCAACATAACGGCGCATAACAAGGGCAGCGCGAACGGAGCGCGAAATCGTGCCAGGCGGGTATTCATTGTTCTTCTCCTTAGTATTTGTTGGTTGTCTTACAGAGGCGCGTTCGACAACATTCGTTGGTATATCGCAGGACTGAAGGGCCGAGAATAGGGGAGTTGCGCTTCGGAGTCAACTGGTAATTTTTCCCAAGTTGGTACGCAAACGAAGGTAAGACATCCGGGATTAATTGCCGCGTGACCCTAAAATTGGGGCGATCTCGATCAGACGATGGAGGGGATCGAATCGCAGACGGAAAGGTCTGAGAGCAGTCAATCCGAGCAGGACCGGCGCATCGGCCTCGGTTCCCGAAACCAAATCGGTGGGAATTCTTCTGAGGGTGAGCGAGCCGATTGCGATTGTCGACGTTGAAACTCTGCGACTGGAAATCTGTCCGCCCCCTATGTCACGCGCGCTGGATGCGCCTGAACGCGAAATAGAATTCGGATCGCGAACTGCCAGTCCCAAACTTGAGCCGGTATCGATTAGCGCGCGATCGCCATTGTCCAGCATCACAAATGGCCGTCGTCCGTGGGCTTCACGTAACCAGGCGACGACTGCTCCCTCGACTGGCGGCTGATTCATTTGCACGCGTTCGGAGCGCGGATCGAAAGCGATGAATTCACGCCGGGGAATATCGATTGTGAATCCCAGCGGCGACAAAGCTTCAGTCGGATCGAGCACTCCGTCGAGATCGGGCGGCAGTCCGGAGGTGATCATGGCTTCGCCTTTGGCCGGCAAGTAATTTTCGATATCGCCGATCGCGAGACTCTCCAAAGAAGCATGATAAGCAATGGTCTTCGTCCCGGAGAGGCCGGCAATCGAAGCAGGCCTGTCGTTCGCGCGGTTCACACGAGACTCGGACGCAACACGCGAAGAAATAAGCGTCGCTCCCGCTCCTGTATCGATTGCGAAATTAAAAGGACCCACCCCGTTGACCCAGGTACGCACCAAAAGACCGCGCCCCGTTACTTCGCGAAAAGACACGGCGTGCGGGATTGGGGTCGAGGTGCTGGACTTACTTGTGGATGGACGGCTGGTAGATGGGCGGCGATCCTGAGTAAGGGCAGCCTCGGCTGAAGCTGCCCTTCCCCCAATCGTCGCAACCAGGATTATCGCCGAGAGAAATCTCGTCGCTTTGCTCACGCGGGATCCTTCTTAGTAATTACGGTTGCGCTTGCGAATCTTGTAGGTGTACAGGGCCGAACTGCCCAGACCGGCCAGCGCCCCAATGCCTGCGCCCTTCTTGCCACCGATCAAAGCACCGATGCCTGCGCCCGCGCCCGTACCGATGGCCAGCGTTAGCTTGTCACGGTGCTTCTGCCAAAAACTGCGGCCCTTCGGCGCCGTGCCGTAATCGTAATAGACTCGACGGGAATTAGAAGACCGGCGCGAAGCGCGATAGCTGGTGCGAGTCGTCGCGGCGCGCGAATAATTAGTATTGTCAGTGCCGCAGGCCGCAAAGCCCGCGTCAAATCCTTCGCGATACGCGGTCTGTTCAGCCGCAGTGCTGAATCGGGCACTCGAATCCGCGGCTAATTGTTCCGGGGTCTTCGTGTTATAGCTCACTGGTTGCGTACGGTCGGTGTTTGCCGGTGTGTTGTAGCTGGTATCAGCACTCGTGGTCGTGGCGGTGCGCGTAACCAGCGCACCGATACCTGCGCCCACCAGCGCACCAATCAATGTCAAAGCCAGTAGCATCTTCTTAGTAACAAGCATCTCGATATCTCCTTCGTCTATGTTTTGGTTGCGTGTCGGGACATTACTTTCACTTAGCGAAGCGGCAAGATGCGTGCCCAACGATCGGATATTTTGTTTTTTCCAAAGATCGTCGCCGCAGACAGTTGAAAATGCAACAGACAGAGAGGATCGCAATCGAAAAACAAGATGAGGAATCTGAGAGAATCCTGTGTCGCTCTAAATCGTAAAAGCCCGATGTACCAAATGGGATCGTAGTTCAACCCATATGATCAAGTGGCACAGACTTCAGTCTGTGATCACTCGTACGTATTAGCCGACAAGGAAGCACAGACTGGAATCTGTGTCACGTCAGGCGACTCGCCGCTAATCCTCTTTTTGCAAGAGCCCGGGGCCGCGGTGTGTCGGACGATCCTTCAACATGCACTTTTGGATGGGGCGGTCATGAGCGGGAGCGACGACTTCCCAGGCGCTGGTTTGCCAGTTGTCAGAGGCTTTCGCTTTCGGCATCCAGCCCGGCAAAGGCATCATCAGGTACTGCGACAATACCTGAGTGTAAGGTTCATACAAGGCGCGCAGATCTCTCAGGGTCTGGGCGTCGCCGGCTTCCTGGCTGAGCACAACGCCCTGCGACGACAGTTGTGAACGCAATCGCGCGAGTTCCTCGTCCGTCAATCTGAGACCGTCATGCTGCAGTGGCGAAGTATCGAAGATTTGCGAAATATCGACGAGCGCATGCCGCGCCATCTTAAAGGTCAGTTGCGCCTGCCACTTCGAGAGGCCGTCAACGCCGACCATCACCAGGCTGCATACATCCAGCACCGTGCTCAATGCCGCCAACCACGATTGATTGTCATGCTGGGAGCGAAAAAAACAGAGCACGGGATACGACAGATGGCTCTCCATCAAGTCCGCAGCCCACATTTCCCAATCGCTCAGCCACTGATCCAGACTGGCCATGCTCTGCGCTTCCTGATGCCGTCTCAAGAGTTCGCTGGCAGTTGGTGGCGTACCCGCGCGAGCATCCAGCATCGAGATGTTTACTTCACGACGAGAGAAGGCCTGATAGAGCACCGGCAGGTATCCAATCACCAGCGCCAACATGCCGAACCCGATACTTGCCTCGAGGACCGTCATCGCCCGTGCCCCGGCGCTGACGGGCACGATATCGCCCAGGCCAAGAGTAAAGAAGGTTGTGCCGCTGTAATAAAGATCAGTGAAGAAACCGGATCGCGTTCCGACAGCACCAATCCGCGAGCCGATGGCCCAGTGGACCATGGCAAATCCAAAAACAACTGTGACCGCCCAAACCATGAGCAGGGCGAGCAGGGACAAGGGCCCAAAAATACTGAGGAAGATTTCGCGGCGTTTATGCTTCTTCTCGATTGTGTGGGCGATCAGGAACCAGGGTTTCCAGGTGACGCGATAGAAGAGTCGGGTCAGGCGCACGCGGCGCGTCACCCGCCGAGGCAGGACAATCGTTTCAAACACGTCCCAAAGACCGGTCGCAATCAACAGGACGCCGATGATTCCGATCAGCCAGTTTAAGATCATTGCTTTGTCGCCAAAAAAATGAAAGACCGGGCAGACGATTGTACGCCGCGCCGGTCTTTCAAACGAATGTTAGCGGTGACTAAGCGCCGCGCTGTCCGGACGCCGGCTTCTCGCGCAGAAGCTCGAGCGCCTTCTTCATCTGCACATCTTCCGGCTGAGGTTTTGGCGTCGCAGGTTCCGACGGCGCGGCCGGCTTTGTCTGATTGGGCTTCTCATCGTCGTTGTTGTCGTTCAGATCGTCGACACCGGTAATGTCGGCGTTCTCAGGACGTTTAACTTCTACCGTAGGCGAAACACCTGAGTGCGCGCGATCTTCGCCGAGGAAAGGTTTGCCGCTGCCGGATGCCCACTTCACAGTTGTCAGGAGCAGGCCGTCGCCGTCGCGCAAGTTGAACAGTTCCTGCTCGGCGCCGGCGCCAAAGCTCTTTTCACCAACCACGTCACCGCGTTTGTTTTCAGCAAAAGCCGAAGCGATTATCTCGGCCGCGCCGGCCGTGCCGGTATCGATCAATACTACGGCGGGACCGTTAAAGATCGTGTTCTTCGCATCGGCCTCAAACGACTTCAGAACTTTCTGTTCCCGGCCGATCGTCTTCGCGATCGTGCCTTCGCGAATGAAAAGGTTGGCGACGTTTACGCCTTCCTGTATTTCACCGCCGGCCACGCTGCGAAGATCGATGACGATTTTCTGAGCGCCTTGCTTCATCAAATCCTGGAGACGCGCCCTGGCGTCCGCCGCCTCGCCATTATCCAGACTGTTGATTCTGAGGACGCCGACCCGCCCGGCTTCCATTTTGGATTCAACCACCGGAGCGCGAAACGCGCCGCGCTTAACCGTCGTCGTCATGGCCCGCACGCCCGCGCGCAGGATGCGCAGTTTGACTTCACTTCCGGGCGCCCCATTGAGCAACTGACGGGCGTCGTAAAGTGAAATGTCGCGCGTGGCTTTGCCGTCGATGTATTCGATGATGTCTCCGGCGCGTACGCCCGACTGATCCGCGGGCGAACCTTTAATCGGCGCCACCACATAAAGGAACGAGGCCGCCATCGAAAGTTCGGCGCCAATTCCCACCAGATTGCTCTTATCGCCGGCGCGATAATCCTTAACCTGTTCCGGAGTCAAATAAGTCGAATAAGGATCGAGGCCGTACGCCAATCCTCGCAGCGCACCGGCACGAACCTTCTCCATGTTCGGCTCGTCAACGTAATCATTCTGAATGTGCTGGAGCACGCTTTCGAAGATGCGCCGTTGTGAATCCGGATCGTTCGCCGGCTGCTGCGCGCGAGTCGCCAACCAGGCGCCCGCGATTGAATACATAGCCAGCGATGCCGACATAACAATCATCAGGAATTTGCTTTTAAATGACATCAGTTAATCCTCGAAAACCAACCTGTATCCCTAAACGGTTCGTGTGAAGACTTAGACCTTCAGCGAAACGCTTGTATCATAAACGCTGCCCAAAGCAGGCGCAAGGACTAGTTGCTCAAATGTGGCACGCGCATCCTGCGCGTGATTCACGGGCGGGACGACCGTGGCACTTTCGCGCAAACTGCTTCGAGCCAGCCGGGAATCTACAAATTTGGACTTGAATTCATCGGAACGGATCACGGCAGCCGACAACGCGCCGGAAACAGCCGGCCGTTTGGTAGCGCTCGATCTTGGTGCGAAGCGCGTCGGCGTCGCGGTGTCCGATGAGTTACAAATCACCGCCAACCCTCTGCCCTTTATTGAACGCCGCAGTTGGAAAGACCTTTTGCGACGCGTGGCTGCAATCATCGAAGGCTATGATGCACGCGGACTGGTAATCGGTTTGCCTCTCGGACTTGATGGCCGTGACGGTGATGCTGCGCAGGAAGCCCGGCGGCTGGCCGAGAACTTTCGGAAGTCGCTTAACGTTCCTGTTTACTTACAGGACGAGCGGCTGACTACCTTCGCCGCTGATGTAAAGTTAAGATCAGAAGGCGTTCGACCCGAAGAGATTGGAAATAGAATTGATAGCGAGTCTGCAGCGTTAATCTTACGCGATTTCATTCAGCAGAAGTCAGTACCGCCCGCGTGAGCGGGTGGCATCAGGACGCAACCTGGAAAGACGCAGGTCGCGCCCTTAATCCATCCGCTGACGCGGATGGTACTGACATCAGTGCCGCAGACCAGACCTAGTAGAGCGTGAAAAGAAAAGTCAGAGTCCGCACAATCCTTCTTATCGTCGCCGTCGCATTGCTCGTCGGACTCGGCGGCTTTTCCCTTTACCTCTATCGCCAATTGCACACGCCGACCGCGCACGCGAAGGCGAACGACTACATCGAAATTCCGCGGCGCTCGACGCCTGAAGCAATTGCCAACAAACTCCTGAGCGAGGGCGTCATCACTCGCACCTGGCCTCTGCTTTTCTATATCAAGATCACCGGCAGCGCGAAGCTCATCAAGGCCGGCGAGTATCGCTTCCCTTCTCCGATTACTCCGCTCGGCGTCTTGAGGAAACTGGAAGAGGGTGAGCAGCGACTCAGTCGTTTCACGGTAATCGAAGGATGGACCCGTTGGGACATCGCCGATTCGTTGGCGCGCGTTCCTGAATTGAAGTTGAGCGACAGCGGCGACGCGCTCAAGCTGATGGACGACACCAGCGGCATTCGCGACCTCGATCCTTCGGCGACGAATCTGGAAGGTTATCTTTTCCCCGCGACCTACAGCTATCCGCCCGACACGAAATCAGCGGCGGTAGTCGCAGGGATGGTGAAGCGATTTCGCCAGGAATGGACGCCGGACCGAGATCAGCGCGCCCGCCTTTTGGGCATGTCGCCGCGCCAGATTATGATCATCGCGTCCCTGATCGAAACCGAAGCCAAGTTGAAAGACGATCGACCCCTGGTTGCTTCGGTGATTTACAACCGCCTGAAGAACAACATGGCTTTGGGAATCGATTCGACGATTGTCTACGCGTCGAAGCTTGCAGGTAAGTGGCGCAACGACGGCAAGGTTTATTTGAGTGACGTCAATCGACGTTCGCCTTACAACACGCGAATCTTTTCCGGCTTGCCGCCGGGCCCAGTGGGAAATCCGGGCACAAGTTCTATCGACGCCGCGCTGAACCCTGCCAAGACCGATTACTTGTATTACGTTCGCGATCCGGCACGCAACGACGGTGCGCATAACTTCTATGCTAAGTCAGCTGATTTTGAAAAGGGTGTGCGGGCTTTAAGAGAGTGGGAAAGGCAGCAGGGACGTTAGATTCCAAGTTTGCTGATACCGGATTTGACCTTCTCAGCATGCCTAGCAGTTTTGTCTTCAGTGGAACCAGCAATGGAAGTGCTGCAAAGGAACAGCACCAGTGCGCCCGTCACCCCTTGCTGGCGCGCGGGCTTCTGACACGATCCAAAGCGCCGTCGCCGCTGCGCTCTGCCGGCGCACTCCAAATTGCGTCAGTTAATCAGAGCTTGAATCTTCTTCGCATACTCCGCACTGGCCGCGTCGCCGGTCACCAATTCGATTTGATTGGGCGCAGAAATCCCGATCCCTAACTCCACCGCGCGCGCAATCTGTTCCTGCTCGAAGATCTTTCCTCGGCTAACTTCTTCCGTGGTTCCGTAGTGCCGGAGCAGGGCCACGCCGACCGCGTCGATTGCAATCCGATCCGTTCCTGCGAGAATAATTTGCGGATTTACCTGCTTGCCCTGATCCGGCCCGCCGGTCACGAAGGCATCGATGCCGTCCAGCACGATGAGCGCCGGCTGATAGGCAGCATTGATTTCCGCAATCATGCGGCGCTGGTAGGGCGAGCCGTGCAGCTCGCTCATGTAGTTGTAAGAATCCTGAGGCACACGTTTGGCCGCCAGGCCGACTGAGTTTTTCAGAGAAAGCGTGAAGTGCCCACCGAAGCGATGCGTCTTCAGGCAGCAGGTTTGGATGATGCCGCCGGCTGACAGCACCGGACGCGGCAGTGCAAATCCTCTGCTCCAGTGCTCTCCTTTCTTAATCGGTACCCAGTCGCTGGCCGCCAACTCGTCAAAGACGATCGTTTCCACCTTCGCATCTTTGGCCAAACGGAAAGCTTCTTTCGCCTCCATGACCTCGCGAGTTTTACCCATGCCGCTGCGATCGCCAATGGTCAATCGCCCGCTATTCAGCTTCCGCAGTTTGTCGATGAGTGCAGCCAGCGTATCGATATGAGTTGAGCCGGGCGTGGTATCCGCGCTGTTGAAGTTGGGTTTGATAAAGAGGTCACGGGCGTTGAATGATTTCATTCCCAGAAGGTCAATGGCCCGACTTACCCCGGCAACCCGGTCAGTGGTTTTGACAAAAGCAACGCGGGCTGTTGGTGTCGCGGCGTTGCTGCCTAAGAAAGATCTAAACAGCGGCGGGGTTAATGCCAGGCCGCCTACGGCGGCGGCGCTCTTTAAGAAGTTTCTGCGATCCATGTCGTGGCCCTCGATTCAATCCGAGTATGAGCTATACAAAAAGTGTTGGACTGTCCTCTCGAATGACTTGATCATTCCTTCAACTAATTTTCAAGTCAAGGATTTTGGTTCACCTCCGCGCGACCGCAATCGAAAAGTTTGTAAGCCAGAGCTAAATCGAGACCCTGAGCGGTGGCTTTGCCACTCCTCCGACTTGCCGAAAAGCCGTTTTAGATCTGGCGGTCTACGACCGCGGGTCGGAGACCCTTGAGAATAAACTGAGGCCTTTCGGGCAAGTCAGAGACTTGCCGCACATCGGAGTGGCAGAGCCATCGCGGGAATGCTTCTGTTGGTGTTCAGATCTACGTTGACTGTTATCACGATAATTTTAGGACGGGGCCTGCGACGGCCCACGCTTCATCACGCCGCAGACTGGACAGTCTGCGGTACCTTCGAAAATCTTCTGCTTGTCTTTGTCGATCAATCGGACTATCCTCGAATTGTCCCCGGCCTGATTCTCTTCTCGTTATTTGAGGGTAAATCGATGACATCCCGAAATCATTTTCTGGTAGCTTTAGTTCTGCTGCTCGCGTCGACAGTCGCATTTGGCCAAGGCAAAGGCGTCGACCGGCAAAATCAACGCATTACCGACAACAGTTCGAACAAATCGCCGGCTAATAATGGAACGAAAACCGACGTCGGCACGACGGGCTCGGGAATTAATTTTGGCAAAGAGAAGACGGCGGCGCGCGTCCTGATCCCGAATCCTTATCGGATGACGGCGCGCCGGGATGTGCTGATGAAGGCAGTCGCGGACGTGATGCGCGATCGCAAGCTGATCCTCGACGATGCGTCCTCCAAACCCGACGACGGCATCATCGTTAGCCAGCCCTACACTTTTATTAAGGGCGCCGTTGTGAGCAAGTCGGAGTTGAACCGCTATGGAAACATAGTGACCGACGACGCCAGAAACTGGACGCGCGGGCGCTACACAATCACGGTTGAGGTGCAGCCGATCGACGGTATCAACTCAAACGTTTCGGTCAACGCTAAGATCGAGGGACGCACAGACGGTCCGGCCGGCGCGGAGTGGACTACTTTGCAGAGTACCGGCGTCGCCGAGCAGGAATTCCTCGCTGCTCTGATCGAGAACATTACCGGCGCCGCTCCTTCGAGCGGGCAACAATCCAAATCATTTGAGTTCACTTATCGGGGACCGACGCCGATTCGATGAGCAAAATCGTAACCGCGGATCTGACTCATTAACTCACTATTAATTAATGCAAATCCTAAATCAACTGGAAACTGAGCCGATTCCTCTCGAAGAAGAAGAGCGACGACACACGCGCCGCCTGGCTGTTGGTGTTCTCTGCGCGCTCGTGCTGACGGGCAGCGTTTTTGGGGGCTATCTCTATCTGCGAAAGCGACACGAACGACAGCTTGCGGCGGCGACGGCGGCCGAGACCCTGAAGAAGACCGCGCCGAAGGTCGAAGTAATCGTTGATGACGCGATGATTGAAGGTAAGAAGAGTTTGCTCGCCGGCACCATTCACAATATTTCCGGCGAGACGTTGCGCAACGTGGCCGTCGAACTGAAGCTCAGAAAGCGCAGCGGCGGAGGTCTGGAGACTCGGGTCGTAACTCCGGAATCCAGTGAGTTGGCTCCCGATGCGCGAACGCGTTACAGCCTGGAAGTCGCCGTGCAGGATTACAGTTCCGCCACCTTCTCGAAAGTTCTATCCGGAGACGTCCGAACGGCAACTGCCTTCAAGGCCATTCCCGGCGCGGCGCGACCACCGATGGAAGCTCCGGGTTCGAAGACTGTCGTTGTCGGACGTCCGGCTCCTGCCAAGGGCGAAGAGTTCATCAACACTGAAAAGAACCCGGGGAAAGTTCCTTAGCGGCGTGGCCCGCGCATCTTGCGTGTGATTCACGTGCGCGACGCCCCGTGGCACAATCGCGAAAACTTTTTCAAATCCAAGCCAACGATCTCACCCACATCTGTCGTCACAGCAGCGTGTTGATACGCACGCCTTTGGCGTGCCCGACGGCAGGTTTGGCAAAGTGGCACGGGCATCCGCTCGTGACCAGCGCGCGAGATTCGCGCCACAACAAAACTGCGCCACTACTCCGTGGGTTCGTTGCTTGAGCAGAATCAAGCCTTCAGTTACGATTGCGCAGCGAGAACGTTATGTCGACGGTGCAGAGTAATCGGTTTTGGGTGTCTGTGACGCAGTCGCTGTTGGCGGTTGCGTTTATTTTTGCCCTCGCCGCTGCTGCGTATGGCCAAACCGGAGAGCGCAAGCGCTCGGCGCCGCCGGCGCCTGAACCAACGTCAATCCGATCGGAAAAGGAACAAACAGACCCGCTCTTTGGCACGCCCGCAAACGAGATGCACTCGAAGGCGATTCTGAAAGAAGAGAAAAAACGTTACGAGGAGAACCTGGGGCGCGCCCGTGAGGTTTCGGAACTAGCGGCGCAGTTATCCACTAATTACGAATCCCAGAAGTCACTCAACTCTGACGACAGCAAGCGACTCGAAAGACTCGAGAAGCTAACCAAGCGAATTCGCAACGAGGCCGGCGGATCGGATTCAGAATCGGACGCAGACCTCAAAGATATTTGCGGCACGATGGTGGATACCCTGAAGCACCTGGCGGAAATGGCGGAAGAACTTCACAAGCTGGTCGACAAAACTCCGCGTAATGTAATTTCCGCGGCGGTCATCGATCAGGCAAATCGAGTCATCGGAGTCACTCAGCACCTGCGCTCCAGTCGCTGAACCTAGATCACCAATGAAGAATAGAATCAGGGCAGCCAGGATTCTCGGTCTCGGATTAGTTGCTACCTTGATTGTGTGCGCTGCTTCGGAGCGTTACGAGCCGGCTTCTCACGCTCAGGACCAGGATGACGTTGTCCGCGTCAGCACCGAACTGGTGGTGGTGAATGCAACGGTAATCGATAAGAACGGAAAATTTGTTTCCGGCCTCAAGCCCAGCGAATTCCATCTGTTTGAGGACGGCGCGGAACAAAAGGTCGTTACCTTTACGACTGAGCAGACGCCTTTTGCTGCGGCAATTCTTTTGGACACTTCGGGCAGCATGGATTCGCGTTTGACGCTCGGACGCAGTGCCGCGTTGCGATTCCTGGATGGCTTGCGCGAAAACGACGTGGCGGCGGTCTATAACTTCGATATCAAAGTCCAACAGCTTCAGGATTTTTCGCCCGGACGCGATCTTCCGGATCGGGCTTATGGTTTGAAGACGAAGATGATGACTTCGCTTAATGACGCCGTGTTGCAGGCGGCCGATGATCTCGGCAAGCGTGAAGAGCGGCGGCGGGCCATCGTGGTGCTGTCCGACGGCGGCGAGAATTCCAGTCGCGCCAGTTCAGACAAGGCGCTCGATCATGCTTTACAAGCCGGCGCGACCATCTATGCTGTCAACCTGGGCCCCGACGGTCCGGCGCGCGATATTGCCGCAGCGGGAATTTTGAAAAACTTCGCTGAGAAAAGTGGCGGCCGCTATATCGAGTCACCGGGTGGCCAGGCTTTGCGAGATTCGTTTGCTGAGATTGCCCAGGAATTGGGACGCCAGTACACGATTGCCTATCGGCCTACGAATCGCGCTCGTGATGGCAAGTGGCGGAAGATAGACCTAAAACTCTCCAGGCCTGAGGTCACTGTAAGAACGCGCAAGGGATACAAAGCACCGAAGGGCTGATTGGTTCAAATCAGTCTCCTCCTAATAATTCAAGAAGCAGTAGGATGTTTTGATGATCGGGTGTAGTGTCCGAGGTTTTTCTCAGTGTCTCTGTGGAACTCTGTATCTCTGTGGTGAACTAGTTTCAGCAAAGACTTACCACAGAGGCACAGAGTCTCCACAGAGACACAAAGAAAGAAGCCGCGCTTTCATTTCGGCTTAATACTGAAAGTCGCATTGAGTTCGCCGACATTATCGTCATACGAACCCGGCGCGCCGGAAAAGCTATAGGCGTCGGCGAAACCCAGAATCAAACGGGTGGCGCTTGACGGAACCTGAATCTGTTTTCCCTTCCCCGTCCCGATAAAAAAACTCTGAAACAACTCCGGCGTCAGGTTCTTCGGATCGTTTGCGTCCAGGCGTGTCGGACCGGGCGGCTTTGCCGCGCTGTTGTCTGTGAAGACCCCCACGAGGAACATGGTCTTGTTCGGATGCATGATGCCTGAGATCCCGCCGGCGGATTCAACGTTCGTTACTCCTCCGGCAAATTCGCCGCCGTCGGCGTCATTAAAATCTTCGCCACCGCCACAGCATGAAACGCGACCATCAACTTTCGTGAAGGTAAGGACCAAACCGGCGCGCGGTGCGAATGAAACTGAAGCCGGAGCTTCACCGCCGCCGTTTGCGTCCGCGTCGCCAGTCCCGGCTCGGAAAATGTTCGACTTGGCGTTGATCTTAACGGTGAAATCCGGGCCGCCTCCATTAGCTGGCCGATTAGAGAGGCAGCCGCTGGCAACGATGGACACTGTCAGCGCCGCAAACCAGAATGCCGATCGAGTCTTCATGCTTCGCTCCGTTCTTTGATGGCCACTGTGGCCGCTGTCTAAGGAGTCAGCTGAGGCTCCGGCACGACGTAGCCTGCTCGCACAACTCCGAAAATCTTTTCCGCGCCGTTTTTATTGGTGACGGACACTTTGACGCTGCGTTATTTCCCGGCAAGTAATCCGTTAGTCGGTTTGTAAGTAATCAAATACTGCTGATGAAGCAGCGCGATTAGCTGCTGAACCTCGGTGTTGAGATCGACGACAGTTTTGGGAAAGAAAGCCACGCCTCCTGTCTCGCTTGCCAGTCGTGATAGGAGTGCCGTGGCCCCACTTGCCAAACTGCGATTGAACTGCGAGCCGCGTTCGTCTTCTTTTTTGAGACAAACTACAAAGACCTGGACGTCAAGGCGACGTAACAACGTAACCACGTCCTCGAAACTGTAGTAGCTGGCGCGCTCGTCGCCGTCGGTTAACAGTGCTCGACGCCGATAAGTTGGATCGTCCGCTTTGTATTGCGCCACAGGTTGAGCCGCTACATAAACCGCGTCCGTGCTTGCCGGCCTGGTGTCGTGAGCTCGCCGGAGCAACCGGGACGGTTGCGCTCCAGTCAAAACAACGCCGTAAGTTACTCAAATACTTGTCTCGTTTCGCGCCCGTTCCCGATGCCGCTCAATGGCCATTTGAATGAGTTGATCGATAACCTGCTTGAACGGGATGCCGGTTGCTTCCCACATCTTGGGAAAGCCGGAAACTTCAGTCAGACCAGGTAAAGTGTTTATTTCGTTGAGAAGCAGTTCGCCATCGGGCTTCAAAAAGAAATCGACTCGCGACAGTCCCGACGCATCGATTGATTTGTAAGCAATCACGGCCATGGCCTGAATCTTCTTCACCGTTGCCTTTGGAATTTTCGCGGGCACGATGAATTCAACGTGACCGGTGCTCGAGTATTTCTCGGTGTAATCAAGAAATCGCGCCGACTCTTCGTGAATCACATATTCACCGGGCAGACTGGCGCACGGCTCGTCGTTGCCAATCACCGCACATTCGATTTCACGGCCAACGACCTCTTCTTCGATCATAATTTTGCGGTCATAGCGCGCCGCAAGATCGATTGCTTTTGCCAAAGACTTTTTGTCCGTGGCCTTCGATACTCCCACGGACGATCCAAGGTTCGCGGGTTTCACGAAGCAGGGAAACCCGATCTCGCGAACGACCTTGCGTGTCGCTTTGTTCTTATCTTTGTCCCAATCAGATCTTAGTACCCAGGCGTGACGGCAAATCGGCAGCCCGGCATCCTTGAAGAGCGCTTTCATCGTGACCTTGTCCATCCCGCACGATGACGCCAGAGTGCCGCAGCCGACGAATGGAATCGCGGCCATCTCGAGCAAACCCTGCAGCGTGCCGTCCTCGCCAAACGTCCCGTGCAAGACCGGAAACACGACATCCAAACGTTCCGGCTCACCCGTCCGTGAACCGAGTCTTACCAAACCGCTGCGAGAAGGATCGCCAAGAATCGCGACATCAGCCGCGGCGCGCTGCGGTTCTTGACCGGCAAGCAACCGTTGCGTTTCACTCGGAAACAATTTGATCGATGCAGCGGGCCCCAGCCAATTCCCTTCCTTGGTAATTGCGATGGGAACGACTTCATATTTCGATTTGTCGATCGATTCGATCACGGCCCGCGCCGAACGAATCGAGACTTCATGTTCGCCCGAACGGCCGCCGAAAACTATGCCAATGCGAAGTTTTGTTTTCATAAGTAACGCAAACTGTTAGTTTGCGCGCAAGCTAACAGCTTGCGCTACAAAATTGTTTTTCCCAACGCCGACAAGATCAACTCGACGCCAAGTTCCGCGGTGCGATTGTTCTGGTCGAGCGCCGTGTTGATTTCAACCACCTCGAGCGAACGCATGCCTCCCGTTTCGGCAATCTTTTCCATTGCCAAATGTGCTTCACGATAACTGAGGCCGCCGCGAACCAGTGTGCCGGAGCCGGGCGCGTCGCCCGGATCGAGCACGTCAACGTCAAAGGTCACGGCGAATCCGCCGCTTCCCTGTCCGGCAATTCGAATCGCGTCGTCCACGCATGCGGCGAGGCCGCGCTCATCGATTTCGCGCATGGTAAAAAACCTCATGCCGAGCCGTCGAATCAATTCGCGCTCGCCCGGATCCAAATCGCGCGCGCCGACATGCGCACACAATTTCGGATCGAATTTCGGCGCGAACCCGCCCACGTTTACCAGTTCCGGCGCGCCGTATCCAAGCAAAGCCGCCAGCGGCATCCCGTGAATGTTTCCCGACGGAGTTGTGTCCGGCGTATTCATGTCGGCATGCGCGTCAAAATAAATGAGACCCAGTCTTTGATCATGCTTGCGAAAACCTTTAACGATCCCGGCCAGCGAGCCGATGGCGATCGAATGATCTCCTCCAATCGTGATCGGTAATTCACCTGCTTCGATAATACTTGCTGTTTGCGTGGCCAAACGTTCGCAGGCTTCGTAAATCTCAGTCAGGTATTTCAGTTTCTCATCAAAACCCGGAAGCGTGTGCGAGCGCTCGACCGGCAAGTCGCCGCGATCGTTGACTTCATATCCGAGCTTCGCAATTCGCTGGGCCAACGCGGCCACCCGAATCGCCGCCGGTCCGAGATGAACGCCGCCCTTGCTCTGGCCATAGCTGAGCGGCACGCCAAGAATGGCGACTGATTTCCCCGTGCCCGGGAGATCGCGGCTGGTTTGTTGAAGTTCGTTAGCGCTTTCCATAATTGGTACCGCCCGAGTTTGAATGACTTTTACGTAGCCCAGGCGTTTACGCCTGGGGAATGTACGTAGCCCAGGCGTTTACGCCTGGGGAATGAAAGCGCGTCTAGTTTCAAAAGCCCCATCGATGGGGCTTTAATAGCGCCCGCCGTTTCTCACCCAGATGTAAGCGCCTGGGCTACAGAAAAACCTCACGTCGGTACGCAGTTGCAGACCGCACGCCAGAGGTACCTAAGGCTCCCATTCAAAAGCAATCTCTGACAGCGCCGTGTCGGGATCGGCGCCGTAATAAACTGAAGCGATCGTCAGGCGCACCCAGCGCGTCTTCACCGAACCCACGTCGACTTTCTGGCTATCCATGCGATTGTCAAAAGTTAACTGGCGAGAACTGCCGTCAGAAAATTGCGCCGTCAAAGTCGCCAGACGATTATTCTGGGCCCAGATTGCCGGGCTCTTGAAATAACCGGGCTGAATCAGAATGCGATGCAGATTGATCTCGCGATCGAAATCGAAACGAATCCATTCGCCTATGCCCGGCCCGTCAACTCCCTCAATCCACGCGGTGCTGCGTTTTCCGTCAATCGCATTCGCCGGATAGTAGGTGTTGCTCTGCACCGCCAGCCGAACTGAAGACGAACTTGGGGTAATTTTCAAAGGCGTTCCCGCCGGCGAAGTCGAGGTAAAAGTCCCATCGCCATCGTCAGGCGTCGCTTTGGGCGCGGGCGTCGAGCCTTTGTTTGGTGTTGGCGTCGCGTTTGCTGCTTCCGGAGACGATTGATTTGTTGATGACTGCCTGATGACAAAAAAGGCGACAATGCCGACGAGCAACAACAGCAAGAGAGCGATCGCAATCACACCGCCCGTGAGCAGCGGATTCGATTGCCGCACCTCGCTCTGCGGAAGGATGGGACTGTTCTGATAAGACGGAACCGTTGGCCCGGAAGACTTCAGCGTCGGTTGCGCGCGCGGCAGAATCTCAGTGGGCGGCGCCTCTTCGCGCAACCCGGGCGCGAGCGGGCTGCCGTCTTCAAGACAGAATCTCAAAGAGTCATCGTTATACTGCCGATTACATTTCGGACAACGCTTCATATCTTAGTGTCAGAACCGGGAGCGAATAGCGACCGGATCAATGCGGCACGTTAGCATCCATACTTATTCTGCAGCGCTCTATTTTTCTATGCGTGTGTCTTGATCCGGTCGCTATCGCTTCCGGTTCTGACACGCTGCGAATCGCTTCAGACAACAACCGTCACTGCTTTTCCCTTAATTATCGCCACAGCTTCTTCCGCCGTACTTGCAAAGTTCAACATTTGAACGTCCGCGTCGCTCACCACCAGATGTCTCTGCCATTCCTTGACTATCGGAGGCCAACACTCACCCAGAAGGATGAGCGGCCGCGGAGTCAGCACGCGAGTTTGCAGCTTATTCCAAACCAGAGATATTTCCGTCACCGTACCCATGCCGCCACGCAACGCCACGTAGCCGACCGACTGTGTGATTAATCGTTGCAGACGCTCGTAAAAATGTTCGGAGGCGATCTTACTCGTCAGGTAACGATTCGGCTCGCTTTTGAACTGATTCATGGTTACGCCGATCACGCGGCCGCCGCGTTCGTGTGCGCCGCGGCTGGCGGCTTCCATCACACCCGCGTACCCACCGGTGCAGATGGTGAATCCAGCGTCTGCGAGCAGTCCGCCAACTCGAAGCGCCTGCGAGTATTCAAGGTCGGATTCAACACACTTCGATCCGCCAAAGATCGTAACGATGCGTTCCTGTGAACTCGTTTGATTAAGGTCGTCCACCCTTGTTCCACTCCGGTTTGAAGTTGCTGTTGACCAGCCATCTGATCGGTTCGATCATTGATTTGATCGCGTCGGTCATGTGCGCAAAGTCGATGTGGGCCAGATCATCGCTGGGTTGATGATAATCCGTATGTAAACCGAAGCTGGACACCGTGTGCGCCACGATTCCTTTCCTGGCCAGCACTATATTGTCAGAGCGCTGAAAGAAACGCTGCTCAGGATGCGGATCGGCGACCAGTCGCGCGCCGAACATTTTTAGCGCGGGTCCCAGATTCGATCGTTCGTATCCGGTTAACCAGAGAGTGTCCCGCGGCACAGCCGCGTCGGGCCGGCCGATCATTTCAAACTCGAGATTGGCAACCAAACTCTCAAAAGGCACCGGCGGATGCTCCTGAAAAAATCGAGCGCCCTGCCCGCCAATCTCTTCACTGCCAAACAAAGCAAAGACGACGGTGCGTTTGGGCCGGGGTCCTGACATCAGGGCCTTTGCCAATTCCAGCACGGCCGTCACGCCCGACGCGTCGTCATCGGCGCCATTGTAGATTTTGTCGCCGTTCACCTCTCGTCCGATGCCCAGGTGATCCAAATGTGCTGAAAGTAGAATCGTCTCTTTGGCCAACACCGGATCGCGGCCGGGCAGAATACCCAGGACGTTGGTAGTAGTGGCTTCGGTTGGAGCCTGGGTCGGTGCGCCGCGAACTCTGCGCATGAACTTAACGGTTTGCAAATAACCGCCGTCATCGCCGGCCGGTTTTATCTTGAGCAGTTTCAGTTGCGAGGCGATGTAATTTGCCGCAGCCAACTCGTCTGCTGAAGCACTGCCGCGACCGTTCATTGAGTCTCCGGCCAGGGCTTCCATGTGCTTTCGCACCGATTGCTCAGTGACTGTCGACTTCGACGGTTTCGGTTGGGCTACTGAAAGGAGAGGCGCGAGACTAAGCGAAATCGTAACGAGAAAAAGAATACCAACTCGCTTGATTGACATGCGATTGATCTTCATTTTGCAGCCTCGCCACTAATCATCAGAGATCCTTCGCGCCGGTACGATTCGTAGTCTTCCCGGCTTTTGAATGACCCTCCCGTGTAATCGTCCGGCACCGGTCTGGGGTCGAGGATGCGCTGGTCGCGAATGTTCTCAAAACCTGCATCGATGAAGAGCGACCGATAGTCGTCAATACTGAGCAGCTCGACGGGAACATTCAAAGTGTCAATCCATTGATGCGTCGCTTCGTTTTCCCTATACAAATCGACGACGGCGAAAAACGATCCGCCAGGTTTCAAGACTCGTTGGATTTCTTTCAGGGCTTTCGGAATGTTTCGATAGTAGTAAAGCGATTCCATCGAAAAGGCGTGCGTGAATTCATTATCCGGAAACGGTAACTGTTCGGCGCTGGCCACTTCAAAATCGGTGTTGGGGTGTGATCGCGAAGACTGGCGGGCCAGGTCAACCATTTCATCAGAGATGTCGATGCCGGTGACGCGGCCATTGAAAGCATAGTCAGCCAGCAGACGCGTCGCCCAGCCTGAGCCACATCCGACATCCAACACGCGCGAGTCCGGGCTCACCTGCATCAGCGCGATCGCTTGCTTGCCGACAGGACCATGGCCCTGCTCCATGCTCTCGCCCTTGCCGGCGCGGGCCCATTCGTTGAATTCAGTTCTGAGTTGTTCGTCCATGATCGGATTTACTCTGTGTCTCTGCGGAACTCTGCGTCTCTGTGGTGAACTACTCGTGAGAAAACGTTTACCACAGAGACACTGAGTTCCACAGAGGCCCAGAGAGATACCTTACGGTTTCAATCGATAAAGCATCCTGGGAAACGGAATCGTCTCGCGCACGTGCTCAATCCCGCACATCCAGGCGGTGCAACGTTCGATACCCATGCCAAAGCCCGCATGCGAAACACTGCCGTAACGCCGCAAGTCCAGGTACCACTCGAACGCTTCCTTCGGCAGGCCGTGCGCCGCGATCTGTTGCTCGATAAACTCGAGGGAAGTTGCGCGCTCACCGCCACCAATCACTTCGCCATAGCCTTCCGGCGCGAGCACATCGACACCCAGCGCGACATTGTCGTGCTCGGGATCGCGCTTCATGTAGAAAGCTTTCACGGCTGCGGGGTAATGATGAACCATAACGGGCTTGTCGAACTTACTGGAAAGATATGTCTCGTCAGGCGCGCCGAGGTCACCGCCCCACTCAAATTTGTTTTCCAACTCGCCGGCCGCGAATCCTTCATCCAACATCTTCGCGGCATCATCGTAATGGACACGAGGAAACGGCGGCACGATTGCTTCCAGCTTTGCCGTGTCCCGTTCGAGCGTTTTCAATTCCTCCTGGCGGGTTTCCAGCACGCGCGAGGCAATGTATGAAAGGAATCGTTCTGATAGATCCATCACGTCGTCGAGCGTGGCATAAGACATCTCCGGCTCGACCATCCAGAATTCGGTCAGGTGACGACGGGTCTTCGATTTCTCGGCGCGAAACGTCGGACCGAAACAGTAGACTTTGCCGAACGCTGCGGCGGTCGCTTCGTTGTAAAGCTGGCCCGATTGAGTCAGATAGGCTTTCTCGTCGCCGAAGTAATCAACTTCAAACAGCGTAGTCGTACCCTCGCACGCGGCCGGCGTGAAGATGGGCGTGTCGCACAGCGTGAATCCATCGTTATCGAGAAAGTCGCGGACGGCTTTGACCACCGTGTGACGCACTTTCAGGATGGCATGCTGCTTTTTCGATCGCAGCCACAGATGCCGATGATCCAAAAGGAACTCCGGTCCATGCTCTTTCGGAGTGATCGGAAAATCGTGCGCGTTCTGAATTACCTGGGCATCCGTCACGTCCAATTCGACGCCGCCCGGCGCGCGGCTGTCTTCGCGCACGCGGCCGTTAATGATCAGAGATGATTCCTGGCCCAGCGGCTTGAGCGTCTCCCAAAGTTCCGGCGTTACCGAATTTTTGGCGACCACGCCCTGCACGATGCCGGTCCCGTCGCGCAGTTGCGGAAACATCAGCTTGCCGCTCGAACGCATGTTATAGAGCCAGCCCTTGAGGGTGACTTCTTCGCCAACGTGTTTTGCTAAATCTTTGATGTAGGTTTGCATTTATTCGAGTGCGCGCAGCGCACGTTTGATAATAGCCCAGTGCTTCAGGCCTGCGTAAACGTCAATTCATATAATGAAAGCCCGCGAAACGAGCGACAGGTAGTTCTCAAATTTGAATGACTTTCAGTAGCCCAGGCGTTTACGCCTGGGAATCAAAGAACCAAGTTTCAAAAGCCCCATTAATGGGGCTTTAATAGAACCTCCTGCTTCTCACCCAGGCGTAAAGAGTGTGTGTCAA